>Ga0209068_10000320_pt1 | contig 26695 bp, 27 predicted proteins | sample ColStrG_CSR_2012_FD_187200 | JGI IMG/M metagenome (GOLD analysis project Ga0209068, IMG submission 187200) | Freshwater sediment microbial communities in response to fracking from Pennsylvania, USA - Cold Stream Run_MetaG_CSR_2012 (SPAdes)... | ecosystem: Environmental > Aquatic > Freshwater >...
CCCGCATGCGAGATGCTGAAAAAGCCGGCGCAATGGCAATCGGCATTGATGTCGACGGCGCGGGGCTGATCACCATGGCCCTCAAAGGCCAGCCCGTAAGCCCCAAAACGGTTACGGAACTCAAGGAAGTGATATCGTCCACCAAACTTCCCTTCATACTCAAGGGCATCATGACGCCGGACGAAGCGGAGCTTGCCGTTAAAGCAGGCGCGGCCGCCATCGTGGTCTCGAACCACGGAGGCCGGGTCTTGGACTTCACTCCCGGAGCTGCCGACATTCTCCCGATGATAGTTGAGCGGGTCAACGGAAAGGCCATCATTTTTGCGGACGGCGGCGTGCGAAGCGGCGTTGACGTGCTCAAGCTTTTGGCGCTCGGCGCGGACGCGGTGCTCGTGGGGCGTCCTCTTGTTGTCGGCGCTTTCGGCGGAGGCGCCGAAGGGGTCGCGCTGCTGCTCAAGAAAATGCAGAGCGAGCTCGTGTCCGCCATGCTGCTGACCGGCACCGCGAACGTGACAAAGGTGGATCGGAGAATTCTTGTGTAAGTGAAGACTTTTTTGTTGAGACGGCAAATCTCGGCGCCTTTCCATAAGACCGATACCTGATCTGACATGGACTGTCTTCCTAAAGCAGCGTAGAGACATTACAAAATTTCGGCTGATTTCGGCTTGACGCATCACGATCAGCATGATAGACTTTGCTATAATCCTTTCCTCAACACCAGCAAAGAAAAGTACATAGCCTAAAAAAAATCTGTATGGTTATTGATCTCCTCTTTCCTTAAAACCAAAGGAGGAAGCAGATATGCCATCCGCTTGTACATTGCTATTGAGTTCCTCCTTTGGTTTTTCTTTTTACCAACTTCACAATCTCGTAGACCGGAAGTCCGTGGTAGAGCATCTCGTCTTGATGCAGGGAACGGCAAAATAACCGCACATCGCATCAGGCTTACACTCTTTATAGAACAGGAGGAGGCTATGAAAAAGGTTTTAATAATCTGTTTCATGATATTGTTTGCCTCGGGAACGCAGGCTGTGGCAACGAATCTTGTTGATCTCCATGCGAATGCCGGCAAGCTGAGCAACAAAGAATGTCTTGCATGCCATGCGAAGATCAAGAAGGACGTTTCACTCAACCCGAAGTTTAAGATGTTCCACCGGGTGCATCTTGAATCGAAGCTTGCAACGCCGAAGAACTGCGTTGACTGCCATACATCGGTGGACCTGCGGGAAGGCTCCGCCGCGGCTTTGAGAAAACAGGTCGATTCGCAAATTTGCGCGGGCTGCCACAGCGGCGGCATGAAGGGCGCAAAAGTGTTATTCGCACAGTAAAAGGAGGAGATCGCATGAGTGACGACAAAGTCATAACAAAAGACGAAAAGGACGTTTTCGAGCAGATCACCGGCAAGGAATTTACGAGACGTTCGTTCCTGAAGTGGTCGTCGGCCCTCGCAGGGGCTGCCGTCGCGAGCGGCCTCCTGTGGGACGACAAACTCGGCCTCTTCAGGCAGGCGAGCGCCGAGGAGAAAATGGCCGGCGAAGGCAAATGGATTTATACGGCCTGCCATCATTGCGGAGGGACGACGGGAATCAAGGTCCATGTTGTTGACGGGAGGGTCGTAAAGATCGAGCCCAGCGAAATGAACCCGATAGGGGTCATGAACATTTCCACCGACTATGAAAAGTTCAAGGCGCTCGGCGGACGCATGTGTCCGAAGGGAAACGCGGCCACAAGGACGCTTTACGATCCGGACAGGCTCAAAAAGCCGATGAAGCGCGTCGGGCCAAGGGGCTCTGGAAAATGGAAGGCCATCACCTGGAAAGAGGCCCTCGACGATGTGTCGAAAAATCTCTTGAGCATACGAGAAAAATATGGTCCTGAGGCGCTTGTCTGGTTCACGGAAGACTCGTCATTTACGGACATGCAATCGGATGTCAATATGCTTTACGGCTCTCCGAATTTCTCGATGCATTCGAACCTCTGCGACGTGGCAAGGAAGGCATCGTTCAAACTGGTGATGGGAGACGACCGGCCGCTTGCCGACTTTGCGAATACAAAATATGCCCTCGTGTTCGGCTGGAACCTCTTAGGGGCCACGAAGTGGTCCCATCTGCCCGGCATCTGGAACGTAGGCCGTGCGCGGGGCGCGAAAATGGTTTATGTTGATCCTGTCTTCAGCTCTACCGCCGCTCGTGCGGATGAATGGGTCCCGATCAGACCGGGAACGGACGGCGCCTTTGCCCTCGCACTCGGTCACGAGATCGTGGCGAACAAATGGCATGATGAGGAATTTATAAAGAATTACACCGTGGGCTTCGATAAATACGCGGAGCTTATAAAAGATAAGACACCGGAATGGGCGGAGAAGATCACCTCTATTCCCGCTGAAACCATACGGAGGATAGCAAAGGAGCTTGCATCAACAAAACCCGCGCTGGTCGATGTGTGGAGCGGCCCCGGACATCACACGAATGCGACCGACGGAGGTCGCGCGATAGCCATGCTTCCGGCGCTGTTAGGGCAGTATGACAAGCCCGGCACCATGGTGAGCAGGCAGGCGAAAGGCGGCAAGCGCCGGGCCTTCAATATGGACAAACCGAAAGCAGCGCGAATAGACGGGCTCGGAACGAAGTATCCCTTTGCGCACGTATCGGGGATTTACACGGAAACGCGGGACGCGATAATTTCCGGACAACCGTATCAGATCCGGGCAGGCGTATTCATGATGCAAAACTTCGTCATGTCCGTTCCGAACATGCAGAAGAACCTCGAGGCCCTCAAGAAACTCGAATATATGGTCGTGTTCGACACGATGATGAGCGAGACCGCTGAGCTTGCGGACATCGTGATACCCGGCAGCCATTATCTCGAACGCTGGGAGATCTGCGCGGATTGGGTCACCTTCCCTGCAACGGCCATACGGCAGCCGGTTGTGAAATCCGTGATCAACGGAATGACCGAGCAGGAGTTCATCCTTGCCCTGGCAAAGAAGATGGGGCTCAAAGACAAGGACGGCAAGACCCTGCCTGATACGTATCCGGAATATATGTCCGATCAGCTCAAGAACGGTCCCATCGGGAAAACGCTGGATGAAATGCTTGCGCTTCCGGGCGGGGTGTTCATCGGCGGCGAGACTAAATATGAAAAGTACAAAGAAAAAGGATTCAATACTCCCACGAAGAAGATCGAATTCTACTCCGAGCAGATGCAGAAAAAGGGATTGAATCCGCTTCCTGATTACGTGGAGCCGACCTTCAATCCGACCTCCGATTTTCCGCTCTATCTGGTCAACTTCAAGCAGTCCGAGCATACCCATTCCCGGACGTTCAACAACGACTGGCTGATGGAGATGAAAGCCGACAACCCGCTCATGATGAATTCGGCCACCGCAGCCAGGCTCGGGCTGAACGACGGCGACCCGATCTGGATAGAGTCTCCCTACGCGAAGGCAAAGGCGACGATTCAGGTGACGGAACGGATCCACCCGGAGGTCGTCGCCCTGCACCACGGCTACGGTCATTGGGGATTCGGGAAAGTGGCGCGAGGCTCTCAGAACAAAACCAATACCTGGTGCCCGGCGGGCACCGCGGATGGCCAGTTCCTCGCGGGCGTGTCCGAAAAGACCTCGGGCATGGCGGTTCACAAGGAAGTCGGCGTCAGGATCATAAAGGCATAGGGAGGCGATAACCATGGCGAAGAACCCGAATCAGATGACATGGCTTTTCAATGAGAAAAATTGCATCGCATGCAGAGCGTGCGAGGCCGGCTGCAAACAGGAGTTCGACCTCCCCGTCGGGGTAAGGCGCAGGAAGGTCATCATCAAAGAAGAGGGGAAATATCCGAGCGTAAAGGCGAGGTACATCTCCTCCGCCTGCAATCACTGCGAGGAACCCTCGTGCATGAAGGCCTGTCCTTCGCAGGCGATAACAAAAGAGCCGGAGTTCGGCGCTGTCCTGATTGATCAGGAGAAATGCATCGGTTGCAAGCGGTGCGCCGCGGCCTGTCCTTATGGCGCTCCGACGTTCAACGAGAAAAAGAAGAAGATGGATAAATGCACCTTCTGCATCCACAGACTGAAAGCAGGGCTCCCGCCCGCATGCGTAAGGACCTGCATGGGCTATGCCCTGTCAAGCGGCAGGCTCCCGGATGTGGAGGCAGGCAACGCCTTTCCCGATCCAATATTCAAGGGAAAGGTCGTGGACCGGCTGCCGAATTTTGCGGACCCGAAGTTGACGATACCGTCGGTAAGATTCGTCGAGAACAAATAAGGAGGCAGGAGGGGCGGGCTTGCCCGCCCCTCCTAAATTATGGTTATGATGACAGCGGAAATAGCAATGCCGGCGGACGCTATCGGTTTGCTCGGCAGCATGTATTTGTGCGAACCATCCAGGGAGGCGCTTGAGAACTGGAAGAGCGCGCTTGCGGAGGACACTTCGATTTTTTTGGCCGACCTGAAAAGAGCGCTCAACGGGATCGACCTGAATCGAGAAGAAGAGATGGAAAATCTTTTGTCGGAATATACGCGGCTTTTTATTGGACCGTATAAGCTGCCCTGTCCTCCCTGGGAATCCGTATACACCTCTCCGAAAAAACTGATGATGCAGAACGCAGCGGATCAGGTCCGGAAAATATATGGAGCAGCGGGGCTTGCGATAAATTCCGCTGAAGTAACGCCGGACCATATCGGAGCGGAATTGAATTTTCTCGCGCTCTTGCTTCAGAGAACGGATTCGGAAGCGAACGGTAAAGACAATTATATCCGGCTTACGGAAAAGCTCCTGGGTGATCATCTGCTCAAATGGGCTCCGGATTTCACCAAGGACATGGAAGACGCTGCTGAGACCTCTTTTTACAAAGAGCTGGCAAGAACGACAAGGAAGATGATAGAGTTTGTCGGGAGATAATGAGATGCAAACTATGGCAACGACAACTCGTATAATTGATTTTGAAGCGCTCTTGCAGGAGTCCGTGAAGATTCACGGCCACCTCTGCGCAGGACAGGTGCTGGGCATCCGCATGTCCATGCTCGCTCTTCGCGAAATCGGCATCAACGAGCCGAAAGGAGCGGACAGAAAGAGCCTGATCGTGTTCGTTGAGATGGATAGATGCGCTACCGACGCGGTCCAGTCCGTTACGGGTTGCAGCCTGGGCAAACGGAGCATGAAGTTCATGGATTATGGGAAGATGGCGGCAACCTTTGTCAATACGAGGACGGGCAAGGCGATGAGAATCGTTGCGAAGGAAGGATCGCGGCTGAAGGCAAAAGAATATTTTCCCGGAGTCGAAAACAAATATACGGCGCAGCTTGAAGCATACAAGATCATGTCCGATGAGGAACTTTTCGACATGATGGAGGTTACTGTGAAGCTTAAGCCGGAGGACATGCCGGGCAGGCCCATGCGAAGAGTGCAGTGTGACTCTTGCGGCGAACACGTCCAGGATATGCGGGAAGTTTATCAGAACGGCAAGGTGTTGTGCACTCCCTGTGCCGTGGGCGGCTATTACGAAGCGAGAGACACTTTATAGGCGGTGCGTTATGCAAAAAATTCATAACGGTCTGGTTATCAGATCCAAAATTTGGATCGAGGTCGGGGGTGAGCCGGTCTTCGGCCGGGGCAGGCGTTTTCTGCTTGAGGCAATAGATTCCCACGGCTCGATCAACCGGGCAGCGCAGGAAGTCGACATATCTTTTCGGAAGGCATGGGGCCATATCAAGGCCATGGAGGATCGGTTGGGCGTCAAGCTGGTCGAGCGTCACATTGGCGGAAAGAACGGCGGCGGCGCTGTTCTTACCGATGACGCGCGAAAGTTTTTGATAAAGTACGAAGCGCTTGAAAAAGGCATACAAGAACTCGTGGATAAACGATTCAAGAACATATTCAAGGGAGGTTCCCATGTGTGACGATCTGCGACAGGAACAGCGTCCGAGTACAAAGACGATACCTGTTCTTCAGGCAGTCGGGACGGTGCTTGCCCATGACATAACGGAGATACGGCCCGGCGAATTCAAGGGACGCGCCTTTAAAAAAGGCCATATCATTCGGGAGGAAGACGTCTGTCATCTGCAGAGGCTCGGCAAAGAACATCTCTTCGTGCTGCACGTTGCCGAGGACGAAATGCACGAAAACGATGCCGCTTATGCAATCGCCAAGGCGCTTATGGGTGATGGAGTCAAGATCAAGGACGAACCCAAAGAAGGCAAAATCGATATTATCGCCGAACGTGACGGCCTCTTGAAGATAGATCGAGACGCGCTGCTTGCATTCAATATGCTGGGCGAGGTAATGGCTGCAACGCTTCACGACAATACGGTCGTTAAAACAGGTCAGACAGTCGCGGGAACGAGGGCCATTCCTCTTGTCGTCAAGAAAAACGTCGTGAAATCGGCGATCGCTATCGGCGCGAAAGCGCGTCCGATCATCCAGGTAAAAACGATCAAGAAACCTAAGGTCGGCGTCGTGATCACCGGAAACGAAGTATACCACGGCAGGATCAAGGACGCCTTTGCGCCGGTCATTACGAAAAAAATCGAAGAAGTCAACGGAGAGCTTGTGGGCGTCTACTATGCGCCAGACGATAAGGCGTTCATTGTGGATAGACTGCGGGAATTGCTGAATGCCGGAGCCGATCTCTTGATCACCACCGGCGGCATGTCAGTGGATCCCGACGACGTTACCCGGTTTGCGATACGGGAACTGGGCGCGGAAGATATCACGTACGGGTCGGCTGTTCTTCCCGGTGCGATGTTCCTTATAGCGTATCTGAATAGAGAGCAAGGGTCAGGGGTCAAGGATCAAGGCATTTCCGAACTCCCTTCTCCGAACTCCGAACTGATTCCCATCCTCGGAATTCCCGCCTGCGGCATGTACGCAAAGACGACGATCTTCGATCTGGTCCTTTCCCGAATGCTTGCGGGTGAAAAGATCGGGAGAAGAGAACTTGCTTCGCTTGGCCACGGCGGCTTGTGTCTGAAATGCGATGTGTGCCGATATCCGGTCTGCCCTTTTGGAAAACTGTGATAACCTCTATGGACGCAAAACATCGGGATATGTCGCTCGCAGATTTATTCAGCACGGTGTTATGAACGGATGAACGGAGTGCAGGACTTAGTAAATGTTTTTTTATGATATAGTTGCTCATCACGCAATACTACGCTCCGCTCGAAAGACTAAACATGAGAGATTTCGACAGTATTTACCAAGAATTTCACCCGAAGATTTATCGTTACCTCAGCCGTCTGTGCGGTGAGGCCGACGCCCCGGACCTGACTCAAATCGTATTCCTGAAAGTCAGCCAATCGCTTGACAATTTCCGTGGAGAATCCTCTCTTGCCACGTGGATTTACCGCATCGCAACAAACACTGCGCATGACCATGCAGCTTCATCGCCGATAAAGCAGAGAAAAGTTATGTTGTTACTCGATGATATGGATTCGGCGGATGATCTCCCTGATCTCTCCTCGCCGGGAATGGACAAAGAACATATCCTCAAAGAAATGAATGCGTGCATCCGCGGCATTGTTGACCAGCTACCCGAAAATTATCGCACAATCCTGCTGCTGAGTGAATTCGAAGGTTTTACAAACCCTGAGATTGCCGAAATGCTCGAATTGAGCTTAGACACCGTTAAAATCAGGCTCCATCGCGCACGTACGCGTCTGCGGAAAGTCATGGACTGCCAGTGTGACCTATACCGCGATGAACGCAACGAACTTATGTGCGATAAAAAGGCTGTAAAATAACTTCTGCTCGATGTATCCTTTTCCGCTCCCTCCCCGTCTACAAGGACAGAAACAATCAATTCCATAGACGGAGGAAACATGAATAACAACAGTTGTTGCGGATCAGGTAGTAAGTCAGATACAAGCAGCGAATACGAAATAGCTCGTATCGAGAAAGCAAAGAACAGTTGTGCTCTTTGCGAGGGCTACGCGGAACGCCACAAGGACAAGCCAGTGGTGGTGATGAGTTGCGAGGGCGCGTGTCTGCGAGGTGAGGTGGCCCGTCAGGCAGCTAATATCCTCTGCCATTCTCTCGCCTCTGAAAAAACCGTCAGAATTTGCTTGGGCGGCGCCTTCACCAAAGACACCGGACAGCGAAACCTTGTGCGAAATGCCAAACGGCTGATTGCCTTGGAGGGATGCCTCGTCAACTGCTCTTCCCGTATGATGAGCGGCGTGATCGACGGCCTCGGACCTCAAGTCATCATCGCCGACCAACTGTATGAATTCGATAGAAACATGTTCGGTATCGAAGAACTGCCTCCTAAGCAGATACTTGCCCATGCCCGCACGGTTGCACAAAAGATTGCCGATACCCTGTAACTACCCTGACTGAAATAATTTCTGCAAGTGTATCCTTTCCCATGTGTTCCCCGTCTATAGGGTCAGTAAGCAGTTAACTCTACAGATGGAGGAACGCATGAGTAAAAACAGTTGTTGCAGTACAGCAGGTGACATCGTCAGCACAGAACACTGGGTAGAACATAATGGCGTCAAGCTGTACGTATGGGAGAAAAGCCAGGGAAGTCCTTCGGGCAAGCCGGTCATCATTCTGGCGCATGGCTCAGCCACGGCAGGAAAAGAGAGCTTTGATCTTCAGGTGCAAGGCAAGCCTTCCTACAGCCTCATGGACTTCCTGGCAAAAGAAGGCTTTGATGTATTTGCTCCGGATGTGAGGGGCTTCGGCCGTTCTACCCATCCCGAAGGACACATGACGACTGCGGAGTCGAGCGAAGACCTCAACGCGGTAGTGGATTACGTCCTGAAACTTAGGGGCGCCCAGAAGGTCAATCTTCTCGGCTGGTCATGGGGCACGCAGTACGGGGGGATGTTTATTATGGCCCATCCGGACAAAGTAAGCAAATATGTAAGCTATGCCCAGATGCACGTCGACAGCCCGGATATTGCCAAGAGGCGGCCCAAGCTGGAAGTCTTCAGGAAAAACCCTTATGTCAACATCCCCGAAGCCATGTGGAAGCCGCGTTTTTATTCGATGACTCCAGCGGAAGCGAATGATGCGGATGTTGTTGACGGTTTTGCAAAGGCTGCGATTGCCATCGAGACAAAAACACCGACCGGCCCACAACTCGACATGGTCACCATCATGCCCATGGTAAATCCGAGGCTCATCCCGGTGCCCACGATTGTCGTTCATGGGGAATATGATGACGTTTCAGATATGGACGGGCTGCTGCCTTTTTTCAAGCAGCTTCCAAACCCATATAAGCGGTATGTCGTTATCCCCAACGCAGGCCACATGATGCATCTTCAAAAGGGTCATCAATTGTTTCAGCAAGAGGTAAGTGGCTTTTTCAAAGGTGATATGCAAGAAAGATCGTAGAAAACATCAGATATGATACGTATGTCATTACTCTTGAAATAACCATAAGCGGGTTGGTTTTATTAAACAAATCAACCCGCCTTGCTTTTCTCGCACGCCTCGCCAATTATCAAATCAACCAGTTTATATAAGTATTAATTTTTATTCAAAAAGTCTTGACATTTTACCATGATTATTTATAATATATAAATTATTGTTTATATATTTTACAAAGGAGGATTTCGCTATGTCAAAATGCGCATGTGGAGAAAAGAACGTTTTGATTTTCGCTTGCTCGGGCGCAGCGGATGTGGGGTCGTTGTCTGATCGCGTTGCAAGAAAGCTGACAAAGGATGGAAAAGGCAAAATGTACTGCACAGCCGCGGTCGGGGCCAACATCCCGGAGAAGATTGCCCCAATAAAGGCCGCGACCGATATTGTGACCATCGACGGGTGTTCCGCGTTCTGCGCCAAAAAAATCCTTGAAAACGCCGGCTTCGCGCCGAAGTCGTATAACCTTGAAGTTCTGGGTTTCATTAAAGGAAAAACCGAAGTAAATAATGAGGCAATTGATAAAGCGGCTGCGAGCATATCATTATAACGGGTGCGGGATAAGGAAAAAACCTGATGAACGATTTATTAAATGTATTTAAAGCGCTGTCGGATAAAACGAGGCTCAGAATATTGAAGCTTCTCGAAAAAGGAGAGCTGTGTGTCTGCGACATTGTTGCTGCGCTTGATCTCATCCAGCCCAAGGTATCGTTTCATCTCAGCGCATTGAAAGATGCCGGTCTCGTCAGGGATAGGAAAGAGGGCAAGTGGATCCATTACCGGTTTGATGACTCAGACACGTTCAAACGATTTCTGATCCTCTCGGTCCTGGAACGTATTCCGGAACAGAGAACAGCTGAAGATAAAGGAAGGCTGAAGAAATGGTTCCAGCAAAAGGAAGCAAATGCCGCCAAAGCATGCTGCTCTGGTTTATTCAAAAAGAAGTCCTGAAACCAATGCCATGCTGAAAAGAAATTGAACGACGGTTAGCCTATCGAGGAGTTTACATGGAAAAGAAATCCGTTTTATTCGTCTGTATTCACAATTCAGCGAGGAGCCAAATGGCCGAAGCATTTTTAAATTCTCTTGGCCGCAATCGCTTTATTGCGGAAAGCGCCGGACTGGAGCCGGGGAAACTGAACCCGATCGTGGTCGAGGCAATGGAGGAGCTCGGGATCGACCTGTCGCATAAAAAGACCCAGAGCACCGCTGATTGTCTGAAAAAAGGGACGCGCTATGATTACGTGGTCACGGTTTGCGATGAAACAAGCGCCGAAAAATGCCCTTTCTTTCCAGGAGGCGCAAAAAGATTGCACTGGGGATTTGAAGACCCTTCAAAACTCATTGGGACCCATGAGAAAAAGTTGCAGGCTGTCCGAAGCATACGAGACCAGATCAAGACCCGAATAGAGCAATGGATCAGCACGGAGGAAAGCAGATGACTGCCATCGAGCATAAAAAACTTTCTTTTATCGACCAATATCTTACACTCTGGATTTTTATCACCATGGCCGTCGGAGTCGGGATCGGCTATTTGTTTTCTGGGGTGGAAAAGGTCATCAACAGCTTCCAGGTAGGAACGACCAATATCCCGATCGCCATCGGGCTCATCCTGATGATGTATCCCCCCCTTGCGAAGGTGCGTTATGAAGACCTGCCGAAGGTCTTCAAGAATTATCGGATACTCGCCATAAGTCTGATTCAGAACTGGATCGTGGGACCGATTGTGATGTTCACCCTTGCCGTCATTCTTCTCCCGGACATGCCGGGGTACATGGTCGGCGTTATCCTGGTGGGACTTGCGCGCTGCATCGCCATGGTGCTGGTCTGGAACGACCTTGCGTGCGGCGACCCGGATTACGTCGCCGGCTTAGTTGCCTTCAATGCTTTGTTTCAGGTATTTACCTATCCGATCTATGCATGGATATTCATCACTATTCTTCCTCCGTTCTTTGGACTGAGCGGCGCAATCGTAACCGTATCCATAGGCCAGATCGCCAAAAGCGTGTTCATCTATCTCGGCATCCCATTTCTGACGGGAATGCTTACTCGCTTTGTGCTCATAAAACTGAAAGACAAAACATGGTATCACGAAAAATTCATCCCCAAGATCAGTCCCATCACCCTGATTGCGCTCCTTTTCACGATCCTCGTCATGTTCTCGCTCAAGGGTGAATACATCATCAAGTTGCCTCTGGACGTGCTGCGAATCGCTGTGCCGCTCTTCATTTATTTTGTTTTCATGTTCTTGGTCACGTTCTGGATTGCAAAAAAGGCCGGCGCTGACTATGCGAAATCCGCCACACTCAGCTTCACCGCCGCGTCGAATGATTTTGAACTGGCCATTGCAGTGGCCGTAGCGGTCTTCGGCATCAACTCGGAAGCAGCGTTTGCTACGGTCATCGGCCCGCTCGTGGAGGTGCCGGTATTGATCGGGCTCGTCAATGTGGCGTTATTTTTTCAGAAGAAGTATTATAGTAACGGATATTGTGTAATCAAAGGAACCATAACCCCATAAAAAATACGACGGAGCATTTTATGAAAATTGCAGTTTTCGGAGACATACATGGCAACATCGAGGCGCTTCGCGCTGCTTATGATGCCGTAGCGAAAAAAGTAGACAAAATATACCACCTCGGCGACCTCGGCGGCTATGCGCCTTTTGTGAATGAAGTGGTGGACTTTCTGATCGAGCACAACATCGAGGGCGTACAAGGCAACTACGATGAGACAGTGGCGAACAATGCGGAGCACTGCGGCTGCAAATATGAAGACGCGCTCCAGGCAGAGATGGCTCAACAGTCGTTTGAGTGGACGAAACAGCACGCCTCGCTCAAGAGTAAAGAGTTCATGAAAAAACTGCCAGCTGAGATAGTATTCACATCAGAGGGAAAAAGAGTGAGGCTTTTTCATGCCACTCCGCACAAGAACAATCTTTACTGGTACGAAGACCGCCCTGAGAAGTTTTTCCAGGAAATGGCCGAGAAAGCAAATGCAGATGTTCTGGTTTACGGACATACTCATAAGCCGTACAAAAAGGATTTCAATGGCAAGACGTTTATAAATACCGGCAGCGTTGGGAAACCAAAGGATGGCGACCCTCGCGCATGTGTTGCCGCAATAGAGATAACTCCCGACACGACAACAGCTGACTTCCTGCGGGTCAAGTATGATGTGGAGAAGGTTGCTCAGACGATCATCTCAAATGGGCTTCCGCCTTACTTTGCAGAGAGACTGAAGAAGGCAATATGAATAATATTGGAACAAGGTAATTTTATGCAGAATTTGAAATTTGTTTCAGTTACCAACATCAAGAAAAAGCCCCTCCCTGCCTGGGCCACGGGGACCATTGCCACCCCTGGCGGCATGGTGCAGATAGCCTCGACTGATTTGTCACGAACAGATATCTGGGGCATGGTGAAGAGCCGCGCGAGCGCCTTTCGCATGAACTACATCGTGACACCGGGTCTGTATGCCGTGGGCAAGCCCACAAAGGATTCCGACGTTTTCGTGACCGCCAATTACAAAATGAGCTTCGACGTCCTGCGACGTGAACTTAAGGGCATCAACGCATGGGTCCTGGTGCTCGATACCAACGGCATCAATGTCTGGTGCGCGGCAGGCAAAGGCACTTTCGGCACTGACGAGCTTGTTAAACGCATTATTGAGGCAAAGCTCGATGCTGTAGTCACCCACCGCAGGATCATTCTGCCTCAGCTCGGCGCGGTCGGAGTAAGCGCTGGTGAGGTCCAGAAGAAAACAAGCTTTCGCGTCTCTTTCGGCCCCGTGGATGCCAAGGACATTCCCGCCTATGTCGAATCAGGCTACAAGAAGACAAAAGAGATGAGCACTGCGAAATTTTCAATGTTTGACCGCATGGTCCTTACGCCCATGGAGATCAACCCGGTCATGAAAAAGTTTCCCTGGTTCGTTGCCGCAATTTTGCTCATCTTCGGACTCCAGCCTTCGGGAATTTTGTTTGCAAAGGCATGGTACGGAGGGCTGCCGTTTCTCGTGCTGGGACTGCTCGCGGTTTTTTCCGGTGCTTTTCTTACGCCGGTTCTGCTCCCTTTTGTTCCTTTCCGTTCCTTTGCGATCAAAGGTTGGCTTATGGGAATAACAATGACATTTATAGCAACGTGGCTGTTTAATGTCTTTAACATACAGAACCCGTTGTTGCTCGCAGTCGCTTTTATCCTCTTCCCAGCCTTAAGCTCGTACATCGCGCTCCAGTTTACGGGCTCGACCACGTTCACCGGAATGTCGGGAGTAAAGAAAGAACTGAAGTTCGGCATCCCGATGTATATCGGCGCGGCAGGCATATCGCTGGTATTAACAATCCTGTACAAAATGAAAGAATGGGGTCTTGTATGAAATATCTAAAGAATGTTACTACCCTTGAATACTCCCTGGAGAAATGCGCGGGGTGTGGGCGATGCGTTGAGGTCTGCCCGCAAGCTGTTTTTGTCATGCGCGACAAGCGCGCTGCGATAACGGACAAAGACCTCTGCATGGAATGTGGGGCTTGCGCCAAAAACTGCGACTTTGGAGCGCTCGCAGTCAACGCAGGCGTTGGCTGCGCTGCGGCCATCATCACCGGTATGATCACCGGCGGGGAGCCGTCCTGCGATTGCAGCGGGTCCTCCGGCAGCTGCTGTTAGTGTCGAGTATCTTCCCGGCGTGTTTCTTCTGACGTTTTTTCTCGGCATCTTGACTTTCCCCCCTATTTCCATGATACTTTCCTTAGGTCATCACCCCATCAAGAAAACGTTTGCCTATGATTGGGAAAATTACTCGCTGCGTATTGTCCGCATTCGCCCTTCTCGCGCTCGCCGCAATCGCGAAAGCGTCTGATGATTCTTTCGTGCCCGATCGGAGGAAATCGCAATTCCAGACCGATTTCGGGTACGCGATTTTTCCCTACCCTTACAGCCTTCCCGGCATCGGTTCCGGCATCAGCCTGGTAGGCGCCGCCATGAATATCGCCGACACCTATACGGACGCCTACGGCTTGCTGTTTACCGGAGACGTTCGAGGGACCGCCCTCGGCGTAGGCGACATACACATCATTCCCCGCACGCTGATCCTCGAGACCGGTTTTGGCACATTGAGCAGGGTGGCCATACAAAGCTACGGCCAACGGGGCATGAACACGGACAAGAACGATTACCGGTTGCTGGAGTTTGGAGATACGGAATATTACGGCGGGCGCATAACCGCGACGTTCTTCGACCGCCGCTTCGAGATCTACGGCGCGATGTATACGGGCAGTTTAAAGTTGGAGAGCATCCGGGACAAGGACGGGAACGTCATCGTCGAGTCCCAGAACCCGCCGCGCACCTACGGCCACACCACGCTCTTCGGGACCCGCCTCGACCTGACCGACGATTACGCGGACCCGCGGAAAGGACTCCGCGTCGACGTGACCCGCACGCAATCGCCGCCCCGGGGCTCGAGCGCGGACTATTACGTGATGGACTACAACACCACTGCCTACCTCCCACTCGGCAGGCGGAGCACCTGGGCGTTCAACTTTCTTCGCTCCGATGCGGTCGTCCTCAGCCAGGGAGAAACAGACCCCGCAAAACTTCAGCAGCAACAGGGACTGAATTGCAGCGATCCGTCGCTTACCGGGCAGCAACAGCAGTTCTGCATAGACGTAATCAACAATATGATCGCCGAAAATACTTACGGCACCGCCACGTCCCTGGGCGGTTTTAGCCGTCTCAGGTCTTATCCCCAGGGCCGGTACAAGGGCGCCCACACGCTCTTTTACGGGACCGAGGTCCGCTGGAACCTGACCGACGAGTCAACGCCCTTCAATATCGTCATTATGAAGGACATCCGAACCGCCGTGCAGGTCTCGATCTTCTATGAGACCGGGAGCGTCGCGGACCTGCGGAGCGAACTCGGCAATATCTGGCGCGATTCTTACGGCTTCGGGCTCAGGGTCGTAACTGCATCGGGCGTGGTGCTCCGGGGCGACCTTGCCTTCGGCCAGGAAGGGGCCAACACGGCGATCTTCATCGGGTATCCGTGGGAAATTTAGCCGGAACTCTTGACATGGATGATCTAAAATCATAGACTGATAATAATTCGATTTATCATATACACGCGCTCGCGGAGGAAACCATGAATGATCTTCCGAACATGAATGATTTAGAAAAGCGGATTCAACGGATCGAAGAACGCATAGGACTGGAAGGGAAAGGGGAAGCAATTGGCCTGTCGCTCCATCCCGTATGGCCTCTGCTGCTCGGGCTGTCTGCCGTAGCATTGGGATACCACGGGCTGGGATATCCCCAGCATTACTACCAATTTCTTTTCAGTCTTCTGCTGGTCCTTCTCTTTTATCACCGCGGGTTTCTGCGCACGGCGCGCGGTAACTGGAAATGGCCGCAGATTGCGGTCAATTTTCTGCTTCTCTGTTTACTGTTCAAGCTCCTGATCGGCGGCGGCGTCTGCCATCCCTTTGATTGGCTCAAGCTGCCGGCAATCGCAAAGGTCCCGCCTCCATCCGGCGACCAGTCATGGTATTCCCGCGCGCTGCCGGACTACGCAGTCCAATGGCAGGCAATCCCGAAGCTCTCGGACTGGAGCATCGACATCACCAAGATTCAAACGTTCCTCCTGATCGCAATTTTATCGGGCGCTCTGTTTCGCTTCGAGCCCTTTACGTCGATTGCGGCGCTTGTCCTGCTGCTCGTATCGCTCACAACCTATTTGCACTACGATTGGAACTGGGTCATTCTGTTTCTGATCGCGGGCAGCGTTTCGATCTATCTCCAAGCGAGGATTAAAATACCGCCGCGTTATCCATGATGAGGAGCTGACTATGTATTTCATGTCGATCAACAAATTCAAAAGCGATGCAGACCGATCTGTGATCGGCAAAGTTATCCTTCTGCACCGGGAATGGGCAAAGCAGCAACTCGCTGCAGGCAATCTCGTGCAGGCGGGCAAGTGGGGCGACAAGGGCGGGATGATCATTGTCAAGGCGGAAAGCATGACAGAGGCAGAGAAAATCGTGGACCAGGATCCGCTGGTACAGGCGGGACTCATCACGTATGAGACGGCCCAACTCTATCCGGCAGCGGCGTTCAAGTAATTTGTTTCTTTATCATCGACTTTATTCGCGTTGGTCTGGGGCGAAAAGATTTTTATCACGACTTTGTCATGAATCACGAAATACCTACTCTCCGATAATCTTCACCAATACCCGCTTCTTCCTTCTCCCATCGAACTCACCGTAGAAGATCTGCTCCCACGGTCCGAAGTCAAGCTTGCCATCTGTGATTGCCGCGACCACCTCGCGGCCCATGACCTGGCGCTTCAGGTGCGCGTCGGCATTGTCTTCGCCGGTATTATGCCGGTACTGGGACACGGGCTCGTGCGGCGCAAGCTTTTCGAGCCAGACCTCGTAATCGTGATGCAGACCCGATTCATCGTCATTGATGAACACCGAGGCCGTGATGTGCATGGCGTTCACGAGAACAAAGCCCTCTTTGACTCCGCTCTCTCGAAGGCAATCTTCGACTTGCGGGGTGATGTTGATGAACCTCCTTCGCAAGGGCACGTTGAACCAAAGTTCTTTACGAAAACTTTTCATAACCTTACTCGAACCTCACCGCCTTCACCGCTTTTAAACCTACGGACCCGCGCGTCATCACACCATACTGCTTGAGGTCGATGACTTTTTCTTTCCCCTTCTCATCGATCACCTTTATCTGTTCGCCCTTGCGCACGGCCCGGAAGAGCGCCACCTCGCCGCTCTTCACGTTCACGAGCTTGACCCCTTTACCCGCGCCGGAGAGAAGCGGAATGTCCTTTGCCGCGACAACCACTGCCTTGCCTTCACTGGTGAGGAACAGGACGTTCGGCAAATCAAGAAGGTCCACGCCGACGATGCCGTCTTCGGCCTTCACGCCCGCGAATTTTTTTCCGGCGCGCGTGGTCACGGAATTAAACGGTCCGAGATCGAATTTAAAGCCCACGCCCTTCGCGGAGACGGAAAGCGCCGTCACCTCGCGGGGAGCGAGCGATAGCTCCGCCTGTTTACCCTTTTCCTCCTCTGACAGAGGGCCTCCGGCAAAAACCGTCGCCAGGTTCATCGCCGTAACCGGCCGCTCGCCGTCGCCGAACTTAAACAGGCTCTGCACGGGCTCGCCGAAACCGGAGCCGGCGGGCAGGTCGTTCGCCTTCACCACGTAAACCTTACCGGCTGATGAGAAGATGGCGATGCTGTCCCGGGTGTTCGCGGGCAAGAGCGCCAAAAGCTCGTCGCCTTCCTTGAACCGCAGGTTCTCGCCCACGGTCTTCACGCGCCTGATCCATCCCATCTTCGTAAGGAGCACCGTGACGTCCTCATGTACCATGAAGTCGTCATGGGAGAACTCCACGTCCTCAGCCGCCTTGATCACGGACATGCGCTTGTCGCCGTAGTTTTCCTTGATCTCCAGGAGCTCGGTCTTGATAAGCGCCCATATTTTTTTCTGGTTCCGCAAGGATCGCTTGATGTCTTTTTTCTGTTTGGTTTTCTCCGCCTTTTCCTTGAGGATGCGATCGATCTCGAGGCCGCTCAGTTTGTACAGCTGCATATCGAGGATGGCCTTCACCTGCTCGTCGTCGAGCTTGAAGTGTTTTTTGAGCTTCGCGGCCGCATCTTCGCGCGACGTTGACTTGCGGATCATTTTAATAGCGGTGTCGAGATCGTCATACAAAACCTCGAAGGCCTTCAATATATGAAGGCGTGCTTTCAGCAGGCGCAGGTCATAGTTGAGCCGCTTGGTCGTGACCTCGTGCCGGAAGTCGAGGAAGTAGCGCATGATCTCCTTCAGCGACAGGCGCTCCGGCTCCATGTTCGGTTTAAGTGCCGTGAAGTTCATCGGGAACGTGGATTCGAGGTCCGTGTGCTTGAAGATATATGCGGTCACGAGTTCCGGATTCGTCTCGGCCTTGAGCTCCAGCACGAGCCGCACCACGTCGGTGGATTCATCGCGCACGGTCGAAACCTGCGGCAGTTTTCTGTCCTCAACAAGACCGATAAGCTTTTCGAGCAGTTTCGCCTTGTTCACCATATAGGGAATGGACGAGAAAACGATCGCCTGCTTGTTGCGCGGCAAATCTTCGATCGTGTACTCGCCCCGGAGCCGGATGCCGCCGCTGCCGGATTGGTAGATCTCTTTCATTTCTTTTTTAGAGTTCAGGATCTGTCCGCCGGTGGGGAAGTCCGGGCCTTTGATGTGCTTCAACAGGTCTTTTATTTCAATATTGGAGTTGTCGATCAGGGCCGCAAGGCCGTCGATCACCTCGCTCAGGTTGTGCGGCGGGAAGGAGCAGCTCATGCCCACGGCAATGCCCGAAGAGCCGTTTACCAGAAGCTGCGGAAAACGCGCGGGCAGCACGACGGGTTCTTTTAACGAGTTGTCGTAGTTCGGCCGGAAGCCCACAGTCTCCTGGTCTATTTCGACGAGAAGTTCCTCGGCGATTTTCGAGAGCCGCGCTTCGGTATATCGCATGGCCGCTGCCGGGTCGCCGTCAAGGCTGCCGAAATTCCCCGAGCCCTCGACGAGCGGGTAGCGGAGCGAAAAGTCCTGCGCCATCCTGACCATGGCGTCATAAGCGGCCTGGTCGCCGTGGGGATGAAATTTTCCGAGCACTTCGCCGACCACCGCCGCGCTCTTCCTGAACTTGGCAGTGGGGCCGAGGCCCATCTCCCACATGGCAAATAGAATGCGGCGATGCACGGGCTTCAGCCCGTCGCGCACGTCCGGCAGAGAGCGCGATACGATGGTCGAAAGCGCATAGGTGAGAAACCGGCTCTCCACCTCCGAGTGCAGCGCGGTGGTTAACGTTGAATCTTCTTTTATCGGCATGAAAAGCCCCCTTCATTAAATAGAACATCCATTTTGTGGTTATCCTTCTCGAAGTGCATTCCATACGGAGCCTGCCCTCGAAGTCATTATCGGGGGCATGCACAACCCGCATTACAATGCGGGCTATATTACCACAAACGGAAGTTAATTTTGAAGCAAGTTTTTTTAAAAAGTAGTGTATAATTACCTCATGCTGAACCTGCTCGCCAAGCATGCCGAGGCCTACAGCCTCGAAACCTTTCACTGCGGCAACTGCAAAAGGGATTTCGAGGCCAAAGTCATCACCTGGGTGGATGTCACCAAGGCCCCGCAGGCAAAGTCCGCGCTCATGAAATGGGAGTTTAACGGGATCCAGTGCGCCCATTGCGGATGCCGGAGTTTTTCCGGCACCCCCTTTTTTTATGAGGACTTCGAGGAGGGACTCCTGGTGGCCGTATTCCCCACCATTCCGGAAAAGCGGGGAGAGGTCGAGAAGACCATTGAGGCGAAATACGGATATTATCCGGTGCTTGAATTCTTTTACGATATGACGCAGATCTGGATGCTGGTATATCTGCAAAACCATTACAAGACGAACACAAACCTTCTCGCGCTTTCGCGCATCGGCCGGGGGGAAGTGCGGCTACGCAAAATACTCCGCTTCCTGAAAGAAGACGCCATGATGATCGACATCCGCGAAAAGCTTACCGAGTCCCTCCTCGGCAGCGCCACGCACGACGAGCTCGCGGAGGTCCTGGACCAGGCCGTGTATACGCTGGAGGAAATGCTCCCCTGGCCGCTCAACGCGCAATGCCTGTGCGGAGCGGATCTGAGCCGTGAATTCATCTGCTGCGGAAAACCGATAAACATCCGCGAGCATGACCGCATGCTCTCACGGCATTACGCCATCTACTGCCCTACCTGTAATCGGTCCATCTCCGGGGCCTCCTGCGAGAAATGCGGAAGGGTCTATACCTGGAAGCTCGGCACGATACCCACGTATCAGCAGCAGGAGGGTGTAACGCCACCCAATGCGCCCCGCGACACAAAGAAGGCCGACGTCCATCTCTAAGGAAGTCGCGTTTACACCGCCTCGGTAATTATCCACCGTCTTTTTCCCGCCCAGAATTTTTCTTGACGCTTTCCATGTCTTATGGGATAATCGGGCAATTTGAAATTGTTGTTTCACGGCACACATGAGAATTTGTCGGCACTGATATACAGGCAAGAGCATTCAGTCTGTGGTACTTATCACCATCCTGAGAGCGTAACGGCTCCACGAGTTTATTGTGCGCCTCCGTGTTGTCTACACGCTCATTGATCAACGATACCCGCTTCCTGTGATGTGCTGCGCGCTGATTTCTTGGGTTACTGGCATCTAAAACGCTATGCTACGACGCACGGGCAATACGCCGGAGGCCTCACCAGTGGACGTGATTACGGGAGAATACCTGAAGGATCTCTTCACGACGGAACACTGGCAAGACCACTTCACGACCCTTTCCGACACCTTCGGCTTTTCTCTGAGCATCTATTCTTCATCCGGGGACCAGATCCTTGCCCCGCAGGGCGCCGCGCCCGTGTGCCGGAGTTTCCGCGTATCCTCACCGGAATTCATCACACGCTGCAAACCGCATTGTTATCCCCTTATCATGAAGGTCCTTCAGACAGGCAAGCCCGAGGTTTTTAAGTGCCATGCGGGGATAACGAGCTTCGCTCTCCCCATCGAGTACCTTGCGGAACGAGCCGTGATCCTCGGCCAAGGCTCCTTTTCCTCGTATGAAGATTTTCGTGAAAGCATGAATCTCGTGGATCCCGCCGAGCTCGACACGATTGCCATACCAACGCCGCTCTTGTTTACCAGCGAGCACGATGCCTGGAAGGTCTGCCGGTATGTGTCGGACTTTGTTCAGCGACTGGCAAAGAACTCCCAGGAAACCGTTGCCCTCAGAAAAAAATTCGAGAGCCTGAAGAACGTCTTTTCGTTGTGGAGCACCGCTGCCGGGGAGCCGTTGGAAACCCGGTACCAGGGCATGCTGTATAATCTGTCCACGATGCTGGACATCGAACTTATCACCATTTTTACTCTCGATCAGCAACGGGGCGTGTATATCGGCCTGTACGGCTTGTCTAAGGGCGGCGCGCAAACAGCGTCGCTCAGTATCAGCGCGCAGGATGCGGTCGTGCAGGAACTCCAAAGCGGCAAACCCTTCGTCCGCGCCGGAGGGCCGGCCGGCACCGGAGCGCGGATTTACTTTCCCATCATGACAAACGCGCACTTGGGAGGCATGTTGAGCATCGGCGACCGCGTGCTGAAAGAGAGCGATAAGCAGATCATCTCAGGTTTCTGCCGACAGACCGCCCTCTTCATCGAGAATCATCACCTGCACAAGGACCTCTATAGAAAATTCGACCGCCTTGCCGCGGTTTCTGAATTGACGAAGAAGATTACGTCCATACAGAACTATGAAACATTACTCAGGACGATCCTCGACAAATCCGCCGAGTTACTCACGGCCGAACAGGGCTCCCTGATGCTGCTCGACCACGAGACGGACGACTTGCTTTTACACGTGAAGAAGGGCCTCATTGACGGCGTGGAAGAAAAACTGAGGATCACTCGGGGTGAAGGAATAGCCGGTAAGGTGGCCGAATGCGGCGAGGCCATGCTCGTCGAGAACGTTGAAAACGACCCGAGAACGAACCAGAGAAACAGGCAGCACTATAAAACACATTCGTTCATCAGCGTGCCGCTCAAGATCGACGATCGCGTCATCGGTGTGCTCAACCTGTCGGACAAGGTGACGGGCGGGGTTTTTGACCAGGAAGACTTGCATCTTATCCAGTCCTTTGCGACCCACGCGGCCGTTGTCATGGAGCGGAATGTTTTTTTTAATACTTCGGAGCGGCTTAAAAAACTGACCATAACCGATTCGCTGACCGGCCTTTTAAACCGCAGATACCTGTATGAACGGCTGAAAGATGAAGTGGCCCGGTCCGAACGGCACGGGCATGTGCTGAGCCTTCTTATGCTGGATCTGGATGGGTTCAAATATTGCAACGATACCTTCGGGCATCTTCTCGGCGACAGGACGCTGAAAGCCGTGGCAGAGACGTTATTAAGCACCGTACGGTCCATGGACGTTGTGGCCCGCGTCGGCGGTGATGAATTCATGGTGATTCTGCCGGAGACCTCGGAGGTGTTGGCCATAGATATCGCGGAGCGGCTGCGCAGCAACGTTGCGAAGCAGGTGGTGCTTCCCGAGGACGCAGCCCATCCCCTGCTGTGTACGCTTACGGCCAGTATCGGCATTGTTTGCTATCCAACGCATGGGAAGACGCTCGAACTCCTTCTTGAGCATGTTGATAAGGCTCTGTACCGCGCGAAAAACCTTGGAAAGAATAAAGTAGAGGTTTATACCTAACATGCCGTTCAATACACTTCAGGACAAGGATTTTTTTGGAAGACAGGAAGAGCTGTCCAGCCTCTACAAAAGGGCGCTCCAGGCTGACTCCGGCGCAGCGCAGAGCGTTGTTTTGTCCGGTCCCCGGGGAATCGGGAAGACGGAGCTTTTGAAACAACTTTTTGGTTTGTTGTTCTGGAAACAAGATCGCGTGGCCCCTTTCTATTATACGGTCAATCCCGCGCTGCTGTCCGTATCGGCTTTTTCTAAAACCTATCTGATCCGGTTCCTGTGCCAGAGGCTTGCGTTCGAGAAAAAAGAACAGGCCCTCTTCTACCATGAAGGGATGTCGCTGGACGGCTTGACCGCGCACATAAAAGACAGGGACCTCTCGTGGGCAAAGGAGCTTATCGACCACTACCAGCGGAATGCCGCAGATCCCCTCAGCGCGCTCCGCATTGCGCTTGCGGCCCCGCACCGGTCGATGCTGATGAGCGGGGTTCCGGTCGTTGTTTTGATCGATGAGTTTCACCGATTGCAGGATCTCTTTACGGAAGGGGCTCCCGATGCGCGACTGGTTTCGCTTTTTGAGGAACCGATATCGTTCAGAAAAACGCCTCACGTGATCACGGGGAATGCGGTCGAGATCCAGGAACTCCCTGTCTCGAGCTGTCTGGAGCGCATCCCCCTCCAGCCGCTCGGATCCGCGGATGCTTCGGCGAGAGTGCTCTCTCTGCTTCATGCAAACGAAGGCGAAGTCAATCTCCCGCCCCTGCTCCTGCGCCGGCTCGCAGGAAACCCCTTTTACCTGGGATGTATCGGCAGAGCAACAAGCGCGGGAAAGAAGACCGGCGATAATGCTTTCTGGGATGCGTACATCCAGGAGGTCATGGAAGGGGCGCTCACGCTCTTCTGGTCGTCGGTCCTGAAAAGTTTTTTCCCGGACCTGGGCCAACGAAGAATTGCGCTCGCCATAAGCCAGAGAATCCAGCACTCATCCGATGCCCTTTCCTGCCAACAACTCGCGGCGTCTTTTGCGCTGACGGACAGCCAGGCGGAAGCGATAGCGCACAAGCTCTATCTTGCAGGCATCATTCGGGGAGCGTTCGGCGTATTCCGGGCAACCGAAGACGACGTGCTGCGGGACATCATCGACTGCCAGCATAAGAAGGAGATCCTCGCGAAGCCTTCGCATGACCTGGAAAGCGAATTGCTGAATACGTTGCTTCCCGAGAAAGCGGAACTCGCTCGTTTCGACCTGACGCTCCCGATGCTCAGAGATACGGAGCTTGTGGCTGCTCAGTGCCTCGAACAGTTGGGGAAAAACCACCGCCTCGACCAGGATGTTGTGGGCCAGCTTCAAATAGCGGTCATCGAGGCCTGCATCAACACCATTGAACACAGCAGAGGCGGAGAACGAAAAATCTATGTGAGCGTCGTCATCGATGGAAACCGCTTGGAAGCGTCAATCGAAAGCGCAGGCCGGGAGTTCATCGTGCAGGAGACGGGCGAGCCCTTCAACGACCGCGATGCCGCGAAAATCCCCGGCAGAGGCTGGGGCATCAAGCTGATGAAGCGCTTTGCGGATGAAGTGCGTTTTGAAAAAACCGGCCGGGGAATGAAAACGATTTTGGTCAAATATCTCGATAAATCCGCTCGCGTGCAATTGGAGGATACCATAACCCGTGAATAATTTTTCTTTATCATCAAAGTCCGCGCAGGATGTTGCCGTCATGACGCCCAAAGGGTATATCAACGACCTGGGGGCGGAGAGCCTCGAACAAACGAGTGATCAGTTCCTCGGCAAGGGCGTAAAGAAACTGGTCGTGAATTTCAACGACGTACAATATATCAATACCATCGGGATTTCCATTTTTACCAGTATCGTGCAGAAGACCATGGAATACGACAGCACACTCTGCTTTACCAATCTGAAGAAGGTCCACCGCGACGTCCTGGAAATGATGGGCCTGATAAAGTACGTAAAGGTCTTCAAGGACGAAGAGGATGCCCTCAGTTTTTTGAGTGAAAAAAGGTGATTGAATGAATAAGAAGGTTCAGCTCAAGCGCCTGATGTTCAGCATAGAGTCGCTGGTCGATTTGGGGCAGGAAGTCAGCTCTTCAAAGGAGTTAACGGAAAAAATGAAGGCGGCCCTGTATGTTATGACAGGCATCTTTCCCGTGCCCACGGCCGCCTTGTTCCTCTATCAGCCGCACCGGAAAAGTCTCGATCTCCTCGTTGAGAAGGGGCGCCGGGACAAAACCAAAAAGAAGATCAAACTGTCCGTCCTGCCGGAATATACGAAGCGCTTTAAAATGAATGAGCCTCATTCCGTTCGAACCATGGCGAGAACGGCGTTCTTTCGGCAGAATGAAGACCTATTTACCCTCTTGCAAACAACCCTTTTTATCCCGCTCTTTGCCAAGGGTGAATTGGTCGGCGCCATAGCGCTCGGCAAGAAGCTCGGCGGGGCGGCCTATCATGCGGCGGACAAGGATGTTCTCAGGGTAATCGCGCATCAAATGGCAATAACGCTGCATAATGCGCGATTGTTCCTGGAGCTTGCCAAGAAGGCCTCGGAAAACAAACGGCTCTATACCAGTATGCAGCGGATCTATCATGACACGATTCAGGCTTTTGCCGCCGCCATCGACGCAAAGGACGATTACACCAAGGACCATTCCTACCGCGTGGCGAGCTATGCCGTGGCCATCGCCCGCGAACTCGGTTGGAAGAAAAACGACGTGGAAGGGATCTATATCGCAGGCTTGCTCCACGATATCGGCAAAATCATCGTTGACCGCAATATCATCAACAAGGGGGAGAAACTGACGGCGCCTGAAATAAGCGAAATACAAAAGCACCCCCAGGTATCGTACGATATCCTCTCAAAGGTCAAGTTTCCCTGGAAAAATATCGACCATTTCGTTCGCCACCATCATGAACGGCTGGATGGAAAAGGGTATCCGGATGCGCTTATGGCAACTGAGCTGAGCGAGGGCGTAAAAATCCTTGCGCTTGCCGACGCGTTTGACGCAATGACGACGGACCGGCCGTACCGGGGGAAAATGGCGCTCATCGACGCATTCCAGGAAGTTATGAACTGTAGAGGCACGCAATTCGATGCAAGAATCACGGACACCTTTTTTCACGTGCTGCGCAAAGAACTGAGCGGCGCAGCAAAAGAATCACACATACTTCCCCACTTGCAAGGAGTAGATGTGAGCGGCTTCAAAGGGCTTGCATGAGGTAAATTCGTTTCAGCAGTTCAACCGTTTAACCGGTCCAATCCGCTTCCTGCATCGTACACGCAATGATAACTTTTCTGTAGCAATTTTTTTTTCAGGCTTACCCCCGCAAATGACAGTCCACAAAGTGTCCGTTCCCCAGATCGGTTGTGCGCGGAACAATCTTATCGCAGGGTTCGAAGCGGTAGATGCAGCGGGTGTGGAACCGGCAACCGGGCGGTATCTGCGTGGGGCTCGGGATGTCACCCTTCAGGAGGATATGCTTCTTCTTGATGGTCGGGTCTGCAACCGGAATATCGGCGAGCAGTGCCTCGGTATAGGGATGGGACGGGTTCCTATAAATTTCTTCAGCCGGCGCAATCTCCATGATCTTTCCAAGGTACATCACGACGACGCGGTCCGAAAAATGGCGCACGATGTTGAGATCATGGGCAATGAACAGGAACGAGAGCCCCAGATCGTTTCGCAGGTCATCGAGCAGATTGATGATCTGGGCCTGGACCGAGACGTCGAGCGCGGAGACCGGCTCGTCGGCCACGATGAACGACGGCCCGCTCGCGAGCGCCCGCGCAATGCCGATCCGCTGACGCTGGCCCCCGGAAAATTCGTGCGGATACCGGCGGAGCGATTCCACGGGCAGCCCCACCTTTTCGAGCAAGGCCGCGCCGCGCGCCTCAAATTCACGGTCTTTAGCGAGGCCGTGGATCACGAGCGGCTCGGTGATGATCTCCTGGACGCGCATCCGGGGATTGAGCGATGCAAACGGGTCCTGAAATATGATCTGCATCTTTTTCCGGAGCGCCCTGAGTTCCTCCTTGTC
>Ga0209068_10000321_pt1 | contig 26690 bp, 25 predicted proteins | sample ColStrG_CSR_2012_FD_187200 | JGI IMG/M metagenome (GOLD analysis project Ga0209068, IMG submission 187200) | Freshwater sediment microbial communities in response to fracking from Pennsylvania, USA - Cold Stream Run_MetaG_CSR_2012 (SPAdes)... | ecosystem: Environmental > Aquatic > Freshwater >...
ATGTATAATTACGGATAGCCCGGACGGCGAAAACAGAACCGGGCATGACCTCAAGAGTCCTGTCGGGAGGATTACGCGATGCGATGCAAATCTATCTTGAAGACTGCTGCACTTGGATTGTTCGGCACATTGGTCCTGGCGACCACGCTCTGTGCGCAGGGCGCGGGCGGGCCGGGCGCTCCCTGGCGGGGGGCCGGACCGCAACCCTGCTACGGGCCCGACGGCGGAATATTTCAATGTCCCCCGGCCGCGCAGGTGCTGGCGGTGCGGGCCAGCCGGTTGCTCGATAGCAAGACCGGCCAGATTGCGGTCAAGCAGATCGTCCTTGTTCAGGGCGATCGGATCACCGAGGTCGGACCGGAGGCGCAAGTCAAGATTCCACCCGGCGCGCAAGTGATCGATCTCGGCCCGGCCACCGTCCTGCCCGGCTTGATCGACGCGCATACGCATATGTTCAACCCTCCCAAACCCGGCATGTCGCGGGAGACTTCGACGCTCATCGCCATCCATAACCTGCAGGCCGATTTGCGGGCCGGCTTCACCACGGCGCGCGATATGAGCTCCCATGGCAACGGTTACGGCGATGTCGATATCCGCAATGCCATCAACGAGGGCCGCATCGAAGGCCCGCGCTATCAAGTGTCGGGGCGCGGGATCGTCTGGGGCGGCATGACACTGGCGTCGACGGCCGCCAATCCATTGACCAGCAGCGTGGTGCACTCGGTCGACGAAGGGCGCGAGGCCGTCCGCGAGCAAATTGCGCACGGCACGGATTGGATCAAGCTGTTTCCCGCCGGCGCCTACTCCTTCAGCCCGAGCGGCGAGGACCAGTACGAAGTGACCTATCCGATGCCGGTGCTGCAGGCCATGATCGAGGAGACCCATCGCCTCGGCCACAAGGCCGGCTGCCACGTCTATGGGGGCGAGGGGCAGAAAAATTCCATCATCGCCGGCTGCGACACCATCGAGCACGGGTTCGGCCTCAATCAAGAGCAGATCAACATGATGGTGCAGAAGGGTCTGTTCTACGATCCGACCGTCGTGCGCTACACCGAGCCCTATTTGGACGACAACGACAACAAGAACACCGGCGGCAAGTACAAGATCAGCGCCGTGTTCACGAAGGCGGTTGCGATGGCGGCCGCCACCCCGGGAATCAAGCTCATGGCAGGCAGCGGCGTCGATGGCGGAACCTTCACGCACGGGACTCAGGCGCTCGAATTCGAGGCCTTGGTCCGGCGCGGCGCCATCAGCCCGACCCGGGCGATCCAATCCGGAACGATGATCAACGCCGAGGCGCTCGGCTGGCAGGACCGGGTCGGATCGATCGAGAAGGGCAAGTTCGCCGACCTCGTCGCAGTTTCGGGCGACCCGCAGGCGGACATCACCGAGCTGCAGCGGATCAAATTCGTGATGAAGGGCGGCAAGATCATCCGCAACGAGCTCGCCCCGACCGCGGTGTCGTCGCGATAGATCACACGCGATGCCGGAGCGTGACCCGGTATGCGGGTCGCGCCCCGGTACAGGTCATCGCGCACTTCAAGCGGGTGCGGGACGCCGACCTCAGTAGCACGGCACTCGCACGCGCTGCCACCGATAGACCCGATAATAGGGATCGTAGATCTGCTGGCGGCCGAGACACACCGGCTCTTGATAGTAGGGCTCCGGGGCAACGTAGACCGGCTCCGGACCGGGGCCCCTGGGAGCCACGGCGGAACCCACGATCGCCCCGGCAATGAGGCCGCCGAAGATACCGGCGGCGAAGTCGCTTCCGTCCGCACGGGCCGGACTGGGAAGCGCCATCGCGGCGGCCATCAACGCAGCCGCGACCAAGGAATTTGTGGACCGGTTCATAGTTGGCATCTCCTGGAATACAACTCGGGATACAGCTCGGCAAAGGCCGGTTGCCGGCCCGCTTTGCGACCACGCCAAGTCCACTACGAATTGCCTAAAACATGAATAAAATCATAATTTCGGGGGCGCCGGAGCGAAAATTGATGGCGGCACCGCTTCACCGGGTTTGCGGCGGGCGACGCTGTGGTTGGCGCGGCATCCTCCAGTCCACGAATCGACACGCTGTCGACAATCGGCGAATTGCCATAGGCTCGGCGCCATAAGGGAGACCGCATCCATGACCTCCGGATCATTCGATTTCGCGCCGCTGTTGCGGCCCGGACTGCCGCCGGCGGCGGCCCGATGGACCGGTTTGCCTAGCTACAGTTTCATCGGCGGCAACAACGACGCCGAGCAGGTGCCGGTCGAGGGCCTCATTGCGGCGATCACGACGGTGCTCCGGCGCGAAGGATCGACGCTCGCCACCTATGGGCTCGAGAGCGGGCCGCTCGGATATCGCCCCTTGCGCGAATTCCTGGTAGCGAAGCTCAAGCGCGATGCCGGCATCTCCTGCAGCAAGGACGAGATCCTGATCACTTCCGGCTCGCTGCAGGCCATCGATCTCGTGAACGGCGTTCTGCTGGCGCCCGGAGACACCGTCCTGATCGAGCAGGAAACCTATCAAGGCGCGCTCACGCGGCTCGCCCGGCTGGGCGTGAAAGCGGTGGGCATTCCGCTCGACCAAGAGGGCCTGCGCCTGGATTCGCTCTCCGCCGCGCTTGACGACCTCAAGGGCCGCAACATTCGTCCCAAATACATCTACACGATCCCGACTGTGCAGAATCCGACCGGCACCATCATGGGAGAGCAGCGCCGTCGCGAGCTCTTGGGGCTGGCGGAGGCCCACGGAGTGCCGATTTTCGAGGACGATTGCTACGCCGATCTCATCTGGGACGGCCGCCGCCCCCCGGCCCTGCACGCCATGAGCCCGAACGGCGGCGTCATCCATATCGGTTCGTTCTCCAAATCGATCGCTCCGGCGCTGCGGGTCGGTTACATCGTGGCCGGCTGGGAGATGATCTCGCGCATGCTCGCTCTCAAGATCGATGCCGGCTCCGGCGCGCTCGAGCAGATGGCGCTGGCGGAGTTTTGCGCCGCCCATTTCACCGAGCATGTGCCGCGGCTCACCCGCGGCCTGCGGATCAAGCTCGAAATCCTCATGGAATCGCTCGCCGAGCAATTCGGCACCGCGGCCGAATTCGACGATCCCCCGGGCGGCATCTTTCTGTGGATCAAGCTGCCCGATGCCGTCGACACCCAGAAGCTGGCGGCAGCCGCGCTCGCGGCCGGCGTCGCCATCAATCCGGGGCCCGAATGGTCGACCGACAAGGTCTACGCCAGGAGCCGCATGCGCCTGTGCTTCGCCAGCCCCACCGAGGACGAGATCCGCCAGGGCGTCACCACCCTCGCGGACGTATGCCGCCGGGAATTCGGGGTACCGGAGAGAAGCGCGAATGTGCAGCAGCGCGGCGGCGCGTAGTGGGGGATGATATGACAAAAATTCATCGCCACTCGCCCATGACGGTGTCGTCCCGGCCCATAGCGCGTCGAAGACGCGCGTAAACGCGCTTACGGAGCCGGGACCCATACTCCGCAGCCGATCGAGAGGGCACGGCTGCATAGCCCGTCGAAGACGGGCGTAAACGCCCTGATGTTGGGCCCCTGCTTTCGCAGGGGCGACATACTCCCCGGCGCAAGTCCCTCCGACCCTACTGCGTACTCGCTACGTTGAGTTCGTTCTTTGCGATCAGCCCGCCCTTCATCACGAACTTGACGCGCTCCATTTCGCTCGGATCGACGAGCGGGTTGCCGGAGACCGCGATCATGTCGGCGAACTTGCCCTTTTCAATGGTCGCAATTTCGTTTTCCCAGCCGTAGTTGAGCATCCGGGCGGCCGGAAGGTAGGCCATCTGCAGCGCTTGCGCCGGGCTCATGCCCCACTTCACGAAATAGCCGAACTGGTTGCCCTGCTTGCCGTGCGGGATCGCCGGCGACGTGGCGCCGCTGCCGAACGCCATCGTGACGCCGGCCGCAAGCGCCCGCCGGAAGGCCTGCTCCATGAGCTTGAGCCGCGAGTTCCTGCCGCCGGTCTCCTGCATGTCGGGTTTCTCGAGCGCGATCAAATCGTCGATGGTCGGCACGAAGGTCAGCTTCTTCTGCAACAGGGTCTTGATCCCCGTCTCGTCGAGCTCGAGCAGATGATTGGGCGCATCGACGCCGGCGTTGAGGCAGCTGAACATCCCCTCGCCGCCGTAGGCGTGGCAGGCGACCTTCAGGCCCAGCCGGTGCGCCTCATCCGTGATCGCGGAGACCTCGTCGGGGGCCAATGAAGGGCTGTTGACCAAGGTGGCGTCCGGCTTCCACATGTGCATCTGGCCGACGAAATCCTGGGTGGTGTAGATTTTGATGAAATCGACGCCATGCAGCTTGGCCTCGCGCACGGCCGCGCGGGCGAGCTGCGGGGAGTTGACGTTCTTGTCCTCGGTGTACCCTTCCTGGAAGCGCAACTGCGTGTCCGGATAGTAGTTGGTGGCACGCTGATTGAGCGATTGGCCGACCACCTGCATCCGCGGCCCCATGACGAAACCCGACTTGATCGAATCGCGGAGATCGACGGTGTTGTAGCCGCCGCGCGAGTCCATATCCATCACCGTCGTGAAACCGGCATTGAGGTCGGTCTGAGCGTTCGCCAATGCGGTCAAGGTGCGCTGCGCCGCCGAGGTGCCGCCGGTGTTCACGTGGACATGCGTGTCGATCATGCCGGGCAGCACGGTCGCCCCGCTCAGGTCGATTACTTTGGCGCCGGGAGGAATTTGCACGGAAGCGCCGACATCGGTGATGCGGTCGCCCTTGATCAGCACCACCTGGTTGCTCAGCATGGCGCCCGATTTTGAATCAAACAAATGTCCGGCCCGGATGGCGGTGATCTGATCCGCGCCCGCGAGGACATGAGGCAGCTGCGACCACGCCGGCGTGCTTGTCGCCGCCGACACCGCGGCCAGCGACAGGACAGCCAATTTATTGTGCCAATGCATTGGAATCCTCCCTTCTGATGAGCTGCGCTTGTCGCGCAGTTGTGCGCAGTCTACACGAATTACGATCGGCTTGAAGAGGCCGCGCCACGGGTTGCGATCAACGCGGCGGGCAAGGTCCGGAGTAGGGCTCGACCGCCACGCTGCCGCCCGATGGCGTTCCCTTGCAGATTGCGATCCGTTCCTTGCTGACCTGCCGCGACAGCGTGTAGGAGCGCATGCTGTAGATTCCGATCTCATTGTAATAGTTGCAGAAAGGAAGCAGCGTCGTGGTGCGATCGATGAACCAGTCGCCGCTCGCCCCGGATTGATAGGGGGCGCCATCCGCCTTGCCGATGGTTTCGAGCGAGGGCACCACCGACCAGCCGACGTCGGATACCGGATCGATCGGATCGCATTTCGGGTTTGATTGAGCGACGCCGGGGCTGCCGGGGGCTGCCATCGCGACACATGCGGCGATTGCGAAGATGAAGGCGGCGAATGGCTTGTGGAGCATGATACGCCTCGTGAACCGACGGCCTCGGATCGCGCCGACAGTGCGGCTGGCGGCGAGACCGGGCGCGCGCAAATTGCGCGTGGCTGTCTTGACCTCGCGGCCGGCAAAGTCAAGGATTGCCGCCAACAGAAGACGACAATTCGGGAGGAGCAGGAGATGGGCAAGAACGCAAACAATCGCGGCCCCGGCAAGGGTGCGGCGGAATCGGTCAGCCGGCGCGCCTTCCTGTCGAAAGGAGCGGCCGGCGTCGGGGCTGCGACTTTGGTCGGGGTCGGCGCCAATCGTGCCCAGGCGCAAGCCATCAAGTGGGATTTGTCGGCCGACGTGGTCATCATCGGGGCCGGCGTCTCCGGCCTCGCCGCCGCGATCACGGCGCGGGACAGTGGCGCCTCGGTCATCAACGTCGACGAGAACTTCGACATCGGCGGCCGCGGCATGCTGAGCGGCGGGCGCGTCCATCTCGGGGGCGGCCACGCCTTGCAGCAGAAGGCCGGAATCAAGGATACGGCGGACCAGATTTTCAAGGATTGGGTGCGCCACGACGCGGCGGTGGCGCGCTACAGCGACAGGGATCTGGTGCGGGTCTTTGCCGATGAGAATCTCCCGACTTTCAACTTTCTGATCGAGAACGGCGTGGAGTTCATCGAAAAGCCGATCGGCCCGGAAGCCGCATCCACGGTGCCGCGGACATTCGTCACGGTCGAATGGCAGAACAAGGATGAAATCTACGCGCCGGGCGGCGACCGCAACGGTTCCGGACTGGTCAGGCGACTGGAACAGAGCGCGCGCAAGAAGGGGGTGCAGATCCTGCTGCGCCACGAGATGAAGAGCATCATCCGTGAGCATCCCGCTTCGGGAAAAGTGCTGGGCATCGCGGTGACGCATCCGGGCGGCGCCCTGAACATCGAAGCCCGCAAGGGCGTCATCATCGCCACCGGCGGCCATACCGGCAACGTCAACTTCCGCCGCACCTTCGATCCGCGATTGACCGAAGAATATCAGCAGGCTTGCCTGCCGTATGTCTTCCAGGGCGCCAAGGGCGAGCTCGCCGCCATGGAGATCGGGGGATCGCTATGGGCGACCGCCAACCAGACCAGCGAGTCCGGCGCCGCCATCACCAAGACGCGTCACATCGGCTGCCGGTGGGGCTATAGCTCTCTGGTTTTCCAGCCCGAAAGCAAACTGTTCCCGCTCGCCAAGGCGACGGGCCTCACGGTCGGCGATTGGCAGAACATGATCTTCGTAAAACAGAACGGCCGGCGGTTCTGGAACGAGGTCGACGGGTCATATCGGTACTTCGCGGCCGCCATGGCCTACGACGGCGAGTCATCCAAGCTCAACGGCGGCGGTCCGATCTGGGCAATCTTCGATGCCGACGCGGTGGCGCGGGAGAAATGGGATCCCAAGCCCCCCCACGTGGACCCCGACGGCTACTTCGCCAGCGCCGATACGATCGCCGAATTGGCGCCTAAGATCAAAAATCCGCACCAGAAGCAACCCATGTCGGGTGCCGTCCTGCAGGAGACCGTGAACCGCTACAATTCGTTCGTGGCATCGGGGACCGATACGGACTTCAAGAAGCCCACCCCGATGTACAAGATCGAGAAGCCGCCGTTCTACGCCGCATGGGCGACGCCCATTCTCCACGACACCCTGACCGGCCTGCGCTCGAACACCCACGGAGAGGTGATCGACATCCGCGGCGAGGTGATCCAGGGCCTCTATTGCTCGGGCGAGTCGCAAGGCGGATTTGCCCAGCACGGGCTCGCCCGATGCCTGGTCTTCGGCCGGGTCGCCGGCCGCAACGCCGCCAAGGGAACGGCCTGAAGAACGTGCAGAACCATTCCACCACCATTGAGCTGGGCGAGCCGGCGCCCGCCGAGCTGGCGGTCGGCAGCGACCTCGTGTTGCAGGTCAAGGTCTCGTGTCCGGCGGGATGCGATCTCCGCGCCGTGCCGGTCACGGTGACCGGCCCCGACGGGCTCACCGTGACAATCGAACCGCCCGCCGACGATGGCCCTGCTGGTGCAGACGCCACGCTTCTGGACATCGCGCTCAAAGCCCCTTCGCAGGTGGGCGAGCATGTTTGGAGCGTCCGGTTCCCGCCGCATGAGAGCGGCGGGGCTTTGCACGAGGAATGCATGCTTCCCGTTTGCGTCAGGACCACACCCCACGGGACCAGCCTGGCGGTGTGGGCGGTCCCGTCGCCGGTGGTTATGGGCGAACGGTTCAACATCAAGGTGGGGGCCAAGTCGTCGGCCGGGTGCGAGCTCAGCGGCAAGAAAATCCTGATCAGCGACCAGAGCGGCGCCGTGATCGCCCAGGCCAGCCTTCGAGACACGCCGTGGCCCGGGACGAGCGCACTGTATTGGACGGATGTGGAACTGCCGGCTCCGGCCCAGGAAGGGATGTTCTGGTGCGCGGTGAATTTTGCCGCAGCCGATGTCGAAACCCCGCACGAGGGCGCATCGTCCAAATTCAGCGTGGCGATCGTACGGCCGCCCGAGCACCGGTTGACGGTCGAGGTTTTCGAAAAGGATACCAAAGCCCCCATCGAGGATGCCCAGGTGCGGCTCGGCGCCTATCGGGCCGCGACCGATCCATCCGGACGCGCGGAGGTCGCGATGCCCAAAGGCACCTACGATCTCACGGTGTGGAAGGTCGGCTATGAGGCTCCGGGTCGGACCGTCGACATCGATGCGGATGCCAGCGTCCAGGTCGCGGTGGTGATCGTCCCGCCGGAAAATCCCGACGCGGCCTGGTTGATGTGAAGGCGCTGCCGCCCTTCCTTGTGACCCGGCGGCGTTCTCGTGATCGGGCGCCTGAGGCATAAGCCTCTGACATAAAACAGCATTTCTGACGGGCGGCGTTATTTCGAAAAGAATTGTAAAGTCTCCGGAACTTTTGCTCCCGGCAGGAGTTTCGACTCTTGGACCGGTAATAGTCGAAGGGACTCGGATCGCCGTCATACCGGCAGGAGCTCTGACGGCCGCGACATTGGTTGTCACGGAGGGAAAGAGTTCTGATGGCAGTGATACTGGTTGTCGAGGACGAGGTGTTCACCCGCCAAATTGCGGAAATGATGATTCAGGATTGGGGCCACGACACGCTTTCGGCCAGCGACGCGGACGAGGCGCTCGCATTCCTGCGGTCCGCCCAACATATCGATGCCCTCTTTACCGACATATATCTGAAAGATTCGGTCCTCGGCGGGTGCGAGCTGGCTCACCAAGCCATCGAGCTTCGGCCGAAATTGCGCGTGCTTTACACAACAGGGAATTTTGTCACCGAAAAAATGAAAGCTTTGTTTGTTGCAGGCACGAAGTGCCTTCGTAAGCCGTACACCCAAGATCAACTGCAAGACTCCGTTGAAGCCCTGCTCGCGGCGTAACGTCGAGGTCGGGGAATCGATGAACCGAGGCGAAAATGGCGGTCTCCGATATTGGTGCGAGCGACATTGTCGAGACCGTGCCCAGCGCACTCATCGTGCTCGATAGAAATCTGATCATCACATCGGCGAATCGCGCGTTCTACCAGACGTTTCGAACGAGCGCCGACAAGACTGAGGGATGCAATATCTACGACCTCGGAAACCGGCAGTGGGATATCCCCGCGCTGCGCACCCTGCTCGAGAGCGTGATCCCCCATCGCGCCTCGGTCGAAGGATTCGAAGTCGAGCATGATTTCCCGACCATCGGCCGGCGCACCATGCTGGTCAACGCCCGGAAGATCTTTCGTCCCGGCGACCATGACGGTTCCATTCTGCTCGCGATCGAGGATGTCAGCGAGGAGCGCGCTGCCCGGCAAGAAAGCAAACGCAGCTGGCAACTGACTCAAAGTATCGTCGACACGATCCGCGATCCCCTGGTCGTGCTCGAAAGCGACATGACGATCGTGACCGCGAGCAAGGCCTTTTTGACGATATTCGGGATTACCGAGGCGGAGACCCACGGGCGGCGCGTTTCCGAGCTCGGCCAGCACCAATGGGACGTGCCGGCGCTTCGCCATTTGATGGAGAAGGTGCTCCCGGAAAACAAGCCGATCGAAAGTTTCGAGATCGAGGACAATTTTCCGGGTCTCGGCCGCCGTGTCTTCAACCTGAACGCCCGGAAAATTTCCCAACCCGGGAACCATGCCCATCGAATGCTCCTCGTCTTCGAGGATATCACCGACCGCAAGCAGCGGGAGCGCGACGTCGTAAGCCTGACGAACGAAATCTCGCACCGGATCAAGAACAACCTGCAGGTCATCGTCGGCTTGATCGCCTACGAAGCCAAATGGACCGCAGCACCGTGCGTTCAAGGCTATAAGGCCATGCAGGCGCGCATCGGAGCCATCGCCCAGCTCTACGACCTGATATCTCAATCCAGTCGTGGCCGGACCGTCGCCGTGGACGCGTACCTGCGGGAAATCGCCAAGGGGATCTCGGCGAGCCTCATTGGGAACATGTCGGGCATCAAAATAGAGGTCAAGGCGGAGCCGTTGGAGATCGACCCCGATCGTGCCGTGCCGTTCGGCCTTTTGGTCAATGAGCTCGCGACCAACGCCATCAAGCATGCTTTTCCGCATGGGACCGGACATCTCATGCTCAGCGTGGAAAAGATCGGCGATCAAATCGAGCTGATCGTGGCCGATGACGGAGTGGGCATGAAGGATGAGGGCGCTGCGAAGGTTCCGGAGAAACGCGGTTCCGACTACGTGGCCATCTTCGTGCGTCAGCTCGGCGGCACGATCGCAACATCGGGTTCGGAAGGAACCGGAACGATCGTAAGAATACGGCTTCCCTTGCTTCTGGTCCCCCCAGGGGGTGCCGACCGCCTAGCCGCTTAACGCGTTTTCCGGCGACCGCCCGACCACCTCAGACGTCGGAGCCGGGCAGGCTTTTCCCGAAAATGCTCCAGCCGACGCCATCGGCGGGTATGGGAGGGTCTCGAAAATCGCAGATCAACCGCCGTCGGCGCGATGCTAAGAGCGCGGCGGGGACGGCGTTCATTCTGCGAGACAAACCTGATGACCAATATCGATCGTCCTGGCGACGACTACCCGCCCAGTCGCCCCGGTATCAAGACCCTGCTTGGCGCTCTCATCGTGGTCCTTGCCGGCCTCGCCGTTGCATTCTGGCCCGAAGTCCTGGGCGCGATGGGCATCCACGTGGCACCGCCACAGGCCGGCAATTAGGGCAAGACGCCTAGGGGGTGGAGCTCGCCGCCAAGCGATCCAAGGCAGTCTGGAGTCCTGTGTCGTCGCATTCTCGGACGGAAAACCGGATTCCAGCCCGCTTGCGCGGACGAGCTTCCTGAAATTGCTCAAATCAACACTTTGCTAACCGTCTTCCTCTACTTTTTTGCCTGCGTCTGCCCAGGCCGACAATTCGTTGGCGGTCGGGATGTCCAATGGCCGTTAAATTCAAAGACATCGATCTCGAAAGTGATTTAGCACCCATCATTCCGCACGTCGCGGTTGCGGATATCTATGGGAGCGCGCTGCAGAACCTGCAGTCGGTGTGGGACAGCCTGACCCTGCTCGGCCAATTGTCCGGCGGCGGGACCGATATGAGCGGGTCGCGCCATGCCTTTGGGGAGCTTGCCGTCAGCCTGGTCAATCAGCTGGGGCGCGAAGCCCTCAAGAAGAGCCTGCAGGAGATGGGCTCCAAGGCGCAAGTCGCCATCAACATCCTGATCAGAAACCTGTTCGAGCGAACCGCCGATATCGGCTTTCTCTCCAGTGACACGGACATTCGCGCCTTTCTGCGCAACCCGCCGGACTCGGCCGACCGGAGCGAGGCGCTGGCCGCATTGCGCAGTCGCTTCGGCGCCTACATCCGCAAATATTCGGTCTATTCCGACATCGTGGTGCTGGATCGTGACGGCAACATTCTGGCCCGTTTCGACGATGCGGCGCCGATCGCCGCAAGCAGCGATCCGCTCATCCGCGCCGCCATCGAGACCGCGGCCGGCTACGTCGAGAGCTTTCGCGCCAGCGATCTCATCGCGGATCGCAAACGCGCGCTGATCTACTCCTTCCGCGTCACCGACGACGGCGGCGCGGTGCTCGGCGTCCTGTGTCTCTGCTTCCGGTTCGAGAACGAAGCCGAATTGATCTTCTCGAACCTCGTCGGCAGCGATGATTGGACCGTCGTCACGATTCTGGATCACGACGGCATCGTCATCGCCAGCTCGGATCCGTTTCATATTCCCATCGGTGCCAAGCTTAGTCCGGTCCTGGACGCCGAATACCGCATCGTGAGGTTCGGTCCGGCCGAATACCTCGCCACCAGCCGGGCAGCCCAGCCCTATCAAGGCTATGCCGGGCCCGGATGGTATGGCCACGTGATGGTTCCGATCCAGCACGTGTTCAATGGCAATGCGTCGCATATGCTCGAGAGCATCGAGCCGGGCGTGCTCGACAGCATCATCCACGCATCAAAGCTCTTCACCGACGAAATCCGCACCATTCCAACCAGGGCGGAGCACATTCAGCGGGAGCTGAACCGTTCGGTCTGGAGCGGAAACGTCTCGCGCGGAGCCACCGCAGAAGCCGGAACGGCGGTTTTCTCCAAGATCCTGCTCAAGGAAATAAGCGCCGTCGGGGCCAGGACCAAGGACGTGTTCGAAGGGGCGATTGCCGACCTGCACGAAACAGTCGTGGCGTCGCTGCTGCACGGCAACCAATTTCATGCGGCCCTTGCCATCGACATCATGGACCGAAATCTCTACGAGCGAGCCAACGACTGCCGTTGGTGGGCGTTGACCTCGGCGTTTTCGGATTTGTTGTCGCGGCCGCAGCCTTCCGACCATGACATTCAAGAGATTGGCTCGATTCTTCGCGCGATCAACAACCTGTACACCGTCTACTCCAATCTGATCGTATTCGATCGCGGCGGCAGGATCGTGGCCACCGCCAATCCGATCGAATGCAATTTCGACGACGCGGCGCCTACCGGCGCCGCGCTTGCCGATGAATGGGTCGCCCGCATCCTGGCGCTCGAAGGCGAGCAGGACTATGCGGTGTCGTCGTTTGCCCAAGGTCCGCTCCACCCGGGCGGCCCGACTTACATCTATGGGGCGGCGATCCGGGCGCCGCAGCAGGCGCACGTGGTCGGCGGCATCGCTATCGTGTTCGATTCCGGGCCGCAATTTGCCGCGATGCTGAGCGATGCGTTGCCGCGTGACGGCGCGGGCGCCGTCAAGCATGGCGCATTCGCGCTGTTTGTCGAGCCGAATGGGCGGGTCGTTGCCTGTTCAGATGACCGTTTTCGACCAGGAGATAGGCTCGCCATCGACGAAAGGTTCCTCCGCGCAGGGCCTGGCGCCGGACTTTCCGGCATCGCCGTCCTCGACGACACCTATTACGCGGTCGGCTCGAAAGCCTCATCGGGCTACCGGGAGTACAAAGGCCCGAGCGACGTCTATCGCAACGATGTGATCGCGCTGGTCTTTGCGCAACTCTGCAAAGTCAGCACGCGGGCTTCCAAGGCGCCGATCCGAAGCCTTTCGATCCGCTCGGACCGGATGCGGGCGGGAGTCAAAGTGGATGTTGCGACCTTCTTCGTCGGCGAGCAAATGTTCGCCGCACGCGCCACCGAAATCATGGAGGCCGTCGGCGTCGCCGGTATCGTGCCGCTTCCGCTCATGCCACCCGGGATGACGGGATGCCTCATGTATCTCGGCTCACCCATGCCGGTTTTCGATCTCCTGAGCGTCTTCGAGTCCTCGACCAACCGCGTGCCGGCCGAACGTGCTCCAACTCAAGTCGTGATCATGAAGTCGTCGAGCGGCGCGCGCTTCGGCTTGCTGGTTGACGGTCTTGGCGAAATTACCGAAGTCCTGGAGGATCGCCTGACGTTTCTGCCTCACATGGTCGCGTCCGACGACATGTTCGCCGATATTGCGCTCGCTCCCAACGGCCCGGACGACGGCGATCTCATCGTCGTTCTGCGCGCCGATCGTCTCCATGAAATCCTCTCTGCTCCGGGCGGTGGCGTGGCGGCGGCGGCGAACGCAGCCTAGCGCCCGGCCGGGCGGAAAAATCCGCCGGACTGCTATCGGTCTGCACAAAATGCTCTAAACTGGAGCGATCGCGTTCCCAAGCGCCGGTGCGGAGGAAATCATGAAGACGCGGATACTCGGTATTGCGGCTGTCTTGCTGCTGGGGATCGGCCAATGCAGGGCGGACGAGCTCAAGCTCCTGAGCGCCGGCGCCATGCAACGGGGTTTGATCACGGTCGCCGCCAAATTCAAGGAGCACTCCGGCAATCAGGTCCAAATCCGCTACGCGACCGCTCCGGAGTTGCGCAAGATCCTGACCGAGAACGGCGCCGCCGCCGACGCGATCCTGGCCCCCAATGCCACCCTGGCGGAGCTGGCCGGCGCCGGAAAGGTCGCGGCCGACAGCCAAAAGGAGATCGGCGGCGTAGGCTCGGCGGTCCTGATCCGCCCGGACGCGCCGTTGCCGGATATTTCGAGCCTGGCGGCTTTCAAGCGCTCGCTCACGGAGGCTGATGCGCTCGTCTACAATCGCGCCTCGAGCGGCGTCTATATCGATTCCATGCTCAAGAAGATCGGCGTCTTCGACCAGGTTCAATCCAAGATCGTGCGGGTCGACGATGGCGAAGCGGTCGCCACGCGGATCAAGGACGGCCACGGCAAGGAGTTTGGATTCGGCGGCTACACCGACGTCCTGCACAATCAAGAGATGGGCGGCGTGAAGCTGGTCGGACCGATACCGGACGAAGTGCAGAACTACACCATGTACTCCTCGGCCCTGATCGCGGCAGCGCCGAGTCCGGCCCCGGCGCGCGCGTTCCTGGCCTTTATCGAAACCCCCGAGGCGCAGGCGATCTTCCTCGCCAGCGGCGTGGTCCCGAAGAAGCGGTAGGGTGCAGCGTTCCTCGCCCCGCTTGCGCGGAGAGGGCAGCTCGGCACTGAAGAAAACCAGAACTCGGCGTGGTGAGGGGGCGTCCACAAGCTCAGACTCGCGGAAAGGCCCCCTCATCCCGACCTTCTCCATAGCCCGTCGCAGACGGGCGTAAACGCCCTGATGGCACGCGGGGAGAAGGAGCGCGCTGTGCAGCGGGGCACATCTCCGAATATGCAATCAATCAACCCCCCGTGTGCTCCAAAATGTCGAAACCGACATTGCGGTCCACCAGATAAATGAGCCCACGTTCGTCCAGGGTCACGTCGTTGCTCTGGGGCGCCGGGCGGCCGCCGGCGGGTTCGGGGATGTACCAGGCGACTTCCTTGGGCACCAACGGGTCCGCCACGTCGATGATCCGCAGGCCCCCGCTGAACCAGGTGGCGTAGACGAGCGTGCCCTGCGTGCGCTCCGCGAACTGATGCGCGCCGAAGCGAGCACCGGGCGTGCGGCTGAACGGCGAGTCGAGATCGCTCACCTGGAATTGCGCCAGCGGCTTGATGGCGCCGGGCTCGGTCACGTCGAAGGTCAAGATGCAGGCGTGCGCCCGCCCGCGCCGCGCCGCCTCCTCGCTGGCGCTCTGGGCCTGGTCCTCCTCGTCGATGGACAGCGCAATGCGCCGGCCGTCGAGAATAACCGGCACCGGCCGCACCGTGTGGGTCGGCTCCGGAAACAGCGGATGGTAGTTGTAGGCGCCGACCGTCGTCGGCTTGGCCAGATCGGACACATCCACGATCGAGAAGCCGCCGTGCCAGCAGCTCGCCCACATTTCGTTGCCGTAGCGCAGCGCGTGATGCAGGCGATGCTGGCGCCCCGGCCAGGTCGGCTTCTCGCCGGCCGCGACATGCTGTCCGGGCATCCACCAGCGTGAGACCTCGACCGGACGCTGCGGATCGCGGATGTCGTAGATCACCAGGATGTTGCCGACGAACCCCTCCATCTCGGTCGAGATGTAGGCGTAGCTCTCGTCCATGTCGAAGCGATGGACCCCGATGCCGCCGGTTCGCTGATGGACGATCTCCTTGGGCTCGGCCGGCTTCGACACGTCGTAAATCTTGAACCCGCCGTTGCGATAGCCGCGCTTCGCTTCCTGCTCGATCTCCAGGATGGCGTCCTCGGTGACGCTCAATCTCTGCGCCAGCTCGGCGCGGGTCGGCTCGCGCCCGAGCGCATCGGCGAGCTGTCGGCGCACGCGCGGCAGCTCGTCGGCGCGCCGTCCGATGGCGGTCGGATTGCGCTCGTGATTGACGATCATGAGGTCGCCCGCGACCCGCGCCTTGTGGCTGTGCGAAGTGGTGTCGGCGAGCGTGATGGTGGCCACGGTGCGGGGATTGGCGGGATCGGACACGTCCAGGATCGTGGTGCCGAGATTGGCGCGGTTGGGGATGTGACCCACATAGGCGAAGCCGCCTGCGACCGTCACCTGGCCGGCGCCGGCGAGATCGAGATGGCCGAGTCGGCGCACGTTGCGGGCCAGGGCGGGAGCCCGGTTGACTGTATTCACCGCGTGATCCTTTCATCTGCGTCGAAGCCGTAAAGCTCCATGGGGTTTTCGACCAGGATGCGGTTGCGTGTTTTCGCATCCGGGATCCAGCGCGCCAAGAGGTCGCACAGCGCTCCGTCGTTGGGCATCGGCTTCTTCATCATCACATGGGGCCAGTCGCTGCCCCAGATGAGACGCCCGGGAGCGGCCTGCGCGAGCCTTGCCGCCGCCGCATCCACGTCGTCATAGGGCAGATCGGCGGCGCCCGAAATCCGATAGGGGCCGGTCAGCTTGACCCAGCAACGCCCGCCCGCCAGCAGAGCAAGCAAGCCCTCGAAGGCCGGCGCCCGCACCCAGTCGCGCGCTCCGGCGCGCGGATAGCCCAGATGTCCCAGCACGATCGGGACCTCGAGATCGGCGACCGCGCCCGCAAAGCCCGGGGCCTCGTCGAGATTGACCAGGAATTCGATGTGCCATCCGAACGGCGCGATGCGATCGGCGAGCGCGCGCACCATCTCGACCGGGACGGCGTTGCGCCCTTCTCGGCGATCCACCAGGTTCAGCCGCACGCCGCGAATGCCGGCCCGATGCAGTGTCTCCACGTCGCGGACCGAGATGCCGGGCTCGACCACCGCCACGCCGCGAAATCCGGGACCGGCCGCCTGCAAGGCCGCCAGCATGGCGCGGTTGTCGGTCCCATAGACGCTGGGCTGGATCAGGACCGCGCGCTCCACGCCCAGGACTGCGAGCAGGTGCCGGTAGGATTCGATCGTAGCATCGGGCGGCGTGTAGATCCGCTCCGCGCCGTACGGAAAGGCCGCAACAGGACCGCAGATGTGCGCGTGACAATCGCAGGCGCCGCCCGGCAAGCCAAAGCTCGGCGCATGCGGCTGCGCATCGGCAGCCATGCACAGGGGTGCATGTGTGAGATCGGGTGCGGCCATCTTAATCGAGGGTCGCGCCCGAGGCTTTCACCACGGCGGTCCACTTGGGAATTTCGGCCGTGATGTATTTGGCGAATTCGTCCGGCGTGCTGCTGGAAATCTCGACGCCCAGATCGGTCAATGATTTGGCGACGGCCGGGTCGCGCAGCGCCCGCACGGTGGCGTCGTGCAGGGCATCGATCACGGCCGGCGGGGTGGCGGCCGGCGCCACCAGCCCATGCCAGGTCGTGGCCTCGAAGCCCGGCAACCCCTGCTCGGCGACCGTCGCGAGGTCGGGCAAAAGCGCGCTGCGCTGGAGCGTGGTCACCGCCAGCGGCCGCACCACGCCGGCATTGATGAAGCCGACCACCGAGGCCGCGGTTGCAAACATCATCTGGACCTGTCCGGCGATGACGTCCTGGAGTGCCGGTGCGGCGCCCTTGTAGGCGACATGGACGATGTCGATGTTGGCCTGCGCCTTGAACAGCGCGCCCGCCAGATGCGCCGCGGTGCCGATCCCGGACGACGCGTAATTGAGCGCACCCGGCTTCGCCTTGGCGAGCGCAATGAGCTCGGCCATGGAATGGACCGGGAGCTTGGGGTTCACCACCAGGATATTGGCCTGATTGCCGACCAGGCTGATGGGCTTGAAATCCTTCTCCGGATCATATGGCAATTTCTTGTAGAGACTCGCATTGGTGGCCAGGATGCTGTTGTTGCCCATCAGCAGCGTGTAGCCGTCCGGCGACGCGTTCGCCACCGCTTCGGCCCCGATATTGCCGCCCGCGCCCGGGCGGTTGACGATAATGAAAGGCTGCTTGAGCAACTCCTCGAGCTTGCGTCCCACCACGCGGGCCAGCACATCGCTCGGACCGGCCGGCGTGAAGGCCACCACCAGGGTGATGGGCCTCGTCGGGTAGGTCTGCGCATGGGCGCAGGCGAGGCCGAGCCACATTGCCCCCAGCCCGGTCAGGATTGTTCGACGCATGATTTTCTCTACAGTGTGTTGTGACTCTGTGTCCGGACCGGCGGTGCACCGCATCCGGTACAGGAACCCGCCCCTTTGGAACACTAGCGCATGATCCGCCTCAATGGAATCGCCCTATCCCTGATCGTGCCGCTCGCCCTCGCAGGCGGCTCCGGCGGCGCGTGGGGGCAAGACCAGACCGTGCGGGTCGGGATGGTGCGGGCGCTGTCGTCGACCGCCACCATGATCGCGATCGAGAAGGGCTATTTCAAAGAGCATGGCATCAAGGTCGTGATCGAGGACATCGATTCCTCCATCGACGCGCTCGCGATCGTGGCCCAGAATCGGCTGCAGGTCGTCGAAGGCGGCATATCGGCGGCCTATTTCAATGCGATCGACAAGAACCTGCCGGTCACCATCGCGATCGATCGGGTGAGCTCGCCCCTCAATCACAAGCTCATCGTGCGCGCCGACCTCAAGGACAAGATCAAGGACATCGCGCAACTCAAGGGCCGCCCGCTCGCCAGCAATTCGCGCGGCGCCATCACCAACTACGAGATCGGCAAGATTTTCGAGAAGGCCGGGCTCGCCTACAAGGACGCCGACATCAGGTTCATTCCCTTCACTCAGATGAGCGTGGCCTTCGCCAACAAGGCGGTCGACGCCGCCTTCATGATCCAGCCCTTCGCGTCGCAGATCGTCGACCAGGGACTGGGATTCGCATTTGCCGATCCGGACGATTTCATCACGCCCGGCCCGATGACCATCGCGGTCAGCTTCGTCAACACCGATTGGGCGGCCAAGAACCCCGAGCTCGCGAAAAATTTCTTCCTGGCGGCGCTACGGGGTGCCCGCGACTATTGCCAAGCCTATCACGGCGGGGAAAACCGCCACGAGGTCATCGACATCGCGATCCGCACCGGGGTCGAGCCGCGTCGCGAGATGATCGACAAATATCCCTGGGCGGCCCGCAGCCCGGACGGCCGGGTCAATGTCGAAAGCATGCTCGATATCCAGAAATTCTTCGTACGCGAGGGACTATCGCTCAAGGCGTTCCCGGCGCAGCGGCTCGTCTCCGACACCTACAGCGACAACGCGGTGGCCAAGCTCGGGCCCTTCGGGCTGCAAAACCCGGCCAGCAAGCTCGCCGGCTGTCGCTGAGCATTCGCCATCGCGACATCTACCTGCAGGCACCGTCCATCAAGCGCATGAGCGAAAGCATTTCCTTTTCGCCGGGCGACAGGCGAAACCATTCGTCGGCCTGGCTCGGTTGCAGATCCAAGGCGGTCTTCTTCTGCTCACGGCACGACCACACCTGGACCGCGTCACGGACGCGCAAGGCCGGCGCATGGTTGTCAAAAGGTTTCCTGATATAATCCTGGGCGCCGTTCTTCATTGCTTCGACGATAGTCGGGGCGTCGTCACGGGCGGACATGAGAAAGATGGGTGTCGAATACTGCCGCGCGCGCAGCTCCTTGAGAACGTCCAGCCCCGAGCGCCGCGGCATGACGACGTCGAGGAAGACACAAAGTGGAAGTCGCGTGCTTGCCGCCCGCAGGAATGAATCACCGTCCGCGAAGCTCGTCACCGGAAAGCCTTCAGGCGCCAAGGTGGCCTCGAGCAGCTCCCGCATGGTCTCATCGTCATCGACGACGAATATTTCGCTGGCGGGTTTGAAATCCTGGTAGCTTCCGCTCCAGGCGCTCAATGCTTGGTCCATGATCAATTTCCCTGTTTTGGCCGGTGCGTATTCCAACGTCTACCCGCGTGGTCGACGCGGTTGGCCAACTGATCGATCCTAGCGAGCGCAGCGTTGAAAAGTTCTTAAGCCGGGCAATGCCGAAATGTACGTGTTACTATCTATGGCCGGTTGCGCTCGTGCGCAGACGGGCGGCAATTTTCGGATCGGACGACAGGCGCATTTATCTGAACGCCAGCGGGGGAAACATGGTGGGGCAGCGGCGCGGCGCGGCGATCGAGATTGCCGGCTTGCGCAAGCAATACGGTCGCGACGCGGGCGCCGTGGTGGCGCTCGCCGATATCGATCTGTCGATCGCGCCCGGCGAGTTCGTGTGCATCGTGGGGCCGAGCGGTTGCGGCAAGTCGACGCTGCTGCGCATCCTGGCAGGCCTCGACCGGCAGACCGGCGGCAGCATCAAGGTCGCGGCCGAGGGCTGGGCGGTCGAGAACGCCATGGTGTTCCAGGAGAGCGGGCTGTTTCCGTGGATGAATGTCGAGGCCAATGTCCGCTTCGGCCTCATGACGCGCGGCGTCCCGGCGGCGGAAGCCGCCGCGCGGGTCGAAGCGGCGCTCAAGCTCGTCGGCCTGACCAAATTTCGGCATCACTACCCGCACCAGCTGTCCGGCGGCATGCGGCAGCGCAGCGCGATCGCGCGCGCCTTCGTGACCGATCCCGCCATGCTGCTGATGGACGAGCCGTTCGCGGCGCTCGACGCCCAGAACCGGGTGATCCTGCAGGCCGAGTTGGTGCGGCTGTGGGAAGAGACCCGCAAGACCGTGATCTACGTCACCCATTCCATCGAGGAGGCCCTCTCGCTCGGCGACCGTACCGTTGTGATGACCGCGCAGCCCGGGCGCATCAAGCAGATCATCGACGTGCCGTTTCCGCATCCGCGCAATCTCATGACGCTGTCGGCTTCGCCCGAATTCGGCAAGCTCAAGCTCGACATCTGGCGGGTGCTGGAGGACGAGGTGAACCGCGCCCGCGCGGAGGCGGAGAAATGAAACAGAAACCACAGAAACCCATGTCCGACAAATCGATCGAGCGGCTGCTCTACCTGATCTCGCCGATCGGGCTGCTCGCGGTCTGGCAGCTCCTGCTGATGGCGGGCTTCGGCGACCGCCGCTTCATTCCGGCGCCGAGCGACATCGCGGTGCGGTTCGCCCAGATGATCGGCAGCGGCGAGCTTGCGTTGCATACCGCCGTCACGCTGTGGCGGATCGCGGCCGGCTACGTGATCGGCGCCGTCCCGGCGGTCGCGGTCGGGCTGCTGATGGCGATGTTCCGTCCGGTGCGCCTGTTCTTCGATCCGCTGATCGCGGCGCTGTTCCCGATCCCCAAAGTGGCCCTGATGCCGCTCCTGCTCTTGGCCTTCGGCTTCGGGGACGCATCGAAGATCGCGCTGGTGGCGATCGCGGTGTTCTTTCCGGTGATCGTGAACACCTATGTGGGGGCCGCCAATATCGACAAGATCTACTGGGACGTGGCCAAGAACTATGGGGCGAGCCAGACCGTGATGTTCACCCGCATCGTGTTCTTCGGCGCGCTGCCGATGATCTTCGCCGGCCTGCGCATCGCGCTCGCGGTCTCGTTCATCGTCCTGGTGGCGGCCGAATTCGTCGCCACCAAGGCCGGCATCGGCTACCTGATCTGGAATTCCTGGGAGCTCCTGCAGGTCGACGTCATGTTCGTCGGCATCGTGACCATCGGAATCCTCGGCCTCATCAGCTCGGCGTTGTTTCAGGAGATCGAGCGCAAGGTGATCCCGTGGAAGGGGGAGTAAGGAGTCGCTCAAACGCCCGTCGAGGCGACCGCCTCGTCGATCAGAAACAGGTCGGTCAGAAGGGCGCGCAAATGAATCGAGGCGTTGAGGTTGTCGATCAGCTGCGACCCGATGGCGCGCTGGGCGAGCGCAAGCCGCAGTATCGTCCGCGCCTTGCGCGCGTCGTCGTCGAGCATCGCGACGAAAGGGCGGAAGACCGCCGGATCGGCCGCCCCGGCGACAGCCGCCGCCATGGCCGCCTCACCGATGCCATCGAGCGCCGCATCGGCGCGTTTGAGGTAATCGCGAATGTGGTCGCCCTCCGTGCTCCGCTGATGGCCCTGTGCCGCATAAGCGAGCATGAATTCGTAGGCTTCCTCGACCTCGGCAATCCGGTGCGCAAGCCCGCCCTTCGCCACCGCATCTGCGGTCATTCGCGCTCTCCTTTGTCCACTTTCCAGCGCGCCGGATCGTGGTGCGAAGCATAGTCCGCATGGGTGATCCACCCCAAGATCATCGAGCGGGTGATCCAGAGCTTCTCGGGCCGCAGACCGAAGTAGATGTGCACCATGACGAGCGCGAGCACCATCATCGCCGACAAATCGTGGATGACATAGACAATCCCCCATGTCGGCGGCGACAACCAGTACGGGTTGCGATCCCAGAATGGTACGTCGATGCGCACCATCATCATCGTGCCGGTCGCGAGCAGCGCGAGAACGGTAAGCGCGATGGCGGCGTGATAACCTTTCTGCAGCAGCGGGTATTTGCCGGGCAAGGGTGGCGGATCCCCGGCGCCCAGCGTCCAGCGTGCCGCATGCCAGGCGTCCGAGATATCGCGCGGCCCGATCATCATCGACCAGACGTCGAGCCATATCGTCGCTCGCACGATATGGATGAGGACGAGGCCAAGGAGCACCACGCCGGCAATCCAGTGTGCGTCCACCCAGGCGAATTTTACCCCGATGATCGGGAGAAACGCGGTGCCCAGCAGCGTCAGCACCGATATCGCCATGACCCAGTGATAGAGCCGCTCCGGCCCGCGGTGGCGGATCACGTGGCCCGGTTGGTCCGTGGAGGCCGGGCTTTCGTTGCTCATCGACCGGCGCCCTTACCCGGTCGGCGCGCCAGGAACCACAACGCGTGCAGTATGATGAATGCAGCCGCGGCGCCGACGAACCAGGGCAACAGGTCCCAGGAGACGCCGGCAAGCGTTTCCTGTCCCCAAGCATCACGGGTTATGCGGAACAATTCCATCCGTAACAGTCGCCCTAGACGGCGTCCCGGATGGCCCGCTTGACAAGGTTCTCCATCAGGACAACCTTGAACTGATTGAAGGTGACCGGCCGCGCGCCGTGGACCGCGGTTTTGCCGGCAAGCGAGCCGGTCTCCTCGTCCTGCTTGCCGCCCTTCACCACCTCCTCGACCACATTGATGAAGCGCGGCGTGCAAGACACCCCGCCGCATGCCACCCGGGCGGCGTCGATCGTGCCATTCGTCACCTTCAGCGCGGAGGCGACATTGACAAGGGCAAAGTCCCAGGTGTTGCGGTCGGCGACCTTCTCGAAATAGAACTTCGCGCCCGCCCAAGTGTTGGGAATGCGGATCGCGACCAGGAGCTCTTCGGGCGCCACGACCGTCATATGGGTGATGTCGATGGCTGGACCGACGAAATACTTCTCGGCATCCACCACCCGCTCGGCCTTGGCGGTCTTGATCACCATCTTTGCCTCGAGCACGACGAGCGCCGGTGCGGTGTCCGAGGGACTGACCGCAATGCAGCGGGCGGCGTCGAAGATGGCGTGCTCGCGGTTCATGCCGGCCGGGGTATCGGCAAAGCAAGTGTTGCCGCCGGCGCGATAGCAGTTCAGGCCGGAGCGATAGTACCAGCACCGCGCGTCCTGCGAGACGTTGCCGCCGATCGAGGAGGCGTTCCGGATCTGCGGGCTTGCGACCCGACCGGCCGCATCGGCCAGCACCTTGAACTTCTGGCGGATCACCGGACTGTTGGCGATTTCCGACAGCGTGGTGAGCGCGCCGATCTCGACCCCGTCGGCGGTCTCGCGGATGCCCTTGAGCTCCGTAATCCCGCCGAGATCCATCACGGCCTTGGGCCGCTTCACCCGGTCCTTGAACCAGTCGAGGCTGTCATTGCCGCCGGCCATCTTCCAGATGTCCTTGCCGCGGCTGTCGAGCAAGGTGAGAGCGTCCGCCAGCTTGGTCGGCTGCAGCAGCTCGAAATTGGGCATCATGTCCCGCATCATGGCTGCGTTCCTCTCACTGCGTGTTGGCGGCGAGCGCCTTGTAGGATTGTGGGCGTTTGGCGATGGCGTTCACGATCATGTCGGGCATCACGGGCGTGCGATTGAAGTAATGCCCACCCATGGCGTCGGCGATGGCGCAAAGCAGCGCCGCGGCGGCACAGCCCTCGAGCGGCTCGCCGATGCCGCGGGACCCGAGCGGAGAGCTGGGGTCCGCCTTATCGACGGCGTCCCATTGCATCTCCGAAGGCACGTCGAGATAGCTCATCGGCTTCTGGCCCAGGAACCCGGTATTGGCGGGGAGCCCGATTTGGGGGTCGATCACGTAGCGTTCGGTACCGGCGAGACCGAAGCCCATGACGGCGCCGCCCTTGACCTGGGTGGCGAGCCCCATGGGATGGATCACGGTGCCGCAATCGGCCACCCCGAGATATTCGAGGATCGTCCACCTTCCGGTCTCGACATCGAGCTCGATCAGCACAAAGCCAGCCGCGAGCGCCGGCGGCATGGCATCGAACGCGAGCTTGTCCTTGGCGACGCCGATCAACCCGGTTCCGGCGAGTCCTGCGACCGAGGCCTGGGTGATGGGGTTGATGTCGGCAGGCGCCTCCTTGCCGCTGAAAACGCCGCCGAGATCGATCGCACGCTGGGCGGCGGCCGCGTAGGTGAGCGATTTCGACGGATCGGATTTGAGAAACACCTTCTCGCCCCCGATGTCGTAGTCGTCCGGCTGGCCGCCCAGGTCCTTCGCGGCGATCTGGAGCAGCTTGGCCTTGGCGTCCATGGCGGCGACGTAGTTGGTGCGCGATTGCGTGTAGCTCGTATTGCTGCCGACCTGGGGCGAGTTCCACGGCAGATGCTTGCGGCTATCGCCGCGCTCGATGATGCAATTCTCCCATTTGCATTTCAGCACCTCGGCGCTGACACGCGAGGTGGCGGCATAGGAGTAGGTACCGAGATTGCCGACGCCGGTGTGGATGTGGGTCTTGCCGTCGGGTGTGATCCGCACGAGGCCATCGAAGCCGTTGAAGCCGCCCTGATGGAAGGCCGAACCGACGCCCACCCCGATCACCTTCGAGCCACGGCGCTGGCCGCTCAATTTCACCTTTTCATCCCACTTGAAGCGCGCCGCGCCCTTTTCCAGCGCCTCCTTCAGGAAGGCGCTGGAAATCGACTCGCGCTTTTCGCCGTGCTTGCTGCTGCTGTCAGGCGCGTTGACCATGCGGATCGCCAGCCGATCGAGGCTAAGCTGACGGGCCGCCTTGTCGAGGATGGGCTCCATCGCGACCGCGGTCTGGTTCTCGCCCGGCCCGCGTTGCGGTCCGCGAAACGGCGTATTGGTGAGCACCGGAATGCCGCGCCACCGCATCGCCAGCGGCTGATAGACAACCGACAGCGTATGGCCGAAATTCTCGAAATCCCAAAAGCCGATATTGGCGCCGTTCTCCGCCACCACGAAGGCGTCCATCGCGGTGATGCGGCCATCGGCGCGGAAACCGACCTTGATGCGGCCCTGGAAACCGGCGCGGCCCTGACCGATGGCATATTCCTCGTGCCGGCTCACGCGCATCATCACCGGGCGGCTGATCTTGCGCGACATGTGCGCGGGAATTGCCATCTGCGGGTAGGCATTGCCCTTGGAGCCGAACCCGCCGCCGCAATATTCCGCCGTGTAGACCAGGTCCTTGGGCTCCACGCCGCAATAGCGCGCCAGGCCCGGGATGATCGCGGTTTGGCTTTGCGTCGACCCGAACACGTAGACCTTGCCGTTCTGCCAATACGCCATGGCGGAGCGGGTCTCCATGCAATGATGCCCCTGGGCGCCGACGACGAAGCTCTCGTCGAGCACCAGCTTGGCGTCCTTGAACCCGGCATCGAGATCGCCGTAGGTCCATTCCTCCGCCGGCTTGCCCATGGGCAAGTTGCCCTCGCCGGCGGCGGCGAAATCGCGCGCCGTCCACTTGATGGTCTGGAACTTGACCCTGGGATTGGCGACATTGCCGTCGAGCCGCGCGGACGGGCCGCCGGGGTGCAGGCTATCCAGCGGATCGACCACGAACGGCAACGGTTCGTAATCGATCTTGATGAGATCGATGGCGTCCTGGGCGAGCTGCTCGGTCTCGGCCGCGACGGCGAGAATCGGCTCGCCCACATAGAGCGGCTCGTTGGTGAGTATGGGATTGTTGGGCGGCGGGAACGCCGGAACGTCCTCCGCGGTGAGGATGCCGAGCACGCCTTTGAGCTTGAGGGCGGCCGAAGCGTCGATCTTCTTCACCTTGGCGTGCGGCATCGGGCTCACCAGCAGGCGGCAGAACACCATGCCTTCGGCCCGGTAGTCTTCCGCATATTTGGCCTTGCCGGTGACCTTGCCGTAGATGTCGGGCGGGGTGAAATTCTTGCCGATCAGGTCGTATGCCATCTCAAGCCTCCCGCGCCGCGCGCATCACCGCATTGAGGTAATGGTCATAGGCCCCGCAGCGGCAAAGATTGCCGGAGAGCGCAAGACGAGCCTCGTCCCGGGTCGGTTTCGGGTTCACCTTGAGCAGCGCGACCGACGACATGATTTGGCCCGGTGTGCAGAATCCGCACTGGGGCGCGAGCTCCTCGACGAACGCCTTCTGCACGGGATGCAGCTCGCCGTTCGGTGCCTCCAACCCTTCGATGGTCGTGACCTTGCGGCCGCGCAGCGCATGGGTGAGGGTCGAGCAGGAATGGTGCGGCACGTCGTCGATCAGCACCGTGCAGGCCCCGCACTCGCCGCGGTCGCAACCGAGCTTGGTGCCGGTCAGCCCGAGCTTGTAACGCAGCGTCATCGCCAGGGTTTCGTTGGGGGTGACGTCGGTGCGACGCACTTGGCCGTTGACGTTGATGGCGATGAGACGCTCCGGCGCCGCCGCGCTCTGGGCGCGGGCCGAACGACCGCCCATCGTATAGCTGAGCGCGGAAACAGCCGTCCCGGAGGCGATCACGCCCTTGATGAAATCGCGGCGGCTGGCACCCGGATGGCACGGCGGCGGCGGCACCCAGACGGGGTCCTGCGCGGCCAGCGCCTGAAAGTCGACATCCGCATCAAGAATGCGGGCATCCGGCGGAACAAAGCGATCCATGAGCCCTCCTTGGCATGACGCCCTTTGCGAGTCCCCCGCCACGGAGCGCAGGTCCACGGGCGACGGGGGACTCGTTTTTATGATTGACGTAATCAAAGCATAAATTCAC
>Ga0209068_10000322_pt1 | contig 26637 bp, 23 predicted proteins | sample ColStrG_CSR_2012_FD_187200 | JGI IMG/M metagenome (GOLD analysis project Ga0209068, IMG submission 187200) | Freshwater sediment microbial communities in response to fracking from Pennsylvania, USA - Cold Stream Run_MetaG_CSR_2012 (SPAdes)... | ecosystem: Environmental > Aquatic > Freshwater >...
GCGCAGAAATAATATAGACGACCGTCATTCGAGGTTTTGCACCTGCTCCTTCGATTTTTCGATCTCAGCCTTCATCAGCAAGCCCGCCTCGGTAATCTTCAAAGCTTCGCCTGCCAACCCGGAAGTCTTCGAAAGCAACGTATTCGCCTCGCGATTCATTTCCTGCAGCAGAAAATCCAGCTTCTTGCCAACTTCTCCGCCCGCTTCCAGCAAGCCAAGAAAATGTTCGACGTGGTTCCCTAACCGTACCAGTTCTTCCTGAATATCGCTGCGATCCACCAGCACAGCCACTTCCTGCACCACGCGCGCGGGATCGATCTGCGAACCCACAAGCTCCTGCAGGCGCGCCGTCAGGCGCTCCATATAGGCCTTCTGCACGGAGGAACGATGGGTCTGGACCTCGGCCACGCCCGCCGCCAGACGTTGCATACGATCGCGCAACTCGCGAGCCGTAGCATTGCCTTCCTCTTCGCGCATCGTGTTCAGGCGATCCAGCGCACCCTGCACGTTCGCGAGCACCGCCTGTTCCAATTCTTCGCCAGCAGGCAGCGCGGCCAGTTCCATGGCGCCCGGGATGCGCAGGATCACGTTCAAATCCGGTTCTCCAGGAACACCGAAGTCTTTCGAAGCCGTGCGGAACGCCTGCACATATCCGCCGACAATCTCTTTGTTCACGGAAACATTCAGCGCAGCATTCTCGTCGCCTGCTCGATCGAGGGACACGGTTACATCCACATGTCCGCGCGCAATCTTCTCTTTCAGCAGGCGGCGCAACTTCATCTCCAGCCCATCGCTCTCAGAGGGCAAGCGGAATTGCAAATCCAGAAAACGGTGATTTACCGACTTCAGCGAGAGCGCAAACCCGCGCCCGCTCGGCAGCTGCCCTTTCACTTGCGCGTAGCCCGTCATGGATCGAATGGTCATAAAACGCTGCTAGCTCCTGGTTCTTCGCTGAACTTTCTCACGATACCCGTGCTGGGATTGGTACCTGACTACTGACTGCTGGCGACTGCTCATCAAACTGCAATTCGTACAGCCTGCGATAGGTTCCTAGTTTCTGCATCAACTGCTCGTGCGCGCCTATGTCACTGATTGTTCCGTTTTCCAGCACCACAATCCGGTCCGCACGACGCACTGTAGAAAGCCGATGCGCGATGACCAACACCGTGCGCCCCGTCATCAAATTCTGCAACGCCGACTGCACCAGCGATTCAGATTCCGTATCCAGCGCCGAAGTCGCTTCATCCAAAATCAGGATCGGGGCATTCTTCAGGATCGCACGGGCAATCGCAAGCCGTTGCCGCTCGCCGCCAGAAAGCCGCACGCCACGCTCTCCAATCATCGTGTCATACCCCGAGGGCAATTCCTCGATGAAGTCATGCGCCAGCGCAGCTTTGGCCGCTGCTTCCACCTTTTCTCGCGAGACATCGGGCTGTCCATAGGCAATGTTATTGCGCACCGTATCGTTGAAGAGAACGGTCTCTTGCGTAACAATCCCAACCTGCGCCCGCAGGGACGCGAGCGTCAAATCGCGAACGTCGTTGCCGTCGATGGTCAGACTTCCGCTGGTCACGTCGAAGAAGCGCGGAATCAGATGCACCAGCGTGCTCTTTCCGGCGCCGCTCGATCCCACCACTGCGACGACTTCTCCCCGATTCACGTTCAAATTGATGTCGTGCAAAACTTCGCGTGACTCATCCCCATCGGAGGCATATGAAAAATTCACATTCTCAAAATAGATCGACGTCTGAAATGGGCCAAGTTTCTTCGCTATGGGCGTTTCCTTGACGTCGTCGTCCGTATCCATGAACTGAAATATGGAAGCCGATGCACCAATCGCCTGCTGGAAATTGTTGTTAAATCCCGCGAACTTCCGCACGGGATCGTACAACTTGAACACCGCCACGATGAACGCTAGAAACGTTCCCGCCGTAAAGACCTGATGCAGGATCTTGTCGCGGCCCAGCAGCAGCAAGAGCGCAATCGCAACGGCTCCGAAAACATCCATCAGCGGAGAACTCACCGCCTGCGCCGCCACCGACCGCAGGTTCGCACGGAACAGCCGTCCCGCAGCCGCTCGAAAGCGTGCAATCTCCCAGCGCTCCATGCCGAAGGCTTTGACAATGCGATTGCCCGTAATCGTTTCGTGCAAGATATTCTGGATATCCGCCAGTTTGTCCTGCCCCCGCCGCGTAGACGAACGCACCTCGCGGCCGATCCGCCGAACGGAAAACAAGATTACAGGCACAAACAACAGCAGCACCCAAGCCATCTTTCCGCCCAGTACGATAACGACGCCCGCCGTAAAGATCAGCGTGAACATCTGCTGCAAAAATTCCGCCAGCACGCTCGACATGGCGTACTGAATCCGCTCAATGTCATTCACGAGCGCCGAGAGTAACGTCCCCGTCGCATGCTTCTGAAAGAATGCCGACGACCGGCGTAGCATTCCATCGTAAAGATCGTCGCGAAGGTCCGTGATCATCCCAAACCCGGCGTAGTTCACCAGATAAGTTCCTGCGTAGTCGAACAGGCCCTTCAACACGGTGGATGCCACCAAAGAGAACGCTACGACGGTCCATACGTTTTGAAAATGCGAAGGGACGAATTGCTGCAACTGCAGAATTCGCTCAGTGCCAGGAATTTTGAAGAGAGTGACCGACCGGGTCGGCGAAGAAGGATTCAGAACGTGATCAAAAATCGGCCCAATCAACAACACGCGGAAGGCGTCGAGCAATCCCACCCCCGCCATCAGAAGAACCGAGGCGCCCACCTGCCACCAGTACGGCAACACGTAGTGGAGCAATCGCCGAAGCTGCTTCATGCGCCGCGAAACCCGCCGCACCCGGATTTGGTCCGCAAAGAATGCAAGGCCTCATTCTACTCTGACTTCGGACGAGCAAGGGGCGCAGCAAGAATCTTGGCACACCAAAGTGCGTACACGAATAACGGACCTTTTGCTCGACACCCGATACCCGTCCTACTTCGGCATATCGCGATGCACAATCTTTACCCGATACGCCGCCTTCCGCAAATACTTCCCTACATCTTCCGACATCATCACCGACCGATGCTGCCCACCCGTGCATCCGATGGCGATCGTTAGATAGCTCTTCCCTTCGCGAATGTAGTGCGGCAGCAGGTAAACCAGCAACTCGGAGATGCGGGTCAGAAACTCCTGCGTCTGCGGAAACGAACGGATATAGGCAGCGACCTTCGGATGTCGCCCGGTAAACGGCTTGAATTCCGGAATAAAATGCGGGTTCGGCAGGAACCGTACATCGAACACCAGATCCGCATCTTCGGGCACGCCTTGCTTGAAACCAAAGCTCACGACGGAAACCAGGATTCCTTTCCCCGTCGTTTGCCGGGTGAACTGTTCCAAAACGTGTGCGCGCAGCTCATGCACATTGAATCGGGAGGTGTCGATGACAATATCAGCCAGCTTGCGAATCGCTCCCAGTTGCTTACGTTCCGCCTTCAGCGAAGCGCGCACCGGCGCGTCTGTCCCCAACGGATGCGGACGTCGCGTCTCGCTGTAGCGGCGCAGCAGCACCATGTCCTGCGCTTCCAGATACACCACGCGCACCGGAAGTAGCTTGCGGACTTCCTTCAGAACTTTGGGGAACTTCTCCAGCGCGTTGCCTTCGCGCACATCCACCACCAAAGCAGCGCGATCGATTTCCGGCGACTGCAGCGCCAACTCCGCAAAGCGTGCAATCAAATCCACAGGCAGGTTGTCGGAGCAGTAGTAGCCTAGATCCTCAAACGCCTTCAGTGCCGACGCCTTCCCTGATCCGCTCATCCCTGTAATGATCACGAGTTCAGTGGACCGCTTGCGGCTGTCCGGCGCCTGCTCGTCATGCCGTGCCTGCAGAGCGGGTATTGTGACCGCGCGACCACTCGGCGACACTGCGCCCGGCAAGCCAGCCAGCGCCGCAGCGCGCCGCTCCGGCCCTTTGTACATCTTGGGCTCTTCTTCCTGTTCTTGTGGCTTCCGCTTTGGTTTCAACCGCTGCGAAAGCAGCTTCTTCGAAATTCGGCGCAGGGACATGCTGCGATGTTAGCATTTGCCCGCAAAACAGCGCAGGCACTCCTGAGGAGTGCCTGACCACCGTTGAACGATCTGGCTTAGCCAGATTGCGGGGGAAGGATGTTGCCGAACCGGAATTACCCTTGCGCTGGCTCACCCATGGTTTTGCCATACCGGCGCATCATGGTCCAGCTGAGGCCCACCAATCCGATGCCCATCAGCCCCAGGCTTGCAGGTTCTGGCACCGGAGCCATATACGTAAAGCTCGCGTTGCGGCTCTCCAGCAGTTTGCCATTCGGCCCAAACAGCTGCATCGCCAGTTTCACGGGCGCTCCATGGTAACCCCCCTTCGGCATATTCAAGCCGAACAGGGCAATGTAGGAGTTCTTCCCGTCCGGAGCATAGTTGCCCGGAGAAAACGCGATGGTCTGCGTCAGCGTGCTACCCATAACGACGGCCGTAATCACCAGTTTGTCGCCGCCCGTGGGCACAAAGCCGCTCAGCTTCACGCCAAACTCCATCAAACGACCTTTGCCGGTCGGGTTCAAGGTCGCGCCAGGATTGCCGAGCAGAAAGACCTTGGAAGCCCCGCCATTCTGCAGCGCAAACACGTCATAGAAAGAAGCAGAGCTCGCCATGGCTGCCGTTGGCAAGACCAGAGCTAAAGCCAGTATCAGTAACAAGTTACGTCGAAACATGGAACCTCCTAAGGGGATCAGCAATCCAGGTGGGCCTATCGCCCAATCCCTAGCAGAGTTCGTCGGCCAGAGGGTATCCGCTTGCAGAGACTCTAAAGTCACCCAGCAGAATCAACAAGTTACGGAATATGTTGGCTAACTTCCATGTGGAGAATAACTTACACGCGGCGGTGGGACGTGTTACCGTACTGTCCGAACGGACAAGCCTGGGTCGCTGAATGGACCGCTCAGCAGGCTGTCGCCCGCATAATTAGGTGAGCGGCTGAAGAACTCAGCAGGCAATGAAGATAGGATTTAGGAGGTTCGCCGTTGTGAAAGGACCGCCTCAGTCGAACCGTAACAATACGAGGAATGGTGAGAAGCCTTTTCTCTTTAAGGCCCGCCACGCTCGATGGAGTTCAAAATGTCCCTCAAGAAGAAGACACCCGCGAAAGAAAAAACGACAGCCAGAGCCGGTTCCATCGACAGCTCTCGTCCGGCGCACTCTTGCCGCTGTATATGCTCCCAGTGCGACATCGGAGCGCATGAACGATGCACTTCCCCAGACTGCAAGATGCCTAAATGGAACGACGTGAAACAAAAGTAGTAGCTAGGTAGTGGGTAGGGTCTTGCTCGCGAATTGACAAAATTGCTGCTCGAATTCTCCGGGCGAATAAACTCCTTTTTGAACCAGCAGGGTATTCATCGCATAGACAGTCGCGCGGAATCTGTCATCGCGCGACAGCGCTTGCATAGCGTGCTCAAAACTCATCTCATTCTGGATAACTGCTGCCGGTTTTTGCGAGCTGACGGGATGGGTTGCCATGGCGGGATTCTCCTAGGGATCTGTAACCAAGACTCTAGTTGGTTGCTGTTTCGTCGTCAACAACCCCTCTACGGCGCTTCAATCAATTCCATCTTCCCATCCCGCGTGCGATGCAGGATTTTGATCTTCCCTTTCTTGTCGCGAAATACAAAGACATCGCGATCGCGGAAGTGGGCTTCTTTCACCGCTTCTTCCAGGGTCATGGGATGCAACGCAATCGAATCCCCCGAACTGATGACGTGGATTTCCGACGCAACGGTCTTGGCCTGAAACTTATGAACAACCAGAGGCACAGCCGTGGTCTTCCCGCCTGCAGCGCGTCCATTGGGAACGACGGCGGTAGCAAACCCCGCAGCACCGGCTTCTACCGATACCTCTTCTACTCCTATCCCGGAATCCCATTTCTTCTTCGGATGGCGCTTCTTCGTGCGCGAGCGCGCTCGATGCTTCAGCGCCTGTTTCTCCAGATGTTCAAGAGCGTCACCGACCGCCGCCGTCATGTCCTTGGCTTCGGCGAGGCCCACAATCGTTCCATTGCGCGGAGTGATTGTGATCTCCGCTTTGTGGCGATGCTTTTCCAAAGCCAGAATCACGCTGGCCTCAAACGCTCCGCCCAGGATTTTCTTGATTTTATGAAGGCCGGTTTCTACGTTCTTCTTGATGGCAGGAGTAATCGTAAAGTGCCTGCCGGTATATTCCACGTTCACGGCGCCTCCTCAAAACGGCTAGATCGGGATGGCAATCACAATTGCAACTTTAGACTACACGTTTCCGGGACCCACGGTAGGACCCGGTTGGCACCAGCCCTTCGTTACGATCGGCGTCCTGATCGGCCAGCACCTGAACTCGCGGCATGTGCGATACCCCGGCAGGATTCAAGTCACACAAAAAGCTTGCGGCCGAGAGGCTGAGCAACGGACCGGCGATATCGAAGAAATACCGTCCCACACCGCCGCCAGACCCTCCAATGCCTCCATAGTAAGCATTGAGAACTAGCGCAACAAAACACGTGGCCGCGGAAGCTGCCACCCACGACGTCTGAAAACGCCGCATACGCAGTAGGCCCAGCGGCAACAGCCAAATCAGGATGTACCAGGAATTTCTGTCGGTGAACCACGCTACAAAGTTCCTGGCGTAGTTCGAGTGCGAATTCAGACCGAGAGCAAAGCTCCATGGCCAAATCAGGTGGCCCGAAATGGAGGACTGAAGAATCGTCACCGCCGCCATCTCGGCCAGGATCATGCCAAGAACCCAGCCGCCGGTGCGCAGTCGACTATTGTCCTGTCTATTTCCGCTGTTCTGTCTTTCTCCGCGATCGCGCTCTGAAACCACCCACCATGTCGCGGCCAGCGTTATGGAAAACGGAACAAACGATTCCTTGGTCAGCGAACCTAAAACACCCACCCACGGCAGCAGCCACCAACGCCGGAAGAACAGGCTGGCCACAATCGCCAGCATGAAAAACCCTTCGCCGCCATCCACCAATCCGGCAAGCTGCGCATTCGGCACGGCAAAATTCAGCAGATAGAGCATCGCCCCGGCAAACACGACAGCGTAGTTGCCCAACTGCCAGAATCCGATTTCCAGCAACAGAAATGCAGTGCTCGCGACAAACGCGGAATTGACAATCAGAAACCCCGCCGACAACGCATCCCAACTCCCAACGTGTCCCCGAGCCACCGCGTAAACCGGACGCACCAGCAACGGTATAAGAATGCGAAACCGGAAGTGATTCTCCACCGCTCCCGGCCCGTCGGTGGCAAGCTTCGCATAGACCCCGGCGTCAGGAACAGCCGTCCGCAGATCGTAGCGATTGAGCGTAGGGTAGCCAAGCCCCAGGCAAATCAGGAAGAGAACCAGCCAAACTAGACATTTCTTGCCAGCAGCGGCCCAGGAGATCACCGGCAAATCCTACGTTCGCCGGACGCGTTCCGCAAGCCCCACGTCCGGCAAGCTTCGCCTCCTGCGGGATGAATGGGCGTGGTTCCCTTTCCTTCAGCGGTCACGTCTCGAAAATGCGTCGGTCAAGGCTTTTGGGCGGCGCAGCGTTTTAACGCTGCGATAAAGTCACTTGCAAAAGGGGACCTTAGTCCCCGGTGCGGTACGGCGACACCCCTAACAATATTTGTCATCCCGACCGGAACAGTTGCTCCGCAACGCGAAGCAACTGCGGAGTGGAGGGACCTGCTGTTGCTTTTGGGCGGCGCAGCGTTTTAACGCTGCGATAATGCCACTTGCAAAAGGGACCTCAGTCCCGGCGCGGTACGGCGACACCCCTAACAATTTGTCATCCCGACCGGAACAGTTGCTCCGCAACGCGAAGCAACTGCGGAGTGGAGGGACCTGCTGTTGCTTTTGGGCGACCCAGCGTTTTAACACTGCGATAAGGCCACTTGCAAAAGGGACTGTAGTCCCCGGCGCGGTACGGCGACACCCCTAACAATATTTGTCATCCCGACCGGAACAGTTGCTCCGCAACGCGAAGCAACTGCGGAGTGGAGGGACCTGCTGTTGCTTTTGGGCGGCGCAGCGTTTTTAACGCTGCGATAAAGTCACCCTGAAAGCTGGGCTTCAACCCCCGAGGTAAGGTTGTTTCCCTCTTCACGCAGAGGTTGCGCGCGACGATCTTATACTTCCGCTCAGCGATTTTGACAAACTCAACGCGATCCCCAGCCTTCAGCATCAACTCCGCCCGCGCCGAAGCCGGAATGGTAATTCGTCCCTTCGTGGTCAGCTTTGCGGAGGCCATACCATTCCTTTCGACGATTTCGGCTAGCAAATTCAATCTCGGAAAATTCCAAATTCTGTCATTCTGAGGGAAGCGAAGAATCCCCAATGCCTCGATCCTGCGCTGCTCCTTCAGACTTTCTCCCGATCAGGCGTTTCCGTCGAGACACTTGGGCGCCGATCCATTATCGGAATTCCCAAGAAACACTCGTTACGTATGTAATCTTGTGTGCTAAACCTTAGCGTGGAACCATACTGCTGGGACCCTGCCAAACACTTGAAAGAATTTCTCGATAAGTTGGAGGATTCATGCCGCAGTCAGAATCACCCGTTCAACTCACACAGGTTCCGCCGAAGCCGACCTGCAACCCCAACTCCTTTTTCGATAGCGGCACGTGCCGGGATTCCATCAACGCATATAACCAAGCTGTCCAACAACGAACGCGGGAAGAAATCCAACTCTATGTAAATCGTCAAAAAGAGTTGGCATCCTCACAGGCTACAGCCCCCCTCCAACAACAGATTTCTGACCTTAACAAACTCGTGAGCAGCCAGCAGGGACAGATAAAGAAACTGCAAGAACAAATTCAGGGTGACTCTACGGTCGCCATTCAAGCGAGGACCGAGGCCCACACCGCAGGGTTACAGTCGGGGGCAGGAATTGGGTTCGGAGCCACCTTGCTCTTGTTCGGTCTGATCTTCGGTGTCAGAAAACTGGCAAGGAACTTCACAGTTACCAAGAAGGCGCAAGCTAAAGCCGCATCGGCCTGATCCACCCAACTCCGGCAAGAAAATTCACAGATCAATCTTCCAGGGGAAATCCTTGCGCCAGCGGAGCTCACTCCCGAACCCCGCAGCAAGAGGCCGCGAAGAATTCCGCGAGAGTGCCAACGCGCTTGGTCTTACGCCGCCATTCCTCCGCGCCCACTACCACGGCGACCGCGCCGTGTAATGGTTTGTGGACCCTCGGAAATGGCCCGTTCGATGACCTCGCTGAATCTTGCCTTAGCGTCGGTCACGGTCCAACTTCGTGTTTTCACATTCGTCTCCCCAGCAAAAGGTCGCTGTGGTCAGTATCGTCAGAATTGAGCAAGACAGGAGTGTGAAATACTCTGCCCAATCTACCATTTGTCATCCCGAGAGTAGAGAGGGGATCTGCTTTTTGCTGGTTAATAGCAGGTCCCTCGCTATGCCCGGAATGACAATTTTCTGGGGGGTAAGCAAGAGGATTCAAACTGGATGGCATCGGGCGTGCCTCCTACTTCTTCTTAACCCTTCTCTGATGCGTGCTCGGAATCTTCATATCCTCGCGGTACTTCGCGACGGTCCGCCGCGTGACCTGAATTCCCTGCCCTTGGAGAATCGCGGTAATCTGGTCGTCGGTCAGCGGCTTGGATGGGTCTTCGTCTTCAATCAGCTTCTTCACGCGCCGCTTGAGGATCAGCAGCGACGTTCCGCCGCCTTCCGGACCCTGCACGCTCTCCGAGAAGAAGTAGCGTAGTTCGAAAACTCCCTGCGGCGTGTGGACGTACTTGTTGGCCACCGCGCGGCTGACTGTCGAAGGATGCACACCGATCTCTTCGGCGACTTCCTTGATCATCATCGGCTTCAGCAGGTCGATGCCGTTGTCGAGGAATTCGTGCTGGCGTTCCAAAATTGAGAGGCAAACTTTCAGGATGGTCTGTTTGCGCTGTTCGATGTTCTTGATCAGCTGAATGGCCGACTTGTAGCGCTCTTTTACGTAGTTGCGCACGTCGCGCTCCGCGGCATCGCGTTGCATCAGCTTCTTGTAGCCGGGATTTAGGCGAAGCTGCGGAACGTCGTCGTCGTTGAACATCACAAGCCACTCATCGCCGTGTTTCACAAAAGCAACATCTGGTTCGATGACGCGGGCGTTCACGTTGTTGTAACGAAGACCCGGCCTTGGGTCGAGCGTGCGAATGACTTCCAGCACGCGGGTTACAGCGTCTGCGGGACGGCCCAGGGCGCGAGCAATCTCTTTGTAGTTCTTAAGTTGCAAGGCGTGCAGATGGGTCTCAACCACCGCTTCTGCATCGGTGAGCAGTTGCGAGTAGGCGGCGAAATCGTTGTCCTTGTGCTGACCACGAACTTGTTGCAGGTAGTGAATCTGTGCCAGCAGGCATTCGCGCAAGTCACGGGCGCCGACGCCCGGAGGATCGAGCTGCTGCACGGCGGCAATTCCTTCGTTCAATTCCTCGAGGCTGAAATTCACGCGATACACCGGTCGCGGGGCAACTGGCTTGGCCTTGGCGATTTCAGGAGCGGGTGCCGTGGCTGCCGCACTTGCGACATTCATGTCCAACGCGGGCACCAGGACTCCAGGAAAAATGCCATCAGCGGAGACCGCAGGGCTATCGAAGTAGCGGAAATCGGTGCTCGCGGCCATCTCGGGGATAATCGCTTCGGTCAAACTCGCGGACAAGGTCGCGGGATTGAAGTTGTCGAAATCCGCGTTCCCATACTCCGGATTCATCTGGTCAGGACGAGGCGGCTTCGAGCTGGCACGCTTCGCTTTTTCTTCCGGCAGAATTTCAAACGCGGCTTCGGTCAGACCAAGCAGTTCTTCCTCGCTGGCCAGCAAATAGCCGTCTTCGTTCAGATTTCCAATCACGGTCTCAGCGGCTTCGCGCACGGCTTGGCTCAGGCTAAGCGAGCCGATTTGCCACATTAGGTGGTCGGTAAGATTCGGAGCTTTCGACAGGAACGCCTCAAACGAAGGGCGCTCAATCTCTTCCATCTCCGCGCGGCTCTTGTAACCGGGATCGAGATAGTCCTGGAAATACGAGCCAAAATCAATTTCGTCGAACGGATCCTTCTTCTCGGGAACGGTTTCGGTCGCAGCGGCTTCGGCGGCGCGCTCTTCGTCGCGGCCGGTGGCCTGGTCGAGCAAAGGCATCGACTCATCCAGTTCTTCGAGAACCGGATTCTCCACAATCTCGGCATTGATCATGTCCTTGAGCTCAAGCTTGTTGAGCGCAAGTACGCTGACCATCTGCACCAGTCCCGGGGTCAGGATCTGCCGTTGCGAAACCCGCAGGCTCAGATTGTGTTTCAGGCTACCCATGCTTCAACGAATCCCTTTCGTATCCTCGTTCGTTTGTCATTCCGAGTGCAACGAGGAATCCCTTTCAAAACCGACAGTCCTTACGACCGTAGGGATTCTTCGCTTCGCTCAGAATGACAATCAACTACACCCAACGTTCACAGCATATCTGGCCGAATGGCCCTTCCGACACTGTCCAAAGTAGCAAGCCCTGCCGTTACTTGCGGAGAGCTAGGCCGGGAAAGCCTCGCCATCGCTACGCCCAAAGTAGAAATTCTCTCCGAGATACACGCGGCGGACCTCTGGATCACTCCCTAAAGTTTCCGGCGATCCAGAACGGAAGATTCGGCCCTCGTTGATGATGTACGCTCGGTCCGTCACCGAGAGCGTCTCGCGCACGTTGTGATCGGTAATCAGCACGCCGATCCCATTCGCCTTGAGTTCGCCAATAATCTTTTGCAAATCCAGCACTGCAATCGGATCGATGCCCGAGAACGGCTCGTCGAGCAAGATGAACGTGGGATTGATGCAGAGCGCGCGCCCAATCTCGACGCGCCGGCGCTCGCCGCCGGACAATGCCCAGCCGCGGCTTTTCCGCACATGCTCCAGTCCCAGCTTGTCCACCAACTCCTCCAGCTTTTCCCGGCGTTCGTGCCAGGAAATTGCCTGCGCTTCCAGCACCGCGAGAATGTTGTCCTCGACGGTCAGTTTGCGAAAAATCGACGGCTCCTGCGGCAAATAGCTGATGCCGTATTCGCGTGCCCGCAAATACATGGGGACGTCTGTGATGTCTTGGTCGTCCCACAAAATCCGGCCTGTGTCAGGGGGGATCAGGCCAACAATGGAATAGAAGGAAGTCGTTTTACCGGCGCCATTGGGCCCGAGGAGGCCCACCACTTCGCCTTGCTCAACCCTTAGGCTTACGCCGTTAACAACTCGGCGGCCCCGATAGGTCTTGCCAATCTCGTCGGTGGCCAGAACATGCATTTAGCGTGCCATGCGGGTGTGCGTGATAACAGGGGAGTTATCCTTCCCTTCCACGAGCACCCTATCATCGCGCCTAAAGAAAGTCAACGAATCGCCGGTGATTTTGCCCCGTTCGGCATCAAAAATGCTCGGAGGTCCGCCCGTCAGGGTGAACTTGTCCTCGGAAGCCTCGTAAACCAATGAATCGCCAGTAGCTTTGCGGGTTTGCTGCTGGATCACGACGTTGCCGCTGGCGACCGCCTTTTCCAGGCGGCTTGGGGTGCCAAGTGATTGATTCGAAGTAACTTCAGAAGATGTCTGCCCTGTCTTCGCGAGCGTGACATCCAACACTTGGCTCGTGATGGTCGCATCCGAACCTCGCATCGTGACGCCGCCCTCAAAGTGAATACGGCGGTCGGCATCGACGTAGGTCAAACGGCCTGAGGTGATGGTCACGAGGGTCGTTTTGTGGTCAGCACCGGTCTGGACGAGGACTGTTGTCACCGGAGGAGCTGGCTGGCGCTCGCCGGATGGCCCGCCAAGGGGCTGGGAGGCACCGCCAGTCGATTGTTTGGCCCTTGACGTGCTCACGGGCTCTCCCACGCCTCCCTCGGCCACCATGGACCGCCGTTCGCGGTCAAAAGTGATAGTCGTCGCTTGGACGATATTCGGCCCCTGCCACAGGCGTGCACCACCCGTATAAAGGGCGCGACCGGATTCGCGTTTGGCGGTCATGCGGCTGGCCGTGACATGGATGGGGTCCGAAGATGCGAGCAACGCACCCCCTGGTTGCGGCTTCATCTCGCTGTAGGTGCTCTTGACGTCCCCTTCCCCTACGGCTTCTCCGGTCTCCCGATTCAGGCGGAGGGTCGTTGCGGTCGTCGTAAGTCCTTGTCCTGTAACCCGGGGTGAGCCGGTGAGGACAATCATCTTGTCGCCGGGAGTGTATTTCGCCTGAGAAGCGAAGGCTTGGCGTTCGCTGTCGCGGTAGTGAACATCCCCCTGCTGCAGAAGGCTCTCGATTCCGCCTTGTGGCTTGAAGGCGACATCCAGCGTTTGGCTGGAGCTGACACGATCCGCTTGGTTCGGAGTGATGGTCGTGATGGTTGCCTGCGGCGCGCCGTGGAGAGTCTGCATGCGATTCTTCGCGTCAAATTGCGCGACAAACTGTCCGGCGTTGACGCGGGTGACTTGTCCGGCTTGGCCGTTGGGTGGGGAAAGTGTGATCTGTCCCGCACCGAGCGTTTCCGCGCGCGAAAGGTGACGGCCATTTTCGGTGAAGAAGTCCATGGCCGCGGCGGCGATTTCGACTTGCTGCGCGGTAGAGGCTGTCTTTGCTGCGGCAGACTCGGCGGGGGACGACGGCTTTTGCATCAGCTTCACGCCGTCTTCTGCATGGGCTTTGGTCAGCAAGCTGTTTCCAGTGAAGTCAAAGACAACTCGCCCGGCATTGGCTTCCGTGTTTTGGCCGCCAGTCGTAGTGACAACTACATTGCCGGAGACGATAGCTTGCCGTAACTGATCATTCTTTCCTGCCAGGAACATTTCCGCGCGTTCGGCATCCAGATCGAGATTGGTGGCGCCATGCGCTTGGGCGTGAATACTGCCTTCGCCGAGGATCTTCTCGATGGAATTGTCCGCGTTGAGAAACAGGGTGACGGTCTGCGCGTCGATTTGCTGCCGGTCGTGAACCAGATGTGTGCGATCGAGGTAGACGCGCGGCGGATCCTTGGTGATGCGGCCGCGGCTCGCAGAGAGGTCGGCGGCGCTGGCGCCCGTGGTGGTGATGCGGATGTCGCGTTCCAACTTCAGTTCGCCGGATTTCGAGTCGTAGGTAGCTCCGTCGGCCCAGCCGCTGGCGGCTGCGATGCTGAATTCAACACGGTCATGCGTGTAGGCATCGCCGGTTTTTTGGTTGAAGACCAGGCCGCTGGTGCGGATGTGCAGAGGATCTTTCAGATCTTCGGGAGGGGCCTGATCGGCGTGCAGCAGGCCCTTGGGGTTCGCCATAAGATCGATCGTGACCGGGCCGCGCGCCGAGATATCGCCGGAGTCTTTGTCGTATTCGAAATCGGCGCCGGAGATTTGATCGTAGCGGCTGGCATCTTTGCCGTAGACGGTCACGGTCACGTTGTGCAATTTCGCTTTGCCACCTTTGTATTCCAGCAGTTTGCTGCCGTGGATGCTGAAGAGCGTGCGTCCGCCCTCGGATTTCGAAATGGTGAAGTCCTGCGCGGTTTCTTTGACCTCGACGCCGAGCTTTTCGAGCTTGGCGGGGAGCATGCGCATCGCGATGGTGACGCGGTAACGCGCGTAGATATAGAAGCCGGCAACCGTGGCGACCGCAAGCACGGCGGCCAAAGCAATCCAACGGCGCAGACGGGGTACGGCGAGTGCCATTGGGGATAGTCTAGCGGAATTGAGTGGGGGCTGTGTCCGCGACGGGGGAAGTGAAGCTCAGGGAAACCTGATTAAGCTTTCAATTTTTCAGGGTTGTCATTCCGAAGCGCAGCGAGGAATCCCTACACCTCGACTTTGTGATAACTTTCGCCAGCTTTCTCACTGCACCGTGTCCTTGTAAGAAAGCTGGACAGCATCTTGCCACTTTTCGGCACCCTGGGGATTCCTCGCTGCGCTTCGGAATGACAAATTTCGAGTTGTCTTGGTCAATGCACGGGCGAGGACGCCCGTGCCTCCATCGGATGATTCTTCGTACTAGCTCTTCACGACCAGCGTTCCGGCGATCATGTCATGCAAGGCCTGTTTGCGTTCGGTGAAGCCCGCCATGATGAAACCGATCATCAGGATGATGGCGGAAACCCACTTGGCGAAGTAGCGTCCGGTTGCGTTGGCGAAGGAAATGCGTTCGCCGTTCAAACCCGTGACCTTGAGGCCCAATGCCATTTTGCCCGGCGTCGCCTGACGTTCCGAGCTGGTGAAATAAGACTCATAGAACCAGCCCGCCACGGTAAATATCCCTTGACAACAAGGTTACCCATCGGTTAAAGTGGTTTTTATGGGTATCCGACAAACCATTCCCGCCGAGCTTCGTTACACCTTTCAGCAGTTTGACCGCGAGTTCCCGACCGACGATGCCTGTCTGGATCGGATCAAAGAACAACGCTTCCCCGGTGGGATGGCTCTGTGTCAGAAGTGCCAGAAGCCCCGCAAACATCACCGCGTGACGGGCCGCACGGCCTATGCCTGCGACCGATGCGGTAATCACATTTTTCCGCTGGTCGGAACGATCTTCGAGAAGTCGAGCACCTCGTTACGAATCTGGTTCCATGCCATGTATTTGATTGGCAGCACGCGCTGCGGAATCTCCGCGAAGCAGGTTCAACGCGAGACCGGAGTGACCTACAAAACCGCGTGGCGCATGTTTCATCAGATTCGCAAGTTGATGGGGGAAGATTTGAAGCTCGGCGGCGCTGGCACGCCCGGTGTTGAGATCGACGAGATGTACCACGGCGGACGGCGGAAGAATTCGGCGGGGCGGATGTTGTCGGCGGACTGCGACAATAAAACCACCGTCATGGGCATCGTAGAGCGCAAGGGGCGCATTTTGGCGCGGGTCACCCCTGAGTTCACCCGGATGGCGGCGTTCACGCTGGTGAAGGAATGTGTGCTGTCAGGGACTACGATCTTCACCGATGACGCGGCGGCCTATCACGGTCTTCTGAAGTTGGAAGGCAAGGGCTACCAGCACAAACGCATCAACCACTCGCAAAAAGTCTACGTCATGGGCGACGTTCACACGAACACGATTGAGGGGTTTTGGAGCTTAGTGAAACGCGGAATCGGCGGCGTGTACCACTCGGTCAGCGCGAAGTACTTACAGAGCTACCTCGACGAGTACTCGTTTCGGTACAACCGCCGCGATTCCGGGAATCTGATTTTCTCTGCGATTTTGGCGCGGGTAAGTGAGATGTCGTCTCACAAGCCCGTTTCAAAAGCGTAGAAAAATCGGTTTTTGAAAAAACAGGCTGCTCGTCCTGGTTCTTCGTTGCGCGAGATGCAGGGCGGGTAGCCATGATCGGACGAGTTCCACGTTATCACCGGAGCGCGTCCCACGGCAATAGAGCTTTAAATGAGGGACGGTCGCATCCATGAAACTGTTCGACAGGGTTTTACACTTGATAATTGCAGGTCAAAACTGTCTGATCCTCTGGGATGTCTTTTTCAAGCATGAAGCCATCTCGTGGCCGAAAATCATCTTCTTAAGCCTGTCGGTCTTGCTACTTGCGGCGATTTGGTTCGTTCCCCGAAAGGAACTACGTGGGAGCGAACCCGCAGCATCTAAAATTGACCCTTTCAAAAACCCCAAATTTGAAATTGTCATCGGCCAAAGCTATCGCAACACATCAATCGAAATAGACGGAAAGAGCTTTAGGCGGTGCAGTTTCGCCAACACCAAGCTCGTCTTTGTAGGACGTGCCCCTTATGAATTTGCGTCCGATTGTGAATTTGGTGAGGAACTGGAACTAACAACCGAAAATCAAGCGATCATCCAGTATCAGAGGCTGCGGAAAGTTTTGCAGTCGATGCCGGGAGCCAAGATCAAGGAATATACTTTCGATGCCAGTGGGAACCCTATTCCGCAGAAAATCAGCTTTCAGCTAGCTCCGCCGAAAGAAAAGCCTTGAATTCTACCCCCTTACGGCCCGAATCGCATAACTTGTTTCCAAGGGATATTTACCCCCGCCACCAGCTTGACTAGCCCGAGCAGAGAGCCCGTCGCGGCCATGGCGGCGACGTTTCCCGGCCCCATCCGCGAATGCTGCATGCCGAACATTCCGACCCCAAAGAGCAGATTGAAGGGCATAAAAACGACCCACAGAATGATCGCGTCGATAAGAACGGCGAGGAAGCGAATCCAGAATCCGCCATATGAGACATAAGCGGCTGGGCGCTGCATTTGCGGCGTGCCGGGAGCGCCGGTTGGGCCCAGCGAGGCTCCGCAGCGCGTGCAGAAGGTGGACCCGGCGGCGCTTTGCTGGCCGCATTGGTTGCAGAAAATTGGCGTGTCGGTCATATGGGCGGCAAATATAGCTGAAAGGCTCGCGTTTGGGAAGCGGTTTGTGCGCTGATTTTCCGTATCCAGTCTTCTTCCCCGGATCACGTCAAGAATGCAGGTTAGCGACGCAAGACCAAGGTGCCAGCAATCACGTCGTGCAGGGCTTGCTTGCGTTCGGTGAAGGCGGCCATGATGTAGCCGATCAGGAGAATCACCCTTGATAGGTATTTTGCAAAATGACGTCCCGTGGCCTGGTCGAAAGAAATTCGTTGGCCATTCAGGTTGGTAACTTTCAAGCCGAGAGCCATTTTGCCCGGCGTGGCCTGGCGATTCGAGCTGAGGAAATAGGCTTCATAACACCAACTCAAGAGCACCGAAATCACCACCGTAATTCCTACGAAAGGCGCATGCCTGGACGGACCGAAGCTTGGAGGCCGGGACATTGCCATGAATCCTGCGGGAAAATAGACAATCCAGCGAACTGGCATCATGACGGCAAATACGATGAGGAAGTCAATGAACGCGGCAACGGAGCGAATCCAGAATCCCGCGTAAGCTGGTTCCGACCGCATCCATTGGAACACAGCCTGAGTTCTGGGAAGAACGAGCGAACTTCCGCAGCGCGTGCAAAACGGGGCTTCGGGCGCGCTTTGCTGGCCACATTTGTTGCAGAAGATCGTCGTGTCGATCATATGGGCGGGAAATATATCGCAGTCAGAAAGAGTTGGGAAGGACAAAATCGCAGTCACAATTCTTGCCAGCTTCGCTCGGCTGGGCAGGCGAGAGCGCCTGCTCCCACGCGAGTGCTGGCTTCTAGAAGTGCTCGTCCAGGTTGATGCTTTCGATGAGCTTGTTGAGGTCTTCTTGCGCCTGGGTGCGCTCCGACTGCAGGGCTTCGTTGCCTTTGCGGATCGCGGCGAGGCGGTCCTCCTGCGAATTGAGTTCGTGAACATAACGTTGCAGCAGAGCTTTTTCCTCGGTGCTGCCTTTGAGGGCTTTCATGTTTTCGCGCAGGCGGGTTTGATCGGCGGTGATTTTGTTGATTTCGTCGTTGTGCTGCTTGATTTGCCAGTCCATCCCGCTGACTTTTGATTTTTGCGCGCCCACATCGTCGAAGGCTCTCTTCATGGCGGGCGTGAGGCGGTTCTGGGCGACAAAAACCTTGACCTGTCCGTCGTTGAGATTCGAGAGTTCTGTTGTCGCGATGAGTGGATGGAATTCGTCAACGACAAGTTCGGAGGTTTTGCCAGCGTCTACATTGACACGAAAGCGGTAGAACGAGGCGGTGGTCTCTTCCGGCTTCGGCGTGTTCGCGTTCAGCTTCCAGCCTGCGTTTTCCTGGGAAGGATGTTCGATGACGACGGCGCGGGGCCTGGAATCCGCGTTGCGCAAGGTGTACTTGGTGCTCTTGCGCTCTTCGCTGGTCAGCATCATATTGCCTCGGAAAATGCGAACGCGGGTATAGGGACTGGACGAAGAGTTCCCGATGGTTTTTACGTGAAGAGCAGAATCACCGGCATACGAAAGCAGGCGGCGCTCGTCCGGATGAAGGACATCAAAAACGCCTTCTCCGGCGAACGTGTTGCCCTCGATGATGTTGAAGCTGCCGGAATCGAGAATCTGGCCGCTGGTGTTCTTGATCCAGAGCGCGAGCAGGGGGACGGATTCGGCGTTCCAGAGCGTAACTTTTTCCGCTTCCACGTTCGATTGGACGATGGGCACGAGAGCGGACTGATTTTGGCCGATGGTGATGTCCTGCTTGAGGTCGTATTCGAAGAAGTCACCGATGGATTTGCCTTCGGCCTCGCTGCCTTGCTTTCCTGCGACACCAGGATTGAGTGCGATGAGTTGGTTGACATTGCGACCTTGCAAGGGAAGGTTTGCGACCTGAGTCGACGAGATCATCCCTCCGATCACTCCGGCCTGGGCGCTATCAACACTCCTGCCCGCGCCGTACCCATAACCCACGCCGCCGCCTGAACCGGAAGCCACCGGCGGCGGTGGGGCAGCCGCCTCTTCCTCCACCGTCGCCTCGTGCGATTGCGGCGTTAGCTGCACCGACTCCGGCAGCGGAATCTCCGGCCTGCGCGCATAGAACGGCTGCGAAATGTTTTGCACGAACGACTGTGGCGCTCCGGCGACGAGGGAGAGATGCACGTCCTTCCAGTCTTCGCCGATGGTGTTGTCGACAATCGCCCAGCCTTGAAGCAGAGGTTTCGTGCCGGGTTTCGACGTGGCATCGTCGGGCAGAATGATGCGGTAGGTGCTTTTCCAAATTGGAACTTCGCTAATGTAGCTGACGAAGATGTTGCGGTCTCCGTTGCCGGTGGCGGTAATGGTCATCTGGCGAAGATCTTTGGCCCGCGAAGAACCGACGAGATCGAGATAGCGGCCGACTTCGCTGGTAAGTTCATGATCGGCGAGATGCACGGAAACGGCGGGGCTGAGAACGAAGCTCCGCATTTCGCCGGAGTCGGTAACGATGGCGAACTCGGTGGTTTCGAAGAGGTCTTTGCCGTCGGGATTTTGGTGCTTCACTTTCTCGACGCTGAGGAGCTTGCCGGTGGCGGCGGCGGCTCCGTCACGGACATCGACACGGGCGCCGCGCATGGCGCTGAGGAAGTCGTCGCGGCCAACGTCCTCGCCGAAAGGCAGTCGCAAACCTTTGAGGCGCTCGCCCAGCGGGGCGATGGAGTTGTAGCGGACGGAAGAAATGCGGCCCTCGCCGAGATCGACCACGGTTAGCGATTTGAGCACGTCATTGAGCTGCGCGGTGGTGAAGTCGATGTTGAGTTCCTGCGTGCCGTGGACGTGGGTGGAGTGCTCGAAGTATCCAACGCCGTTTTTGTAGAGGACGACGCGCTTGACGGGCAGGCGGTTGGGGTCGGTTTGCGCCTGTGTTGCTTCGTGAACGGAAAAGGCAAAGGCGAGTGCAAGCAAGATCGTAACGAGTGGGCGGGGCATGGGGTTCCTCCTGGGCGCTTGGATGCGGCGGTCATGGTAAATGGAACGTGAGTGGCAGGAAATTTGCGAAATCTTGCAAAAATCTGTTTCGTCGAGGCTCTGATTCAGTCATTCCCCGAATGAAAGCAGGTCCCTCCACTTCGCAGTTGCTTCGCTGCGCAAAGCAACTGCTCCGGTCGGGATGACAATCCAATTTAGATGACAATTAGACTTAGATGTCAAAATGCTTAGACTTCCCCTAGTGTTTGACACCGGCAGGAGCGCTCGGGTTCCCCGCTACGGGCTGCCAACGCGCGACGGTTCCTTTCGGGCCGACCGCCCATCCTATCCCGGAACTGGAAAAAGCGATGGCGTTGAAGTTGTCGTCGCTCTGCTTTCGCCACTTACCGTCCTGGGTAATGGAGTCCTGGGTTATTGAGTCCTGGGTCATGAAGTTCACGCCGTTGCTGCCGACGGCCCAGACTGTTTCGGATTGAAACGCAACTCCCGAAAAGAACAGGCCAGCCGGATCGCTCGGTGGCGAAGGTTGCCAAGTTTTTCCGCCATCTTCTGTTGTAAGAATATTCGGAGCGGGCGAGGCGGTGGGGTGCGCATAGTCGCCACCGACGGCGATGCCGTGCTGGGCATCGCGAAAAGCCAGAGAGAAGATTCCGGTAGACGCGTTGGCGGGATGCAGGGGCGTTTCCACGGCCTGCCAGGATTGGCCTCGGTCGGTGGAACGGAAGACTCGCGCGACCGCCGCGCCGCCAGTGGCGAACCAAACGTTGTTGTCACCCTGTACGGTCAGGCAGGAATTGCTGGCGGCGAAGGCGCCTTCCTTTTCGAGAGCGGGAGGCAGCTTTTCCGGAGGAACGCGCTGCCAAGTAAGGCCGCCGTCTTTTGTCGCGTAGAGCATAAAACGGCCAGCGACTGGATCGCCGCCCAGCAATCCGTTTTGCGAATCCCAGAAGGCGATAGCATCGAAGAATGCGCCAGATGTCTTCTCTTCCAGAACAAGATCCCAATGCCTTCCCGCATCTGCGGTCCGATAGACACGGGCTTGGCCTTGTTCGGCGGGGCCGGAGCTCATGATGACTGCGGTGGATGCGTCGAAGGCGTGGATGCCGCGAAAATCCAATTTTTCTGGTTGCGGAACGGGCAGGACGGACCATGTCTTGCCGCCGTCGATCGTTCGGATCACAGTGCCGTCTGTGCCGCTGGCCCAGACCGTGTAGTCGTCGACGACACTGAGGCCGCGGAAGCTGGCGGTGCTAGGCACTGGGAGCGTTTGCCATTGCACAGGACGCAATTGGGCGACGGCGGCGACAGTCGTGAGAAACAGGACAAGGCTGAGCTTCATGCTGCGAATTTTACGCTGGAATTGCGGCAGGCAGCGCGCCTTCTGCTTTCGCTTTGTGGAAATCGCGCAGAACGAGTTCGAGGCCGCCGAAATCGGGATGGTCGTTGTGGGTCAGAGTATAGGCGACGTCGATGGTGTCTCCGGCCAGGAGTTGGGCCTGCTCGGCACGCTCCGCCATGCGCCAGCCCATGGCTTTGAGCGGACGACCGGCGCCGGACGATGGCGTGAGTTTGAGGCTAAGGTGCTTCTCTTTGATTAGGCGGGGTGGGTAGCTGAGTTTCGTGTTGTGCGCGACAAAAACGGGCTCGGGATTGCCAATGCCGAAGGGTTCGAGGCGCTGCAAGAGCGCGAAAAACTCCGGCGTAACATGGCTGAGCGGCAGTTCCGTTTCAAATTCAAGCGTGGGAGCAAAGTCGGCTTCTGTCAGGAGTGTACGGGCGTAAATGTCCAGACGGCGGCGCAGTTCAGGAACACGGTCCGAGGGCAAGCCGAAGCCGCAGGCGTGCGCGTGGCCGCCGTGGCGGGTGAAGAGTTCGGCGCAGGATTCGATCGCATTCAGTAAATGGAACGCAGGAATCGAACGCCCGGAGCCGTGGCCGATGCCGTCTTCGTGCGAGATCACCAAAGTTGGCCGATTGTGGCGTTCGACGATGCGCGTGGCCGTAATGCCAATCACGCCGCGATGCCAGCCTTCGCCATCAACGACAATGCAGTAGGTGTCGAGAAGAGTGGGATCTTGTTCGAAACGCTGTTCGATGGACTCGAGGATTTTGCGCTCCGCGTCCTGGCGATCCGAATTGAGCACATCGAGACGACCGGCGATTTCGCGAGCGCGGATTGGATCTTTCGTGCCGAACAATTCAATGACGCTGCCCGCGATATCCATGCGGCCGGCGGCGTTGATGCGGGGCCCCACGCGGAAACCAATGTCCGCCGCCGTTAGCGGGCGCGAGCCATCGAGCTTGGCAACGCTGAACAGCTCTTTGAGCCCGACATTCACGGGGTTTCTTAGTCCAGCTAGACCAAGCTTGACGAAGACGCGGTTTTCTCCTACCAGCGGAACGGAATCGGCGATGGTTCCGATGGCGACGATTTTAAGGAACGACGGCAGAAGGCGTTCACGCCCGGCTTTCTCCAACAGAGCTTGCGCTATCTTGAACGCCACGCCCGCACCGCAGAGGTCTTTTGTGGGGTACGGGCATCCCGCCTGATTCGGATTCAGAACAGCCAGCGCATGCGGAACGCCTTCGGGTCCGGGAAGGTGGTGATCGGTCACGATCAGGTCCACGCCAAGACGGCGGGCGGTTTCTGCCGCGGCGAAGGCTCGAATTCCGGTATCCACGCTGATGATCAGGCGAACACCAGCGGCGGCGGCGCTCTCGATTACATCGTCCTTCATGCCGTAGCCGTCACGAATGCGGTGCGGGACGTGGAAATCCGCGGTGCCTCCTAGAAGTTCAATCGCTGTCTTCAGGACCACGATGGCAGTGGTTCCGTCGGCGTCGTAGTCGCCGTAGATGAGGATGTCTTCCTTGCGCTCGATGGCGGCAGAGAGGCGCTCGACCGCAGCGGTCATGCCCAGCATGTCATAGGGCGAATGCAGTTGATCCAGCGAGGGGTTCAGAAAATGAGTGGCCTCGTCTGCCGTTTTAATTCCGCGCGCAAGCAAGAGTTGCGCCAAAACCTGAGCCGCCATTTCGTTTTTGCGAAATTCGGGAAGCTCGCGAAGCTGCTCGGCAAGCGCTGCGGTCTGGGACGAATCGGAGGGTTTGGGGAGCCAGCGCATGGATTAGTTTGTGCTTAGATCGATTTCTTCTTCCGCAACGCCGCCAAAGAACGCAACGCTCCCGTCATCTTCTTCGCCAGCCCGCGCGCGAAGAGGAAGTCGATGAAACCTTCCATCTGCGCCGCGAACGCGGGACCGTAGCCGTACCACCAGAGCTTCTTCATCCTCGGCAACCGATCCGAGTCGACATATTTCACCCGCACCATTTCGTCCATCCCGAGCCGCCCGTGCGTGCGCCCGATGCCGCTGTCTCGAAATCCGCCGTGGGGAGCTTCGCTGATGGCAAAGCCGGAAAGCAGATCGTTCACCATGACGGTTCCGGCGTTAATTCGGCGGGCTACCGCCGCGCCACGGGCGCGGTTCTTGGTCCACACACTTGCGGCCAAACCATAGATGGAATCGTTGGCTAGCCGAATCGCCTCGTCCTCTGTTTCAAAAGCCATAATCGGCAGAACCGGACCAAAGGTTTCTTCCGTCACGACCCGCATCTTGTGGGTCACGTCGGCCAGGACGGTGGGCGCATAAAAATTTGCGCCAATTTCCGCCAGCCTCTTGCCGCCGGTCAGGACGCGAGCACCGGCGGATCGCGCCTCTTCTACGTGCGACTCCATGATGCGCAGCTGGCGTTCGCTAATCATCGGACCCATTTCTGTTGTTCCATCCGCACCGTTTCCCACATGAAGTTCGCGCGTCTTCTTTACGCAGGCTTCCACGAATTGCGGATACAAGCTCCGATGCACGTAGCAGCGTTCCACGGACAAACAGGTTTGCCCCGCGTTCATGAACGCTCCCCAGACTGCTGCGCTGGAGGCAGTATCGAGATCGGCATCTTCCAGAACGAGCATAGGATCTTTGCCACCAAGTTCCAGCACGGTTGGGAGAAATCTTGGCGCCGCCGCCTCGGCAATGCGACGTCCGGTGGCCACACTGCCGGTGAAGATTATCTTGTCGATTGGCGCGTCTACGAGGGCGGCGCCCGTATCTCCGTCTCCAATGACGACCTGGAAAATATCGCGCGGAACACCCGCCGCGTAGAACAACTCGGCCAACTTGAGCCCAACGAGCGGCGTCAACTCTGACGGCTTCAGCACGACAGCGTTACCGAGAACGAGCGCGGCCACGCTCTCAGTGGCTGGTGTCGAGAGCGGATAATTCCAGGGGGAAATAATCCCGATCACTCCATGCGGCTCGCGCAACAACCATCCCGATTTGGCCTTCATGATCGGGCTGCCATGCGGAACCTTCTGTGGCCGCAGAACCGAATACGCGGTTTGCAGGCAGAAACGCGCCGCATCCAGCACGACGAACACTTCGGTCAGCAGAGATTCGCCGAGGGGCTTCCCGGCTTCCAGCGTGATGAGCCGCGCGACCTCGGACTTACGTTCCTGCAGTAGCCGCTGGAATTTGCGCAAGATTTTTATGCGGCTCTTGACTCCGAGCGCTTGCCATTCCGGCTGTGCCGCTTTCGCACGAGCGACTGCGGCATTGACCTCGTCTTTGGAGGCGCAAACAAACTCCCGCAAAACCTCGCCGGTGGCCGGATTGAAGGAGGCGAAGGTTCGTGTTTCCGTTTGCGTAGCGACAGGCATGAGAACTCTCGGATGGAAGTTTAGCAGGGGCTGCTGCGGCATGCTCGGGGAGCTATGGGGTTAGTAGGGTGAGTTTCCGCCGCCGACAAACCACCCCATGATGGCTCGATTCCTGGGTTATGAGTGTGAGGGCGATGTTCGGACGGTCTGCTTGTCGAGCTAAAGCCTAAAGCCGGGTGGCCCGTTCGCGGGTCAGGATTACTCGTCCCACTTCTCGCACTCGGCTAAGTCGCCGGCGATAGCGGAAAGAGTGAGAAAGGCTGAACGCGTATCTCGGTTCCGGTTGGCTCCGCTGAGCACCGAGTCCACTGCCTCCGACGCGGATAACCCGGTTGTGCGCAATGCCTCGTACTTCACGAGCATCTTGCCAAGCTTATTTATGCGATTCTTTGAATCCATTCTCGTAACCTGTGCCAATGAGCGACTCGACAAAACCGCCTCCCCGCCCACCGTTTCAATTGAGATTGAAAATGACTTGCGGCGCCGTCATTCTCGTTCATACCAAACTCATCTCGCTTAATCGCCCCACGGAGGTTTCCTCGCTTCGCCTCGCCGTCTAACCGGCGATGGCTAGTAAACGTGGAAATCGATCTTCTCACAGAGGGCGAACACGATAAGCGAGTTCGCACGCTCACTTTGTGCTGGTTGTTGCATTTTGGTGACCTTCGGCATCCTGAAGCACAACTCATTGTTTCTAAAAGCAGAGATACGTGGTCTCTGCCCGTTTTCAGACGCACGTTGTATCGTTCTAGAACAATGCGCCGTACAGGGCGCACTGGTGAGGCACAGCCGGGTGCCCCAACAGTCAACCGCTAACAGTTGAATGAAGCGACATACCAGTGTTGCGTGAATGAGAAATGTCCCGGAAAGGACTCGGCGTAATACCCGCAACCGAGTTCCGTCTGGTCCGCCCGTGCCCTCCAGCTACCAGATCGTAGAGGCTCTGCACGCAACACCTCATCGCTTTCATCATAGACATAGCCCCGCGACGACCAAAGCATGCCGCCACGGTTGAAAACCAATAGCCGGGGCTCCCCATCCGGCGGAACTTCGCGTATTGCTTCTACATAGTAAGAGCGTCTCGCAATGAAGTGCACTACATCTCCACCGTAGTTGCAAAGATGGATAAACTCCCAAAACTGGACCCCAGCTACAAGGATGACCAGAGGAAGAACGGCGCTGGCCACCGCTCGTGACCATTCTCGGTGCCGCACACCTCGAACGCTTAGGACTAGTGCCCAAATCCCCAAACAAGCCCACATACCCAACAGAACAGGAGTGCCGATTAAGACGAAGACTAAACCTGAAGCAATGGGCGTGGAGTTGAGAAAGACCAAAAGCAACGGCACTCCGATCGCAGCCCACACTGGCCAGAATCTTTTTACTGGTGATTCCTGCGCTACGTCCACGATTTACCTCAAAGCGAAGGAGCATGAAGCGGCGGCGACTCCTTCCACTTTATATCACAAAGCGGATGCCTTCAATACGAACACTTTCTCGGGATACACGCGAGCGTACTTGATCCAAGCGGCGTAGATTGGGACTGCCGGGTGTCCCAGGTTCGCGCCGTGCTTTGGCGCTTCTATGAGACGGCTGATCGTGTCAAGTATTGGCCATCGATTTCCACGGTGATTTTGTCTTTGGTTTTC
>Ga0209068_10000323_pt1 | contig 26606 bp, 28 predicted proteins | sample ColStrG_CSR_2012_FD_187200 | JGI IMG/M metagenome (GOLD analysis project Ga0209068, IMG submission 187200) | Freshwater sediment microbial communities in response to fracking from Pennsylvania, USA - Cold Stream Run_MetaG_CSR_2012 (SPAdes)... | ecosystem: Environmental > Aquatic > Freshwater >...
GTCTTCTTCGCCATATCGATGACGAAGTGGTCGGCTTGAGCGAATTTGCGCGTGACGTCCACGATCAGCAGAACTAACTCGCAACTTCCCAACGCTTCGCGCACCTCTGCCATCATCTTGCGGTCGAGCGAAGTGTCAGGCCGGTGGACTCCCGGAGTGTCGATAAGAACAACCTGACCGCCCGGCCTGCCCTTCTGTTTGGGCACATGGAGAATTCCGAGGATGCGGTTGCGCGTAGTCTGCGGTTTGGGACTGATGATGGCAACCTTCTCGCCCACCAATGCATTGAGAAGTGTCGATTTGCCGGCGTTGGGACGCCCCAGAATGCAAACGAATCCGGAATGAAAGGCCATACGATGAACACGTGGGGACGGCCGCCCCCGGCCGTCCTGGCCGAGCGAAGCTCGGCAGCTTGATCTCCGTGACTCTTGATCTCCGTGACTGAAGAGCGAAAAACCAAAAGCCGCGGGCGGGGGCCCCTTCGACTTCGCTCAGGGCAGGTCCGCGCCACACGACCCGACTATATCAGCTTCATCTGGGTTGGGTTGGCGACGGAGATTCTTACCCGCTCCACCCGCCGCTCAGTAGCATCCAGCACTTCGAAGCGCAGTCCGTCCTCTTCCACCACCTCGCCGCGATGCGGGATGCGGCCGGCCAGCTCGCTCACCAGTCCGGCGACCGTGGCCGACTCCTTGCCTTCGGGCTTGATGCCGAACATTTCGCCCAGCCGGTCCACATCCATATTGCCGGGCACGATATAGGAATGATCGGACTCGCGGATTACTTCCATTTTCTCGTGCTCGTCGCGGATCTCTCCTACGATTTCCTCCACCAGGTCTTCGATGGTGACTAGACCCGCGACGCCGCCGTATTCATCCACGACGATTGCCATGCGGATGTTGTTCTTCTGCATGTCCCGCAGCAGATCGCTGCCCAGTTTGCTTTCAGGCACGAAATAGACGTCCCGGCGCATCAGGGTGTCCACGGTGCGGGTGTGGGCTTCGGTGTCCGGCACCTGTAAAACGTCCTGGGCATACACGATGCCTACAATGTTATGGATGGTGCCCTCAAAAACGGGCACTCTGGAGAAAGGCCGGTTGCGCAGCAGTTCGACAAACTGCTCTACCGTGGTATTGGTCGGGACGGCAACAATTTCCGGACGCGGTTTCATGGCATCGCGCACGGTTTTCTCGCCGAACTCCACCACCGACTGGATCAGGTCGCGATTGCTCTCATGCAGAATGCCTTCTTCCTGTCCGGCTTCGATGAGCGCATCCACCGCTTCGGCCTGGGTCTCCGGCAGTTCGTCGGAGTGCTCCTTGGTCAAAGCAGTGACTGATTGCAGGAAACCCAGCACTAGGGTCACAGGAAGCGTGACGTAGATCAGGCCTTTCAGCAGCGGCACCCACCGCGCCAGCCATGCACCATTCGTTCGCGTAAAAAAGAGAAACGGCAGGAACCGGTTAAACAGGATAATGATCAGGACGAGACTGAGCGTGGCCTGCAGGATCTCGTACACGCTCCAGGCGCGGTCGCGGAACACGGCGAAGCCCACCAGCATGGCGATGGCGGCCATGACGACCTGAGTCAGCACCGCCATGGAAAGCGAAGCGCGCGCCCGGCTCACTCCCAGCCTGGGCTCGATTTCCTGCTCGAACGCGGCAATGTTGTCCTGAAACTCCCGCGAGAGGAACTTGCCGATCTCGGTGTACACCCGGTCCAGGTATGAAACCAGGGTCAGCAGGCAAAGCATCCCAAGAAGCGCAACTGCGATGGCGTAGTTCATCGCGTCCTTGCCTGTGACCGTGTAGGGACGGGTCGTGTGGCGCGGGCGCCCCCACCCGCGGCCTTTTGCCGCGTACTACCCGACACACCGTTGGGATTCGGTCTCTTCCCTGCAGCTCTCCCATTCCGTTCAATTAACCCCGCAGGCAAGCCCAACGCCCGCCGCAAGTCCGCTTCCTTGCCCGCCATCCGGCCCTGATCCGTCTCATGGTCGTATCCCGCAAGATGCAGCACTCCATGCAGAGCCAGAATCTTGATCTCCTGCGCCGACGAATGGCCCAGCAGACGCGCATTCTGCTTCGCAATTTCCGCCGAAATCGCTATATCACCCGCCAACCCATTACCAAAATCAGGGCTGGGCAGGAAGGAGAGCACGTCCGTAGGCTTGTCCTGTCCGCGAAAACGACGGTTTAGCGACCCCAGTTCACGGCTGCCGGTCACCAGCACATTGACCAGCCCACGCAGTCTGACCGCATGGCTGGCCCTTGCCACAAACTTAGCCAAAGCCGTATCGCTCAGGCCCGCCACGCGTTGTCGGAAAATAACCAAGGTTTTTCTCTGCGCCCTCGTGTCTCTTCTCTGCGCCCTCTGCGGTTAAGAGCTTTTCGTTCTATGCCCCAAAAAGCAAACAGGAGGGCCAAATCCAGGCGCCCTCCCGTTCAATCTTACCTGCTCTACTCGTTGGTTTCTAGGTCTTGCCGTTCCACTTCTGAAGCGGGCGCACGGTTTTGGTCCGCAGGCACGATTTCAGCCCCGTTCGACTTGCCGTTCGCCCTGGATTCGAGCAGCCCGGTTTCGCCTTCCGCCACTCGTGCCTTGTGTTCATCGTAGGCCCGAATAATGCGCTGCACCAGGTGGTGCCGCACCACGTCGGTATCGTCAAAATATGCGAATGTCAGTCCTTCGACGTGCTTGAGAACATCGGCCGCTTCCAGCAGCCCGCTGCGCTTGGCATTGGGCAAATCAATCTGGGTGACGTCGCCGGTGATAACCGCTTTGGAATTGAACCCCAGCCGGGTGACGAACATTTTCATCTGCTCGGAGGTCGTATTCTGCGCCTCATCCAGGATGACAAACGAGTCATTCAACGTGCGCCCGCGCATAAACGCGATGGGCGCGATCTCGATTACGTTTTTCTCCAGATACCGGTCCACCTTCTCCGGCTCCAGCATGTCGTAGAGCGCGTCGTAGAGAGGACGCAGGTAGGGATCGATCTTGTCCTGAAGCGTTCCCGGCAGGAACCCCAGCCGCTCACCGGCCTCGACCGCGGGGCGCGCCAGAATGATCCGGTTCACGCGCTTGGACAGCAGCGCCGAAATTGCCATGGCGACGGCCAGGTAGGTCTTGCCGGTTCCTGCCGGGCCAATGCCAAACACCATGTCGTGCTTTTCGATGGCTTCCAGATAACGGCGCTGGTTCACGCTCTTGGGCTGTACCGTGCGGCGCCCGAACGAACGCTGGCGCCCAGCTTCCGCCAGGCCGCGCAAACTGGTCTTGGGATCGGCCAGCAGAACGCGCAGCATGCTGCCCAGATCGCCATTGTTGAAGGCATGTCCGGATCGCTGCAAGTGATCGTAATCGGCGAAAACCTGTTCTGCCCGGGCGACATCGCGCGCCGCCCCTTCCAGTTCGATGGAATCCGATCGCAGGTCAATATTGATGTTCAGGCCGTCTTCCAGCAGGCGGACATTCTCGTCGCGCGTGCCGAAAAGGGTTTCGATGTTGGGACTGATTTCGATGCTCTTCTTCATTCAGTGTCTGCCGACTTCCTCCGCCCGCATTAGATGCTGGTTTACCGTTGTGGGAGCGCCCTGGCTCCGCGGAACAGGCAGAAACACTCCCGCCCATTGAGTACAAACAATCCTTTTCTTATCTCTGGAGGTGGAACCAGCCGAGGGTGCTCGCCCCGAAGTGCAGGCAACTACCATTACGTAAAGGGTACCCCTGCTCGATGAGAGGAGTCAATGAGGTTGCGCCGATTTCCGGTGGTGCCCTATGTTCATGAACCACCGGGTGGAGCTAACCGGATTTCCGACGCGATTGCAGCCAGGTCCAAGTCCAGCTATCATCCACGCCACAATGAGATTCACATACTCTTTACTGTTCGTTCTGTTGACCGCTTGTGCCTTGGCTCAGGCCCCGGCTCGCTCATCTGAAATTGACGCCGTCTACCCTGATACGCGGGCGTTGTATCTCGATCTGCACCAGAATCCGGAGCTGTCTTCACATGAAACCCAGACCGCGGCGAAGCTGGCCGGACGTCTCCGCGACTTAGGCTACACGGTGACTGAGCACGTTGGCGGGACCGGAGTCGTCGCCATGCTGAAGAATGGCGCCGGGCCCACCGTGATGTTGCGCACCGAACTCGATGGGCTTCCGGTTGAGGAGGAGACCGGCCTCCCCTACGCCAGCAAAGTCCGCGCGAAAGACGATTCCGGGCGCGATGTAGGCGTCATGCACGCCTGCGGACACGATGTGCACATGGCAGCGATGTTCGGCACCGCCGCGATCCTGGCCCACAACAAGAACACCTGGCATGGAACTCTGATTCTGATTGGTCAGCCCGCCGAGGAAACCATCAGCGGCGCCAAGAGGATGATCGACGACGGCCTCATGACGCGTTTCCCCAAGCCTGACATCGCCCTGGCCCTGCACGTAAGCAATCAGCTTCCGGCAGGGCAAGTCGGAGTGGGCCCGGGCTATCGTTTTTCAAACGCGGACTCCCTTCGTATCACGATCTATGGCAAGGGCGGTCACGGCTCCATGCCCAACACCACGATCGATCCCATCGTGATCGCCGCTCGCACCATCACCACATTACAGACCATCGTCTCCCGTGAAGTGAAGCCTGGGGAGGTGGCCGTGGTCACCGTCGGTTACATTCAAGCCGGCACCAAGAACAACATCATCCCTGATCAGGCTGAAATGGGGATTACAGTCCGGAGCTACAAGCCCGAAGTTCGCAAGCAGCTGCTCGCCGCGATCGACCGTATTACCAAAGCCGAGGCGATTGCCGCGGGCGCGACCCGCGAACCCAGGATCGAGCACTATGAGGCCACAGATGCCGTCTATAACGACCCCGCCCTGGCGCAGCGCATGCAGGGTGTCCTTGAATCGGCACTCGGCAAGGACAACGTCGTGGTCGAAGACCCGGGAATGGCCTCGGAGGATTTTTCCCTCTTCACAGCCCAGGGCGTGCCATCCTTTTATTTCGGCCTGGGTGGAGCCGAGCCCGCGAAATACGCGGAGGCCAAGGCGGCCGGAGTGAATTTACTTTCCAATCACTCGCCCCTGTTCGCTCCTGATGTAGAGCCGGCGCTGCGCACGGGGATCACCGCAGAAGTCGCCGTGCTGCGCAATCTGCTGAACTGATCGTGGATGAGCTGCAGTAGAGCATATTTGGATGGGGCAGCACTCCATCACGCTCCCTCGCCCTTGGCATCGGCGATTGACGCCGGCACCGCCCGTCGTGTCGCCCACCCGCGCAATTCCTGGATTTCCTCTGATCGCGTGGTAGAAAGGGGCACCGTGGCCTTCAGCGCGTCGAGTAAACCTTGGGTGTTTACGGTCTGCTTGCTGGAGAAGGCTGCGTACAGCGCGGTCTGCACCGCGGCATCAATTTCCGCGCCGGAATATCCTCGCGCCGCTGCGGCCACCCGGTCGAGATCAAACTCCGCCGGATTCCGTTTCCTTCGCGCCAGGTGAATCGCAAAAATCTGCTTGCGCTCGGACTGGTTCGGCAGGTCCACAAAAAACAACTCGTCGAACCGTCCCTTGCGGATCAACTCTGGAGGCAGCACCGTGACATTGTTGCAAGTCGCGGCCACGAATACCGGAGCCTTGCGGTCCTGCATCCAGGAAAGGAAGGCTGCCAGGATGCGCGAAGAGACCCCGGCATCCACCGAAGCGGAATCGGCTCCGCTTCCGGCAAAGATTTTTTCCAGCTCGTCGATCCAGAACACGCAGGGGGCAAGGCCCTCGGCCACGCGAAACACTTTCTGGATTCGTTTCTCAGTCTCGCCGATGAATTTGTCGAAGATGGCGGCAGTATCGAATTTCACCAGCGGCAGTTTCCATTCTCCGGCAATGGCTCGGGCGCACATGCTCTTGCCGCAACCTTGCACGCCCAGGATGATCACTCCTCGCGGGGGCTCAAGACCAAAATCGCGGGCGGCATCTTCCCAGGTGCCGCGTCGTTGTGCCAGCCAGCGCTTGAGGTTGTCGAGCCCGCCCACACTGGTCAAGTTTTCCGAAGCGTCGATGAACTCCAGCATTCCGGAGCGACGCAACAACTCTTTTTTCGCGTCGAGCACATCAGTAACGGTTTCAGGCGTAACTCCGTATCGGGTCACGATCGCCTGCGAAGTCGCGCGCTCAGCTTCTTCCTCGGTCAGGCCGCGCAAGTTGTTCGCCATTGCGTCCAGGCCGGCCGGATCCAGTGTGCGTTTCAGGGTCCGCGTCTTCCCTACCCTCACGCTCATCTCATCGATAATCTGGCGCAAACGCTGCTTGTCGGGCAGAGGTAACTCCAGGAACTCAACCAGGCTGGCCAGTTCCGGTGGTATCGCGATGGAAGGCGCCGTGATAATGACGGTGCGCCGGTTGGCCGAGAACTTCTGCCCCACATCGCGCAGCCGGCGGATTACTACCGGATCGTCCATGTGGCGATGGAAATCTTTGAGGACGAACGCAGCTTCAAGCGACATGGCCTCCAGGTTGCTAAGTGCCTGGACCGGTTCCTTGCTGTTGTAAAGTGCCTGCGCGCCCGCATCGTGTGAGTCGTACCCCGTGGCTCCCGCCGGAAGATGGCTCGGTTCCGGAACCAGTTCCCCCACATCGCTGCCACAACGGACCAGTCCGCTGGCAATGCTCCACTCGAACGTGGCCAGATTCAGCGACGAGCAGGCCACTCGCACCAGACGGACGGCGCGCATCTCTTCCACCGTTTCCATCACCACAATGGGGGTGGAAGAATTGAGCAGGACTTTCAGGCGATCGAGGGCATCTGCCATAAGGGTTTGACCATCTGTGACTTACTCCCGTAAAATAGCGTATTCGAGACCAATCGGAACATCTCTCCATAGAAACGAAGGTAACGAACTAGATATGGCAAACCATTTTTCGGCGCTGAAGCGCGCCCGACAGACTGAGAAGCGTAGCGTCCGGAACCGGGCCAATACCTCACGGCTCCGCGGCGCGCTGCGTCAATTGCGTGAGTCTTTGACCAAAGGCGATAAGGCTGGAGCCGAACTGGTCTACCGGCAGACTGTTTCCGCCCTGGATAAGGCCGTTCAGAAGGGCGTTCTCCACGAGAATACCGCGTCGCGCTATAAGTCCCGCCTGAGTGCGCGGGTAAATGCGCTGAAGTAGTCTCGTATCGTCCTGTTCGAGATGGCGGTGCCGGCAGTTTGGTTCGTGCTCTTCAGAGAACGACCCCGAAGTGTTCCCGCAACGCAACCTCCCATTCCGGTTCTGAACCCAGCAATCGCTCTTCTCTTTCACGACTGCGTCCACCATTGCGCGTGATGATCAGTGTACGATCGGAGAGCGTCACCCGCCCGTCGGCCGTGGCTAGGCTGCACACTCTCTTGCGCGTAAAAGACGACTCCGGCGACGTCTGGTGGTAGTGGCACATGTCCGCGAACTCATCCAGCCGTCTGGGGGTTTGGGTCAGGGAGTACTGCCGCTTCCAGCCATCGCCGCCTTCCTTTCGTTCCATGCGTTCGACGGTCTGCGAGTCACTTTCTGAAACGATGCGAAATTTCCACCCTTCCTGTTCCTGCTCAGCTCCCGTCGCCAGGCGCAGCGGATCGAGGCATAAATCCCCAAAACCGACATCGGCCAGCCAGGGCTCCTCCAGATCCACTCGCAGAGCAAGATGATCGAACTCCGGACTGTAACTTCCATCGTCGCGGGGCACGCGGGCGGAAAGCAGCGTGACAGCGAATCCCAGTTCGCGCAGCAAGACTGCGAACGCGCCGTTGAGTTCATAACAGAAGCCGCCGCGTCGACGCTCAACGATCTTGCGGAAGAAAGCGTCTTCGTCACAAATAATTTTGCGGCCGAGAGCGATGTCGAGATTTTCGAAGGGAACCGCGAAGAGGTGCGCGCGGTGAAGAAGACGCAGAGCCTCGGCAGTTGGTTCAGTAGGTCCGGTGTAAGCGATACGATCCAGATAGCGGCTTGAATAAGAATTCACGGTCACACTACCCGATTAAGGCCGCGAGCCGGTTTCAGCGAAAACGCGGGATCAGAAAGCCGGTGTGCTTCTGGTGCTCGCGGAATACGTCGCCGAATTGCCGGCTAAGCATGGCTTCTTCCTTCTTTGCTTTGAAACAATAGCCAATCAGCACCAGGCATACACCCACGACACATCGCCACTTGTCGATGACGAGGGCCGAGCCGATTGTCGCCAGAACCAGGCCGGAATAAATCGGGTGCCGCAAATGCGTATACGGGCCGGTTCGGATGAGCTGGTGGTCTTCCTTGATTGTGATCGTCGCACTCCAATACTCCGCCAAATGATACCTGGCCCAAATGGCCAACCCAATGCCTGACCAGATGAGCACCACGCCCAGGATCACGCTGGCCAGGGTGCGGTGCATGAATCGAACTCCCAGGACGCCAATTCCTGCCGAACCGCTGAAGATCAGCACATAGCCCGCGATCTCAATTAACAGGATCGCGATTCGGGAAGCGGCGGACTCACGCTCGCGAGTGGTGCGAGTCTTGAGCGCGCCAATGATCCAGTAAATGACGAATATGATCCACGGGATTTCGACCAGGAGGCGAAACGTCTCTTTGTTGCTCATGTGACGATTTCTAGACTGGCAGTTCTTCCTGCGACCATCCCGGGATTTCGGGCTTGGCCTCGGCGGTAAGATCCAGGATTAATTTCTCCAGCACGAAGCGCTTGGTCGGAGGATTCGAGCGCAGCGCCAAATCGGTTTTCGCCACCAGCCGGATGGCTCGGGTGAGCTCGCGTTTCGACTTGTAGCGGCGCGCTTGCCTGATGATGTCGTCGGCGGCGAACGGCGGCACTCGGAAGCCCTGCCACAGCGCCGCCCAGAGCATGCGCTGGTCGCGCACATTGCGTTCCAGAATCACCAGCATCTGGCGAAATGTCTTGGCCAGCATGTAAATATGCCCGATGGCGGCTTCGTCACCGTCTCCGCTGCTCAGGATTGCATCCAGCATTTGCAGCGCGCGCACCCGGTCTTTGGCGGAAATCGCGTCGGTCAGTTCGTATAGCGATCGCTGTTTGGCCGCCAGCACCATGGTTTCCACGTCGCCCAGGGTGATGCGCTTCTTCTCTCCCACGTAGAGGATCAGCTTCTCCAGTTCGTTGGAGACCATCATCATGTCCCCGCCGAGAGCGTCGACCAGTTCGCGGGCGGCATCGGCGTCAATCTTCACGTCCCGGGTAGCGCCGTATTCCCCGATCCAGCGCACCGCCTCGCTTTCTTCCACCCGCGCCAACTCCACAATGGCGCAATACTGTCCCAGAGTCTCCCGGATGCGCTCATAGCGTTCCTTATCGGTCATATCCATGCGGCGCGCGTCCGCGGGAATGCTGATGTGGTCGGCCACAAAAATCAGTACGGCGTCAGGGTTGGGATCTTTTGCATAGGCTTCGATCGCGGCCAGTTTTTCGTCATTCGATCCGCGTCCGAATAGGTTCTTGACCCCGCGGATAAAGAACACCTGAAATGGCGCCATCAGCGAGGGAGTGCGAGCCCGATCGAGAACTTCCGCCAGATCGGTCTCGGACAGGTCAAACTCGAACAGGCTGAAATCGCGGAGGTCGGCCGGTACCAGATGCTGGAGAATGGCTTCGCGGCAGCGCTTGCGGAAAAACACTTCGTCGCCCACGAACACGTAAACCGGACGCAGCTTACGGGCTTGCACCTCGGAGACGAAGCGATCGGACTGGGCGAAGGCCCGCATCAGAAGCTCTCCATATTCAGAAACCCGGTATTCAGAAACCCCGTATTCAGAAACCCTCCATACTCAGAAACCCTCCAGCACATTGCTCACCAGGGTGCGGGCAAACTCGCGTGACAGGCGTTCCAGCGCGGGAGAATCTTCCTCGAAAAAGCTTGAGAGTTCGCGCGAGACTTGATACTCCTCGCGAAAAAGGTATGAGGGGTTTTGATAAAGAATCTTGCCCTGGCGATCGGTGAGCGTAATTCTTGCCGTCACGACTACCAACGCGCTCGAAGCCCGCCCCGTCTGCGAATCATAGGTCAGCGGCGAGGTGGATGTGGTCACCACTGTACCGCGCAGCGTGGCATCGGCCGAGTCGCTGGGCTCGTTCACGATGCGGTAGTGGGTGCGAGTCACCATTTCGCGGACCACGGCAGCTGTCAGCTTCTGTTCGATTTTATAAGTTTGCGTCTGGTTGACGAACGCGGGGATGGCGATTGTCTGCACATTTGCGGGCAGTGTAACCGCGTGGCCGGCGGTGTGATAGCCGCAGGCAGTAGTGAGCAGAATCAATACCAATATCGGCAGCGGAGGAACACCCGGTGAACCTAGGTCGATACAACTCTTCGCGGGCGAGTCGCCCGCGACCACACACACCCCCTGGACCATAGCCGCACGGGTCACTGGATCTTTCCTTTGGGGCGCGTGGCAGCCATGTTTTCCGCGCATTCCACTGCGGTCGCGGCGGCGATCCGCAGGTTATCCGCGGCTGCCCACAACCATAGCCCCGTGGCCAGGTTCGTATCCGGCTGGATCGAAACCAGAACGTCTCCCTGTCCCGCCGCGTTCACGTTGCTGGGCGATTCTTCCGCCGAGCCAGTGACCGTCACGTGCTCCCCCGCCAGCGCCTTGGAGATGCTTTCGATCTCCACCGCCGTCTCCATCTCCACATGCAGACTGAACGCGTAGCCGTGGAAGATCGGAGCCTGCACCACCAGAAGCGAAAGCAGAGGAGCAGCCTGTCCCGCGATTCGATGATAGTGCTTGAGCACGCGACGCTCTATTGTGGCCAGGGCCGGCAGCGACTGCTCGCCGTAGCGAGCCACCATGTTGAAGGCCACCTGGGTATCGAATACTTTCTTGGGCAGTTGCTGGAAGGAAAGCAGATTCACCGTCTGCTCGTGAAGCTCGTCCATCCCCTTCTGTCCGTGTTCCGATGCGGGCTCGAATACCGTGGCTACCACCCGCTTCACCGGAGCAGCTTTCCGCACCCGCAACAACAGCAGGGCCAGGACCACGGCGGCAGGATGGGCCACGACCGCGGGCGCCGGTTGCAGCTCCGGAGTAAGCGTCTGGCCCAGCTGCCGCTGAATCCACGGCGACTTCACCTCGGCGTCGGGTTCGTCTTCCAAAGCATAGGACAGATCGACGATCGCACTGCCCGCTTTTTGCACTTTCTTCCAGTTCTGGCGGGTGCATTCCTGATCGGAAGCAAAGAATGTGAAATCGACTTTGTCGAATTGCTCTGCGCGCACACTCTGGATAAACGAAACCTCGTCACCCACTGACTCCAGTTGTCCCAGGGAGTCGTTATCGTCGAGCAGCTTGATGTCCAGGGAAGGGAAATTACGGTCGCCCAACACCTCCCCGACCTCCTTCCCTTTCAGCGTGCCGGCGCCCACGATGGCGAGCCGATACAGGCTTGTTGCCCGCACCGGATCAGCATGCGCGATTGGAACAGACTTGAAATTCGAGCTCATGAGGTCTGCGACGCCTCAGTGTAGGCCGGGGGCGGTGGTGAGCTCCCTTTCCGCCGGAAGATCCACTTCAAACGCCAGAATACGCCGGAAAGCACATAGAGCAATGCGATAAGAAACAATACCCACTTGGAGTAGAAACGAACCGCGGCAAACAACAAGCCAAACAGAATGACCAGCCGGAAGGGCTGCCGGGAACGGAAATCAATGTCCTTGAAGCTGTAAAAGCGCCAGGTGCTCACCATCAGATAGCCCACCGCCACAACCATCAGCATCCAGGTAATCGCAGTCCACCAGGAGGTAATGGGATCGCCGTCGGAAAAATGCACCACGGCGGCGACCACGCCCGCTCCGGCCGGGATGGGCATACCGACAAAGTATTTCTTGCCGGGACGGCCTGGGTTCGACGGCTGCGGATTACTGGTAATGTTAAATCGCGCCAGGCGGCTGGCCCCAGCCATCAGGAAGAGAAAGCTGGCAATCGCGCCGAACTGTAGCAGCTTGTTATAAAACTCGCCGCCCAGGCTCACCGGCAGTTGGCTAAACCCCCACATCCAGGCCAGTAAGGCGGGCGCAACGCCGAACGTAATCACGTCGGCCAGCGAATCCAGTTCCCGGCCGAAATCGCTGCTGGTTCCGGTGATGCGGGCAATGCGCCCGTCCAGACCGTCAAACAGTACGGCAAACCCGATCGCTTTCGCGGCATAGTCGAAGTGCCAGGCTTCAGTGGCCGTGCCATGGATGATCTGCAGGATCGCGTAGTATCCGAAGGCAATATTGGCGGTGGTAAACAACGACGGCAGAATGTACATGCCCTTGCGAAGGCGTCGCGGACCCTGCTCTCCGCTGCGCCGCTGGCGGATTTCGGGCACTTCGGGAACCATCAACGCGCTCCTTGATGTGTCGCTTCTGCTTCCACCGTCGCCAGTGGCTGGGGCGCGCGGCTCAGGTATGCCAGTATGCTTGCGCCGCCCTTCACCCGGTCTCCCACCTTGACCTGCAGGCTGGCGGAGACGTCCAGTAGCACATCGACTCGCGAACCAAACTTGATCAAGCCTACCCGCTCTCCGCGTTCGACCCGGTCGCCTACATTCTTGTTGAAGACGATGCGCCGCGCCAGTAATCCCGCGATCTGCTTGAAGAGCACGGTCTGGCCGTCGCCCTCGACGGTAACCAGGTTCTGCTCGTTGTGCTCGGCCGATGCCGGATTCATGGCGTTGAGAAACTTTCCTTTTTGATAATGAACTTCGCGAACCACCCCGGCCAGCGGGGAGCGGTTGACGTGCACATCAAAGACGCTGAGGAAAATGCTGATCCGGGTGTGCTGTGCGCCCTTCATCGCAACCGTTGACACATCCGTTACCTTGCCGTCAGCCGGCGAAACGACCGCTCCGGCAGAATCGGGAATTCGACGCTCCGGATCTCTGAAGAACCACAGAAAAAACAACCCCAGCAGACACGCTGGCACGGCCCAGGGCACCCCGCCCAGCCAGCCCATCAGCACGGCAACGCCACAGCATGCGAGCGCGTAATAGTAGCCGTCGGGGACCATTGGGAGATCGTCGGAATTATAGTGCAGGCGGGGCGGATCAGTCGCGCTTTCGAGCCAAGTATCGATAAAAAAAGGCGCTTACAGGCGCCTGAGCCGGAACACATCAAGCCTGTCGCTGTCGCGGCCAGTCCTGATTGGAGGCTATGCCTAAGCGACCTGACCTTGCTGTACCATCATGCGAAACTGCCGCTCAATCGACTCCATCTGGTCTTTGAGCCGCAGCTTCAGCTTTTTCAGCCGCACTTCTTCCAGTTTTTCGTCTTCTGTCAGGTAGCGTTTTTGAGTAAGGGATTCGAGACGTTGCGCGTACTGCGTGTGCTCCTGAGCCAGCTTGCGGAATTCCTCGTTGCCGGCCAGGAGCTGGTCCTTTGGAGTCATCCAGTAGACCCTCCTGAACATTTTGTACGCCCTAACCTAACACAGGGCTCATTTCGCTTCAATCGAAAATCCCCCCTGTGCAGATGTTTTCATGGTGCACAACTCTGCACCACCTGTGGTGCAAGTTACGCGAAACCAAGGTGATACAGGATCGCGTCTTCTACGGGTTCTTTGTAGTATCGCTTGCGGGACCCGCTTTCGAGAAACGCCCATTTTTCATACAAGGCCCGCGCCGCCCGGTTCGATTCACGCACTTCCAGAAACACCGCCTTCGCCCCTCTTGACCTCGCCAGCTCCAGCAACTCTCCGAACAGGCGCGTGCCCAGTCCATGTCTGCGGGCCGGGCCGGCGATCGCCATATTTTCGATTTCCCATTCCTCGCCCACAGCTCGAGCAATCACGAATCCCTGAACGTGAGATTCCTCCTCGATGAGCAGTGCCACTCTGTCCGGACTCGATGCACGGAACAGCGCCTCATACTGCTCCACGGACCAGTGCGCCGCGGTGGCGGCATGCTTCTCCAGAGCCATCATGGCTGAAAGGTCGGCGGACTTGGCAGGGCGGATGGAAAGTTTCATCAACTGGCAACTAAGAACTGAAAACCAGGAACTGGTTTTTCTAATCAAGAACTGCCCTTGGAAAAAATCTCCGAAGACCGCCGGAGATAGTTCGCCTCCAGATCCTCCGGCAAGACGATCTCTCCCGCCTGAATCTTCCGCCACCCCAGGCACGCGATTACATCGCTGCGAGGAAGTTCGATCTCTTCCACCCGTAAGCCAGCCACCCGTAAACCATCCACCCGCAAACCAGCGTTGCCGGCCGCGTCTGGAAAGCCATGTTCGGCAGTTACGATAATTGAACCCGCGCTTGACTCCATCAACTCCGACCTGCCAAGCAGCCGTTCACTCACGAAGTGCGCACCCGAAGTGTCCACCTCATATTCGCCGGCGTAAAGCTCGCCTCGCCCGGCATCCAGAACCGCGATCACCCTGCCGCGTGATTGGCCAGAAGCTGCCATTGCCTGCAGCAGGGACACGGCAGCAATCGGCCGGGCCAGAACGTCCCCCAAGGCTTTGATGACCGCCAAGCCGATGCGAAGTCCAGTGAACGATCCCGGGCCCGAGACTACTGCAAGCCCGCCAATATCCAGTTTGCCCAGGCTGTGTTTCGCGAGCAGGGCCGCAATCTGGGGTACCAGTTGCGCGGAAAACGTTCCGCCCTCGAGCGGCACAACCTCGATTACATCGCAGCCGTCACCGGGCCCGCATCGCGCCAGCGCGATGCTGCCATGTTTTCCCGACGTATCGACGGCCAGAAGGAGCATGATGCAAGATCTTGATGCGCGGAGATCCGCGACGTCTTTGGACCTCAGCCTAGGGCTTCCACCAGCTCGAGCAGCACGCCTCCGGCGCTCGACGGATGTACGAAAACATAGCGATGCCCACCCGCCCCCACCTTGATTTCGTCCGTTACCAGCCGCACTCCGTCTTTCTTCAGGCGCTCGACCACAGCCGTCAGGTCAGGCACCTGCAGCGAGACGTGGTGAAGTCCCTCACCTCGCTTGGCGATGAACCGGGCGATGACCGAGTCTTGCGACGTGGGCTCCAGCAGCTCCAGCCGGCTTTCGCCCATCGGCACCATTACCACGCGCACCTGCTCGGCTTCGACGACCTCTTCGGCGGAGACGGGGAGCCCCAGCTTCTCGTAGATGCTTTTCGCAGCAGCTAGCGATTTCACGGCCACGCCGATATGGTCAATGCTGAACATATCTCTCTATGGTTTATAGCATCGGGAGCAGCTTGTACAAAAACGATCATGGAGCGACGGGCGTCCCGCCCGTCCACGATGAGCTTGTTCCAGACGGGCGAGGACGCCCGCCGCTCCATTGACCGCTCGGGCCTACATGCGCCGTTTTCAATACAAAGAAAAGGCCGGCCACCGGGCCGGCCTTGATTAGATTAATTCCAGCTTTACTGCTGATCGTGGTCAGGATCGGGCTTGCGCTCCAGCGTGGGCTCCATCCGATGCCGGCCTTCGTTCGGCCCCCTGTTGGTCGGGATCACGGTCAACGGGCCCTGCAACGTGAAGTTCAGCACAGTTTCCGAGGGCAACTTAATTTGCTGCCCCTTGGTGGCTGCCTGTACTCCGCCGCCCAGGCCGCCGCCCGCAGCCGCGCCGATCGCAGCTCCTTTGCCGCCGCCGGCGATAGCGCCAATGATGGCTCCGATTCCGGCGCCGGCGCCGACCTTCTCGGCCGTATTTTTGCCGCGGGAAGTGCCTTTGCGCGAATACTGATCGGTCTGGATGTTGTAGTACTTGCTGCCCGCAGCTAACCGATCCAGTTGCAGCACCAGCAGCGATTGTCCGGCGAACTTGCCTGCGCTCTGCACAGTCACAACATGACCCTCGACGTCATATCCGGCCGGAATCACGGTGTCGCCCTCAACCGCCAGCGGCGAATCCAGCGTGGCATGAAAGGTCTGGCCCTGCTGCGCTGTTTCCGAGTCAATCGTGTCCACCAGCCGCACCGCCAGAGTCGTGCCGGAAGGAATGGTCACCTTCTGCGGTGGCGGCGGAGGTGCCGGAGTCGCAGGAGCCTGAGGAGCCATCGGCGGAGGCGCCATCGCGGCTACTGGAGTTGAGCTGCTGTCGCTCGGGGACGACGGCAAGTTACGCTCCCGCGGCTTGCTGTGGCGCGGTCGTGACGCTGGGGCGGGTGCCGGTGAAGGCTTCGCTTCCTCTGCCGGCGGGGTAGTCACTGCGGTCTCGGGCGGAGGAGGAGGAGTCGCGACCTGCAGATTGTTTACCACCTGCTTCACGCCGGGCTCGGCGGAAGCGTAGCGAGCCGCAGCATCGCGCTGGGCATCGTTATCCACGGTGCCGGTCAAAGTCACGGTTCCGTTTTCGGATTTCACTCCCAGCTGCTTGCCTTGCAGTCCGGAATCTGAAACCAGTCTGCTCTGGATATCGCTGGCAAGCTGGGCGTCATTGGGGGCCTTGGTGCAGCCCACGCCAACCGTCAGAATCGCCAGAAGCATCACTGCGGTGACGTAGAGGGAAAATTTCGCCTTCATAAAATCGCTCCTGATAGTGAGTAAACCCGGTACTCCTAGTTTAGATGCACAAAAGCTTCCGGTCTCGCCCAAAATTGTGTTGTCGAGCCAGACCGGCACCAGCCGCGTAAATGGTCGAGGCAGAATCACTTACATCGTCTGATGCAAGGCGGTCTTGAGGGTGAAAGCTGGCGTTGGCTAATTCTGGCGCAGAAATTTGTAGTCGAGGATTGACGCGGCCAGACCGATCGATTCCGATTCGCTGGCTTCCTTGCGCCGGATGATGCGGCCCTGGCATAGAACCGTGCTGTTCTTCTGGCCAGAAATCTCCTCTGGCATTTCGAACACCATCTCAACCAGCGTGTTCTCCGGCAATTGCTGAGGTCCAGCCAACAGCACGCCGGACTGGCTGAGGTTTTCGACAATCCCCTCATGCCAGGTGCCCAAACCCTTCGGACGATAGCGAACCGGGGTTTGCAGACTCAGGCGTCGGGCGCGTGGCACCCAACTCGGCTTCTTCGAAGTGCGGCCGCGCGGCGTCTCAGAGGTCCCCTCGGATGCGCTGTCCATGCGCTTGATTCGCCGCATGGTCTTCCAGTCGTACTTGTACTCTGCGGCACACACCAGACAAACCTGGTAGTAGTCGCCGTCGGCAGCCCGCCGCGGCCAGGAGAATTCGTGGGAGCAGCGCCCAAGCATGAGGACATCCATTAACTTCTGTGGCATGGTCGTAGTCCGGAGGGGATCGCCGGGACAACCTATCATCCAACGGAGGTTGGCACTTGTGCTAGGTTACTTTTGTGTAGGTGAAAACATAGGCCTGCAAAGGACTGGTAATCCCGAGACTTTTATGATTCGTGCCAACCTGCTTCGCCACGAATCGACCTCAAACGCCGGGACGCGTGATCCGGACACCTTGCAACGCGGCCCTGGTCAACGACTTGGACGTGTATCATCAACGGCGTGGACCCTGTAACCGCGTTTGTCCTGGCAGGAGGCAAGAGCTCACGTATGGGCCGGGATAAGGCTTTCCTCGAGTTGGAAGGCCGTACGCTCCTGTCGTTGGCGCTGGAGGCCGCAAGCACTGTAGCGGCGAGCGTCTGGATTGTCGGAAGCGCCGCCAAATTCGCGGCTTTTGCTCCTGTCGTAGAAGACGTGTACCCCGAACGTGGACCCTTGGCCGGAATTCACGCCGCGCTGGCAGCCACTGCTACCGACCTGAACCTGATTATGGCCGTAGATCTGCCCTTCATTCAGTCGGACTTCCTGCAATACCTGATTTCGCGAGCTCGCGAGAGCCCCGCGGTTGTAGTCGTTCCCAAAGCAGACGGAGGCTTACAGCCGTTGTGTGCCGTCTACCGCCGCCACTTTGCGGAAGTTGCGGAACGATCTCTGCGTGCTGGTAAAAACAAAATTGACTCGCTGTTCGCCGAAGTCATCGCCAGGATCATCGAACCGGAAGAATTCGAACAAAATGGATTCCGGCAGGAAATGTTCCGCAACTTGAACACCGAACAAGACTGGAAAGCAGCATCCCAACCGAACCATTTACTATTGGACAAGCGACGCGGCTGAAGACCGACGACTGACGACCAACGACTGAACTGATTCATGACTACCGACAACGATTTCTATCCTTATATCGAGTTCAAGGATGTCTCCAAGGCCTTTGGCGAAAACCAGGTGCTCGATCATGTCAGCTTCTACGTGCTGCCCGGAGAAACGGTATGCATCCTGGGCCGGAGCGGTGTGGGCAAGTCGGTGTCATTGATGAACATCATGGGATTCCTGAAGCCCGACTCCGGCCGGGTAATTGTGGCGCATGAAGACATCACCGACTATGGCGAAGCAGACCTGGAGCGCATCCGCAAGAAAGTCACCATCGTGTTCCAGAACGGCGCGTTGTTCGATTCTCTTACCGTCGGCGAAAACGTCGCCTTTCCGCTACGGGAGCGGCGCCAACTGTCGGAAGAGCAGATCTATCAGATCGTGGACGGCCTGCTCGATATGGTCGGCGTCAAAGAGATGCGCGATCAGTTCCCTTCGGAATTGTCCACCGGAATGAAGCGTTCGGTGGCGATCGCGCGCGCGCTGGCGGCCCAGCCCGAATGCGTTCTCTATGACGAGCCCACCACCATGGTCGATCCGCTGATGGCGCAACTGCTGGGCGACCTGATCAAGCGATTGAAAATCCAGTTGCACTTGACCAGCGTGGTGGTCACTCACGATATGCGCCTGGCCCAGAAACTGGCCGACCGGATCGTCTTTCTCCATCAGGCGAAGGCTTTATTTTTTGGCACGTACGAAGAAATGGAGAAATGCGAGGAGCCCATCGTGCAGGAGTTTCTGAAGCTGGACGAACCGGGAATCTCAGCTTCGGTCGACGTAAGCCAATTGCCCAGCCGGATTTAGAACCGTGTGCCCACGAGAACTCTGTCATCCCGACCGTAGCGAAGCGAAGCGAGCGGAGTGGAGAGCCTGCCCTGAGCGAACTCCGAGTGCTAGCGAGGGGGAGTCGAACGGGGACCTGCTGTTTTCTGTGCTGCTCCAAATATTTCGCCGGGCCGGAGTACAAAACGCTCAGGGGGCTGAGCGTTCACGCGGATTTGGTGGCACGACTGAAGTCGTGCCCTTCCCCAAAACCATTCGTTTGACCAGTTCTAGAACCCCTCGCCCACCAGCCTTTCGACTGTAAGCGAAGAACCGGCAGATTCGCCCCGGATCATCTTCTCGATATATTTCGCTACTACGTCCACCTCGAGGTTCACCGGATCGCCCGCCTTGAGCGATTTCAAGTTGGTCATTTTCACTGTGTGCGGAATGATTGCTGCGGCTACCCTGGTTCCTTCGATTTTCGCGACGGTCAGACTGATGCCCTCGATGGAAAGCGATCCCTTGAAGATCACGTAACGCGCCAGTTCCGGCGGGATCTCAATCTGCAGCCAGAAGTCGTCGCCTCCACTAATCTGGTCGAGAGCAATAAACTTCCCCGTACCGTCCACGTGCCCCTGCACGATGTGGCCGCCCAACCGTTCGTTGAGGCGCATGGGCAGCTCCAGATTCACCAGCGCACCCTCCTTGATGCGTGAGAAAGAAGTACGCTTCCAGGTTTCTTCCGCCAGATCGGCGGCGAAAGTCTCAGGCGTAATCTCGACCGCAGTCAGACAAACTCCGCTCACGGCGATGCTGTCCCCGGTCTTCAGCTCCCCGGTCACCTGCGAAGCGGAAACCGTCAGTCGCCGGTTGCCAGCCCGGTTCATGATGCCCGCTACCCGCCCGACTTCCTCGACAATGCCGGTGAACATGGAGTCTCCAAGAGCACTTGGCAATCAGCAATTGGCATTTGGCTTAAAGGCACTCGAGCTGTCCAGCGCTTTTGCCAAGTGCTAAATGCCAAGTGCCAAATACTACTCCCCGTACGGATCGCGCAAATATCCTTCCACCGCAAAATCCTCGCCGAAGCGGTGCAGCTTGATCGATTTCACATACGCCGCCTCGCTCATGCGGAGGAAACCGGGGCCGGTGGCGAACGGCACCGAACCCGTCCCGGCCAAAATCTTGGGTGCATAGTAAAGAAAAACCTTGTCAACGATCCCGGAAGCCAGCGCGGCCCCATTGATCATGGCTCCGCCCTCGATGAGCAGGCTGGTAATCTCCATGCTTCCGAGGCAGCGCGTAATGCCAGCCATGTCCGGACGCCCGTCCCCACTGCCGACAGGGACCTGCTCCACTCGGATTCCCTGGTTCTGCAATTCCCGCTTTCTTTTCTCCTCGGCGAAGGAACAGAGCACGATCACGTCATCCTTCGCGGTCTTGACCACGCGCGACTCAGGCGGCAGCCGCAGGCGCGAGTCAACGATCACCCGCATGAGCGGCCGCCGTCGCGAAAGGCCGCTACGGTCAGTAAGTAATGGATCGTCCGCGATAATCGTCCCCACGCCGACCATGATTGCATCGTGCTGGTGCCGCAGCTCCTGCACGTGGGCGCGGGCAAGCCCGCTGGTCACCCATCCTCCGGTGGCGCCTCCCCCGCCCAGGGCAGTGGGATTGTGCGACTCGCTGGGAGGAGGAGCGATCTTGCCGTCCAGCGTCATGGCCGCCTTTAGCGTGACCAGGGGCGTGTGATGCCGAATATATTTGGCGAAGGGCTCGTTCAGTATTTTGGCTTCTTCTTCAAAGATGCCGGACGCGACGGAGATTCCGGCGTTGCGCAGACGCTCGAAACCCTTCCCCGCTACCAGCGGATTGGGGTCCTGCATGCAAGCCACCACGCGGCGGACGCCGGCCTTGATAATTGCGTCGGCGCAAGGGCCGGTACGTCCCTGGTGGGAGCAGGGTTCGAAACTCACGTAGAGAATTCCGCCGCGAGCTTCTTTCCCGGCCTGCTCCAGGGCAAGAACTTCAGCGTGCTTGACGTCCGCAAACCGGTGTGAGCCCTCTCCCACCAACTGGCCCGCGCGGTCGACGACCACGGCCCCCACGCAGGGGTTGGGAGAAGTTAAACCGATACCTGCACGTGCCAACTCAAGTGCATACTGCAGAAAGGCTTCATCGTTTTCCCGCGGGCGGTTTGCCGGCTGGGTTTCGGAAGGCGCCGAAGCTTTTCGGGGATGTTTCCGGTTTCCGCGTTGGGTTGTTTTCTTGGAAGCCATCTCTTTTGGAAGCCAGCCGGGAGTCTCGAATCAAGACCTACGATGTGATGCGCGCACCCGGCTAAGCGAATAGAGAATCCACGAAATCCTTGGGATCGAATGGCAACAGATCTCCGACTTTCTCGCCGACCCCCACATAGCGCACCGGAACTCCCATTTCTCGCGAGATCGCGACCACAACCCCGCCTTTGGCGGTGCCGTCGAGCTTGGTCAGCACAATGCCGGTGACGCCCGCTGACTGGGTAAACTGACGTGCCTGCTGCAGACCATTCTGCCCGGTGGTTGCGTCCATGACCAGCAAGGTTTCGTGAGGTGCCCCCGGAATGATGCGCTGTGCCGTCCTTCGCATTTTTTCCAGTTCCGCCATCAGGTTGGTCTTGGTGTGCAGGCGGCCCGCGGTATCGACGATGACATAGTCGGTGTGCCGTGCGGAGGCGGCCTGCAGCGCGTCGTAGAGCACCGCTGACGGATCCCCGCCAGCCTTGGTACGTATGACCTCGGTCCCGGTCCGCTGTCCCCAGATTTCAAGCTGTTCGATGGCCGCCGCCCGGAAAGTATCTGCTGCGCACAGCAGCACCGTCTTGCCCTCGGACCGGAACACCTGCGCCAGCTTGCCGATGGTCGTGGTCTTGCCCGTGCCATTTACGCCCACCACGAGAATCACCTCGGGTGTACCGTCGACGCTGGTCACCGGCCGGGAATCGGTTGCGGCCAGTATGGCGAGGATTTCTTCCTTGAGCAGGCGCTTGAGTTCGTCCACATTCTTGATCTGCTTGCGGTCGGCCTTGTCTCGAAGCTTCTCCAGAATCTCGTGAGTCGTGGTCGTTCCCAGGTCCGCGCCGAGGAGCGTAGCCTCAAGGTCGTCCAGGGTGGCGCGGTCGATCTCTTTGCCGAACGAAACTACTTCCTCAATGCGCTCCGTCAGGTTTTCCCGAGTGCGCGTCACCGCTTCCTTCATGCGCTCGAGGAAACTGGGTTTCTGCTCTTCGTCCAGGCTGCCAAAAAGGGTCTGAATCATGGAGTGTTTGGGGACGTAAGGGTCCTGGGTTCAATTATAGCGGTTGCCATGCCACGAACCACGTGGGGACAGCCGCCCCCGGCTGTCCGGCGGAGCGAAGCTCCGCATTAGTGATCTGCGAAAACTGTCGAGCTGCGCTCGACTGGACAGCCGAGGGCGGCTGTCCCCACGTGGTTGTTTGTAGCTCAAGAAGAAAGAACTTGAAGTTATCGCCCCGACGCTTCTCCCGCCGCGACGACATCGGCACGGGCTTCAGGCGGGGTTGACGGCGTGACCGGAGATTTGCCTGACGACGCCTGGCCGGTAAGCGGGGTTGCCTGAACATTGGGCTGCTGGATGCGGATTTCGCCGCGCTGATAAATTGCCGTCAAGGCGGCTACCGCCGTCGGATCAAGCCGCTTGCCGGAAAGATTGTGGATGATGCGCAGCGCCGCTTCCGGCTCGTGCGCCTGCTGGTAGGGACGGTTCGTGGTCAGGGCATCGAAGGTGTCCGCGACCGCGATGATGCGCGGCAGCAGCGGGATTTCCGCATCCTGCAGACCCCGCGGATAGCCGCGCCCGTCCAATGATTCGTGATGCAGCTCGATGCCCGGAATCATGTCTTTCAACTGGGCCACCGGGCGCAGGATGCTGGCGCCCTTGGTGGTATGCGTCTTCATGATGTCGAACTCTTCCGGCGTTAACGCTCCGGGTTTTTTGAGAATACGGTCTTCAATTCCGATTTTGCCCACGTCATGCAACTGCGCGGACACGCGGACGATCTCCAGAAACTCTTCGGGATGTCCCATCTCGCGTGCGATCATCAGCGAATAGCGCGTGACCCGATCGGAATGGCCGCGCGTATACGGGTCCTTTTCGTCGACCGCGCCGGCCAGCATCTGGATGGAGCCCATGAACAGGTCGCGATTTTCTGTTGCGGCACGCTTGAGGTCGAGCACGAATTGCTCGAGTTCCTCGGACATGGTGTTGAAGGTCGCGGCCAGTTCGCCGATCTCGGTGCGGCTCTTCAACTGTACCCGTTGTGAAAAATCTCCGCGCGCGATGGCGCGGCTGGAGGCGGTCAGAACTTCCAGCGGGTTGGTGATGCGGCGCGCGGCAAAAATACTGATGACAATGCTGAGCAGAATGGCCAGAAACGCCAGCAGGCGGGCAGTCCGCTGCATCTCGAATACGCCCCGGTACGCCTCATCCCGCGGCTTCTGCACGATCACAGCCCAGTCCAGGTTGGCCACCGGGCCATAGGTGCCGAGCATCTTGGTGCTGGTCTTGCCCTGAGTGACGCTGAATTCCCGGGTCGCGGCGACCAGCTGCGCCTGGCCCCCTTGCTCCAGGAAGTTCCGCACAATCTCCGAGTTGGTCATGTCCTGCCCGGTGGCGTAGTCCGGAGTGGCTCCGGCCACCAGGCGGCCTTCGCTATCGACCACGTAAGGGGTGAGCCCGCCGCGATTGACCTCCTGCAGGCGGCGGATCAGAAACTGCAAATCCTCAACCGCTCCAATCATCCCCAGAAAGCGTCCGCCATACATCACGGGAGTGCTGACCAGCATTACGGTGCGGGCCGATTTTCCACTCCCCACCATCAGGGCCTGGCCACTATAAGCGCGGCCTTCACGCGCAGCGTCGTAGGCGCGCACCAGGTCGCGTTGCAGGAAGGCGTCGGGAGCGATGCGTCCCGCCGAAATTCCCTTGGATTCTGAATTCAGCAGCGTGGCATAGGCCAGATCCGGAGAAGAGGAAACGAAGTGTTCCAGCAGAGCACGCAACTCGGGCGCTTCTACGTGCTCGTCCGTGATGTCTCCGCCGCTGGCGACCTGCAGCGCGGACGACAGATTCGCCAACATCATTCGCAGCGATTCCTGGCGCTGCGCAATATCATCGGCCAGGGAGCGGGTTACCGTGTTCTGTAAGAGTCGCTCGTTGGTAATCAGCCGCTCGCGGTTAATGGACTCCACCTGCTGCGAATAGAAATACATCGGGATCACGCTGATCACCATGAGCACACTGATGATGACGTACAAAATGGGGACGCGTGATGGAAGTGGCAGTTTCACTGACAAAGTGGTTCGGCCGCTAGCTTCGCCTGCGGCTGTCGGCTCGCAGACCTCCTTAAAATTTTACTTTGAAGGATCGGGTATAACGTCAAGATCGGAGGCCATCTTTGTTACTAAAGTACCTGCAAGTTCCTGACTGAAGAACGAAGCTCAATGAACGATCGCGCGCTAGTTGCTGTAGGCCTAGTCGTTGTAAACAACGAAAAGATTTCCTCCGGTGAGGCTGCACTGACCATCCACGGTGTTGTCCGGGTTGATCTTGAGCTTGCATTCCGCACCCGCCGTCCCGGTTATGGTCGCGGTGGGATTGTCGGGAGTAGCGAGCCCGGTCTTGGTCTCGTTGCCAGTCTGTACCGAGAGCATCGCCAGTACGATTTTCCGGTAACTGCGGGTATGCTGCGGGCCGATCACCGGAAAGCTCTCCACCACGAATCCGCCTTTGTTGGTTTCGGTGCGTCCAGAAGCCCCCTTGGCCACCAGACAGTTCACGCTCGCGACCACATTCTTCATGGTAGCGCCCGAAGTGGTGTAAACGACTTTCGGACAGGATTGCGCCACAGCCGCGGGAAGAACAAGTAAGGAGAAAAGGGAAACGAGAAACGGTGTCAGGAAACGACTCATGGTGTGCATTTTCCCAGATGGAGGGCGGCAAGGTAATGTTTCGAAAGACCCAGCTCTTAAGTTTTTGGTTTAAGCCAGAAGCCAGGAGCGAGAAGCTCGGAAGCTGAGAGCTGAGAGCGCTAAGAGCTAAGAGCTATTTCACTCTTGCCGCTTCGTGTCATCAACTCCCGAATGGCGTCGGCTGGGGCCCTGCCGCGGTGGAGAATTGCATCCATCTGCTCGGTGATCGGCATCTCCACGCCGCGGGCGCGAGCCAGTCCGACGGCAGCCTGAGTGGTGAAAACGCCTTCAGCCACCGCACCATGCATGCCGGCAATGATTTCCGGCAGTTGGCGGCCGCGGCCCAGTTCCACGCCCACGCTGCGGTTGCGCGAGAGCCCGCCGGTGCAGGTGAGCACCAGATCACCCAGTCCAGCCAGCCCGGCCATGGTTTCGCGGCGGCCGCCGCAGGCCACCGCCAGGCGCGTGATCTCGGCCAGTCCGCGGGTGATGAGCGCGGCGACCGAATTGTGGCCGAGCCCCAGGCCATCACAAATACCGGCAGCGATGGCGATAACATTCTTCAGCGCGCCGCCCAGTTCAATCCCAACTACGTCGTCGTTGGTATAAACCCGGAAACGGGGATCGCTGAATTCCCGTTGCACTGTCTCCGCCAGCTCGGCGTCCTGTGAGGCGATCGTGATTGCGGTGGGATCGCCTCGGGCAACTTCTTTCGCGAACGAAGGGCCACTGAGCGCTCCAATCCGCGGCGAAAAACCGCTTCCGGCCCCGAGGATCTCTGCCACCACCTCAGTCATGCGCAGAAGAGTCTTTTCCTCCAGGCCCTTGGTCGCGCTGACGAAGAGCATCTCGGATTTCAGGTGCGGACGCATCTGCTGGAACAAGGCACGGCAGTGCTGCGATGGCATGACGCTGACCACAATTTCCGCATCGCGCAGAGCCTCCTGCAGACTCCCGGTAGGCGAGACGGATTCCGGAATGGATTGTCCAGGAAGGAATAGTTCATTGACGCGACGCGCCGAGATGGAGTCTCGAACCTCCTCCTCGTGCGCCCAGAGCCGAACCTGGTGACTGCCTCCCCGCCCCAGCACGATGGCTAGTCCGGTACCCCACGCGCCCGCCCCGATGATCGCGATCCGGCTCATACCTGTTTGCTCATCCACATCGTAAAACGCGGCTCGGTCCCGGCCAGAAGCCGGCGAATGTTCTGGTGATGTTTGGCAATGACCAAGAGCGACGAAATTGCCATCAAAGCGAGGACTTGAGGAGCACCATCATAGTCACGCAAAAGCCACGCCAGAAGAGGAAAGAGCGCCACCGCGACGATCGAACCCAGCGACACGCGCCGAAATACCAGCACCACCGCAACGAAGATTCCCACCGTGACCAGCACAGTCTTGGGCGCGAGCATGACGAACGATCCCAGCCCGGTCGCCACACCCTTGCCTCCTCGGAATTTCAGCCACATGGGAAACATGTGGCCAAGGATCGCGAACAGGGCGGCCACACCAGCCAGCAAGTTCCGGCCGGGGAAAAAAGCGCGAGTCAATGCCACCGCGGCAAGTCCCTTCAGCCCGTCCAGGACCAGCGTAAGCAGACCCAGAGCTGGCGATGATCGCGCGACGTTGGTGGCGCCAATGTTGCCGCTGCCGGTCTGCCTCACATCCTGTCCACGAAAAACGCGTATCAGAATAAACCCGAACGGGATCGACCCCAGCAGGTAACTGAATGCGGCGGTGAGAAAAACAGTCATTGATGGTGTGGCGCGGGCGCCCGCGCCGACGCTACGTCAACCCGAAGTGCGCAATCTTCG
>Ga0209068_10000324_pt1 | contig 26527 bp, 22 predicted proteins | sample ColStrG_CSR_2012_FD_187200 | JGI IMG/M metagenome (GOLD analysis project Ga0209068, IMG submission 187200) | Freshwater sediment microbial communities in response to fracking from Pennsylvania, USA - Cold Stream Run_MetaG_CSR_2012 (SPAdes)... | ecosystem: Environmental > Aquatic > Freshwater >...
GGCACTTGCGCCGCCATCTTGGTGATGTCGCCGGTGATCTTGTTCAATCCGGCAGCGCTATCGTTGCCGGTTGAAACGACTGTGATCCGGTCGACGTTGGCCAACGGAGCTGCGAGAGCCCTCACAATCTCCGGCATGCTGGAGAACAGCTTGTCGATGATCGCGGCCTGGTTATATTCCTGGAACGCCGCGGCTTTCACGTTCATGGCTTTGGCTTCAGCTTCACCCTTCTTGAAGATGATCTCGGCTTCGGCTTCACCCTGTGCGCGAATGGCGGACGCATGGCCATCGGCTTCCATCGTCAGCCGGGACTTTTCGGCTCCGGCTAGCGTTTCAATCCGCTGACGATCGATCTCCGCAGCCTTTAGCACCGTCGCAATCAGTTCCTTCTCGCGACGGTTGATTTCCGCCTCTTGCACTTTGACCTGGCCTTCTTTTTCCACCTGCTGCACGCGCACCTGTTCCGTGATCACTTGCTGCTGCATGATGTTGGACTGGATGTCATACGCTTTGTCTGCCTGCGCCTGCTGCTTCTTGGTGACTTCGAGGTACTGCGCTTTTTTCACTTCTAGATCGCGCTGCGACTCGGCTTGCTTTGCCAGAGACAGCGTTTCCGCCAGGACCCGCTCCTGATCGGCCTGCGCCTTCGCAACCGCCGCTTCGCGGGTCGCTACGGCCCGCCGAATAGCCGTGTCGCGCTCGGCTTCGACTGTGGCCACATCGGCATCGCGCTTGATCCGAGCGATATCGGGCCGCCCCATGTTGACGATGTACTCGTTCTTGTCGCGTACTTCCTTGATGGTGAACGAGATCACTTCCAGACCCATCTTGTTCATGTCGTCGGCGCAAGTGGAGCGCATGCGGTCGCCCATCATCTCGGGCTGCTTGACGATTTCTTCCACCGTAAGTTGACCGATGATGCCACGCAGATGACCTTCCATCACAAGACGAATCAGGCTCTCGCGCATGTCGGGCGTCTTGCTGAGAAACTGCTCTGCAGCGGTCAAAATCGATTCCTGATCGGACTTGACCTTGATCTGTGCCACCGCTTCGACTGTCACCGCAACACCCTGCTTCGTATAGAGATCCTGCTGCGGCGCTACGTCGAAAGACATTAATTCCAGGGAAAGCTGTTTCCAGCTTTGGACCATGGGGAAAACGAGCGTGCCGTGTCCCTTGACCACGCGCGTACCACCAAGCCCGTAAACGAGAATGGCCTCGTTCGGCCCTGCTTTGCGATAAAGATTGGCCAGAAAACTCATCAGCAGCAGGAGGGCCAGCACTCCCAGGCCGATAAATACCCAGAATTCCACGGAACCGAACGCCATAGTGCCTCCTTGAATCAAACTCTCTTAGGGCAGAACACACTCACTTGATGAAGTATCCCGACACACGCCACTTCCTGTCTTTGTCGAGCGTGGGAGTGATCGTCTCCACCGCAGCCTGTTTGTGCTCGAAGCTGGTGTCAAACTGAACGACCACATAATCCCCGTCTGGCACTCCCGGCAGCGTCTTCGTGTAAGTCGCGCTCTTCAATTTCCGCGACATCACCTTGCCCAGCGGACTGCGAACTGGGCGCAACATGCCCTCCCACTTCTCCTTTGTGACGGCCGCTTTGAACGCGGAGGATGCTTCCTGCCAGCTTTCGGCGTACTTGCCGGAATCGACCAACCCGACCCACGCCTCCGCCGATGCTTGCCCCAGCGCTTCGGGCTTCTGCTGGGCAAATGTGACTTGCGATGTGCTGACCGACATCACGAGCAGCAACAGTGCAGATGCGATATTTGCTTTTCTACAGACAGTTCTCATGACCTTCTCCTCGATAAAGTTGAAATCTGAAGCTTTGCCAGCCCGCTCAAAAACCTAAGCACCTGTCTCGGGCTCATTGTTTTCCTTGGGCGGGAATTCGCGTAGAGGATCCTCTCCCGCCATTTGCTCCCAAGGACGAACGTAAGCAAGCCCACGTTCGTAGCGGGTCACAATTACTTCTTCCCCTTTGGGGATCGCTACGCCTTCGTCGCTCCGCGCGCCGCAAGTGCGCCGTGTTCCAGCTTGCGAATAAATCAACTCACCAGTGCCGCCCTCGCGAATCGGGTTCGAGAGGTAACCGAGCACACCTTCCATACGAAAATCCCCAGGGTCCAGCGTTTCGTCCGGCGACATCAGCACCTTGGTCATGAAAACGTAAATGATGCCCGCGCCGACAATGCCAACGCCGAATGCCATCGCTAACCCCGCGACAAACCAGACCGTCGAGTAGCGCGTCAGCAGATAGCCCGTACCTCCAAACCACGCAAGAAATATTGTGAGGGTGGCAAAGTTAAAAGGAGAAACACCTCCGCCGCCCTTAGTTGCTGCCCCTTGAGTCGTCGATCCAGTGCCGTGCGCCGGACCATGCGCCGAACCCTGACCCGCAACGTGTCCGGCACTACCATGTGCGACGTGAATGTGTCCGCCGTGCCCTCCGTGTATATGAAACGGCAGGTGCACATGCACGCCGAGAAACGAAAACAGGCTCAGCACAAATCCAACCACGAAACAGACGAGATAGAATTCAGCCCACGTCATCGTGCGCGCCTCCTTGCTGCGGTTCGGCGACCACGCGAACCTGCAGCCTTCCCGCTCTCCCGCGACGGCGCCAGCGCTTCCAGCAAACGCTCCGCCAATCCCGGCGTGTCCAGGATCGTACCCATCAAAATCAAGGTCGAGCGCGTATCGCCGTGCCGCGCCATCTTCACCAGGACTTCCGCGACCTCCGGATCAGACCGCAGGTGCTCGGCTCCCTGCAAAAGCCAGATATCGAGGCGTTCCTCGGTCGTTCTTAGATCGGAAGTTAACTCCGCGTGATACCCCTCGGGATCATCGACGAGAAATCCCGGATGTACCTTGAAGAACTTGGCCAACAATGCGCGCGTCTCGTTCGTCATATGCGGGCGCTTGCCGCTCTCGATCTGCGAGAGATACGACTGGCTAATTCCCTTCTTATGCTCCGCGCCGGCCGCGCGAACGACTTCGGCTTGGGTCATGGGGCGGCCGAGGCCGCGCATGGAGCCTTCCACTTCTCGCAGATAACGAAGTTTGTCGCGGAGTTTCATATTGCAAATCGGAATTATGATATTGCGATTTGCAATGTTTGTCAAGAAATGTAATATGCTTTGAAATCAATGAGTTGCCGAGATTAACGCAGGCTCGGCGCTTGCCAACTACGTGGTTTTGCTACAGACCGGCTTCGATTCGCGATCTGGGATCGAGCACATCGCGCAGAGCATCGCCGATGAAATTGAAGGAGAGGACAGCCAACATCACGGCGGCAGCCGGAAAGAAGACCAGGTGAGGAGCGTCGAACAAATGCGAGCGCGCGTCGTTCAACATCGATCCCCAACTCGCAGTTGGCGGTGGAACGCCGAGACCGAGAAAGCTCATCGTAGCTTCGGCAAGAATCGCACCTGCCATCCCGATGGCCGTCTGAACGATCACGGGTTGAAGAATATTGGGCAGAATGTGGCGCACGAGAATTCGAAAATCACTGCCACCGAGAGCTCGCGCCGCCTCCACAAACTCTCGCTCGCGAACCGCCAGCACTTGGGCGCGGACCAGTCGCGCATAGCCGATCCATCCGCCAAGAGAAAGCGCGAGCACCAGATTGAAGAGTCCTGGCCCGCGGAACGCGACGAAGGCAATCGCCAGCAGAATTCCCGGGAACGAAAGAAATGCGTTCATTACAACGATATTGATGATACGGTCGGCGATACCTCCGTAGAATCCGGCGATGGAGCCTACGATAAGTCCTAGAAGCAACGACAGGGACACGACGCTCGTACCTACCAGCAACGAGATGCGAGCCCCAAAGATAATCCGAGATAAGATGTCGCGCCCCAGTTCGTCCGTGCCAAACCAATGGTCGGGAGAAGAAGAGGCCAAGCGACCTGCCAAATCAATATGCGAAGGGTTTCGCGGTGCAATCCAGGGCGCAAGCACGGCACACGTGACGAACAAGATCACCAGGGTGGCGCCCGCCGCGGCGAGCGGATTGCGGCGAGCGAGGCGGAATGCTGTCGCAATGGTGGAGGTCGCCATGGGTGGAAGGGCAAATCGCAGAACGGTTATCCGCCGGAAGCCAGCACTCCTGCGAATGCGCGCTTCTGGGCCCAGAACAACACTCCCCACAACATCACGACGACTATCGCGAGGGGGAGACCCTTCGGCTCCATTAACCAATGGAAGAGAAAAATATTTACGACAATGGGACCTAGCAGTGTCAAGGCCAGCGCCACATACCGCCCCAGCAGGAGCAACGCGCCACCCACCACTTGGAGGCCGGAAACAACGTAAAAATAATGCGTCGAGATCAGTATCCCGGCAAAGACTCCCGCCACTCCCGGCGGTGGCGGCGCGGGAATGAAATGCAGGAAGCCATTGAGTCCGAACACAAAAAAAACCAAGCCCAGCAGAATCCGAGCGATCAACGCAACCATCTTCATTAGGGTCCCCTTGCGAGGGAAATATTCCCAGCAAATTGAAGTGAGGATTATACCCTGCCTGCAAGAATTACTGCCGGATTCTGGGGTTGAGCGCCGAACAAAGAAGATCAGTCAGGAAGTTCACCGCCACGTAGGTAGTTCCAATCGCTAGCACGCACCCCTGCACGAGATAGTAGTCGCGACTGGAGATGGCCTGGATCGCGAGCCGGCCTACGCCCGGCCAGGAAAAAATCGTCTCGGTAACAATTGCTCCGGCTAGCAATGCGCCAAATTGAAGGCCGAGGACAGTAATCACGGGAATCATGGCGTTGCGCAACGCATGACGGTAAACGACGGTGTGTTCCGAGAGTCCCTTGGCACGCGCGGTGCGGATGTAATCCTGGCTGAGTTCTTCCAGCATGGAGGTCCGCACCATGCGGGTGAGGATAGCGGCCAGTGCTCCGCCCATGGTGATGGCGGGCAGGACAATGTGGGCAAAAGTTCCCGCTCCGGAAACAGGCAGCCATCCCAGCCAAATGGAAAACACAATGATGAGAATGGGGCCGAGAGCAAAACCGGGGAAGGACAATCCGAATAGACTCACGACGCTGATCGCGCGATCATCCCACTGATTGCGTCGCTGGGCCGAATGCACGCCGGCAGGAACTGCGAGCAAAATTGCAATCACCAGCGCAGCTAAGGTCAACTGAAGGGTATAGGGATAGCGCGCCGCAATGAGCGCGCCCACGCCCTGCCCATAGCGAATCGACTGGCCTAGATCGCCGTGCAGCACACCCTTCCAGTACTCCCAATATTGCTCGCCCAAAGGAAGGTCGAGTTTGTAGGCATGGCGCGCCGCTGCCAGATCTGTGACTGCTACACCTTCTCCCAGCATTTGTTGGATTGGGTCGCCGGGGATCAGGTGGATCAAGAAAAAGACAACCGAAACTACGAGCCAAATTACAGGCAGGGTATAAAGCATGCGCTGAAGCAGGTAGCGGAGCATTTAATCTCCAGCCTGCTGCATCTCGGCTGCGTTCTGCTTCTCGATTTTTACTTTTGCGATGCGATACGCTTCCATTTGCTCGACGGTAAAGCGGTTCCCTTCGAAATCGAAGTGATCGCCCCGTCGGGGAATACGCTGCATCTGGGCCATCACAAAACCAGCCAGCGTTTCGAAGCCCGCATCGCGCGGCAGCCTGACTTCATATTCCGATTCCAGCTCCCGCACACTGGTGGCGCCTTCCAGTACTAGCGATCCGCTATCTTCAATCGCAGGCTCTTCGGTCAGCGTATCGAACTCGTCCTGAATGTGTCCCACCAGTTGCGCGACAATATCCTCCACTGTGATCACTCCGGCAGTCGAGCCAAACTCGTCGACAACTACAGCGAGGTGGCGCTTGCGCTCCTGAAACTCCATCAGTAGTTCTGCGAGAATCTTAGTTTCAGGCACAACGAGCACATTGCGCATTAAACGACTGACACTCATCTGGCTAAGTTTGGCCGCAGCCGAGTGCCCCGGCGGCAAGCTAACCTTCAGACGCATCCACCGCATCAAGTCGCGAGCGTATAACACACCGACAATGTGCTCGGTTCCTCGCTGTGGATCGTAAACGGGAATCCGCGAATGGTGCTCTTCGCTCACACGCTTCAGGGCATCGTCAAGCAATTGGTCAGCAGGCAGCGAGAAGATGTCTGGCCGCGGCACCATCACTTCGCGCGCAGTCAGCGTGTCTAATTCCAGTGTCCGGTGGATCATCTCCTCCTGGAACTCCGGGATCTGGCCGAAGCGGCGGCTGGCGGTGACAATCAATTTCAGTTCATCCGAGGAATGGACAGCTCCCTTGCCAATTTCCCGCGAGCCGAACAAGCGCAAAACAAAGTTGGCGGACCTGCGCATGAAGAAGAGGAAAGGGCTGGCCAGGGCCAGGAAAACTTCCATGGGAGCCGCGACAGCCAGTGCGACTCGTTCCGCCTGCTGCAGGGCCACGGTCTTGGGCACTAACTCGCCCAGCAGCACATGCAGATAAGTAATAAGAGCAAACGCTACCGCGACGGCGATGGCGTGAACGCTGAGCATGGAATGCGGCACCCTGCCCAACGCGATCTCGACCATGTGCGCCAGCATGGTCTCGCCGACCCAGCCCAGCGTCAAGCTGGTCAGAGTGATACCAAACTGCACACCATTCACTACGGCATCGAGGTTTTGGTGTAGACGGAGAACGGTCCGGGCGCCGATACGGCGCGCCTCAATCAACTGGAGAATGCGAGTCTCGCGAATGCTGACCAGCGAAAACTCGGCCGCTGCGAAGAACGCGTTCGCCGCCACGAGCAGTAAAATAAGGAACACCCGCAGCAGCGCGTAGGTGACCATGAGGGGCCAATTTTATCATTCCAAAGGCGTTTGCTACCCTTTTTGGATTCCCCCGGTCTAAACGCTTGCAGCCCACGGGTTTGCAGGTCCTGAACTCGGCCCGAAACAATCAACATCAGGGGGAACTATTTGAAGGACGTTCTCGTACTTACCCCTAGCAGCACGGCATCGACAGCAGAGGAGAATTCCAGTGAGTAACGGTAACGGGAAAAAAAAGAGCCGGAAGTGGTGGATCATCGGTATTGCCGCGTTCGTCGTCGTAGTCCTCGGGGGCGGTCTGGTGCTGTATGCCTTCAGCGGCACCACCAAGATTGACCCGTCCAAACTGGCCAAAGTCGAGCGCCAGGACCTCGCCAAAAGCGTGGTCGCAACCGGGAAAGTCCAGCCCATTACCAAGGTTGAGTTAAAGTCCAAGGCCAGCGGCATCGTGAAGAAGCTGCGTGTAGACGCGGGCGACAAAGTAAAGGTGGGACAGGTCCTGGCGGAGCTCGACCGCGAGGAAATCCTTGCGCGCGTGTCCCAGGCGCAAGCGCAGCTGCAAGCTTCTGAAGCGAACATGAAAGCGGCTTCGGCGGACTTGCAACGCGCCAAAGTGGATGCGGAAGCGCCCGATGTCCCTTTGCTGAAGCGCGCCTATGATCGAGCACAGAACATGGCCAAAGAAGGTGTGGTTTCCGTCTCGGCTCTCGATGACGCGCAGAAGAACTACGAATTGGCACTCAACAAACAGAATGTCGCGAAGGCGCAGTTGATTGTCGGGAACGCGAAAGTCGGTCAAGCTCAAGCGCAAGTCGAGCAGGATCGAGCGAATCTGAAACAGCTCGACGAGCAGCTTGGGTATACGGAAATAGTCTCCCCCATCGATGGCATTGTTCTTTCGCGCGACGTCGAAGTCGGCGATGCGGTTAGCTCAATTCTTGTTCTCGGTTCGTCGGCAACTCTGGTCATGACGCTCGGAGACACCAGCGAAGTCTACGTAAAAGGCAAGGTAGATGAGAGCGACATCGGCAAGGTCTATCTGGGCCAACCCGCTCGGATTAAGGTTGAGTCCTTCAAAGACAAGACTTTCACCGGCAAGGTGACGAAAATCTCACCGATGGGTGTTGAAAAGGATAACGTCACAACATTTGAAGTGCGCGCTTCCATCAACAACCCAGGCGGCGAACTCAAGGCCAACATGACGGCAAATGCAGAAGTGATTCTCGAAGAGCATCCTCACGTACTGCAAATTCCGGAGGGGGCGATTATTTACGACAAGGATAAGAAGGCTTCCGTGGAAGTCCCCGATCCCAAGGGCAAAGACGGTAAGCGCAAGATTCCTGTGAAGATCGGCATCTCCAACGGCGCCAAGACGGAATTGCTGGAAAGCACTTTGAAAGAGAACGATCAGGTGGTCTTGCAGTAAAAGCGGCGAATCGGACGATTGGGGAGGACTGGCATGAACTTGACCGAAACACTGCGCCAGACCTTCTCAACCTTCCGCGCTCACAAGATGCGCAGTTTCCTCACGATGTTTGGAATCGTCTGGGGAATCGCGTCCGTCATCATTCTCGTCGGCCTTGGCAAGGGCTTCAGCTCAGATCAGCAAGCTCGCATGAAGACGCTGGGCCAGGACCTCGTCATCATTTGGGGTGGACGCACGAGCACGCAAGTCGGTGGACGGGCCGCCGGGCGCGAGATCCAGCTCAGTATCGACGATGCCCGGCTTATCCGCTCCGAGTGCTATCTGGTTAAGAATGTCAGTCCGGAATTGCGCCGCACCGTCCCCGAAGTCAGTTCGTTCAACCAGGCCAATCGATCTGTTTCTGGCATATGGCCTCCCTATCAGGATTTTCGTTCCCTTAATCTTTCGGAAGGGCGCCTGATCACGGAAGAAGATGAGCGCGACGGGATGCGCGTTGTAGTCCTCGGCTCGGCCGCCCGCGATCAGCTCTTTACTGGCGAGCCCGCCATCGGCGCAATGATTTCCATTAAAGGCATTCCCTATACCGTAATTGGAACGTTAGCCAAGAAGAAACAAAACTCAAATTACAACGGTCCAGATAACGACCTGCTTTTTGCGCCCTACACGTCTGTCGCCCGGGATTTTCCGCCGCCAGAGAAGCCAGGGATCACCCGTGGTTGGCTCGAGAATATCGTCTTCGAAGTAGGTTCCCCCGAAGAGCACGAAGAAGCGGTTCTGCAGGTGCGTCGGGTCTTGGGCCGAGTCCATCACTTCGACCCCATCGACAAAGACGCGCTTTTCATCTGGGACACCATGGACGGCGCCAAGCAACTAAAGAGAATTTTCGACGTGATTACGCTCTTCTTTGGCTGTGTCGCGATCATGACGCTCTGCCTCGGCGGAATTGGCGTGATGAACATCATGCTCGTTTCCGTAACGGAGCGAACTCGCGAAATCGGCGTGCGCAAAGCGATGGGCGCGACCAAAGCCGACATTCTGAAACAGTTCTTCGCCGAATCGGCCATCTTGACCATCGTGAGCGGCGGTATTGGCCTCGGCTTCGGCGTGGGGCTCTGTGTACTGATGGCGTTGGCGCCACTGCCGGACTTCGTACCGAAGCCCGCGATTTCGACCCTGGCCGTGATCGCCTCTGTTCTTACACTGTCTTTGATCACCTTTACCGCGGGCATGTACCCGGCGCGGCGCGCGGCTGAGATGGAGCCGGTGGAATCACTTCGCTACGAGTAGGAGAAAACGATGCGTACGATTCGCAAGCAATTTCTATGTCAAGCAGCCGTGGCTGCTCTTTTCCTGACCACAGCGCTTCCGGTTGCGATGGCAGCGGTCGAAGGCTCTTTCCAGCGCGACCTGCAAGTAAGCGGCCCCGTGAACCTGGATGTCTCAACCGGATCCGGCAATATCACCATCACCACAGGTGGCTCCGGTCAAGTGCACATCTCCGGACGCATCCGCGCGAACCACTGGTCGGATTCGGATGCCGAATCTCGCGTGCGGCAACTGGAACAGAACCCGCCGATTGTGCAAAGCGGCAGCAGTATCCGCGTAGGTCACACTGAGAACTCCGATCTCACGCGAAACATTTCCATCAGCTACGAAATCATCGTTCCTGTGGAAACCGAAGTGCGCTCGCACACGGGATCTGGCAACGTACGCGTCGAAGGAACGCAAGGCGAGTTGAACGCGGAATCCGGCTCTGGATCATTGGAAATCCGCCGCATTGGCGCGAGTGTTCGCGCGCACACTGGATCCGGCAATGTGGTCCTTGATGATGTGCACGGAACGGCTAAGGTGCATACCGGCAGCGGCTCCATCCGTGCCGAGCGCATCACTGCTGGTTTCGACGGTGAAACGGGCAGCGGGAGCATCGAGCTGCGCGCCACCGGCCCCGGCGCGGTGCGAGCGGAAGCCGGTTCCGGCAGTGTGGAACTGCACGGCGTTTCGGGATCATTGAACGCGCAGACCGGGAGCGGGACGATTGAAGCCGAGGGTGCACCGGAAGGGCCTTGGGTTGTGCACACAGGGTCGGGGTCGGTGCGCCTGCGCCTGCCGCAGCAAGCGAGTTTCGAGTTGGATGCTCATACCGGATCGGGACACATCAACGCCAACCATCCAGTAACGGTCCAGGGGATAGTTGGGCATCACGATCTTCGCGGCAAAGTCGGCGGTGGGGGTGTTCCGGTAGAAGTACACACGGGATCGGGCAACATCGACATTGACTAAGATTTCACCGAATCGCTGATTTCGACGAATCACTAGGGACAACCATGCTGCTCAAGGAACTCATCTCGCAAGGCTGGCAATCGCTCATGCGCAATCGACTTCGATCCGTGCTCACGATGCTGGGCATCGTCTGGGGACTCGCGTCGGTCGTGCTGTTGCTAGCCTACGGACAGGGATTGGGCGGCACGGTAGCCATGGCGTTCAACAATGTCGGCCATGAGGTGATCGTGTTGTGGCCGGGGCAGACGAGTCTGCAAGCCGGAGGCCAGCGCGCCGGCAAAAGCGTCTCTTACGAATACGAAGATGTGCAGGCGATTCGCGATGAGGTGCCCATCGTAAAAGCCGTCAGCGCGGAGATTGACCGGGATTTTGGATTCAAGGTTGGAACCCGCATCGTCTCCATTTCCACTCGCGGCGTTGAAATGCCTTACGGCCAGATGCGCCGCCTCGATATCGAAGATGGCCGCTACTTCAACGAAGGCGACTTCGGCGACCGTCGGCGTGTCGTGATTTTGGGTAGCGAAGCCAACAAGCGTGTGTTCCAGGGCGCCCCTGCCGTTGGGCAAAGCGTCAACATTGGCGGCTCGGATTTTGAAGTCATTGGCGTGCTCCGCAAGAAGATTCAGGACTCCATGTACAACGGCCCGGATAATGAGCAGGCGTTCATTCCGTTTCATCTGATGCGCGACCTGAAGGACCTAAAAAATCCCGATGAAATCGTCTTTCAACCCACCTCGGCGAACTTGAACAAGAAAGCGCTAGCCGCCGTGCGCGAAGTGGTAGCCCGCCGCCATCACTTTGATCCCAAAGATGAGAAAGCCACGCCCGAGTGGGATACGGTTGAGGGCGCCGAGATGATCAACACCTTCTCCATCGCCTTACAAGCCCTGCTGGGCCTCATTGGCATGGTCACGCTGGGTGTCGGCGGGGTCGGAGTCATGAATATCATGCTGGTATCGGTCACTGAACGTACGAGGGAAATAGGGCTCCGCAAGGCGTTAGGAGCGCGCCGCAGCCAGATTCTTGTTCAGTTCCTGCTAGAGGCGCTGGTCCTGACATTTGTTGGGGGAGTGATCGGTATGGCGGTCGCCGTTTTCCTGGCGTGGATCATTCCGCCCATGCCCCTCTATGGGGAGATGGCCAAGAGCGCCAACCACGAGGGCGACATCTTCCTGCGGGCCTCGAACAGCGTCATGCTGATCTCTTTCACGATTCTTGCTATTGTTGGTATTGTTTCCGGCTTCTTCCCTGCCCTGAAGGCTTCGCGGCTGGACCCTGTCGAAGCGCTGCGGTACGAATAGGACGGAGTCTTGTACCCCTCAAGCCCGCGTAGGTAAAATGACAGGTTACTTCAGTCACTTCCTATACCAGGTTACCTAACCCATACTGGAAGATGTCGCCAGGAGTTAGAGGTAGAGGTGCGTCTTAATAACAGTTCGAAGGCGCTGCTGTGTAGCGTTTTTGTGCTTGTAGTGTCGCTGGGCGTGGCCTCAGCGCTGCTGCCCCGTTCCTACGCCTTGACCTGCACGTCTGATTCGATCGGCCTGCTCATCATGCTTGTGGCAGGGGTTGCATTCCTCCGCAACGCTCGCCACAGCCTCGGAAGAACGCGCGCCGCTTGGTCACTCCTTGCATCCATGCAATTCCTGTACGCGGCGGGTCAACTTCTCTGGATCTATTTTGAAGTCTTCCTGCAGAGAAGTGTTCCGAATCCATTCGTCGGGGACGTTCTCTTTTTTCTGGCCATCGTTCCTGGCATGGCTGCAGTGATTCTGCGGCCACACCTCGAACCGAGTGAGCAGGACCGGCATCTCGGTATCCTTGATTTCACGCTTCTGCTGCTCTTCTGGATGTACTTGTACTTGTTCTTTGTTATTCCGTGGCAGTACGTTTCCTTTAATGAAGCTCTGTACGGTACCCCCTACAACTTTCTTACCCTGGCGGCCGAAGGCATTTTGGGGGCCGGCTTTGCGCTCGCCTGGATGCAGAGTTCAGGCCGTTGGCGGAGAGTCTACGCAGTTGCCTTTGTGACCTGTGTCGTAGAGGCGTCCAGCACGTATCTAATCAATGCAGGCATTGATCGCCACACTTACTTTACGGGCAGTTGGTATGACGTATTTTCTGCTGTGGGCCTGGCGGGCTGGACAGTCGTCGCGGTTGTAGGATTCGACCTTGCCCCCTCCCATGAACGTCGCGATCCAGCCCAGGAAAAATACTGGATGTGGTCGTCGCGCCTTGCCGCCCCAGTGCGCTTAACGCTCCCACTATTGGCGGGCTGGGCTTTCCTTGACGCCTCCTCTCCGGGCTCCGTTCGCGTTTATCGAGTTCTTTTGACACTCGCCGCGCTGGTCATCCTCGGGGTGGTCGCTACCACCAAGCAACTTCGCCTCGACAAGGAGCTCGCCCGCGCCAACCAGGAGTTGCTGGAAGCCTCCCTCACGGATTCGCTGACGGGAGTTCATAACAGGAGGTTTTTCACCAATTCGATCGCCAGCGACGTGCAGCAAGCCTTGCGTTCGCACTCTCGCAATGCTCCCGTTAACGCAAGGAATCGCGACCTTCTGTTCTATTTCGTTGACGCCGATCACTTCAAACAGGTGAACGATCGCTTCGGCCATGACGTTGGAGACCAGGTCTTGGTCGAGATCACCCGCCGCATCAGCACCGCGATCCGCCATTCCGACGCGCTCATCCGCTGGGGCGGAGAGGAGTTTCTGGTGGTCTCGCGCTACACGGACCGCGAAGATGCCGCCGCCTTGGCCCAACGCGTCCTGGATGCGGTGGGTGGCGAGCCTTTCTTGCTGCAGGGACCTCAGACCAGCATCCACCGTACCTGTTCCGTGGGATGGGCCGCGTTCCCGTGGCAGCCATCGAATCCCAACGCGGTCACCTACGAGCAGGTTCTCGGACTCGCTGACCAGGCCTTGTATCGGGCCAAGCACTCCGGGAGAAACCGCGCCATCGGGATGCTGCCCGCCGGGCCGGACGACAGCAATCCCAATACGGGCCTCACCATTACGCCGGACCAGATCGCCACCGAAACCCTCGTCACACTTGGCCCTATTGTGCCAATCGAGACGGTGTCAGAAAAATCGGCCGACATGCGCATATCGTGGGCGCCGGAGAGCATCTAGGCCGCATTCAGGCTCCATTACCGCTGTACCTTGACGCGGGGACCGTTCCCCCTTGAACATTGGGGATAGCTCAAGCGTTGTGGAGTCATATCTTCGCTTGGCTCAAATTTGCTGATAAAGGATCCCCTTGGCGCGCCCGCACGTCGTAACGCTGACCACCGATTTCGGACTGGCCGATCACTTCGTGGGCGCCATGAAAGGCGTCGTGCTCGACGTCCTTCCGGAAGCCAACATCATCGACATTTCCCACGCGGTCCAGGCATTCGATGTATTGGACGGCGCACTCATGATTTCAGCGGCTTACAGCTACTTTCCGGCTGGAACGGTGCACATGGTGGTAGTAGATCCCGGCGTCGGCAGCGAACGCAGAGCGATTCTCGCAGCGGTCGGCGAACACTATTTCGTCGCGCCTGACAATGGGGTGCTTTCTCTGGTCTACCAAAACGCCGAACGGATTTCGGTGCGCGAAATTACGTCGAGCCACTACTTTCGCCAGCCGGTCAGCACAACATTTCATGGAAGAGACATCTTCGCGCCCGTCGCCGCCAATTTGGCAAAAGGCGTCGATCCCGCTAAGTTCGGGGAAGAAATCACGGACTATGCAGCCTTCGCGGCACCCAGGCCAAAAGCCGCGCCCGACGGTTCTTTGCGCGGCATTGTTCTGAAGATCGACCGCTTCGGGAACCTGATGACCAACATTCGAGCCACCGACGCACCTCATATCCTGGGCGAAAACGCGCCGCCGGTCCGCATCGTCGTCGGCCAACGCGAAATCACGGATCTTCTTACCCACTACGCGCAGGGCGCCCCGGGTAAACTCTTTGGAATCATAGGCAGCGCTGGTTTTCTGGAAATCTCGTCGAATCGCGCCTCGGCGGCAAAGTTGCTGGGAGCAGGCAAAGGCACCGAGGTGTCACTCAGGTTGGAAGGCGCCGCCGCTGCAAGCGCTCGCAGCACTTAGCCCAGGCGCCCTAGCCGACAGCATCGGGCGAAGGCCATTTGCTTTCAGGAACTTAGATCGGTTCAGTTCTACCCGGACGCGCCGTGCGCGTGTAGTGCTCCATCTCTCGGGTCCACGCCAGGAACGTCCACAGATGGGCGCGCTCGCGCCAGAGAAAGCCCCAGAACTCCAGGAAGCCGATGTTCTGCATTTTGACGCCGCAATACGTTTCAATGCGCCAGAGCAGGTAAGGGCTACGCCAGGGAGCGAGGCGGTGGCCTTTGGTCGAATTCAACAGAAATCGCAACACGGAGAGCATGAGTTCCTCCCAAGTATAGCGTCCGGCCTCCGGAAAACCGCATGCTAAAATCTGATTCTCCCTTATGCCCCAAGACCCTCGCCAGATCGCGGAAGATCACTATTTTGCCGCGCTGGACGCCATGGCGGACGGGTCGCATGAGAAGGCTCTTTCGGAGTATCAGGCATCCGTAGCTGCTGATCCGACCTTCACGGAAGCCATGCACGGGTTGGCGCGTGCCCTGCAAAACCTCGATCGCTTCGATGAGGCCATTGCGGTCGCGCAACGCATAACCGAGCTCGATCCGGACGACATTATGGCCTATACCAGCCTTTCCGTTCTGTACCAGAAAAAAGGCATGATTGCGGAGGCCGAGGCGCAGGGCGCGAAAGCTCGAGTTCTCGGCTGGAAGCAGCAGCTGAAGGGGAAGAACGCGTAGTGTCGGCGCCCTTCTCAAGACATGAATCCACAACTTGCAGTATTGACATTAAAACACTGATTTAAATATCTATTAGAGATCGTATTTCTTCGCCAGATGGCGATACGAGCGGTAGGAGATCTTCAGGAGATCCGCAGCTTTGGTCTGCACTCCACCAGCATGCTCCAGCGCTGAGATGAGCAGCGATTTCTCGATTTGGGCTACGTGATTTTCCAGATCCAGGCCTTCGGGGGGAAGATTGCTCGCCAAGAGGCTTGAACCGGCCCCGGCGGCTGCCGCAGCGGCTCGAGCCTTGGAGCGCTCGACAGGCAATTCGGTATGCAGTTCGTCGGTCGTCTCCAGAGCCACGGCCCGTTCCACGGTGTTTTCCAGCTGGCGCACGTTGCCCGGCCACTGGTAGCTGCACAGTTCTTTCAGGCATGGAGCATAGATCTGGCGAATATGTTTCCCAGCCGAAGGCGCGTATTTCTTGAGGAAGTGATTCACGAGCAGTGCAACATCCTCCGGGCGTTCGCGGAGCGCTGGGACGCGGATCGGAATGACGTTCAGCCGGTAATAGAGATCTTCGCGGAATAGGCTTTCGTCCACCATCTGGTCGAGGTTGCGGTTGGTGGCGGCGATGACGCGTACGTCGATGGGAATCTCGTTGGTCCCGCCGATGGGCCGCACCACGCGCTCTTGCAAGACGCGGAGGAGCTTGACCTGCATGGGCAGGCTGGTTTCGCCGATTTCATCGAGGAAAATGGTGCCGCCGTTGGCCATTTCGAACAGGCCACGTTTGTTTTGGTTGGCGCCAGTGAAGGCTCCCTTGACGTAACCGAACAGTTCGCTCTCGAGCAGCGTCTCGGGAAACGCTCCGCAGTTGATGGACACAAACGCTTCGCTGGAGCGGGGAGAGCACTGGTGTACCGCCCGTGCCGCCAGTTCTTTGCCGGTTCCGCTCTCGCCTTGAATCAAAATCGTGCTGCTAGTCGATGAGACTGCGCGGATGGTCTGCTTCAACTTCTCCATCGCGCCGCTGGCGCTGACGATGTTGTCCAGAGAGTTGTGCGTCGCCGCATCACGCTTGAGGGCGAAATTCTGCCGGCTCAGGCTTTGCCTCTGCATCGCTCGACCAACCGACAGACGGACATCATCCACCAGCCCCGGACCCTTGCGGATATAGTCGGTGGCGCCACCGGCCTTCACGGCTTCAATGGCGGCTTCATAGTCGTCCACGGCAGTGATCAAAATGACGGCAGAGTCGGGAGAAACCTGATGCGCGTACTTCAAGACTTCAATGCCACTCGCCTTCGGCATGCGGATGTCGGTGACGATCACATCGTAGATGGCGGATTCGATTTTAGCCTTTGCCGCTTCGCCCGAGTTTACGGTCTCCACGCGATGGCCCTCACGCCGGAGCGTAATGTCCAACAATTCGCAGATGGAGCGTTCGTCATCGGCAACGAGAATGTTACCCATGCACGCCTCCTTCCGGGGAATTGGGTGCCGGATGAACCGACGAACCGGATGCCGCGCTGGCCGCCGCGGCGCGCACGGAGAGTGTCAGGTTTTCCGTCGCTTCCATGAGGTCGAGTCGCGCTTCGATGCGGGGCAGTTGCATGCGGAAGCTGGTGCCACCGCCTTCACCGGTCCCCGCAGTAATTCTGCCGTCATGGGCCTGGACAATCTGGTACACAATCGCAAGCGCCAGGCCGGTGCCACCTTCGGTCTGATTCTGGAACGGCTCAAAGACGCGCAATGCCTGCTGTTTCGTCAAGCTCGCTCCCGTATCGCTAAAACAGATCAGCCAGCCGTCTTCCTCTTCGTCCAGACTAACGGTAAGAGTTCCGCCGTCCGGCATGGCGGCCAGCGCGTTGTCGCAAAGGTTGCGGAAAGCCTGCTGCAAACGCTCGGCGTCGCCTGTCGTCCACGCAATGCGCGTCCTCAGGAAACGGCGCAGAGTCACCGGATGAGTTGCGCGCGACATGCGCATCTCCGCGTCGTCGAGAACCTGCTCGAGACAGGGCAGGAAATCCAACGGAGAAAACTCGAATTGGCGGCCGCGAGAATAGCTGAGGAAGTCCGTCACGATTGCGTTGAGGCGGTCCGATTCCCGCATTACGATTTCCGTCAGCAGGCGCTGTTCGTCGTTCAGAGCATCCAGACTATGCAGAAACTTGACCGAGCCTCCGATCGAAGCCAGCGGATTCCGGATTTCGTGAGCGATTGCCGCCGCAAGACGCCCGATCGCCGCTTGTTGCTCGCGCACACGAATCTCGCGCTCGAGGCTTCTCACTTCGGTCAGGTCATCCAGAGCGTAGATGTAGCCGAAAATACCGCGGCCCGGAGCGGTCAAGGCTGAGGCGCGAACATCCAGCACAAGTTCCCTGCCGGCCGCGGTGCCCGCACGCACCTCTCCGTGAGCCGCACCCGCCAAAGCATAGGGCAGCGGTTCCAGGAACAACGATTGCACCGGTTGCTGGAATAGATCCCTGGCCTCGCGTCCGAGCAAACGGCACGCCGCCGTGTTCACGACTTGCACACGACCCTCCAGCCCGGTGGTGATAAGGCCTCCACTGATCGACTGGATGATGTTCTCGTGCAGCGCCTGCAAGCTCTCAAGTTCCCCGCTCGCTTTCTGCAGGCGCGCGTCCGATTGGCGGAGGCGATGCGCAAGAGTCGCGGCGAGATAGGCAATGGTCAGATCGGCGAACAGGTTAATGAGAATGATGGCCAGGAGCACGCGGGGGCTCGGATGGCTGGTGGAATACGAAGGCAGCACTTCGAAATAGCACAGCTCCAGCACCGCGCCATAGGCAATAAAGCCCAGTGCGGCGGCCAAATAGGCCCACGCTCTGGGAAGCACAATGCAGGCCACGACAATCACCAACGGATAGAGGAAGTTGTAAGCGCTGTCGACGCCTCCTGTGACGTAGATGAGCAATGTGGCCATGCCGAGGTCCGTGAAGACCTGTAGCTTGGCCTGGACATGCTCGTCTTTCCAGACGGAGGCCAGCAAGAGGAAGAACAGTGAGAGCGTGTACCAAAGAAGAATGGCAGCGATAAACGGGCGCAACGGCAGTGTCGTCGGCGTAAGCCGAACGATCGCCAGCTGAATTCCCAGCAGGAATGTAAGAACGATTATGCGAACATTGACCAGCCACGCTAGCCAGCGACGCTGTTCCAAAATGTGTTCCATGCCTTACTGTCCGTTTCGTGGGGCGCGCGCCAGTCGATCTCATCCGGCGTAAAGATCCGGAGGCAGGCGACGAGCGCCCACCTTCAGAAGCCAAGAGTCCGCAAACCCTTTACGTCCGTTAGCCCGCGAGTTTTCCGATCATCGCGAACAGCGGCATGTAGAGCGAAATAACGATTCCGCCAACGAACACGCCCAGGAACGCAATAATGGCGGGTTCCAACATTGCCAGCATATCCTTGGTGGCCGCGTCCACTTCGTCTTCGTAAAAGTCAGCGATCTTCTGCAACATCGAATCCATGGCACCTGTAGCTTCGCCGACACCGATCATCTGCGTCACCATGTTGGGAAACACACCGCACTCCCGCAGAGGGTCGACGATGGTGCGGCCCTCTTCGATCGCCTTGCGAACTTTGAGCAGCGCCTCTTCCAAGACGGCGTTGCCGGAGGTGCGCGCGGTAATCGTCAGGCCCTCGAGGATCGGCACGCCCGAGGTAATCAGGGTGCCCAGGGTACGCGTAAAACGGGCTACGGCAATCTTCCGCAGCAATATACCGATGACGGGAAGCTTGAGCAACAAGTTGTCGAAGAAGTAGCGGCCCTTCGGAGTCTTACGCATCTGCTTGACCCCAAATACGGCGCCCGCTCCGCCCAGGATAAAGAACCACCAAAACTGCCCCACAAAATTGCTCATGCCAATGGTGATCCGGGTGGGCAGAGGAAGGGCGACACCCAAACCAACGAACAAGTTGGCAAAGATGGGAACCACAAACTTCAACAGGCAACCGACCACCAGCACAGCGATACCGACGACGGCCACCGGGTAAATCATCGCCGACTTCACGGCAGACTTCAGTTTGACGGCCTTTTCCACATAGGCAGCGATACGTTGCAGAATGATGTCCAAAATACCGCCCGTTTCACCGGCCTCGATCATGTTGGTGCTGAGATCGTCAAAGATCTTCGGGTGCAGACGCATCGCATTGGCGAGCGTGGAACCGCCTTCGACCGTGCCTCGAACGCTGGCGAGAGTCTTTTGGAAAGTCTGGTTTTCTTGATTGGCGCCCAGGATTTCCAGACACTGAACGAGCGGCAGACCAGCGTCGATCATGACCGAGAACTGCCGGAAGAAGACGGCGATTTCTTTGGTTTTGACTGACCCGGAGCCGAAGGTCGGGAGAGAAAATTCCTTACCTTTTTCCCGAATGTTGCCGGGAACGATGCGCTCTTTGCGTAGGGTTTGCGCGAGGCTCTCCTTGCTCTGCGCTTCGCGGCTTCCCTTAACCTTATCGCCCGATGCGTTCTTTCCTGAATAGGTGAAAACTGGCATGATGCTCTTCTCCTTGTTGCCCAAATCTTGTTGCCCAAATCTTGTTGCCCGAATCTCGTTGCGAAAATCTTGCTACCGAATCTCAAGAACTCAAGTTGTTTACCGTTTCGCGGCGGCAGCAGCCGTGCCTTGCGTCTTCAGACCCGCGCCACGATTCACCATTTCCTGCAGTTCGTCCGGCATGCTGGACCGTATCAGCGCCGTCTCCAGCGTGATTTGTTTCTGGAAATAGGCCGTAGCCAGCGCCTGATTGAATGTCTGCATACCATACTTGTCCTGGCCGGATTGCATGGAGGAGTAGATCTGGTGAATCTTGTCCTCTCGGATCAGGTTGCGCACGGCGGGGTTCGGGACCAGAATTTCCAGGATCATAGCGCGGCCCTTGCCGTCGGCTTTCGGCAGCAAGGATTGACACATGATGCCTTCCAGAACCAGAGAAAGCTGGGCGCGAATCTGCGGCTGCTGGTGGGCCGGGAAGGCGTCGATAATACGGTTGATGGTCGAGGCAGCGGAGTTCGTGTGGAGCGTGCCAAAAGTTAAGTGACCCGTTTCAGCGATACGCAACGCGGCTTCAATCGTTTCCAAATCGCGCATTTCGCCGATCAAAACGACGTCTGGATCTTCGCGCAACGCTGCCCGCAATGCGTCGGTGAAGCTCTTGGTGTCCGCATGCAGCTCGCGCTGGTTGACCAGACAGTTCTTGTTCATGTGAACAAATTCGATCGGGTCTTCAATCGTGAGGATGTGGTCGTGGCGCTCGGTGTTGATCTTGTCAATCATGGCGGCCAGCGTCGTCGACTTACCGGAGCCGGTCGGCCCTGTTACCAGCACCAGACCGCGCGGCTTGTCGCACATTTTGCTGACGATCGGCGGCAGATTGAGCTGCGAGAAAGACTTGATTTCAAACGGAATGAGGCGGAAAACCGCCGCCGTAGCGCCCCGCTGATTGAACACGTTGGCGCGAAACCGGGCCAGTCCCTTCAATCCGAATGAGAAGTCGAGTTCCAGAGATTCTTCAAAGCGGTGCTTCTGCGCATCCGTCATGACGCTATACGCCAGCTGCTTGGTTTCTGCAGGCGACATCTGCGGCAAATCCAGCGGCACCAGGTGACCGCTAACCCGAATTTGCGGTGGTGAATTGGTCGTGATGTGAAGATCGCTACCCGCCATCTCCAACATCCTGCGCAGCAGATCGCTGAGAGTGAGTGCCATATTTTTCCTCTACCTTCCGTTGATCGGTTCCCTTGTCTTGCCAGTCCCTAGTGAATCGTTTCGCGCGCGACTTCCTCAAGCGTGGTCATGCCAAGCGCGACCTTGATGATTCCGCTGCGTCGTAGCGTAATCATCCCCTGCTGTATTGCCTTCTTCTTGAGCTCGAGCGCCGAGGCGCCTACTAGTACCAATTCCCGAATCTCGTCGTCCACTTCCATAACTTCGTACAATCCAACGCGGCCCTTGTAACCTGTGTTGTTGCAAACTCCGCAACCCTTGCCCTTCATGATTTTGGCGGTCTTGGCTTCTTCAGGTGTAAACCCTTCATCGATCAACGTTTGTTGCGGAACTTCCATCGGCTCGGCGCATTCTTTGCAAACGCGCCGGATTAGACGCTGGGCGCAGATCAAATGCACCGACGTCGCCACCAGGAATGGCTCGATACCCATGTTCATCAAACGAGTAATCGTTTCGGGGGCACCGTTCGTATGCAGCGTGGACAGCACTAAGTGACCCGTGAGAGCGGCTTTAATGGCAATTTCAGCCGTTTCAAAGTCTCGAATTTCGCCGACTAGAATTGTGTTGGGATCTTGCCGCAGGAAGGCGCGCAACGCAGCCGCAAAGTTGAGGCCGATCTGCTCCTTCATCTGGACCTGGTTCACGCCGCCCAACTGGAATTCAACCGGATCTTCGGCCGTCATGATGTTGGTATCCGGCGTGTTCAATCGTGAAATCGCGGAATAGAGCGTGTTGGTTTTTCCGGATCCGGTGGGTCCCGTGACCAGCACCATGCCGTAGGGCTTCAGAATGGCCTTTTCGAACTTCACCAGCGACTCGGGCTCGAAACCCAACTTCGTCATGTCGAGGCGCAGGTTCTCCTTGTCCAGGAGTCGCATCACGATCTTTTCGCCCCACAGAGTGGGCAGCGTGCTGACGCGGAAGTCGAGTTGTTTTTTCTTCCCGCTCAACTGCATCTTGAGCATGATGCGGCCGTCTTGCGGCAACCGCTTTTCGCTGATATCCAGCTTTGACATGATCTTGAGACGCGACGTAATTGCGTCCTTCAATTTCAAGGGTGGCGACATGATGGCTTGCAAAACGCCGTCAATACGAAAGCGCACACGGAATTCCTTTTCGTAGGGCTCCATGTGAATATCGCTGGCTCCGCGCTTCACTGCATCGGTTAGGATCAGGTTCACCAGCTTGACGATGGGTGCTTCGTCGGCCGCGCGCTCCAAATCGGCAGCTGCAGCTTCTTCCTCCTCGGCCTGCAGTTCAACGTCGGCAGCCTCGCTGTCGTTCATCGTCTGCATTACCGATTCAAGCTCTTCCTCGTGCTTTGCTCCGTAAGCTTTGTCGATCCCCTGCAGAATGGAACTTTCAGATGCCACCACCGGCTCAATGTTGAAGCCTGTCATGAACTTGATGTCGTCCATGGCAAACACGTTGGTGGGATCGACCATTGCGATGGTCAGCGACGCGCCAACCCGGCTCAAAGGCAGGATCTGGTAGCGCTTCGCCGTTTCGTAAGGAATGAGCTTTACGACCGAAGAATCGATTTCAAAATAGGAAAGATTGATAGCCGGGACGCCATACTGGCGCGACAGGAAGTTGGTGAAGTCCTCCTCTGTCAAGAACGCGAGTTTGACCAGAGCAGCACCCAGGCGGCAGTTGTTTTCCTTCTGCACCTTGGTCGCCTGCTGCAATTGTTCCTGGGAAATGATCTTCTCTTTGACCAGAAGATCGCCCAGCCGTTGTGACATTTGCAGACTCCTGTCTGACTTGTAGCTAGAGTTGACGCAAACCGGACTACGCAACGGAAACCCATGCCTGCGAGGGAGATGCGGCCGCGGTTTTGATTCCGTTGACACAAATTGTCAACCAAGATCGATTGCCGCGCCTGTAACTTTGGTACTTGTACTCCGCCAGCAAAGCAGGTATCTCGTGCCGCGAGTGATCGGAGGCTCGGTTTTTCGCGGCTTTTCGCTTTTTCGAGGATTGAATTCGCACTCCCCGGGCAACAACCTTGGTAACATCAGCGCAACAACTCGACGCCACTCAATATGCCTTCGCGCACGAAATCTGCAGTTCCTCTGCCCCCGAAAGTACGGCGGAAGCCGAAACGAATGGCTCAAGATCAGATACGACGCTTCTTCCGGGTGCTGGATTCGGCCTGGGGTCCCCAGAACTGGTGGCCCGCGGATTCACCACTTGAAATGATCGTCGGAGCATTTCTGACTCAGAATACGGCGTGGACGAACGTCGAGAAGGCCCTCCACAATTTGCGCTCCGCAAATGCCCTAAGCCTCGCTGCTCTTCGCATGATCGCTTTACCGGACTTGGAGCAGCTCATCCGTCCAGCCGGGTACTTCCGCCAAAAGAGCAGCCGCGTAAAACTTTTTGTCGGGTTTGTCGACAACCGCTACGGCGGCTCCCTCGACCGGATGTTTGCGGAACCCACTGCAAAGCTCCGCGGCGAGTTGCTCGCCTTGAAAGGAGTGGGTCCCGAAACAGCCGATTCCATCCTGCTCTACGCCGCCAACCACGAAGTTTTTGTCGTGGATGCCTATACGCGACGAATCGCGGAGCGCCATGGTCTTTTGTCCGCCGATGCGGACTACGAAGAGGTAAGACACCTCTTCGAGAGCGCGCTGACGCCGCTCCTTGAAAACCAGGCCGCCACTGCAGAGCAGCCCGCGATTCCAACCGAGAAGCGGCGGGAACCTACGCATCCCCCTTCTTCTCTGAGCGCCGCATCTCGATCATCCGCGGCCCAACTGTTTAACGAAATGCACGCCTTAATCGTGGAAGTGGGCAAGAACTATTGCAGGAAGTCGGAGCCTGCTTGTGGCCAATGCCCGTTGGGCAAATTTCTGGTTCCCTCGGAGTAGGAGTAGCCGCTTGCCGGAGATGTTGACCTTCTCTATGCTGGAGACGTTCTCGGCGGAGCCGCTATAATCAGGGCGCGTTCGGTAGCTATCGAAACTCGCGCTTTGCCCGCACAAATTCCAAATCGTACCGAGCCGCCGCGCCGCCGATGGGCCGTGCTCTGGCTGGCTGTCGGAACCTTCCTGCTGTTCGCCATTTCCATTTCGCAGACCGCTTTCAACCTGAAGTTCATCCAGCCAGGCAGCAACGAACTGGGATATGCAGCGCTTTCACTGTTGATTTTTCTGCTGCTGCTGGCGATCACCTTCGTTCTCGGTCGGAATCTGCTCAAGATTTACGGTGACCGCCAACTCGGCGTCCTGGGATCGAAGTTTCGGGCCCGCATGGTATTGATGGCTTTGTTGCTTTCCCTGCTTCCAGTCATTGCTCAGTTCAGCTTTGCCTATCTTCTGCTCAACCGCTCGATTGATAAGTGGTTTTCCAGTCCCGTCGAAGAAGTTCGTCAGGAAACGCAGCGAGTTGCTGCGCTCCTCTCCACCTACGCCAGCCAAAATGCTCACTCTGAGGCGCTATCGATCGCGAATTCGCCTGCGGTACTGCGCGCCTTCGCAGCCAACGATTTCTCAATCGCCTTGGATGAATTCCAACGTCACGAAACCACGCTGCAAGACGGTTTTGCTGTTGCCTTGGAAAGAGGCACGCTGAAGACCAGCTTCCATCTTCCTGGTTCGTGGCCCTTCAAGAACATTCAACTTCCCATTTCGGCGGATCCCGCGGTTCCTCCGCCACATCTGCACGCAGACGATGCGGACTACATTCTGTCGACTGCGCCTGTCGGCGACCAAGGGCTCATTCTCGTCGGCATGCCGCTACCGGCGGAATTTTCCGGCGCGCTGCAGCAGATTGATGACAGCCAGAAGCGCTATCTCGAACTCAGCCGCCAACGCAAGCTGGTACGGCGGACCTACATGGGTTTGCTTTTACTCATCACCATGCTGGTGCTGTTCGCTTCCATCTGGCTGGCCATGTTCGTTGCCAAGCTTGTCACTCGCCCCGTGGAAGCCCTGGGAGAGGCGATGCAAGCGGTTTCTCGCGGGCAGCTCGACTACCGCGTGGAAGTCAGCGCGGCGGACGAACTGGGGGACTTGGTGCGCTCGTTCAACCGAATGGCCGCCGAACTTGAGGGGAGTCGTTCACAAATTGAAACATCGAGCCGGGAACTTGCTGACGCAAACTCCGCACTGGAACACCGCCGCCGCTACATCGAGACGATCGTCGAGAGCATTCCTTCAGGAGTTGTTTCTCTCGACGCCCAGCGGGTCGTTCGACAGGTCAACCAAGCCTTTGCCCGTATGATGCGTTCAGAAAAGGGCGAAGTGCCCCCTGTTTCCGTTTTCCAAGGAACCACACTGGAGAAGATTCTGCCCAGCGAGGCCATGGAAGAAGTCACCCCGCTAATCCGCCGCGCGGAACGCATGGGGACTGCCACGATGCAACTGGAATTTACCAGCAGCCGCCGGGCTCTCAATTTGGCGGTGACCATCGCAACCTTGGATTTTCAGAATCAGCGCCTCGGCTACGTGCTGGTATTTGAAGACCTCTCCGATTTGCTACAGGCACAAAAGCAAGCCGCCTGGCGCGAGGTGGCGCGTCGCGTGGCGCATGAAATCAAGAACCCGCTGACGCCGATTGCTCTCTCCGCCGAGCGCATTCGGCGGCATCTGGAACGGGGCGCGCCTCCGGATCAAACATCGCTCGCCGCGATCCGAAGCGCCTCAGAAACAATTTCAAGCGCAGTGGAAACAGTGCGGACTCTGGTGGACGAATTCGCAACTCTGGCGCGGTTCCCTACAGCGCAGCCACAACCTACCGACACCAATCAAATCGTCACCAGCGCGCTAGCTATGTTCGACGGCCGCCTGCAAGGCATTCGCGTCCGATCTGACTTGCCGGAACGCCTGCCCAGAGTTCTGGCCGACCCTGAAGCGCTGAAACGTGCACTGGCAAACCTGATCGACAACGCCGCCGAGGCGATGGAAGACTCTCATTTGCGCGAGATTCGCATCTCTACCGCGTTATTACCCAGCCGCGACGCTATCGAGATCACGATTGCAGACACCGGTCATGGAGTTTCCAGCGACGCAAAGGAAAAACTCTTTCTCCCCTACTTCTCAACCAAACAGCGCGGAACCGGGCTTGGCCTGTCGATCGTAAGCCGCATCATTGAGGATCATCACGGATCGATTCGTGTCGAGGAAAACAGTCCAGTAGGCGCACGGTTTATTATCGAATTGCCGGTCGCTCCGGAACTGGTGAGCGCGACGCAGCCCCAGCATGTCTAACATTCTGATTGTCGACGACGAAGCCAGCATCCGACAGATTTTGCTCGAGGTTTTGTCGGAAGAAGGCTACACGGCTTCCGCTGTGGACTCAGGAGAAGCGTGTGTGGACGCACTGCGCAAACAGCCGTTTGACGTGGTCCTGCTCGACATCTGGCTGCCGGGCGTGGACGGCCTGGATACGCTGCAGAAGATTCGCGATCTGGAAAACGGGCCGGAAGTCGTGATGATCTCCGGCCACGGCACAAT
>Ga0209068_10000325_pt1 | contig 26509 bp, 24 predicted proteins | sample ColStrG_CSR_2012_FD_187200 | JGI IMG/M metagenome (GOLD analysis project Ga0209068, IMG submission 187200) | Freshwater sediment microbial communities in response to fracking from Pennsylvania, USA - Cold Stream Run_MetaG_CSR_2012 (SPAdes)... | ecosystem: Environmental > Aquatic > Freshwater >...
GCCACCACACGCGACATTTTATCGAAATCAAGATTTTCAGCTGTATCTTCAGGCTGATGGTAGTGCTGATACCGAAATGGGGCGGTATCCGTGACCATAATTGCGGGCCAGCGCTGCTGCCAGAAAGACCAGTGATCGGACCAACCCACACCTGGCATGTCGGGGGGAGGGGCGGCTCCCTCGGATGGAAAGTCTGTCGACTGGCGGAAGGCTCTAACGCAACGATGCAGGAGATCACGCGAGTCGGGATCGCCGACGAAAGCGATGAAGTTTCCGGTGTCGGGATAGAAGAGGCTCATCAGCGATGGGTAGTGCTGGCTGCCGTGCGCGTCCGAGTAGAAACCAACCGTTTCGACCGCGATCATGCCTGCCACGTGGACGCCCTGCCGACGAAGCTGCCTGGCATACACCCAACTCCCCATTTCATTGGTCTGAAAGTAAGGCGGCTCTTCGTTCGCAAAAAACACGAAGCGGATGGTTCTGCCCGGGCGGCCTGATTTGAAGAGGCGCGCCAGCTCCAGAACTGCGGCTACGCCGCTGGCATTGTCATTCGCACCTGGGGTACCGACGACGGAATCATAGTGCGCGCCGATGACGATGTTTTCTTCTGGCTTTGAGACACCGTTGATCTGGGCGGTGAGGTTCGTAACGGTTCTTCCGTTCACGGTGTAGGTCTGGCTTGTCGGGTCGTAGCCAAATTCGCGAAGGCGGTTCCGAATGTATTCGGCCGCGGATTGAAGCGCGGCGTAATGCTCGAGATTACGCTCGCCGATGGTGACAGACAGTTCTTTAACATGCTCGGTGAGGTTTGCGCGGATGACCTTTTCATCATTACTAAGGGGCTTGAACTCCCCGTTGTACGACTTTAGGGGCATGTGAACTATGTTGAAGATTGACCAAGTAGCAACGGCGAGCACAAACAAGGCTGCACCTAACAGAAGGTTCCATAAACGAAATATTTTGAACGGTGACTTCGTCATGATGGAAACCCGAGGTTCCGGCGCTTGCGATTCATTTAGAATCCCGGGATGCAACGAGAATACCCTACAGCGCCTCTGGTTGGTGTTGGTGCGGTGATTGTGAGTGATAGGCGCGTGGTCGTGATCAAGCGCGGCCGGCCCCCTTTGCAAGGACAATGGTCGATTCCCGGCGGGATGCTAGAACTGGGGGAGACTGTGCGTGAGGCTGTGGCGCGGGAGGCGTTGGAGGAGACCGGGCTGGTGGTGGATGTGGGCGAGATCGTTGAGCCGCGGCGAACGATTGTTGGGCAGCCGGAGTCGGGCGCTGGGAGCGTGTTGGGGGTTTTCGATCGCATTGTTCGTGATGACGCGGGGAGGATTCGATTTCATTACCTGCTGGTGGATGTGTTGTGCTTCGTGAAATCCGGGGAGTTGCGGGCTGGGGAAGACGCGGCGGAGGCGCAGTGGGTTTCGCGGGAGGAGCTGGCGGGGTTCCCGATTGAGGAAGAGGCTCGGAAGGTGTTATTGCGGGCTTTGAGGGAGGGCGGGGATTTTCGGCCGGATCATGACGCCGATTACCTCAGCGGCTGAAGCCGGGTTCATTTCTGGTCTAATCGCAGCACTGAAGCGCTGCGCCATCCAAAGGCTGTTGAACGCAAGAGTCCTTTCCGCGATAAGGGATTCCTCCCCTTCGCAAAGAGCGCTCAGGGTCGGAATGACAAGGATTCTAGGTATGAATTTTGAGGAGAGAGTTCTGTATCCCACCTTATTTCGCAAAGAGCGCGAAACAAGGTGGGGCACCCTCACTTCTTGTTAGGGCAGGGAACGGCGAACAGATGCTCGCCCTACACAGTCGGGCTTTCGAAAGAGAAAACAGCAGATTCCTCGCTGCACTCGGAATGACAAGGCATAAAGTGAATTGCGTTCTTAAGTTGTGTCTTGTGAGTTGTATTTTGTGGATTGTGTTCCAAATTAAACGCCCCGCGGAGGCCATCCACGGGGCGCCGGTAGACTGGTGAGATTCCCTAGGCCGATTGCCCTTCCGTTGTCCTCGAGCGAACTACGGGTTCTCCCACTGGCTGGGCGGGAGCGGGCGGTTTCCCAAACACACCGGTCATCTACAAAGGGTGGTTCGAGCAATCAGCTAGGTTACAGCTACCTCACTCGGTCGTTTGTCGCTACTTGGCATGGATCCCCTCCTTTCTGAGATGTACCGTCAACATAATCTCGTTTGGCGTGGCGGTCAACTGCCCCTTTGGGGGCTGCATCCGCGTGGTCAATATTTGTGAATGGGCGGTAACGGAAGGTCTCGAATTGGCTTTGCCAATCGGGACTTGTTCCTCAAGGAAACTCGGATTCCGTCGTCTCTCCAATCAAAAGCAGGTCCCTCCACTTCGCGGAATCGCCGGTAAACCGGCGATTCCTCTACGGTCGGGATGACAAACTGTAAATATGGCCGGGATTAACAAATCTTAATGATTCTAGTGCCTATTTTTCGCGCATTTCCACTCCTCGGTACATGTCTGCGGGGCATCTAGGGGAGCGAGTGCGGCGAACGTAGACTAACGATATCCCCTGAAAAAGTTGCATCGGTCTGAGCCGCTTTGGCGCTAGCCCTTCCACGTGTAGGCGTTGGGGTTGGGGAGGCCGATGTGGGCCAGGACGCGGTAGGCGAACTGGCGGGCCATTTCGTCGAAGCCGTCGGGGTGGTTGTAGAAGGTGGGGATTACGGGATAGATGGTGGCTCCGGCGTCGGCGGCGCGGTACATGTTTCGGATATGGATTTTGCTGAGGGGGGTCTCGCGGACGCAGAGGACTAGCGGGCGCTTTTCTTTCAGGCAGACATCGGCGGCGCGTTCGATGAGTTGGGCGGCTACTCCGTTGGCGATGCGGGCCAGCGTGCCGACGCTGCACGGAAGCACGACCATGGCGTCGCTGGGATAGGAGCCGCTGGCGATATTGGCTCCGATGTCGGCGTTGGACTGCAGATGGATCTTTTTGGAGGCTTTGCCGAGTAGCTGCTGGACGAGGTTGTTCCGGCCTTTCAGTTCGAGTTCTTCGGCCATGACGCGGAGGGCGCTGTCGGACGCGATGAAGTTGATGGTGGCGATACGGGAATCCTGTTCGACGGCGCGGAGGAATTCGCGAAGGAAGAGGGCGCCGCTGGCTCCGGTGGTCGCGACGGTCAGATTCTTGGTGCTGACGGATTCGGTGGAAACGGATTTGGGCAAGCGTTCTCCGGGAGGGCGCGAGTAGGCCTTCCTGATTTTACGAGGAATTGGTTTCTGAGCATAGGAACTGCGCCGCCCCGCATGAAGCGGACCGCAAAGCTGACGGGCGGCTGGATCGGTAGCGAAATTCTCTGGTTCTGCGGCGGGTTGCTCTCTTATGGCAACCACCGCGACAGTTCGGGGTCGGCAGTCGGGACGACGGCCTAGAGCCGCCGCCGTTGGCCGCGCAGATGTGGCGGCTGTGGAGCGCGCGATTCGCTCGACGGTGCGTGTTCCGCGCAGCCGCTACTTGCATGAGTTTACGAAGGCTTTTCGGCATTACCAGAAATCATTGAATTCGATTGAGCTGGCGGCAGAGCTCCGCACGGCGGATGTTTTGCTGGTGGGCGATTATCATGCGCTGCCCGCTTGCCAGGAATTTACGGCGTTCCTGCTGCAGCAACTCGCGGGGTTGGAGGATCGTCCAGCGGCGCTCGGGTTGGAGGCGGTCTATGCGAGCCGGCAGGCGGTGGTGGATGCGTGGCTGTCCGGGTCGGCTAATGCGGAGAAGCTTCGCGAGCGGCTTCGGTTTGAGCGTGACTGGGGTTATGACTGGGAGCCCTATCGCGAGCTCTTCACCGTCGCGCGAAAGAATTGTGAGGCCGTCTGGGGATTGGACAGCGAGCCTCGAAAGGATTTGCGGCGGTTGCGGCTGCGGGATCGGCACGCGGTGGGTCGGATTGCGGCGATGCGGGCTGCACATCGAGACTCGCGGCTGGTGGTTTTGATGGGGGAATCGCATTTGGCTCCGAAGCACTTGCCGCGGTTGGTGCGGGAGGCGTTGCCGGGTGAGCGCGTGGTGACCGTGTTGCAGAATGTGGATGCGATTTATTGGCAAGTAGCGGACGGGAATGGGGCGCATCCGCCAGCGGTGCGGGTTTCGGAGGATGTAGTCTGCGTGTTTAATGCGACTCCGATGGAGAAGTACGAGAGTTATCAGGCGTATTTGGAGAGGTAGGGCTTCCACGGGGCCTGAAGGCCGATTGAGTTGGGACCTAACGCCGGCCTGAAGGCCGGCTCTTTCACGTTGGGGTGGGAGGGCTCCAACGGAGACTCTGATTAATCAGCGACAAGCCACACAGGGTAGGGGTCTTTCGACTCAGCATTCGCGCGCTGCGCGCGTGAATGCTGCACTCAAGATGACAGGGGAAAACAGTTTCGGCTGCTCAGGATAGAATTGGGCAGCTTGAAACCTACAGAACTTCGCAAACTGATGCAGTTGGTGCGGCGCGGGGATGTGTCTCCGGATGAAGCTGTGGAACGGCTGCGGCATTTGCCGTATGAGGAGCTGGGATTTGCGAAGGTGGATCATCATCGGGCGCTGCGGGTGGGCGTGCCGGAGGTGATTTTTTGTCCCGGCAAGACTCCGGCAAATCTGGCTGCCATCTTTAGCAAGCTGGCGGCGCGGGGCGGCAATGTCCTGGCTACGCGCGCGACTCCGGAACAGTTTGCAGCGGTGAAGAAGAAGGTGCGCGGGGCGAGGTATCGGGAGTTGGCGCGAGCGATTGTTCTTCAACGGGATTCGGCGAAGACGGGGAAAGGGCTGGTGGTCGTGGTTTCGGCAGGGACCAGCGATATTCCAGTTGCGGAAGAGGCGCTGGTAACGGCCGAGATTATGGGCAACGACGTGCAGCATATTTACGATGTCGGCGTGGCTGGGATTCATCGTCTGCTAGCGCACGGAGATACTTTGTCGCGGGCGCGGGTGATTATTGTCTGCGCGGGAATGGAAGGCGCGCTGCCGAGCGTGGTGGGTGGGCTCGTGGGGGTTCCGGTGATCGCGGTGCCGACCAGCGTCGGGTATGGGGCGTCTTTCAAGGGCGTGACAGCGTTGCTCGGAATGATGAATTCCTGCGCTTCGAATGTGAGCGTGGTGAATATTGATAACGGGTTTGGGGCTGGGTATGTGGCTTCGATGATAAATCGTCTGTAAAAAGCCCGTCTCGGAATTTCGGCCTGTTAGGGATTTGCTTCTCTCGTTCGTCCTACCAGCAATTGCGCGAACCCGCTGTACCCAACGGTTCGCTATTCCTGCAAGGTTCTGGAGGATTCATCTTATGCATCGAGCCCTACGAGCGGCGGCAGCTTTTGTGTCTGTCGCGACATTTGTTGGAGTTTCTCTTGCGCAGACAGCGGTGCCTGCAAAGCCGACGCAGCCGATTGCTGGTTATCTGCGTCACACACAGGATATTCATCAGGAATTCTCCACACGTTTGGCGGGCGCTGCCGCGCTGCAACTTTGGAAACGAACGTTCACTTTCAAGGGTAAGTCTTACACATATGAAATGGTGGGTACCGACCCTGCCAAGGGTTCCGTGACCACAACCGTTCCGGTGTTCCTGGTTCCTGTAGCCGTGACGTTCTCCGATGGGACGGTGCTGGATGCAACGAAACCTGGACAGGTTTCTCATCTGACGGCAGAAGACGGCTTTTTGCAGTCGCCCATGATTCAGCCGGTGACGTTCAGCTCCGGCAAGGTGAACGTGGGAACGACGCAGTTCACCGATGCCTTCCAGCGGGCGAATTTCTGGCAGGATGTTTCGGCGCATTCGCCGAACTACCATGTGCTGCTGGGAACGCCGACGGTGCTTCCGACGTTGGGACTCAAGCCGTCGTCTGCTCTGGGTTCCACCCAAAAGACGTCCACGGGCATCACGTTTGGAACGATTGACGCTACCTTGATCGACAACGCCGCTCTGAATTACATGCGGAAGAACAAGCAGATTAAGCCGAATAGCTTTGTCGTATTCCTGAGCTATAACGTTGTGATCGGCGGAGGCGTCTCCTTCCACAGTTCGGTGGGACCGCAGACCTACACGATTACGATGTACAGCGACAAGGGAGTGATTCCAACCCTTTTTGGCAACCAGTACGCGAAGGTCGCAACGACCGCTGTCACGTCGCACGAGATTGGCGAGTGGCTGGATGATCCGTTTGGCAACAACGCCACGCCGGATGGCGTTCTTGAAGTGGGCGATACGCTGCAACCGCATACGCTGAGCAAGGTCAGCATGGGAAATACCTATACCATGCAGGAACTGGCGTTCCATGACTGGTTCACGTGCAAGGCGCCGCCATCGACTTCGGCGAATGGGTGGTATTCGTTTTTGGGGACGTATAAGACGCCGGATGTGAATTGTCCGTAGGAACTGCCCAACGGAGCACGCTCCGTTGCCACACGAGCAAAAGCAAAAGCCGCCAGTTTCCTGGCGGCTTTCGTTTTTGGGATCGAGATCGCAAGTCAAAAGCGGGCGAGCAGGGGTGTCCGCTAGTACAATCGGCGTTTATGCTGGACTTCCGCCGTACCTATTTCTCTTTCGAAGGCATTGCTCTGGCGTCTAACGGAAGCGAATTGACTCTCGACTATTCCGACCCTGACCAGGGCGGCACCAAGATTTGTTACAGGTATGTTGTTGCCCTTCGTTTTCCACCCACACTAATCACCTGGTATGCGCACGAGGACCGTAACTCGGGGCGCGAGATCGGCTACGATCAAATCCCTGCCGACGTTGTCCGCGACGCGCTCGACTGGCTGCGATCTAATGCAGAGATTGCACGCGCGAGCGGGAAAGAAGCTCTTTGTCAGATCCTGACTGAGTGGTTGGAGTTCTTGGGTCAGCTTGGGAAAGCGGGCGAGGGCGCCCGCGCCACATAGTCAAAAACCCCGCCCTGTTCGCAAAGAACGCGAACAAGGACGGGGCACCCGGTTCTGCCCGGTGGAGAGTTAGTCTTTGTATAGTAGGACTGCCTCGGCTTCTTTCGAATCCTTGGAGTCTACTGGGCGGTAGAACAGTTTTGTGCCGTCGAGGAAGACCTCGATGAAGGCTGGCCGCATGGCGAACGTGCCCTGGATCAGCGCTTCGGATAACGGGTCCTCAATGTACTTCTGCAGGGCGCGACGGAGCGGTCTTGCGCCGTAGCTGCGGTCGACGACCGTCTGCGCCAGAATCCACTTCTTGGCTTCGTCGGTCACGGTTACCGTGATCGAACGCTGCGCCAGATTGGCGTTGAGTTGACCGATCATGAGTTCGAGAATCTGAATGAGGTCGGCTTCGCCCAAAGCTCCGAAGATGATGATTTCGTCCAGGCGGTTGAGGAACTCGGGGTTGAAGGTGCGTTTGACTTCACCTTTTACCAGTTCTTCAATCTTGTCGGAAATCCGCTCCTCTTGTGACGACTGGAAACCGAGGCCTTCGCGCTTCTGCAAGTGCCGGGCGCCAATGTTCGAGGTCATGATGATCACGGTGTTTTTGAAATCGACCGTGTTGCCAAGACCGTCCGTGAGATGGCCGTCTTCGAACACCTGTAACAAGATGTTGAATACGTCAGGGTGCGCCTTTTCAACTTCATCCAGCAGGATGACAGAGTAGGGCGCCCGCTTCACACGCTCCGTAAGTTGACCGCCTTCTTCGTGGCCCACGTATCCTGGAGGCGAGCCGATGAACTTGGAGATGGAGTGCGGCTCCATAAATTCCGACATATCGAACCGGATCAGCGATTTTTCGCTGCCGAACATGAACTGGGCCAGGGTGCGCGCGACTTCGGTTTTACCGACGCCTGTCGGCCCCAGGAACAGGAACGAACCTATCGGACGGTTTGGGCTCTTGAGACCAGCGCGCGAGCGGCGAATGGCGCGAGCGAGCGCGACAATCGATTTGTCCTGCGAGATGACGCGCTTGTGCAGCTCTTCTTCGATGCGAAGGAGCTTGGCCGATTCTTCTTCCTTAATCGCCATGATGGGCACGCCGGTCCAGCGCGAAACCACATCCTCAATATCTTCACGGCCAACCACGCCGCCGGAGGATTCGTCGAGGTGATGCTTCTCGCGAAGGGCACGCAGGTTCTCGCGTTCCTTGCGTTCCTCGTCGGAATAGAAGCGCGCCTTCTCGAACTCGTGGCTGGCGATGGCATTTTCCATGCGATGCACGATGAACTTGATGCGCTTCTGGACCTCGGTGATATCGTCGGGCATCGTGGTCTGGCGCAGCTTGACGCGGGCTCCAGCTTCATCGATCAGATCGATGGCCTTATCGGGCAGGAAGCGATCGGGAATGTAGCGATGCGAGTGCGAGACAGCGAACTGGATCGCGTCGTCGGTGTAGGTGACCGCGTGAAACTTCTCGTAACGCTCCTTGATACCGAAAAGAATCTTGGTGGCATCGGCTTCATTCGGCGGCGGCACCTTGACGGACTGGAAGCGGCGCTCGAGCGAACGATCTTTCTCGATCGACTTGCGATATTCACCGGGCGTGGTTGCGCCGATGCATTGAATTTCTCCGCGCGAAAGAGCGGGCTTCAGGATATTCGCGGCGTCGAGCGAGCCTTCCGCCGAGCCTGCGCCGACCAGCGTGTGGAGCTCATCGATGAAGACGATGGAGTTTTGCGACTCCATCAATTCTTTCATGATCGTCTTCAGGCGCTCTTCAAACTGGCCGCGGTATTTTGTGCCCGCAACGATTAAAGAAAGATCGAGAGCCAGGATGCGCTTGTCGGCCAGGAACGAGGGAACTTCACCGTCGGCGATGCGCTGGGCCAGACCTTCGACGATGGCGGTCTTGCCAACGCCAGGTTCACCGATGAGGACCGGATTGTTCTTGGTGCGGCGGCAGAGGATCTGAATGACGCGATCGACTTCGCCGTCACGACCTACTAAAGGATCGAGCTGTGTGTCTTGCGCGGCCTGAGTAAGGTCGCGAGAGAACTCCGCCAATAAAGACGACTCTCGCTGACGCTGGGGCTGTGCTTTTTCCTGCGTGGTGCGAGCCAGTTCTTCACGGACGGTGGAAAGGCGCAGGCCGCGTTCGTGCAAAATTTCGGCGGCAAAACATTTTTCTTCGCGCAGCAGGCCCAACAGCAAATGCTCTGTCCCAATGTGTTTGTGAGAAAGGCGTTCGGCTTCTTCCGCGGCGTATGCGAGCACGCGCTTGCATTCGTTGCTGAGCGGAAGATCGACCGAGGTCGAAACCTTCTCGCGAATCGTAGTGTGGCCTTCGATCTGTTTGCGGATCGATTCAATATTGGAAGGCGAACGTAGAAAGCGATTCGTGAGGGCTTTATCTTCGCGCAGCAGGCCAAGCAGCAAGTGTTCGGTCTCAATATAAGGAGACCCAAACTGGCTGGCTTCGTAGCGAGCGAAGAAAATGACGCGTCGAGCTTTTTCCGTATAGCGTTCGAACATTTAGCCCTCTTCTGGAACCACATCCCGGGCGACCTGACGCCGCCCTTTGGAAGTTCCCGGCCTCACATCCATTATGCAATTAAGCTGCCTAGAATCCAAAGTGCCCGATCGTGCTAAGGCATAGCTCTTGGGATACCTGCCAGCCGTACCTGTCTTTCCCTGTAAACCCTTCCTACACTTAAAACTCTACAACTTTTATGCCAAAAGCGATTCGGGCGTTACCTCGTCCACGTGACCTTGGTGTAGACGAAGGACCCGGTGACAGCGCCGCGCAAACCCCAGATTGTGGGTCGCGATCAGCGAGGTCAACTCGTGCTCCCGGTGCAATCGCGCAATCAACTCAAACACTACGTCGGCGGTTCGGTTATCCAAGTCGCCGGTTGGCTCGTCGGCCAACAAAATCTTTGGGTTCGTAATCAGCGCTCGCGCTAATGCGACCCGTTGCTGTTCGCCGCCGGAAAGTTCGCCGGAGCGGTGGTGCGCACGCTGATCTAATCCCACTTTGCCCAGCCACTCCGCCGCTTGTTTTTCGGCTTCGGCTGGCAAAACGCCTCGCATGAGCAAAGGCATGGCCGCGTTTTCCAAGGCCGTAAACTCTGGCAGCAAGTAGTGAAATTGCCACACATAGCCGATTTCGCGGTTCCGAAACTCTGCGGCGGCATCCTCTGCCAGCGCGCCAACTTCCACTCCCGCGCACCGGATTGTGCCTTGCGAAGGCCGGTCAAGCGCTCCCAAGACATGCAGAAGGGTGCTCTTGCCAGCACCGCTATCTCCAACCAGGGCAAGCATTTCGCCTGGCTGCATGCTAAAAGACAGGTTGTCAAAGAGCACGATTTCCGCAACGCCGGAGCGGAAGGCCTTGCGCAGGCCATCTACCTCTAATATCGGCGTCTGTTGCATTAGATGCACTCGGCGGCTTCGCCGTCACATCGTGCGTTATGTGGCGGTTCAAGATGCCGATTCTGGGATGCAAAATCCATTTTTACGGATCGCCTTCGTCGCGCAAACCCTCTCACTTTATTAGAGCACGAAGGCGCCGTTAAAGTTCCGTTGCATTCAGTTCCTTCCCAGGTTGGGAATCGGCCTCTAACGCTCACTGTAGACCTGTGCGGGTGCAGCGCAACGTAACGAGGGTCACAAGGATGTGTGCGAAGCAAGCCTACTCGTAACTCAGGCATCGACAGTGTTTCCGGAGTCGCACGGGCGAGGACGCCCGGGCCTCCACTATCTGTTTTGTTCCTCGTTTATCTCTTTTGTTTATTCGTAACGGAGCGCTTCGGCGGGGAGGATTCTGGCGGCGGACGAGGAGGGATAGAGCGTCGCCAGGAACGATACGGCGAAGGCAATCAGGGCGACGATGAGGCCGTCCATTAGGTGAGGTGCGAAGGGGACATAGTCGATGGAATAGACTTCGGCGGAGAGCGAGATGAGGTGATAGTGCGCGCCTGCGTACGAGATACCGTAGCCGAGCATGAGGCCGAGAAGCGTGCCGACAACTCCGACGAGCACGCCCTGCAAGATGAAGATGCGTCGGATTTGCGACTTCTTCGCGCCCATGGACATGAGGACGGCGATGTCTTTTGTCTTTTCCATCACCATCATGGTGAGGGAGATGAGGATGTTGAGCGCAGCAACAAAAACGATCAGGCCAATCGTAATAAAAGTTACAAGACGCTCGAGACGGAGGGCGCGGAAGAGAGACTTATTTTGCTCCATCCACTGCGTTGCCATGAAGCCTTTGCCGGCGGCGGATTCGATTTGCCGGGCGACTTGCGGAGCGCTGTAGATATCGTCGATTTTGAATTCCAGGACGGAAACGACATCGCCGAGACCGAAAAGCTGTTGAGCGTCAGAGAGGCGGATGAATCCCCAGGAACTGTCGTAGTCGTAGAAGCCGGAGTCGAAGATTCCGGCGACGCGGAAGCGAATATATTTAGGAACCATGCCGAAGGGAGTGAGCTCTCCCTGTGGGCTGGTGACGAGAACCACGGAATTGACGGTTGCGCCGAGGTCGGTGGCCATGTCCTTGCCGAGGACGATGGGCGGCATGGAGGAGACGCGGGCTTGGACGGCGGCGAGGGAGTCGGGGGATTCTGGTGTTGCGGTGGATGATTCCGTGTTGGGCGAGGTCGTGGCTTCTAACGCTTCGGCGGAGCCGGTCTTGATGGAATTCAGAAGATCGCTGACTTTGCGTTCTTCGGATGGAATCATGCCCTTCAGCACTGCGCCGCGGGCGCGGGGGCCACGGGAGACTAGCACCTGCTCGTAGATTGCCGGAGCCGTCGCTACCACGTGCGGCTGACGGCTCAAACGATCGAGAAGCGGGCGCCAGTCTTTTATGCCATCACTCTCGACGCGCAGCAGATTGACGTGCGAAGTGGAGCCGAGGAGACGATCTTGCAAATCCTGGCGGAAGCCGTTGTTGATGGCTAACGCGATGATGAGAGAAGCGACGCCGGCGGCTACTCCCAGGATGGAGATCACAGTAACCAGCCCGACCACCGCCTGACGGCGTTTGGCGCGGAGGTAGCGGGCGGCGATGAAGAGTTCGAAACGCATAGGAGGGGCTACCGGCGTCCGTTTGGATTATAGAGCGCGCTCATGCTCTGTCATTGCGAGCATAGCTAGGAATCCCTGTTGCCGTGAAGACTGTTGTGTTTGAAAGGGATTCCTCGCTGTGCTCGGAATGACAAGGTAAAGGGTACGAATTGTGTTGGCACGAATTGTGGGTTCTACAAAGTACGTCTAGATCACGCCCGGGAGTATTGCTGGGACCTTCTCTTTGTAGCTGCGGTAGGCGTCGCCGAAGCGGGTTTCCAGTTCGGCGTCTTCCAAGCGGATCATGATTGCGCCTGTGAGGATGGCGAAAACTGTGAGGCCGTAACAGACGACGAGGCCGGAGCCGACACTCCAGGCCAGCATCTCGCAGAGGTGTCCTAGATAGATGGGATGGCGCACCCGCTGGCGGATACCTTCTGTGACGAGGCGCTGCGGCTGCTGAGGGTTGCGAATTTCCGGTAACCCTCCAAGTTGCGACCAGGTGAATCGCGCGCCTGAGCGGCGATAGATGACGATGCCTGTTATCAAAAGAGCTCCGGCCAGGAGCCACGTCCAGACACTGAAATAAAGATGCACGTGCCAGAACGGCGCGGTCGCCATGCCGACGGCGAGCCACATCGCAATCCACATCGGAACGAGGAATTTGTAGGGGTTGCCTTTGCGGGCGCGCCAGAATGCCGCAAAAGGATGAACCATCAACCAGAACGCGGGAACGGTCGAATAGCCGACACAGGCGAGCCATGCAGTATTCTGGGCGACGTTCTCGAGGAATCGAGGCACTAGTACCTTGACCCCAAGATGTTTTCCACGTGGGCAGGCGAGGGCGCCTGCCCCCACGTGTGCATTGCAGATGCAGGCTTTATGGTTTCCATATACGAAACTCTCCGCTGCAGTGGAGCAGGCTGAGCAGATAGAGCATGCCATCGTAATAGCGCCCCTGGCCTGAAGGCACAGGACTATCCCAGAGGGCGTTTACGAAATCGCGCGACTTGGGATCGGTAGCGGCAAGGCTGGCCACGGCATTGGTGGCCATCAAGCCGGTTGGACGATGTGACGGCGGCTGCGCGGAGGGTGGGGGTACAGGCTTGCCGTCCAGAGTGTAGAGATCGCCGTAATTAGAGAGCCCTTGTGATCGGAAAAAAGACTGAATGCGGTCGCTGAGTTCTTGCTCCTGCGGAGCCTTGCGCCACCACGACCAATCGACCGACCAGTTGCTGGCGGTGCGCCAGGAATCGTAGCCGAAGATGGCGGACTGCGAGAATCCTGTGTCGTGTGGCGTGCCGTCGAAATTGGCATAGGCTGGCGTCAGGCCGGTCTTGGGATGGGCGGCTTTTAGGAAGAATTCCCTGCTGACATTTGCTGCTTGCGCCCAAAAGTCTCGGTCTTCGGCCGGGCCCCAGCGCGCCCAGAGTTCATAGAAGGCTGGGAGATGGTAGGAAGGGTCGGTGAAGCCGCCTCGCTCCACTGCTGGAACAAAGCGGATCATCTTGGTGGTTTCGTCCACTTCGTTTCCCACGGTGCGCGGGCCGAATTTGGTGGGTCCGGACCTCACGGTGCGGTGGCGCATGGTGTGCAGCAACTCGTCGGCTTGGACCTTGTAGTTGTAGATTCCTGTACCACTGCCCCAGCGGTTCGCCGCGAAATACAGCGACATCACGAAGTATTCTTCGCCGTCGGGCGCGGCGGTTTCCTCGTTCGGTGAGCCGTCGGTTTTGCACGACCACGAGAAGTATCCAAACGACGGATGCTTCGGGTCGCTGATGTACATGTAGGTCTTGGCCCAGTTCCACAGTGCGTCGAATTCGGCTTTCTTGTTGAGCTGGACGGCGATCATCATGCCGTAAGACATGCCTTCAGTGCGGACGTCGTGGTTGGCCCAGTCGGTTACATAAGCGAGGGGTCCTTGCGAGTTTTTCCCAACGGGGAAAAATACGGACTGCGTTTCTGGGTTTCCATGGAATAGTTGCTGGAAAGCAGTGTCGATCTTCGCGGAGACTTCAGCGGGGGTGTGGCCGGATTCTGCGAAGAGATTCCGATAGGTTCCCGTGGCATAGGCGCCGGAGCCGTCTTTAGAAGGTCCGTCTGAGACGGGTGATGCGGCGGCATGGCTTGCAACGACAACAAATATGAAGAGCAGCGACAAGAGAAGTCGAGCCGTCGAGACTCCTGCGGGTGGCGTCATATTCTTCAAGGGAGCTACTTCTTACGTGGCGCGGGGGTGATCATGGTCCTTCGCACCGGGACGAGCGCGCCCTTGGAAGGATCGGCGGCGGCGGCGCGAACTAACACCTCGCGCTGGATGTACTGCACGAAATCCTGAATTTGGTGCTGGGTCTCTTCCATGCGCTCCCGCATCTGCAGGATGATGGCGATGCCGGCAATGTTCACTCCGAGATCGCGGGCTAACGAGAGGATGAACTCCAGGCGGAGCAGGTCTTCATCGGTGTAGAGGCGCGTGTTCCCTTCTGTTCGCGACGGCTTCAGCAGGCCTTCGCGCTCGTAGAGCCGCAGAGTTTGGGGATGGATGCCATACATCTCCGCGACGGCGGAAATCATGTAGGCGCCCTTGGATTTGCGTTTGGTCATGGCGTTAGCCTTACGCGACTACTGTACAACAAGACAGCGGCTGGGAAAGATGTATGGCCCATGATAACTTTACGAAACTTTCGAGGTCTCGACTTCGTAACTGGCTCATGCGCGCCAAAAACCTGCTGATTCTCAACATTCTGCTGTTGCTTCCTGTGATTTGTCTTGGCCCTGCGATGGCTTCGACCACACCGTCGGATACGGTGGTCTTCTCCCACGTGAGTGTGATCACGATGCGAACGGACCAGGTTCTCGCGGACCAGACCGTGATCGTGAGTGGCGGGAAGATTCTCAAGATGGGTCCCACCAAAGATGTGGCCGTGCCGAAGGATTCGGTGACCGTGGATGGATCGGGCAAGTACCTGATGCCGGGGCTGGCGGATTTGCATGTGCATTTGTTTTCGTCGGACGATCTGCTGTCTTACGCTGCCAACGGCGTAACAACCGTCTTGAATATGGATGGCTCGCCCATGCATTTACGGTGGCGGGAGCAAGTGCGTCGTGGAGAAATCCTGGGGCCGGCAATCTACACAGCCAGCCATACGATGGATGGGCTTCCTCCCTTGAATGAGATGTTCTTCACCGCTGAAAAGCCAGAGACTGCGGCAGCCTATGTTCGAGAGAGCAAGCGAGCCGGATATGACTTCATCAAGCTCTACGGCACGCTTAGGCCTGATGTTTTTCGGGCGATTCTGCAAGCGGCGGCGCAGGAAAAAATTCCTGTGGCGGGGCATATCAATCGACAGGTTGGAGCGTTGGAAGTTCTAAAATCGAATCAAGTGCTGGCGGCGCATTTGGAGGATTTGATTTTTTCGCGGTTCGATCGTCCACCGACCGATCCCGAGTTGGTCGAATTTGCCGATGCGATTGCGGCATCGCGGATCACGGTAACTCCCAACCTGAATGTGAATCCAACGAACGCCGCGCAATTGAAGGACTTGGATGCGGTGTTGCGATCGGCCGAGGCTGACCTGCTTCCGCCAGCGGCGTATTCGCAATGGATGCCAGCGAATAGCCGGAACGAGCGCAATGATCAAACGGCGCAACAGCTGGAACAAATGCAGCAAGTGCAGACGATTCTTTACAAGCTGGTGCGCTTGCTGAACGCTCGGGGCGTGCGATTGGTATTGGGGACGGATGCCGCGCCTTACGGATTTCCGGGCCTCTCGGCACATCAAGAATTGGCGGAGTTGGTGGAGGCGGGATTCACTCCCTATCAGGCTCTAGTCACGGCAACACGGAATCCCGGAGAGTTTCTGGCGGAGAACGTACCGAGCGCGGAGCACTTCGGCACGATTGAGGAGGGTTTCGCGGCGGATCTGCTGCTCCTTGCGGCCAATCCCCTGGCTAATGTTCAGAATGCGAAACGTATCGACGGAGTAATGCTGCGGGGGCGATGGCTACCCGCGGCTGAGATTGGGAAGCTGCAGGCTTCCGTACGAGCTCACAACGCTGAGATCAAACAGCGCTTGCTGGAGATTGACGCGGCCCTGGAAATGGGCGATATGGGACGCGCTGAGAAAGCTGCTGAGCCGCTAGCTGTTGAGAAGCCACCGTGGATCGCAGAGTGGGTCTTGATGACGAAGGCTCGGAAATTGCAAGGCACAAAGCTTCCGGCGGCGATTCAGGTTGCCCGGTGGAGTGTACGGATGTACCCGGAGTCTTTTTCGGCTTACACCCTATTGGCCGATCTGCTAATGCAGGCTGGGAAACTGAGTGACGCTCTGCCTCCTGTTCGGGAGTCTTTGCGGCTGGAGCCGAACAATGCCGCTTCGCTCAATCTTCTGGAGAAGATTCAAGCTTTGCAGGAGCCGCCCCGGTTTACTCCGGTTGGAACTTATCGAATCGAGTACACCAACGATCAATCGGGCGAGACCCAAAGCAGCGATTTACTGATCGAAGCGGCGCCGGACGGACGGTTGACGGGCAAGAAGAGCGATCTTCGCGAGAAGGGAGATCAGGGGGGCGAGGCGAGCGCGCTACGGTCGGTTCAAGCTGGGCGGGATCGCTTGTGGGCGGTAGCCGAGACACCCTATGGGCCATTGGAATTTCGGATTACTGTTCAAAACACAGATCTTACGGGGTATTGGGCCGGTCCGTTTGGCCGAAATGGGAAGTTGGCAGGGAAAAAGATCAAATAAGGTTTTGCGCACTTCTTACGCACTAAGGTCTGATGCGACTTCCGCCGATAGCAGACACATGGACATCTCAGCCATCGCTTTGCAGGGGTTGGAGCAGGCACAAGTGCAACTGGAAGCTGCCGCAACGGCGATTGCCGGAGGGGGCGCTTCTTCCAGCGGACAAGGCGCAGATACGGTCGATCTCAGCACAGCGGTGGTGGCCTTGCTGACAGCGAAGAACCAGTTTGCACTCGACATCGGTGTGCTAAAAGTCGCGGATCAGACGCAGAAGAGCTTGATTGACGTGGTGGGGTAACGACGATCAAGACGAGCGTTTTGGAAGCTGGGTCAAACAATCCTCGTAAGAACCCTCACCTCGAACAATCCGCTGCGCCTCGATCCAAACACGAGAGCGAAGGTACTTGGGCCAATCCAAGGCGCAGCCATTGGCGATTTGCCGCACGCTTTCGAGCGTTCCGAACTGCTCCCTTTCTACTGGAGTGACTTCCTTGAATAGGGCCTGCCACTCGGCCAAGATTTTCGCCGTACCTGGATCATCCGTGTTCATTTTTCCGGTCCACCGGAACCTAAGGTACATGCTGTAGATTTTCGCATTGAGTTGGGAACTGCGAATTTGCAAAAGAGAAACAGGCAGTTCGTCACCGCTGGATTCATTGAGCGCGATGAAAAGCCCGTCACGAAAACCTGCCCTATTGAATCCGATTTTCGAATTTTCAAACTGCTCAACGGTCCAATTGCTAGATTTTGCAAAAACTCGCTTACATTCCGGATCGAATTCTCGATATTGGGCAGATACTTTGTCCCCAACTTTTTCGAGGCGGACATAAACGAAGCGGACCGGCCATATGTCTAGGTTCTCCGCGTCTTTCTGTTCTCCCAAGCACTCCGACAGAAGAACCATGTGCATTGTTATGGATTGGACGGCGGAGGGACGCTGGTGGCCGACGCCGGACGAGAATAGCACCAAGGCCACAGCTATCAGCAACGTGCCGATCTTCAAAGCAGCGGATCGAATCGAACTCTGGGAGTAGCGAAGCATTTCCCCAGATCCTACGCGGGGGCGGGCGCTAACGGGATGGCCCAACGGTGCCAATCAAATAGCGTGTTTCGCAATCAGTTCGTCCAGCTTGCCTAGCAACGCATCGTTTCCCTGCCGTGGATAGCTCTCCAATTTCTTTTGGAAATGCGGCAGGTTGAAGAGGAAGGATTCCACTCGCTCCTTGCTGAGCTTTTCCCAGAAAGCGCCATAGCCGACCTTGTCCAGCCAATAGGCGTTGAAAATCTGTTCGAACTGGTGCTCGACAGGGACTGCGAGATAGGGCTTCCCCAGATGAAGGGCCTCGGTCACCAGCGAGAAACCCGCATTCGCAATGATCGCTTTAGCTGAGATCAGGTCGGCGAGAAATCCATCTTGGCTCGGCTTCTTGTAGAGGATGTTGCCTTCCTGCCCTTCGCGGCCGAATCCGTAGGCGATAAATGAACTGCGCACCGAGGCCAGCAGCTTTGCCAGAGCGGGCGCTGGGGAAGTGACGTAAACCAAAATATGCTCCCCCTGCCTAGGTTTCGTTTTCAGAATGCACTCGCGCAGAATGGGCGGGAACAGAAATGTATTCGGTTTCGTGACGGGCGCTTCAAAGAAAGATGTAACCAGGAAAGCATTTGCGCGCGGGACCATCAGGCGGGTCACCATCTTGGCGGCAGTGGCATCGCGCCGGTACTGGCTGGGATAGGAGACATCTGCGTTGGTCAGACAATGCTGGTTGTCGATGGAGATCACGGGAAGGCGCTTTCGCCGTCCGGCATGACAGGTGAGCGGCTCAAAATCCGTGATGACCAGATTGATTTCCTTCTCGTCGATGAGATCTTTCAGCCGTGAGATGCTGGCCATAGTTTTTCGAGCGGTCAGCAGGTTCGTGGCAACCGTGCGCCGGTAACGCACTTGATTGTTCACATACGTGATGCGCCAGCCAGAAATTTCCATGACATCGAAATCTTTGCGCAGGTTAGTGAGTCCGCGGTCGAAGGATACGATGTGAACCGCGTGTCCTCTCTGCTGGAGGTGGGAAATGACCTCCTTGGCGCGCGTCGAGTGACCCGCTCCTTCGCCGTTGACTCCATATAGGATGTTTGCCATGGGAATGCCTGCGGAAGTATATCGCGGAACAAATTCGCCGGCTTCTCCGAACCCTGCTCGAGTCGCAACCCGATTGCCGTGTTGCTTACGGCGTGCGGATCCGGTCAGCAAGGCTTGGCGCGATGGCTCGAAAGTGTTTCACATTCCACGTATAGATGGTTTGCGCTTTCGCTTTGGCCGCGCATCGCAACAATAGGGCATCGTAGACGCGTCCCGTCGTGAAGCCTTGCTCCGCGGTAGTGCGGATCGTGTCGAAGTATTCGTCTTCGTCTAAAGCAATCAGAGCCAGCCGATTTCGAACCTCCTCGACGAAGAGCATGGCCTGCTCCGGCGGTATTCTGGGTGTGTCGGGCAGCGCCGTCATGGTTGCGTATACCTCCGCCAAGGTATGGAGGCCGCAAGCCGAGTTTCTGGGCGTCGCCGAAGCCAGCAGCGGAAAGCTGGCCGCGTGGTGCACGTGATTCTCGCGGAAAGCGGCCACCAGAACCGAAGTGTCAAAGAAATCCCGCATACCATCACATCTGTTCGCGTAGATACTTTTCGCGCTCGCGATCGATCAGGTCGGGGATGGAAAAATCACTCGGCTCCCCCGCATAGACCCAAATCCCCTGTTTCTTCCTCAGGGTGGCTTTTGGGCGAATCGGTCGCAGGGTGATTCGATCGCCTTCTTGCTCCAACTCAAGGACTGTGCCAGCCCCAAGCTGCATTTCCTCTCGCAGTGGCTTGGGAAGAACCAAGCGACCAGCCTTATCAAGAGTGAGCTTTGCGTTCATAATGGCATTATTGTATGGTTTAAACCATTTGTAAATGGATTCCTTGGAACTAATTACGAAATCGGGCATCTGTTAGCATTAAAGTTAACCATGCACCTAACCGTCTATTCATCTCCATGGTGCCCCGACTGCCGGGTCGCCAAGCGATTTCTGGCTAAGCACAACATTCCCTTTGAAGAGATCGACATTGAAGCTACTCCCGGTGCGGCCGACGAAGTGGTCCGGCGGACTGGCAAGCGCGCGATCCCCCAGTTCGTGATTGACGGGGAGTGGGTGCAGCCTTATCGGGTTGGAGAAGGTTTTCTGTATGAGGAGATGTCGGAACGTCTCGGAATAAAGGCTGACGATTCAGTAGTTTAGCTTGTTTTAAACCCTCGGAGAAGCGGCCTCCATTGCCACGCGAGCGCCCGCCTACCATGTCTTTCCCGCCTAGGCCACTGCCTTCCGTACTGTAGCCGGATTACCCTTGGCTTGTCATGATGGAGTTTCACCGGGAACCCCCGCCGACGGTGCATACTTTTGGGCCTCACTGAGGGACATGCCGGATAACGAAGAACCGCGGGTAAATGACGGGACGAACCACGACCTTGGGCAGAATCTGCCCAGGACTGGTCCCGGGGGTTCCCATCCCCATATGGACTGGCGCTCGCTCACCGCTGCGCTGCTGGCTGCCATCCTGGTGGCCACCACGGCCTTTCTGGTACCCCGCTACCATCGCGTCGCCAATCCCTTGGAAGGCGAAGTTGCCAAGTTGACCACCGAAGTCAACGAATTGCGCCAGGAACAGGAAATGCCCAGCCTGGTGCTGAATCGCTATCGAGGATCGATTTGCTACATTTTTGGCGTTTACCGGGTCGGTTTTCCGAATAATCCGTTGTCGTCCTTGCGGGCGCGCGTGGCTGGAACTGGCTTTGTTGTGGCGGATGGCCTGGTCGCCACGAATCGCCATGTGGCGGAGCCCTGGTATGGAGATCCCGAGGCGGAAGCTCTGATTCAGCGTGGCGCAGTCGGCAAGCTGGAAAAGCTGCTGGCTTACTTTCCAGACATGCCTACTCCGATTGATATTGATCCAGTGGTGGTATCTCCGCTGCACGATCTGGCGCTGGTGCGGTTTATGAACAATTCAGGCGGGAAGACTTTTCCGCCCCTGCCGCTTGCCGATCAAGCCGGAACTCCGGGCGAACTGGTTTCTGTCGTTGGATATCCCATGGGCGTGGCAGGGATGGTAGCGAAATCGCCACAAGCAGTCTATGAACGGCTCGCCTACCGGCACGATGATGCGGGAGCGGCAAGCGAACTCGCTGCGCTTTCGCTGATCCGTCCCTCAGCGACGTACGGGCATTTAGGCGACGTTGTTGGCAGCAAGATCGTTTACGATGCTCCGACCGCGCACGGCGGCAGCGGCGGTCCCGTGTTCGACTCGCACGGTCACGTGATCGGCATCAACACCGCATATATGGACGGCTTCTCCGGCGGCACGCTGGGAATCTCCGTGGGCGCGCTCAAACCGATGATTGCCGTGGCACGACAAATCAAATAAGACTTCTTAAAACAGAAACACGTGTGCAGCAGCCCAACGGAGCAAGCTCCGTTGCCACCCGAGCCAGACCCTCCACCGATTTATCTCAGGATGCAGCCGCGCTGCGTGCTCGCGCCACTGGCCGTAACGTCCTTCGCAGTGCGATTGCGAGTTCTGGCACGCCTTCCGTAAGTTCCCAGTGGTGGTGATCGGCTAGGTTGTCCAGAGTGCGCACGGCCTTGGGTGTGAGTGCCAAGAGAACTTCGCGGCGGTCTCCGCTCTCGCGGTAGCGACGCACGTATCCGGCGACGGTCAAGCGGTTCACGAGTTCGACCGCGCTGTGATGCTGCACTCGCAATCGGTCAGCGATTTCGCCGACTCTGGGCCGTACCCCCTCAGGCAGTCCCTTGATGGCAAGGAGCACCTGATGTTGCCGGGGTTCCAGACCTAACGCTCGAGCAGCGAGCTCGCCGGCATGCAGGTGCCGGCGAATCTGATGTCGAATTTCAGCCAGGGACTGATACTCGACCAGGGTGAGACAACGGTTTTTCATGGGCGGGATTATAAATCACGGCTTATTCGCCGCGACACACCGAACGGCCATCCGATGTACTAAATCGATGCAACGAGTATTCGACCCAGCAACAGTTGCGCAATTCATGGATCAGGACCCTCGTACCATTGACGAAAGGGACGCTTGGTGTTGCGGATGTTAAGCCGCGCCTTCACCACCCTTTCCCGACAACCTATCCGCCGCAGCCGCCTAGCCTTCCTGGCTGCGCACATTTAGAATCTGAGGTTCCCTGAATCCATCGCCACGCAGGAGCCACCGTGATCCACCGCTATACCCGCACCGACATGGGCCGCATTTGGAGTGAGGAAAACCGTTTCCGAACGTGGCTTGCTGTGGAAGTCGCCGCCACCGAAACTCTGGCCGAAGCCGGATGGGTGCCGAAATCCGCCGCGCGCACGATTCGCGAGAAAGCCAACTTCAAGCTCGAACGCATACAGGAGATCGAAGCCGAGGTTCGGCACGACGTGATCGCGTTCACCACGGCTGTCTCGGAATTCGTGGGCCCTGATTCGCGCTGGTTCCATTACGGGCTCACCTCGAACGATGTGGTCGATACGGCGCAGGCGTTAATGATCACGCAGGCATCGAAACTGATCGATGCGGGGATCGTGAAGTTGTCGGCCGCATTGGAAAAGCGTGCCTGGGAGTTTAAGGACACACCGCAAATTGGCCGCACGCATGGCGTTCACGCCGAACCCATCACGTTTGGGCTGAAGCTGGCCAACTGGTATGCGGAGACACAACGCAACCTGGCCCGCTTCCGTCACGCCGCCGAAGATATGCGCGTGGGCAAACTTTCAGGGGCGGTGGGAACGCTGGCGCATCTGACGCCGGAGTTGGAAGAAAAAATCTGCAAGAAACTGGGCCTGGAGGCAGCGGCCATTTCTTCGCAGGTGATCCAGCGCGATCGGCATGCATTTTATCTGGCGACGCTGGCAGTGGTGGCGTCCACGCTGGACAAGATTGCTACGGAGATTCGCCACCTGCAGCGGACAGAAGTCCGAGAAGCCGAAGAGTTCTTCTCGGAAAAGCAAAAAGGCTCTTCCGCCATGCCACATAAGCGGAATCCCATTACCTGCGAACAGATTAGCGGTTTAGCCCGCGTGATTCGGTCGAACGCGCAGGCTGGGTTTGAGAATGTGGCGCTATGGCACGAGCGCGATATTTCGCATTCGTCGGTCGAGCGCGTCATTTTTCCCGACTCGACGATTCTGATGGACTATCTACTGGCGAAGACCACGAGCCTGATTGAAACCATGTTCGTCTATCCCGAGCGCATGCGCGCGAATCTGGAGAGCACGGGCGGCCTGGTGTACAGCGGACAGTTGCTGCTCGATCTGGTCGAAAGCGGAGTCTCGCGCGAAGACGCTTACCGCATGGTGCAGAGCCACGCGATGCGGTCGTGGAAGGAAGGCCGCAACTTTAAGCAGGAAATTCTGGAGGACCGGGCAATTACGAGCCGCGTTCCTAAAAAGAAAATCGAAGAAGCGTTCAACCTGGACCGCCAATTGAAGAATGTGGATAAGATTTTTGCGAGGGTGTTTGGGAAGAAGAAGGCTACAAAGAAGAGGAAGGGGAGGGCTTAGTCCGAGGTGTGTTCTATGCATAGGACATTGTGAATTCCCCAGCCTTTCAAAAGCGAAGAGCGGGGCCCCCGGCGGGCAGCCTACTGTGAAGCGTTGCTCGTTTCAGTCGAAAGATCTCGCACTGAGATGTCGATGCCAGCGCATTTGACGGCCTGAAAGTCGAGACTTGGGTGTTCCTTGTAGGTCACCTCTAGATGCTTGGAATCTATCCAGTTCATCTTCAGATCTATAGATTTTGCATCTTGAGTGAACAGCAAGATCTCGATTGGAGACTGTGGCCCCTTGGTCGCCTTCAGATACAAAACAGTTTCCAAACCGGCATTTCCGGGTCCACTATGCTGGTCCGTGCGAGCAATCGCAAGCCACTGCCCATCAGGAGATCGAGCTTCTGCGGACCAGATCGTCACGACATCTTTACAGCCAGAGAATAAAGCGCACGCTGAAATGGTTAGGAGAAGAATCATCTTGCGGATCGTAGAATGGATACCTCTAATACTTTTAATGATCGGTTCGCCCTTACTATCTTCAATATCTCTCGCTACTTTTGGCATAGAGTTCCATTCTGTTGCGCGTTAAATCCCGAAGTGATATTCGCAACATTGACTACGGGTGTAAACGGGTGTTCGGGACGATCCATCGGCTTGCCTGGAGGATAGTGGCCTCTATATTGCGCATAGGTGTCCGCTAAGGCAAGAGCCTGATCAAGAGTGTATCCCGCAGCACTCGTGTAGACCCCGAACACATAGTTTGCATACGCCGGTGACGCTCCCCGTGGTTGTGCATCCAGCTCGCCGCCTGCGCGGAACTGAGAGAGATAATAAGGCGGGTGGCCGACCCTTTCATGGTGTGACTTCCCTTCCCAAAACGGAATCTCGGGTGCCCCGTCCTTGCGTTTTTTGCAAGGGCGGGAGTCATACCGCCGATACGATAGGCTTGCCATGTCGCCCCGATTGCAGGGTTTCTACGGCGCTCATCACCTGCACTTTATCACGTGTTCTCGTAACCGGGGTAGACCGTTGTTTCGCCGCGCCAGCGGCTGCTTCGGGTGGATGAGGGGTGGGGTGAGATTTCGTTTCGCGTGGGTTGAGACCTGTTGTCCCAGGCAGTGTTTACTCCCGCCCTGGCAAAGAACGCAAGGACGGGGCACCCGATATTTCATTTTGGGGAAGAAGAGTCAAAACCTACGAAAGGGCCTGCCACCCGCCCGATGCCCGGCGCTAATTGTCCGCTTGGCGAGTTGGTTGTGTGTTTTTCCAATTGGGCATCCTTTCGTAAGAAGATTTTCTACGATGCCGTGAGTCCCGAAATCACGCAAGCAAAAAATGAAGGTAGGTTCACTTTTTTCTTGCGCGAATTCCGGATTCATGAAATTCTCTAACCTCGTCTTTGGAACAAATACCTCTTACGAAAGGACGCCCAATTTGTTGACGTATACATCGCACAACCCGCTGCGTGGGCAAGATAGGCCAGGTATTGGCCTGTTTTGCAACTGGGCGTCACTCGCCCTCTTCAGCTAGTTCGCTGAATCCTCGCACACAAAATCCGCTGCGCGATTGACCACGATCATGGTCTTTCCATACGCACGAGGAATTCCTGCACCCGAATATATCTGGGCACAGGAATGCTTCGCTGCGCTCAGCATGACACGTCATGCTCGCGCACCCGTGTCTCTAACTTCAGCGCAACTCAAATCCGGTACTGCCGGTTAGAAAACGAATCTCGATATGTTGAATTTTCTGAAGACGATTTTGCATGGGCAGAACCAGTTCGCCTCGGGCGGGCTGCTGCTCATGTTGGTTGGGGGTATTGCGGCTTATCTGCGATCCATTCCGCTTGCGTTGTGGGAGTGGACCGTCGAGCAGACCACCATGATGATTACCGTCAAGAACGACGACGTTGCTTTCGTGTGGGTGAAGGAATGGTTTCAGGAGCAGGAGTTTCTCAAGCGCATTCGCCGTGTGGATCTGGATACCACGCTACGATGTTCTCGCCTGGCTCTTGTTCCTGCGCCGGGGCGCCATTGGTTCTGGTATCGCGGACGTCCGTTCCGGGTTACGTTCTATCGCTCGGAAGACAACAAGGCCCAAACGCAGCGACGCAGCGAAACGTTGTATTTCGAGACCATCGGCCGCCAACAGAGCTTCTTGAAGAAGCTGGTGGAGGAGATCGCCGAATGCCATCGCAAAAAGCTACGGCAGAAGTCGTCGCTGTTTGTGCACGATGACTATTGGAACGAAATTGAGGGCTACTTGCCGCGCCTGCTGGACTCCGTCATTTTGCAGAAAGGGGAGAAGGAACGACTCATCGAGGATGTAGAGAAGTTCCGGGCTTCGAAGGCGCGGTACCGTCAGTTGGGAGTTCCCTATCATCGGGGATATCTCTTCTACGGGCCGCCGGGGACGGGCAAGACTTCGCTGGCGTCCGCGATCGCGGATCAGTTCGCCATGTCGATTTACGCGATCAACTTGACGAACTTCAACGATCGCAGCCTGATGCGTGCGGTGAATGACGTTCCGCAGCATTCGATGATTCTGTTCGAAGACATCGACTGCATGCGGAGCGGGCAGTCGAGGGACTTGAAGGAAGCGGGGTCGACAAGCAAGCAGACGGGCAGCGGCGACGACAAGAAAGAGGGCAAGTCTGCGGAGAAGGCGGAAGACAAGCTGGGCGTAACTCTTTCCGGACTGCTCAACGTGCTGGACGGATTCTATGCGCCCGAAAATGTGCTCTTCGTGATGACCAGCAACCAGATCGAAGCACTCGATCCGGCATTGCTGCGGCCGGGACGCATCGACTACCGGCTCTACCTGGGCAAAGCGACGGACCAGCAGAAGGCTGAGCTGTACCGCCGCTTTTTCACCAGCGCTTCCGAGTACGAAGCGTTCGCGTTTGTCGAGGATCATCCCTGGGCGCAGACCATGGCGGAGTTTCAAGGTTTGTTGCTGGGGTTGGAAGAGAAGGGGGAAATCAAGCAGGAAGATCGTCAGCCTGGAGAGCTAGTTCTTCGCTAGGCAGGTGATCGAGCTGCAGGAAATCCAGCCAGGGATCCAACGAAAAGCCCCGCTTCCTCGGCGGGGCTTCTTGTTTCAACTGAGGTTGAGAAACAGCAGATTCCTCACGCCTAAAAGGCGTTTGATTGAATAACGACGCTGGCTCGCAGTCACGAGTAGATTGGAAGTGACGAAACGACCAAGGGCTCGAGAAGGAGCCAACGTCATGCTGATTATAGG
>Ga0209068_10000326_pt1 | contig 26368 bp, 22 predicted proteins | sample ColStrG_CSR_2012_FD_187200 | JGI IMG/M metagenome (GOLD analysis project Ga0209068, IMG submission 187200) | Freshwater sediment microbial communities in response to fracking from Pennsylvania, USA - Cold Stream Run_MetaG_CSR_2012 (SPAdes)... | ecosystem: Environmental > Aquatic > Freshwater >...
ACTCCTTCAGGTCGGCACCCTCGACCCACGGCGCCACCATGGGGTGGCGCTTGAGGTCAGCGATGAGCTCTTCGGGCCGGACCTTGGCCTCGGCCAGTTGGGTGACGCTCAGCACCACGCCGACGGCGATGCTGTCGAGGTTGGTGTAGACGAATCCGCCCCCGGCGATGCCGCGCGTGCATCCGACGATCTCGAAATCGGCTCCCTCGTGGCCGGCCAGCCCGAACCGCTTCTCGATCTCCTCGCGGGGCAGGGCCAGGATCTCCTTGGCGCCGAGGGTGAAGTTCTCGGCGACGGCCTTGGGATAGAGACCCGCCTCCTTGGCCAAGAACGAGTTCACCCCGTCGCAGGCGATGACCAGCGAGGCGGTGAGGTCGCCGTCGGGTCGATCGGTGCGTACCCCGATGACTCGGCCGCTGCCCGAGCGCAACAAACCCGTCGCCGTCGTGCTGGTCACCAACACCGCTCCGGCATCGGTGGCATGGCCGGCCAGCCACGAATCGAAGTCGGCTCGGAAGGTGGTCGCCCCGTTGTAGGGAGCCTCGGCCCAGGCCGTCGTGCGGTAGTCGATGGTGAGCGACTGCTGTTCGGTCATCACCACGGTGCCACGACGGGTCACCCAACGCTGGATGGGCGCCTCCTCCCACCACCGGGGAATCAGAGTGTCGAGGATGCGCCCGTAGACGACGCCGCCGTACATGTTCTTGGAGCCGGGGAACGGGCCTCGCTCCACCAGACAGACGCGCTTGCCGGCGCGGGCCAACACGAGGGCGGCGCTGGCCCCGGCGGGACCGGCCCCCACCACAATCACGTCGAAATCCGGTAGCTCGCCGTCAGTCATCTTCGGCTCCTGGTCGGTCGACGTCGAGGCGGCGGGCGAGCTCGGCGACGAGGGCGGGGCCGTCGGTCACCAGGGCCAGGTCGGCCAACGACATCATGGGACAACTGGCATCGGTGTTCACCGAGATGACGTGGGCTGGGTCCCCGAGACCGGCCACGTGCTGGACGGCGCCGCTGATGCCCACCGCGAGGTAGAGGTCGGGCTGAACGGTGACCCCCGTCGTTCCGATCTGGCGCTCGAAGGGCAGCCACCCCCAATCGGTGACGACGCGGGTACCCCCGGTGGAACAACCGAGGGCCTCGGACACCAGCCCCAACTGGTCCATCGCCGCCTTCGATCCCAGACCGGCACCGCCACCGACGATCCGGGGGGCCTCGCTCAGATCCATGGTGGCCGGGTCGGGGGGAATGACCTCGATGACTTCGGCATCGACAGCCAGGCCGCCAGTCCAGCCCTCGCTCCCCCCGCCGGGCCCGGCGAATGCCAGTGGCTGCGGTGTCGGGGCACCCAGTCGGGGATCGAAATCGGCGCCGCGAACTCCGGGCTGGAGCGTCACCACGAACGGGCCTTCAACCACAATCTCTTCCATGAGCAACCCGCCGCGGGTGGCCACGGTGGCGCCATCGCCGCGCACCACGACCGCGCCCGCCAACAATGGTCGGTCCAGGGCGTGGGCCAGACGGGGGGCGAGGTCGCGCCCGTCGGGCGCGTTGGGGAGAATCACGATGTGCTCATCGGCGAGCGCGGCGCCGAGAACATCGGCCCATGCCGCCGGCGCAAAACTAGGCCGCTCCCACGTCCGCACCTCCGACGCCACGCCGGTCAACTCGGCGGCGGCGTCATCGGTACCGTCACCGACCAACAGCGCTCTCCCGCTCGCCTCGGCCACGGCCTCCGCTCCCCCGAGCGGCAAGCGCCCAGCCCGAACCGGTACCACGGCGATCACAACGAGGCCCCGACCCGGTTGCCCTCGATCACCGCGGCGTGGGCCCGGCGGGGGGCGACGCAGTCGCCGATGCGCTCGATGGTCACCGAGGTGCCGGCGTAGGTAGCCTTCAGCTGGAAGTACAGGTCGTCAGCGGGTGAACCGGGCACCGCCAAAACCACCCAGTCCGCCGTCATGGGAGTGGTGACACCAGTGGGATGGTGCTGCACCTGAAGGGCAACGCCCTCCATCCCCACGATCACCGAGTCAGGAATCTGGACGATGCCCTTGCTCGTGGCCCGCAGCCACCAGTTCTCCATGTCGAGTGTGATGCCCAGATCTTGACCGACGACCATGCCCGGACTGAGGATCTCGACGGAACAGCCCCGGTCGGCCAGCAACTCGGCGACGCTCGTGGCTTGGTGAAAACCGACCTCGTCGATGACGATCACCCTGCCCTGCGGTGCGAAGCGCCCGTTGACCACCTCAGTGGCATCGATGACCGCCACCTCCCCGGGGGCCGGTTGATCGGCCCCGAGCACGGGGGGTGCCCACCACGGTCGGGCGGGGACCGATCCGGTGGCCACCACCACCGCATCGGGAGCAAAGGCCTCGACGGATTCGGCCGTCACCTCCACGCCGAGCTGGAGATGCACGCCCAGACCGGCGGCCTCGTGCACCTGGTTGCGCACCAGATCACCGAACTCGGCCCGGTTGGGTACTCGTGCCGCCCAGCGCACCTGACCGCCGGCCTCGTCGGCCCGCTCCTGGATCGTGACGTGATGGCCGACCCGGGCCGCGGCGATCCCCGCTTGCAGACCCGCGGGCCCGGCCCCCACGACCAGGACCCGCTTGGGAGCCGACGGGCGCAGGGCCACCGGCTGCGCCTCGCGTCCGGTGACCGGGTTCTCGATGCATCCGAGCCAGCGGTTGAGCCCCATCCGACCGACACACTCCTGGTTGCACGACAGGCAGAGACGGATGTCGTGATGGTTCCCCGAGCGCGCTTTGGCCACGAAGTCGGCGTCGGCGATCTGGCCGCGAACGATGCCGATGAGGTCGGCATGACCCTGGGCCAAGGCCCGCTCGGCCTGCAAGGGATCCTTGAATCGCCCGACGCCGACCACGGGCAGTTCGACCGCCTTGCGCAACGCGGAGGGGATGAACATGGCGTAGTCGGGGGGGATGTGCATGGACGCTTCGATCATGAACAGCGAAGCGGTAGCCACCCCGATCGACGTGTTGATGTAGTCGACCAGTCCCAGCTGCTCCACGGCCTTGGCCACCTCGACGGTCTCGTCGATGGTGATGCCGTGTTCGATGAGCTCGTCACCGCAGAGGCGAACGCCGAGGGCCAGGTCACGACCGATCGCCTCGCGTACCGCGGCCACAATCTCGTGCAACAGTCGGGACCGGTTCTCCAAGCTTCCCCCGTAGCCATCGGTTCGGGTGTTGGTGGCTCGGGAAAGAAATCCGCGCACGATCGAGGAGTGCGAGCACTGCAACTCGATGCCGTCGAAGCCGCCCTCCTGGCAACGCGCTGCGACGTCCGCGTACCCGGCCACCACCTCGGCGATCTCCAGATGGTCGATGGCCTTGGGCACCTCCCGGAACAACGGGTCGGCTACCGGCGACGGACCCCACACCGGGAGGCGGGTGTACATGCTCGACGCTTGACCGCCGTTGTGGTTGATCTGGGCGAAGATCGGTACGCCGTGGGCGTGGACGGCCTCAGTAATGCGCTGGTAGCCGGGCACCACCTCGGGGTGAAACCCGTGGATCATCTTTTCGTAGGGCCAATCGGTGGGGTGGACCGAGTGCTCCTCCGTGATGATGAGCCCGGCACCGCCCGCGGCCCTCGCCGCGTAGTAGGCCGCGTGTTGTTCCGATGGCATTCCCCGCTCGGCGTAGTTCGTCAAGTGGGCGGCGAACACGATGCGGTTGGCCACCGTCACCGGACCGAGCTGCAGCGGGCTGAAGAGATAGCGGTACTGGCCCCCGGACATCAGCGCTCACCGTCCACGGCCACCGCGGCGCGGCGCCCCTCGAGCATCGCCTCGTAGATCGTGCGGGGGGCGACGTCGTCGCCGGCGCGCAAGTGCCGTTGACCACTGGCCTTCCACAGGTCCTCGTCGGGCAGTCGCGGGCCGGCGTCGATGAGCACGGCGGCCTTGAGCTCGCGGCGGTCGCCGGTGAAGCGATCCTCGACCATGACCCCTCCGACCCGGGCGGCGCGCACGACGGCGCGTTTCACAATCGTGACCCCGGCGGCGGCCAGGCGGGTGTTGACCGGCGCGAGATCCCCCGAGCGGCTCAGCATGGTCCCCACAATGAGGTCGGGGGTGACGATCGTGACGTCGAGCCCATCGGCAACCAACAACTCCGCCACTGATACGGCGATAGGCCCCCCGATCGGATCCCAGATGACGACCGGACCGGGCGCCAGGAGCTCGGCCCCCGTGCCCGCTCGGGCCCCGGCCAGCACCTCGTCGGCGCCGAGCACCTCGGCACCGTCGTCGATCTCATAGGTGGCAATGCCCGGGAGGCTGCCGGTGGCCACCACGACATGGTTCCGCCGGTCAAGGTCGGCCGCGGTGAGCTCCCGACCGAGTTCGACCGTCACGCCCAGCCGCCCACATTCGGCCGTGAGCCAGTCAGCGATGGCGGCCAGTTGATGGCGCCCTGAGCCTTGGGCGGCAACTCGCACCATGCCCCCCGTCTCGTCGGAGCGATCGACGACGGTGACGCGATGGCCGCGACCAGCAGCGACCCGAGCGCATTCCAACCCGGCTACGCCGGCGCCCACGACGGTGAGGTCCACCGGATGACCCGTCGTTCCCGACGGTTCGGCTTCGGTGGTCTCATAGCCCGCCCCGGGCTCCACGACGCAGGTGACGAGTGGGTTGCGGGCGTCGCGCACCTTGCAGGTTTGATTGCAGAGGATGCACGGGCGGATGTGCTCGGGATGACCGGCGGCGGCCTTGGCCACCAGATCCGGATCGGCGATCTGGGCGCGGGTCATCTCCACGCCATCGCAGCGCCCGTCACTCACTGCCCACTCGGCTTGGCCCACATCGATGATCGAGCCCTGAGCGAACACGGGAACCCGCCCCGCCACCGCGGCGCGGATCTGTCCGGTGAGGTCGAGGTTGAACCCGGGTTCGTCATGGCCGTCAGGTCGAGTGGCCTGCACCGAGTAAATGCCGCCTCGCACCACCACCAGATAGTCGATCCAGGGCACCAATTGATCGGCGATCTCGACCGCGGCGTCGGGCACGATCCCCGCCCACGGGGCCAGCTCGTCACACGACAGGCGCAAGCCGACGATGCCACCACCAGCACCGGCACGCGCCGCGTGGAGTACCTCCCGAGCGAAGCGCTGACGGTCGGCTCCGTAGGCGTCGCCCCGCAGATTGGTGAGTCCAGAAAGGAACTGACGGACCAAGCTGTTCTGCCCGGCGTTGAGCTCGACGCCGTCGAGACCGGCGCGCATGGCTGACTCGGCTGCTTCCCCGAACCCCCGCACCACCGCGTCGATGTCTTCGGGCTCCATGACCTTGGGCATCTCGCGGGTGTTGACCTCGGGCACGCCGCTGGGTGCCCACAACGGTCGCTGGCTGTAGGCCGAGGAACCCTGCCCCCCGGTGTGACCCACGGCGGCCAATGCCAGCGCCCCGTGACGATGTGAGGCCCGGGCGATCGCACCCCATCCGGGCTCACATTCGCGGGCCAGCGGGCACCGCTCGTAGGGCCAGTCCGACTCGTGGACCGAGGCCTCCTCGACCACGATGACCCCCGCCCCGCCCACGGCCCGACGCTCGTAGTAGGCGACGTGGCGCTCGGACAATGAACGATCCCACCCCAGGTTCGTTTCGTGGGGCCCGAACAACACGCGGTTGCCGGCCACGCGGTCGCGCAACGGCAACGCTTCGAGCAGCCTCACAAGGTGGAGTTTCACACGCCACCCCAAGGCATCCCAATCCTCATTGAGCGCGGAGTCGTGCCGATAGACATCTTGACCATCGCTCGATAGCAAGCAATCTGCATCCCGGCGCTCGGGGTGTCGAGGGGAGACTGCCTATGGACCGGGACGACGCACGCGCCTTCGAGGGCGCGGCGCGGGTGCCCGGCCCGGAGCAGGAAGCGGTGATCGCCCGCATGGTCTTCAACGCGCTCGACCACGGGGTCCTCGTGCAGGGCCCCCTCGGTCGCGTAGCGGCGGCCAATCCGGCCGCCGCCGCGATCCTGGGGGTCGACCGCGATGACCTCATCGGTGGACTCGTCGAACACCTCACCGGTCCCTTGCTACGCGCCGATGGATCGACGTTCGAGCCAGAGGAGCTGCCCGCGCGCGCAGCTGTGCAGACCGCCCAGCCTCAGCTCGACGTGGTGATCGGCCTGCCCGGCGACGACGGAACGGTCCGCTGGATCGAGGTGAGCGCCCGGCCGTTGCGGTCCGAGGGCGCGGTGTTCGCCGTCGTTTCGGCCATCCGCGACGTCACCGAACGACAGCGGGCCGAAGCCGCGTTGCGCAACGCCGAGCGCCGGCAACGACTCGTGCTCGAACACGCCGTCGGTGGCTACGCCATCCTCGACGACTCGGGAGCGCTCATCGACGGATCGGCCACGCTGTTCGAGTGGTGGGGAGCCCTGGGGACGCGCATCGCCGCGGGCATCGACGCGCTTCACCCCGACGACCGGGGGGCCGTGCGCCGCATCATCGAACGGGCGAAGGAGACACCCGGATCGCCGCATCGGGCCGAGCTCCGTGTCGGGGGTGACGACGGCCTCGAATCGTGGATCGAACTCACCATCACTGATCGCCGCGACGACGCCGCCGTCGGTGGGATCGTCGTCAACTTCACCGACATCAGCGAACGGAAGCTGGCCGCGCAAGCCCTCGCCGATCAGGCGGTGCACGACCCCGTGACCGGGTTGCCCAATCGGCGCCTTCTCACCGACCGCCTCGATTTGGCCATGAAGCGGGCCGACCGCCACGGATCCCAGGTCGCCGTCCTGTTCTTTGACATCGACCATTTCAAGCTCGTCAACGACAGCCTCGGCCATCCCGCTGGCGACAGTGTGCTCCGCGCCCTGGCGGCCCGTTTCCGCGCCGCGGCGCGAGAGACCGACCTGGTGGTTCGGTTCGGCGGCGACGAGTTCGTGGTCGTGTGCGAGGACGTGGATGGGATCGACGACGCCTTCCAGATCGCCGAGCGGTTCAGCGCCCTGCTCGAAGAGCCGCTGAGCATCGATCGGGCCGAACGGATCGTGACGGTCAGTGCCGGCGTGGCCATCAGCCACCAGGGCAGCACTCACGCCAGTTTGTTGCGAGACGCCGACGCGGCGATGAACCTGGCCAAGGAGCGAGGACGCGCCCGAGTCGAGGTGTTCAGCGATGCCCTCCGGAGCGAGGTGACCCGGCGGCTCGATCTCGACACCTCGCTGCGCCGGGCGCTCACCCGCAACGAGCTGCGCCTGGTCTACCAACCCGTGATCGACGTGGCCACCGGTCGGTCGGTCGGTTGTGAGGCCCTGTTGCGGTGGGACCACCCCGAGCTCGGCAGCATCACCCCTGCGGAGTTCATCCCCGTCGCCGAGCGGTCGGGTCTCATCGTTCCCATCGGAACCTGGGTCATCCGCACGGCGATCCTCCAGCTGGCCGAGTGGCACCGCCAGGCCCCCGAACTCGCCGATCTCTGGATGGCCATCAACCTCTCCGCCCGTCAGCTCGGCGCGCCGGACCTCGTGTCCGCCATTACCGAGAGTTTGGCCGAGGCCGACCTGCGACCCGGCTCCTTGCACCTCGAGGTGACCGAGAGTGCGCTCATCGATGACCTGTCGAACTCGATCGAACGGCTCAAGGAGCTCAAGGCCCTCGGGGTACACCTCGACATCGACGACTTCGGCACCGGCTACTCGTCGCTCTCCTACCTGAAGCGGCTCCCCATCGACACCCTGAAGGTCGACCGTTCGTTCACCGACGGTCTCGGGACCGACCCGCATGACACCACCATCGTCAACGCCATCATCAGCCTCGGGCGAGCCCTGGACCTCGGCCTCATCGCCGAAGGCGTCGAGACACTGACCCAACTCAACGAGCTACAGCGACTCGGGTGTGCCTTGGCCCAAGGGTTCTACTGGAGCGAACCGCTACCGCCCGCTGAACTCCTCGCCTGGATCAGCGCTCGGGTGCCTTGACCCCTCCACCCGTTTCTGTGGCGCTGGAACCCCGCAGGAAGGGTCCAATCGCCACAGGAACCGGCGTCAGCGCTTGGAGCCCAGGGAGACCGGCGCCCACGAATGGTCGGTTCCCGTATGCACCGGCACCATGGCCACCGCCGTGCCCGCCAACGCCGTCTCACCATGACCCTTCACGCACTCCGGGTCCGGCCCATCGAGGGGAAGCCCGGTGAAGAACTTGGTGGCCATGCACCCGCCCTGGCACGCGTCATAGCTGCCACATGAGGTACAGGCGCCGGCCGACTGGGGCTGTCGTAGCTCGGCGAACAAGGTCGACTCCGTCCACACCCGCCCGAAGCCTCCTCGGTCGCGCACCGAGCCCGCCTTGAACTCGTCGTGCAGCACGAACGGGCAGGCGTAGACGTCACCAACCGGGTCGATGAGACACACCACTCGACCGGCACCGCACAGGTTGAGTCCCGGCAGAGCCTCACCCAAAGCCGAGAGGTGGAAGAACGAGTCGCCGGTGAGGACGTGGGGACGTTCGAGCAGCCAGTGATACAGGTGTCGTTGTTGGTCCTGGGTGGGGTGGAGTTCGTGCCATGACTCCGCACCCCGACCCGACGGTCGAAATCGGGTCAGCCGCAGTTCAGCCCCGTAGGCGTCGGCCAGAGCTTCGAAGCCGTCGAGCTGCTCGACGTTGTCGCGGGTCATGACCACACTGATCTTGAACGGACCGAACCCGGCGTCGCGCAGGTGGTCCATGGCGCGACGGGCCTTGGCATGACTGCCCTCGCCCCGCACGGCGTCGTTGGTGGCCTCGTCGATGCCGTCCAGGCTGATCTGTACGTCGACGTAATCCATCGCTGCCAGACGTCGGGCCTTGTCCGCCGTCATAAGCCCACCGTTGGTGGAGAACTTGACGCCCACACCCTGCGAAACGCAGTACTCGACGACCTCGAAGAAGTCGGGGCGCAGCATGGGTTCGCCCCCACCGATGTTGACGTAGAACACCCCCAGCCGGCGCAGATCGTCGACGATCTGGAACATCTCCTCGGTACTCAGCTCGAGCGGATCGCGCCGACCGGAGGAGCTCAGGCAGTGGACGCACTGCAGGTTGCAGGCGTAGGTCCACTCCCAGGTCAGGCAGATGGGAGCGTTCAGGCCCGCCTTGAGTTGGTCACCCATGGTGGTGCCCCGGGTCGGAGGCGCTTCCAGCGTGCCATCGACCCACGAGGGGAACACCGGGGAGGTGGCGATCCCGGTGGCACCCTCATCGGAGCAGGCCACGGCCGGGGCCTCCGTCAGGAACCCGGAACGCGTTAACGAACTCAATGCCTTCTCGAAACTCGACCAGCGACGATCGGCGATCCCGATGGCGTCATAGGCGGCGCGTGCCGACGGGTGGCGACCGATCTGCTCGACGAGCGTGACCAGCTCGGGCGCCCGCAACAACGTAAGGCGCCGGTTCCCGTAGTGATACGCCAGCGCGCCGAAGGGTTCGGGTCGGAGGGCGACCTGGGGATCGAGGCGGTACCGAGTCTGGGGGTCGAACGGGGAGACCACCACCGTGTCGATGGCGTCGGAGGTCATGGCGTCGGAGCTGCGGGTGTCGATGGTCACCGGAACGTCAGTAGACGCCGCACATACCGTCGATGGACACCTCTTCGACGAGGAGTTCCTCCTCGACCGGGTCGGGCTCTTCGGACTCGTCGAACACGTCGTGCTCGTCGGTCTCGCCAACCGTGGTGATGTCGTCCATGGGAGTCCCTTCGGCCGTTGCCTCCGCCTCGACCGGCGGCAGCAGTTGTGCGTCGGTCACCCTACTCGGCGGCTCCTCAGACGAGCTCCGCCGAGCGCACAGGTAGACGGGGCGACAATCCGGGCGACGCACCGGGCGATGGGCTCGAAGCGGGGACGCGACCGGCAAGGGGGTCGCGGCGCAAGACCTTGCGGAGCGTCACCGCTGTCGTGACCGCGACCAGGACGAGCGATCCCCACGCCACCACCGGCTCCTTCAGGTCGGTACCGGTGGTGACGGCGTGCACGGCCATGGCCCACGCGGCTGCGTAAGAAAAGAGATGGACACCGTGCCAGAGCCTCCGTGGCAGCCAGCGCTTGGCCATCGACGTGGCCTCCACCGCCAGAAGGATCCAGAGGGCCAGCACGCCGAGGGCGACGCCCAGCCGATTCCAGTTGGACGAGAACGGGACGAGGACATTGATCCATCCGACGTGCGCCTGCGAGTCCATCACCAAGCTCACGATGTGCAGGACCAGCGCGGCCAGTCCGATGCCCCCGAGGTAGGGATGCAGGTCAAGGAGCCAGCGTCGGGCTCGGGCCCGTTGCACGAGCCGGGTGGACACCACCGTGCCCCACACCATCGTCAGTGTGAAGAACGCCCAGGCGGTGAGGGCACTGGCCCGGGTGAGATACCACCACATCGTGTTGGTCATGACGCGGGCTGCCGGTCGAGGATGAACCAGCGAGGATCACCCAACGTGCGGGCGCTCCCGTCCGCCTCGATCACCAGTGCGCCGCCCGAGTGGTCACCCAGGCTTCCGTCGAGGAAGGCCACGATGGCCAGCACTTCGGCCCACCACGCCGTGGCCGACACCGCGGTGACCTGGCGCCCCAGACGACGGGCGGGATGGCCGGTCCGAGGCTCGAGAAGGTGATGCAACTCGGTGCCATCGGCGGTGACCCAGCGACGGCGGGCCGACGTCGAGGTCGCCACACCGCCATCGGCCAGCTCCAGCCAGGCCAGCTCTCCGATGCCCGGGTCGGGGTGATCGACACCCACCACCCAGGCCGAGCCCTCGGGGGGTCGGCCCATGACCCGGAGGTCCCCGCCCACATTGACCAGAACCCCTTCGGCCCCGGCCTCGCTCAGCTCGTGAGCAACGAGATCGGCGGCTAGGCCCTTGCCCAGGCCGCCGGGGTCGAGGTGGACCCCTCGAGGCAGACGGACCAAACCGCGCTCAGGCCGAACGGCGATGGACCCGCAGCCCGGCGCGGGCCGAGGCTCGGCCAGGCGCAGCGGGCTGGCCACGTTCGGCCACGAACTGGCGTAGCCGAGGTCGCACATGGCGTCGAGCACGGTCGGATCGAACCGGCCCCCAGTGAGTTGCCAGGCCTGGCGGAGGGCGTCAATCAGCATGAGCGTGTCGGATGACACGAGCATCGGCTCCCCATCGGCGTCATTCAGTTGCGACAGCTCACTGGTAACCCGGAAGCGGCTCCATCGGGCCTCCAACTGTTCCAATCGCTCGACGCCGCGATCCACGAGGTCACGGTCGCCACCGACCACGAGCAGGTGGCCATACGAGCCCATCACGGAGAAGCGCCGTTCGGTTACCGGACTCACACTCGACGCCATCACGTCAGCTCCCCGAGGTGGTGGACTGCACCGCGGCAGTCGTCGTCCGCGCATTGGAGACGGCGGTCTGGGTTGAAGAACTCGAGCTCGCGGTGGAGGAACCCGACGCCGAAGTCGCCGACTGCTTCGCCTGACTCAAGATGGTCGTCGCTGTGGTCGCCGACGACGCGTTCGCCGACGCCACGGTCGCGCTCGACGTGGTTGGGGTGGCCGACGAGACCACTGGGATCTGGCTGATGACCACGGCTCCGCCGGCCACGCTGACCACTGCGGCCGCGGTAACCACCGCCCGCGAGCGCCACGTGCGCCGCCATCGCTTCTTCATGGCCGAGGTGAGACCAGGCCTTGGGCTTCGTGCGGTGGTTGGAGGCATGGAGTCAGTGTGGTGAGCAGGTGTTAGGGATCCGCTGTAGGCGGGTGAGAGTCCGGTGAGACACTCGGTCCTGTGCTGATCGGCAGGCTGAAGCCCACGACAGCCCCGCCGTCGGGGCGATTTGCGGCCGAAACCGTGCCTCCGTGGACCTCGACGACGTCGCGCACGATGGCCAACCCCAAACCTGAGCCCGGGCGGCTGCGCGCCCCCACCGAGCGGTAGAACCGATCGAACACGTGGGGCAGGTCCTCAGCCGGAATCCCCGGGCCCCGGTCGCGGACTTCCACTCGACCCTGGGACACGTCGACCTCGATGGGCGGAACACCCCCGGCGAGATCTGATCCGGCCGTCGTGAACTTGGCCGCGTTGTCGACCAGGTTGGACACGGCCCGCTCGAGCGCTTGGGCTCGGCCCTCGACGGCCGAGTCATCGGTGGCGACCGTGATCTCCCGGCCGGTCCGCCGCCGGGCCCGTTCCGCGACCCGCTCAGCCAGTGGACCCAGCTCCACCCGTTGAAAGGGCTCATCGTCGCGGGCGTCGGTGGCCAACTCGACCAGTTCGTTTACGAGCCCGGTCAGCTCGCGAGTCTCGGCGTCGAGATCTTCGATCACCCGCGTCCGGGTCTCCGGGGGGAGCGACTCATGACGCCGAAGCACCGAAACATTGGTGCGCAAACTGGTGAGCGGCGTGCGCAACTCGTGGCCCGCGTCTTGCACCAGCCGTTGCTGGGCGTCGCGCGATCGGCCGAGGGCCGTCAGCATCTCGTTGAAGGCGGTGCCCAACCGCCCCGCCTCGTCGGTTCCGCCCACCGGGACCGGCACATCCAGGCGACCAGTGAGGGCCACCTCCTCGGCCACCCCGGTCAGTCGAGCCAGTCGGCGGGTGACCTGTCGGGCGATGAGCCAACCCACCCCCGCGGCCAACGCCACGACGGCGGCGGTGGCCAGCAGCGTCAGGTTCCGCAACGAGTCGAGTACCCGGTCCGTCTCAGCCAGGCTGCGAGCCACCTGGACGGCGCCCACGCCGTTGGATTGTCCCGACGTGAGCTGCCGATAGGCGACACCGTCCACCGAGACCGTGCGCCGCACTGATCCGAGATCACCGCGTGCGACCGCCTTGTCCAGATCATCGATGGGCAGCACCACCGCCGACGATCCGGTCATCCGATCGCCATCGGGCGCCAGAAGCTGGGTGACGTTCTGGTCGCTCACCTTCGCCGCCGCCGCCGGATCGTCACCGTCGGTGTGAGGACCGAACCCGGGATTGTGACCACCGCGGCCCCCGGCCGCCAAGGCGCTGTCGTCCAAGGATCGATCGATCTGATCGTTCAACAGGTGCGAGGTGGCGGCATAGGTCCACACGCCGATCGAGATGGCGGCGAGCGAGGTGAGGAGAACAAGCGCCAGTACGAGCTTGACCCGCAGGCTCACGGCGCTCGCACCGTGTAGCCCACGCCCCGCACGGTATGGATCAGCTTGGGTTCGTCGCCGACTTCAACCTTGCGTCGCAAGTAGCTGATGTACACCGCCAGGTTCTTGGAGTCGGGGCCGAAGTCATAGCCCCAGATGCGGTCGTAGATGGTGGAGTGATCGAGCACGATGCCGGCGTTTTCGACCAGCAGTTCAAGCAGGTCGAATTCCGTCTTCGAGAGCTCGAGTTCCCGGTCGCCTCGGAACGACCGTCGGGTGTTGCCGTCGATGCGGAGATCAGCCACCGATCGCTCGCCGGACTCGACGCCCTCGTCGTCGGGCTTGGCCCGCCGCAGCAGCGCGCGCAGCCGGGCCAGAAGCTCATCGAGATCGAACGGTTTAGGGAGGTAATCATCGGCGCCCGCGTCTAAGCCGGCCACCCGGTCGCGCGTTTCGGTTCGCGCCGTGAGCATGAGAATCGGGGTGCGATTTCGCTCGGACCGCAGGACCCGACACACGGTGAGGCCGTCGACCGATGGCATCATCACATCCAAGACGATGGCATCGGGCTGCTGAGCCCGTACGGCCTCGAGGGCGGCGGCACCGTCGGAGGCGGCGGAGACGCGGTAGCCCTCCAGTTCGAGGGCGCGCACCAGCGATTCGCGGATCGCCCGATCGTCATCGACCACCAACACCTGATCAACCACCACCCCATCGTGGCCCATGAGGGTAAGAACGGTGTGTGAACCGGACTCCGGACGCGACGCTGGAGCCGATTCCACCCGAGAGGGAACCGACTCCAGCAGTGACCGACAGAACCTCGGTCGAACTAGGCGGAGGACTCGCTGACTTTCGCCGATGAGGACACCGGGAGGGGGGCCGCGCCCTGTTGTGTGGTGTAGCTCGTGCCCATCCCGATTTCCATGTGGTAGGCGGGACCACCGTGCTCGTGGATATCGAGACCCTCGAGTTCGCCGGCTTCAGAGACCCGCAGGGTGCGGGTCAGCTTGACGGCGTACATGAGGGCAAACCCGACCGCCAGCGTGGCGACCGTGATCACCGCACTGCCGATGAGCTGGGCCACCAACTGCTTCGTGCCGCCGCCCCAGAGGAGGCCGTTGACGGTGCCGTTGCTCACCGGGGTCGTGCCGTCTGTGGCCGTCGCACCGGTCGGGCCGGGGAGCCCGTACTTGCCCGCGGCGAACAACCCGAGGCTGATGGTGCCCCAGATGCCGGCGATGCCATGCACGGCAACGGCGCCGATGGGATCGTCGACCCGCAGCCACTCGATGAAGTCGATACCGAGCACCACCACCACGCCGGCGATGCCGCCGATGATGATGGCGCTTAAGGGGTCAACCCAGTAGCAGGGACAGGTAATGGCAACCAGCCCCCCAAGGAAGCCGTTGACGGTGATGCCCATGTCCCATTTCTTGACCCGGGGATAGATCCAGGCCATGGCGGTGAGGCCACCGGCGGCCGCCGCCAACGTGGTGTTGGTGGCCACCCGGCCGATGCCGGTGAAGTCCATGGCCGACAGGGTCGAACCGGGGTTGAAGCCGTACCAGCCGAACCACAGGATCACGCCACCGACGGCGGCGATGGTCATGTCGTGGCCGGGGAACATGCCCCCGCCGTCACGCTTGAACTTGCGCCCGATGCGGGGACCGAGGGCGATGGCCCCGGTGAGGGCGACCATGCCACCGATGGTGTGCACCACCGTCGAACCGGCGAAGTCTCGGAACGGGGTGCTCATGATGTTGGGATCGGTGAGCCAACCACCCGGGCCCCAGACCCAATGGCCCAGGATCGGGTAGATGAACCCGCTCACACCGACGCTGTAGAGCAGGTCGCCCTTGAACCCGGTGCGCCCGACCATGGCGCCGGACGTGATCGTCGAGCACGTGTCGGCGAACGCGAACTGGAACAGGAAGAAGGCCAGGAAAGCTATCCCCGTCGTTCCATAGGTGGCCGTGTCGGACTGCAGGAAGAAGTAGTTGTGCCCGATCCAGCCGTTGCCTTCACCGAACATGAAGGCGAAACCGAACGCGAAGAACAACAACCCGCACAGGCAGGTGTCGACGATGCATTCCTGCAGGACGTTCACGGTCTCCCGAGACCGGGCGAAGCCCGCCTCGAGCATCATGAAACCGGCCTGCATGAAGAACACCAGGAAGGCAGTGACCAGCACCCAGACGGTGTTCAGCGGGTTGACGATGTCGTCACCCGTCAAGGGAGGGGGAGCATCGGTGGTCTGGGCAAAAGCCTTCTCGCCCAGGAACTTCATGAAGAAGTAGGCGATGCCGAGAACGGCGATGAGGCCGATCATCTTTCCGGCGAGGTAGACGAAGAAATACTTACGCGAGCCTTCGTCCTTGAATCCAGCGACGAGTCGCTTCAGGAACGGCGCTTTGCGTTCGGGGAGCGCTCCGGTGGGAACGGCGAGAGCGTGCATGGTTTACAAAGCCTCCAGATCGCGTTCGCCAGTGCGGACGCGGACGACACGATCGACGGCGGTAACCCAGATCTTTCCGTCGCCGATCTTTCCGGTACGGGCAGCATCAGCAATGGTGTCGACGACCTTGTCGGCGTCGCTGCTGTTGCACACCACATCGATGCGTACTTTCGGGAGGAAGTCGACGTTGTACTCCGAGCCCCGATAGGTCTCGGTATGGCCGCCTTGGCGCCCATGCCCCTTGACCTCATCGACGGTGAGTCCTTGGATCCCGATCGCCTGGAGCGCGTCCTTCACCTCCTCCAGCTTGAACGGCTTGATCACCGCGGTGACCAGATGCACCATCAGCTCCTCCTCCTGCTCGATCACCGCTCGGGTTCGAGCGGCGTGGCCGGCACCCCCGGTGGCTCCGGTCGCTCGGCAATCCGCACAGTAGAGAGGCCCCATGTCGTCACCATGAGCTGACGATTACGGAATAAGGACGGATTTCTTTCGTGTTCCTGACCGACTGACCCTCGGTGCACCCGCCCTAGGCTGAGCGTCTCCGACTGGAATGCTGGATGGCCATGGCTCGCTGGGAACTGATCAGAACCGCCCTGGTTCGCCGGCGCACCCGTTGGACGATCGCGCTGCTCGGCGGCCTGCTGGCTGCCGTCGTGGCCGGCGCGCTACTCACCAGCCTCCCGTCGACCCCGAGCGCCTCGGGACAGTCGAACGCCGGCCGATGGACGCTGGCCACCGGCGACCATCACATCGTCGCCGTTGCCGGCACTCGGGGCTCCCAGCCCAAGGCCATCCCCGGGCTGGGAACCGGCCTCGGTGCCGCCGGCGCGGTGGCCGCACTGTGGATCGTGGTGTCGTCACCGGGGGCCGGCGCGAGGCGCGCCGACCGCCGACTGCGCTGGTGGGCCCGACTGGTAGGCGCTCCTCCACTCACCTCCTGACATCGACGCAGTTCCCTCCGACCGGTGGGAGCTCAAACGATCTCGAGGAGAGAACCACCATCATGTTCTTCAGTCACGTCTTCAGTCATGCCCTGGCGTCGGTCCTTACCTTGGCGGCCGCCGCCAAACCCTCCCTGACCAACCCGTTCGCCCTGCTCGTCGCCGTCGGCGGGGTGGCCATGGCCGTGGCGATGGTCATCGCGGCGGGGAGTTTCCGCCGGTTGGAACACGAGCACCGGGGTCCGGCCCGGGCCAAGGCCGTCGCCGACCGCGCCACGGCGCGGGCCGTTCCCGACCGCGCCGCGGCCCCCACGTCCAGCCGCGCCACCAGAGAAGCCAAGACGATGGTGTGAGTGTCGATGGTGTGAGCGGCGCCCGGTTCAGTGACTCGCGGACTGTCCCCGCTTGACCATCCCCGGCACCATCGCCCGCGGCAAGAAACGAGGCATCGCGGCCAGGACCTTGTTCTTGAACCCGCAGATCACCAAGGGCTTGCCCACCATCATCGCCGCCACGCCGATCTTGGCGACGGTCGACGCGTCCATGATCTTTTTGCCCTTCACGAGCTTGGAATCCTCCATGGCGGCGCGCGCCTGAAAGCCGGAGGTTGTAGGGCCGGGACACAACGCGGTGACGGTCACGCCGGTTCCCTTCAGCTCCTCGGCGATGCCTTCGCTGAAGCTGAGCACGTAGGCCTTGGTGGCGTAGTAGGCGGCCATCAGCGGACCGGGCAGGAACGCGGCCGTAGACGCCACGTTCATCACCCGTCCCGAGCCCCGCTCGAGCATGGGGCCCAGGAGCTCGTGGGTGAGTTCGGTGAGCGTGGCGATGTTGAGCGTCAGCATCTGCATGGTCTTGTCGAGGTCGGCCGTGGCGAACTCGCCGAAATCCGCGAAGCCGGCGTTGTTGACCAAGACGTCGACGCTGAGCCCCCGCGACTCCAGCGCCGCGGCCAGCGCCCGGCCCGCTCCCACCTCGGCCAGATCGGCACCCATGCTGGTGGCGGTGATCCCGTGTTGGCCCGCCAACTCCGCACCCAGGGCGTCGAGGGCGTCGACGGAGCGGGCCACCAGAATCAGGTCGTGGCCCTGGCTGGCCAGCTCCCGCGCCAGCGCCTCGCCGATCCCTCCGGAAGCGCCGGTGATGAGCGCGCAGGGCCGGTCCTTGGTCGTCATGGCGATCTCCTGTCCCAAATCCGGCCGATGGCGGACCTGAGCACGTGGTTCGGACGGTTCGACGGTATCCGCTGGCCGAAATCGCCGACAGCACCGGGCTGGCGTGCGAGACTCCGGCGATGGTCGGTCGCCGGGGTTTTCGTGACGGAATGAGCGAGTCGGTGGTCATCCTCGGAGCGGGATTTCTCGGTCGGGCCACGGCCGCCGCGGCACTGGCCGAGGGCCGCCCGACCACCGTGCTTTCCCGCCGGGTCGTTCCCCCGGTGGTCGGGGCCGAGATGGTAGCCGGCGACTTCGGCGATCGCTCCGCACTCGACGCGGCCATCCGACCAGGGTCCACGGTGGTGTTCGCCGCCGGGAACTCGGTGCCGTCGGCCGACGAGCACCACCCGAGTCGAGCAGTCGCGGAGGTCACCCCGCTGGTGTCCGTGCTCGAGGCCGTCAGCCGGACACCGGAGACCACGCTGCTCTTCTTGTCTTCGGGCGGAGCGATCTACGGCGAGCCCGATGTCATCCCCGTGGCGGAGACCCACGAGCTCCGACCGGTGAGCGCCTATGGCGCGGCCAAGGCCGCGTGCGAGACCTACGTTCGCTTCTACGTCCGCCACCACGGTGTCCGAGCCACGTCGCTGCGCTGCGGAAACGTCTACGGGCCGGGGCAGGTGCCGGGGCGAGGACAAGGCTTGGTCGGTGAGCTCATCGATGCCAGCGAGGAAGGCCGCACCGTGGAGATCTGGGGCGACGGCTCGGTACGCCGCGACTTCATCCACGTGGACGACCTGTCGCATGCGATCGTCTCGCTATGCGGACATGACGACCTTCCCCCCGCGCTGAACCTCGGGTCGGGCGAGGCCACATCCGTGCGCGAGGTCGTTGCCCTGGTGTCGGAGATCACCGGCTGCCCCATCGACATCACGACGCGGCCGGCGCGACCATTCGACGTACAGCGTGTCGCCCTGGACATCAGCCGCGTCCAAAGCCTGATCGACTTCAAGCCCATGGCGATCCGCGACGGCATCGGCCGCACGTGGGCGAGGGTGGCCGCCGAGACCGTGGCGTGAGCGACGAGCAGGGCAGGCTCGATCGGGTCGTCTGGCGCTCAACCGTCCACGGCCGCCGTCTCGCATCGTCGATTCTCAGCCTCGGATCCCCTCGGTACTCGGGTGGTGTCGATCCGATCGACCCGGTCGGCGTGGGGGGCACCACCGTGACCGTGACGGGCTGGGCTCGCACCCACCCGAAGAAACTCGCGGCCGTCGTGGTGCTCATCGACGGCGCCGCCGTCTCGCTCGGTTCGGCCCACCCGGCCGATCACCGAACCCGCCGTGGGGTCACGCCGTGGCAGGCGCTGGTGCCGTTCCCCGAAGACCGGACCGTGGTGGTGAGCGCGGTGGCGGTGCTGACCAACGGCCTGGCCCAGGCACTAGAACGCGAAGCCCAGGTCACCCCCACCGCTGCGCCGCCGCCCGAACCCGAACTCGAACCGGAACCCTTCGTCGGTGACCTCGATGAGCCTGGGGACGGGGACATCGTCGTCGGGCCCCTGTTCACGGTGCGCGGCTGGTCCACGCTCGATCCCGTCGCCCGGATAGAGGTCACGGTGGATGGGGTCGCCTCCCCCGCCCGACAGATGGCGCTGCCCCGGCCCGACGTCGCCAGCCAGATCGACTCCCCGCACGCCGGGTTCTGCGGCTACGAGCATGTGGTGGACATCACTGGGCGCGCCCCCGGTGATGACGTCACCATTGCGGTTGCGGGTGTCGATCCCGCTGGTGGTCGCCACACCATCGGTGGCGTCGTGGTGAGCGTCGGACAACCACCCGATCCCGAGGCTTCGCTCACGAACGGCGGCTACCTCGCCGCCTTGCGAGCCCGCACCGACCAGGTGGCGAACCGCCACCGGCCAGCCCCCCACGGCGTGCGGCTTTTCGTCGTCACCCATGACCTGGGCCTGGGTGGAGGCCAGCTCTACCTCCAGGAGCTCCTGTTGCGCCTCCTCGACGGCCCCGACCTTCGTTGCCTCGTGGTAAGCCCCACCGATGGGCCGCTCCGCCAAGAGCTGGAGGACCGGGGAGTCGAAGTCCACATCGCCGGCGCCTACCCCACCGAACCCGCCGCGGCGGAAGCGCTCCTGCGCGAGCTCGCCTATCTGGCCGGCGAGTTCGAAGCCACGGCAGTGATGGCCAACACCACAGGAACAGCCTGCGGTGTGGAGCTCGGTACCCGCCTCGGCGTGCCCTCGCTGTGGGCTATCCACGAGAGCTACGCCCCCGAGCACTACCTGTTCGCCGCCTACGGTCCCGGCGGCGCCCATCCCACCGCCGCCGATCGCCTGGAAGACGCCTTGGCGTCTGCTTCGGCGGTGATCTTCGAGGCGGAAGGCACCCGTCAGCTCTACTGCCAACACGGCGATCCCCGCCGCTTCGTGAAGGTCACCTACGGCATCGCCCTCCAGCCCATCGACGCGTTCCGCTTCGCCGAGGATCGACCCGGGCGCCGAGCCGCCCTGGGTTGGTCCCCCGACGAGGTCGCGCTGCTCTGCGTGGGCACCCTCGAGCCTCGCAAAGCCCAGGGCTCGCTACTGCGGGCCTTCGCCGCGGTCGCCCCCGATCATCCCGAGGCGGTACTGGTCCTCGTCGGTGATCGGGGCGACGCTTATGGCCAGCAGCTACGGACCTACGCCGCGCGGCTGGGGCTCGGGGATCGCGTCCGCATCGAGCCGATCACGCCGGATTGCTACGCCTGGTATCACGTCGCCGATGCGTTCGTCCTCAGTTCCGACGTCGAGTCCTTGCCTCGCAGCGTCCTGGAGGCCATGGCCTTCGGGCTCCCCGCTATCGTCGCCGACGTGTTCGGGCTCAGCGAGTTGGTCGACGACGGTCAGACCGGATTGCAGGTCAGCCCCCGAGACCTGGAGTCCCTGGAGCGAGGCCTCCGCCGGCTGCTCGACATGGATCCCGAGGAGCGTCGAGCGCTGGGCGAGCGGGGCCGCGGCCTCATCCAAGCAGACCACGACAGTCGCGGCTACGCCGCGGTCTACCGGTCCCTCCTCGACACGTTCGCCGCCGATCCCACCGCTCTGCCGGTGATCATCCGGTGAGCAACGAGCTCGCCCGAGCCAAGGCCGCGGCCGGGCGGGCGCTGCGTCGGGGCCGGGTCCACTGGCGGAGGATGCTGTCGGACGATCTTGTCCCCGCCGCGCCGACGGCCAATGCCGAGAACGACGCCGCCCACGAGCAGGTGGCGGCGCTGAGTGCGGAGGTGGCACGCCTCCGGGCCGACCAGGCCGCTCACGGGACCTGGTTGAGCGACCTCCAGGCCGGCGTCGGCGACATTCGAGAGGCCTACGGGACCCAGCTCGACGACCATTCCAAATGGCTCGGTTCGGCCATCCTCACGTTGAGTTCGCTCAGCACCACCCCGGTGGTCACCTCACCGCAGCTTCAGGGGGCGGCCCCCGCCGCCGTCAGGGTCGATGAGTTGGCGATCCTGCGCCGCCAACTGCAGGTGTGGGCGGTGCGGGCCTTCCTCCAGGCCCTCCCCGACCAGTTCGATCTCCTCATCTCCATCGTCATGCCGACGCGGAACCGAGGTCCGTTTCTCCGCCAGGCGATCACGTCAGTGTTCAACCAACGTCACCAGAACTTCGAGCTGATCGTCATCAATGACGGCAGCGAGGACGACACCGCTGAGTTCTTGGCCGCCATCGATGACCGGCGCGTGAAGGTGATCCGCACGCCCGGGCTGGGGGAGCCCGCCGCCCGCAATCTCGGCCTGGCCGCAGCCACCGGATCGATCATCACCTTCCTCGACGATGACAACTTGATGGACCCGGGATGGTTGTATGCCCTGGCGTGGGCCTTCACCCGATGGCCGGAGACCCAGGTGCTCTACGGGGCGCGGGTCATCGAGGACGCTCAGGCCCTGAACAGCACGCCATCAGGCGCTCTCCCCCACCTGGACTGGGAGGTGTTCGATCGTCGACGCCTGGAGCAGGGCAACTACATCGACATGAACACCATCGCCATGCGGCCCGGTCTCGACGGCTGCCATTTCGACGAGACCTTGCGGTCGAGCATCGACTGGCAGCTCATGTTGGATCTCTCGGCTCGGTACACCCCCTTCGAGCTCCCGGCGGTGGCGTGCCTGTATCGCACCTATGCCCCCAACCGCATCTGCGACGACCCGGTCCGCCTCGACCACAACCGGCGAGTACGGGCCCGGGTCCACCGGACGCGGGCGATGCGGGTGCTTTCCCACAACGCCATGTTCCCGCTCCTGTCGGAGACCTACATCCACGAGGAGATGTTGTCCCTGCAAGCCAACGGCGCCGAGATCGCTTTCAACTCGGTGCAGGTTCCGCAGTCACCCATGGTCGTCGACGCACCGGTGTCGAACGATCTCTACCAGGCCGTGCACGAATTCGACCCCGACGTCGTGTTCGTCTACTGGGCCACCCACGCGGCCGGCGAGCTGACGAACCTCGAGCGCATCGGGCGGCCCTTCGCTCTGCGGGTGCACTCATTCGACTTCGATCCTGAGGCCATCGCCCGGATCCAGGCCCACCCGTTGTGCATCGGCGTCTGGGCGTACCCCCACCACGTCGCCGCGTTGCCCGGTGCCCATGGGCTGGTGCCGCTCTTCGCGACCCATGACGCCATGGGTGCCACGGATGGTTCACGCGACCTCGCCCTTTCTGTCTCCGCCGGTTTGCCCAAGAAGAACTGGCCCCTCCTGCTTGAGGCCATGGACCAGATCACCGACCTCGAACGGGGCATCGTCCTCGCCCGGTCCAACGGGCTGGAGGAGGTGCCCGACCACGTGATCGAACTCGCCGCCCAGCTCGACACACCTCCGTTCGTGCAGGTGAACCTCGAGCGCTCCGCGGTGTTCACCTTGCTGGGGCGGACGTCGGTAATGCTCTACACCCTCGATGAAGGCCTACCCATCGGCATGCCCATGTCGCTCATCGAGGCGCTGCGGGCCGGCGCGTGCGTGGTGCATCCCGACCGTCCCGAGCTCCGTCACACCGCCGGTCCTGGCTTCCGCGGGTACGTCACCGTCGACGACATCGTGGCCCACGTACGGGAGATCACGGCGGGTGGCGCGGCCATAGACGCCGAACGCCAGGCCAACGAGAGCTGGGCCCGCTCGCAGTTCTGCGACCCGGCGTTGGCCACCGCCTTCCACGAGGAGCTCAGCAGCGCCCTCGAACGCTGGCGCTACGACGTGGCCTGAGGAAATGGCGAGGGCGAACTTCGCCTTCAATCGGGAGCGAACGCTCTCGCCGTGTCGTCGGTAACGAACTTGACGGCGGTGAGGGCCACGACGCCCCCGACGATCCAGAACGGTGCGCTCGACAGCATCCCCCAGCGGATCCCGTAGTCGTCGGAAAGGCTGCCGAGCGGCGAGGCGAAGAAGATCGTGGCGCCGATCACAAAGAAGATCGACGAGAACGAGAACACCAGCGATCGCACCCGGGCCGGTGCCACGAAGGCCTGGGTCGTGATCAGCGCCGGCAGGAAGACGCCGGCCGTGAAGCTGGTCACCGAGGAAATGATCACGTAGACGATGACCGTCGGGGCCTGGGAGAGCGCCGCAAGCTCGATGCCCACCAGGATCAGGAGGTATCCCGACCGCTGCAGGGGCACACCCATTCCCTTGATCATCCAGCGCTGGGTCCACCGTCCCGACATCCGCATGCCGAGGAACGTGCAGGCGCTACCCAACGCCACCACGAGCCCGCGCCAGAACGTACCGAGGCCGAAGACCTGCTCGAGGAAAAGCGGTCCGAGCACGGCGAGGGGCACGAGGCCTCCACCCACGATCGTCGCGGCCAGATACGCGCGGCGCAGTGTCCGGATGCGCAGCACAATGCCGGCCGCAGGTCGGAACCGCAGCGGCGGCGCGACCTCGCCGGCTCCGTCGGTGGCGCCCCGAGCGGGCTCCTTCAGCCGCGTCGCCCAGAACGACACGATGAGGATCGGGATACTCAACAGCATGAACGCCCACTGCCAGCCGAAGAATGCCGCGGCCAGCCCGGCCAGGGCGGCGCCGGCGATGGCACCGAGCTGCACGGCGTTGGCGTGGGCCGCGAATACCCGGGGCCGGTCGTAGGGCTTGTACCAGTCGGCCAGGAGCGAGTTGTGGATCGGGTCGTTGACGAGGCGGCCGAAACCGTTGGCCACCCGCACCACGATGAGCAGGCCGACCGTGGTCACCACGCCGGTGAGGAACGAGAACGTCCCGGCCACCACCGCGCCGATGACCACCATCGCCACCCGCTTGACCCGGTCCCCGATGTGGCCCACCGGCACCGCGAAGAGCAGCACGATCGCCAGGTTGAGCACGACGACCAGCCCGAAGGTCTGGTCGGTCAACCCGAACGACGCCTTGATGTTCGGGGCCAGGGTGTTGAAGGCCCCGGTGTCGAACTCGTCGAAGAAGTAGAGGAGGAACAGAATCACGAGCGGCGTCGGGTCGACCCCGCCGGTCATGGCCCACAGGCGACGACCGATACCGAACGCTTGTGGTCGCCGCACCGGCTCGTCGCCCGTCGACGGGCTCGGCTCGGGCGTGACCGACCGCCCGGCCACGATCTCCAGCGGCTCGACGACCTCGAACTGTCCGACCCGCTCGGTGATGAAGCTGGTGCCGATGTCGCGCACGGGTTCCGGCTCGCCCTCCGGGATACTCACGACCGGTGCACCTCTTCCTTTGCTGGCGGAAGTGTCGCACGATCAGTCGAGCCGACGCGGGACGCCACCTTCTGCCCGTTCTTGCGTCAATAACTCGCGCTCAACGCGAGTTATTGACGCAAGAACGGGAGAAGAATGGGCTACTCGACGCGGAGGCCGGTGATGGCCCGGGAGATGACCAGCTGCTGGATCTGCTCGGTGCCCTCGAAGATGTCGAAGATCTTGGCGTCACGGTGCCAACGCTCAACGGGGTACTCGCGGACGTAGCCGTAGCCCCCCAGGATCTGGATGGCCCGCTCGGTCACCCACACCGCGGTGCGACCGGCCTTGAGCTTGGACATCGAGCCCTCGGCGTTCTTGTAGGCGCCGTTCTTGGACAGCCAGGCGGCCCGCCACACCAGGAGGCGTGACGCATCGATCTCGGTGGCCATGTCGGCCAGCATGAAGCCGATGCCCTGATGCATGGCGATGGGCTTGCCGAAGGCGACCCGCTCGGTGGCGTACTGCAGCGAGTATTCGTAGGCAGCGCGGGCGACACCCACGGCCTGGGCGGCGACGGCAGGCCTGGTGGCCTCGAACGTGGCCATCGCCGGCTGCTTGGCGCCCGTGTGGGAGGCGGGTTTGTTCAGCGCCTCGCGCGCCCGGGCCAGCTTCTCGTCGAGCTTCTCCTTGCCCCCGAGCAGGCAGCTGCCGGGCACTCGCACGTCCTCGAGCACGACCTCGGCGGTGTGCGAGGCCCGAATGCCCATCTTCTTGTACTTCTGGCCCTGCGACAGGCCGGGCGTGTTGGGCGGCACGATGAAGCTGGCCTGGCCCCGGCCCCGCAGCTCGGGGTCGACGGTGGCCACCACGACGTGGATGTCGGCGATGCCGCCGTTGGTGATCCACGCCTTGGTGCCGTTCAGCACCCATTCGTCCTTGGCCTCGTCATAGACGGCCTTGGTGCGCAGCGAGGACACGTCGGAACCGGCGTCGGGCTCGCTCACACAGAAGGCGCCGAGCTTCACGTCATCGGGCGTGCCGTAGCACTGGGGCACCCATTCGATGAGCTGCTCGGGGGTGCCGTTGCCCATGATGCCGGCGGCCGCCAGGCCGGAGCCCATGATGGCCAGGCCGATGCCGGCGTCGCCCCAGAAAAGCTCTTCGATGGCGACCGGCATGGTCAGCCCGGTCGGGTCGCCCATCATGGCGTTAGCCATGAAGTCGAGCCCGTACAGCCCGATCTTGGCGGCCTCTTGCACGACGGGCCAGGGGAACTCCTCCCGCTCGTCCCACTCGGCGGCAGCGGGGCGGATGGTGTCCTCGGCGAAGTCGTGAATCCACTTCTGGAGGGTGAGCTGATCCTCGTTGAGCTGGAACGAGACATCGGACATGGGGGTTCTCCCGTTTCAAAGTTACCCGGCGGTAACATAACCGTAGTACGCCACGACGACGGCTGACAACCTCGCCCTGGACGTAAACCTCCGGAGCCGCCCCGGGTGTGTACTTAGTGATGATGGCGGACGATCCCGACTACGTGGCGCTCTTCGAGCGGGAGTACGCCAACCAGGTACGTACCGCCTTTCTCATCATCGGTGACGAGGATCTGGCTCGCGAGGTCGTACAGGAGGCGTTCGCCCGGGCCCTGGCCCGGTGGCGGCGGCTCAAGGGTTACGACAAGCCCGGGGCCTGGGTCCGCATGGTCACCGTCCGCCTCGCCCTGCGGGTTCGTGATCGCCGCTCCACGGAGAACGTGGCGCCGGACGACCGGGACGAAGCCGGCTCGACCGATCGACGCGCTGACCTCGATCTCCTGGCCGCCATCCGCCTGCTCCCCGATCGTCAGCGAGCCGCCATCGTCTTGCATTACCAGTGCGACCTGCCCGTCGCCGAGGTCGCTTCGATTCTCCGCATCAACTCATCGACCGCCCGGGTGCATCTGCATCGGGCCCGCACGCGACTGGCCGAACTACTCGGCGAGGAGATCCACGATGTCCAGCCCTGACC
>Ga0209068_10000327_pt1 | contig 26359 bp, 20 predicted proteins | sample ColStrG_CSR_2012_FD_187200 | JGI IMG/M metagenome (GOLD analysis project Ga0209068, IMG submission 187200) | Freshwater sediment microbial communities in response to fracking from Pennsylvania, USA - Cold Stream Run_MetaG_CSR_2012 (SPAdes)... | ecosystem: Environmental > Aquatic > Freshwater >...
GCACGGCACCGTCTATTGTTCGGCCTGCCACGGTTCCCCGCACGCGGAGTATCCCACCCTGCAGGCGAATGACGGCGTCTATCCCACCCAGTTGCAGGGATACGTTGCCAAAATTACCGAATGCACGGTTTGCCATAGCAACATTCCGGTGAGCCCAAATGGCGGCCCGCACGGAATCCACACGCTCGGACAATCCTGGGTGGACGCCCACGGCGACTACGCAGATGGCAATACTCAGGCTTGCGCCTATTGCCATGGATCCAACTATCTCGGAACGGCCATGTCCGTCGCCAAGATAGCTCGCAAATTCAACGCCGGAGAATACGGTAACAAGAGCTTCCCTGCGGGACACCAGTTCAGCTGCTACGACTGCCACAACGGCCCGCACGGGGGATAAATTTCCGTATGTCCAGTCGCTCTCCCGGGCCGGGGCATCCCCCCGGCCCTTTTTTCGTTAGCGTCGATCTCGGGTGTACGAAGGTATTCCCCCGAGCGAAGCTCGTCTCGCGGCAGTTAGAATCGGATTACGAGGTACTTCCTTTGGCCACTTCCAGAAAGAGCCACCGCGATACCATTGAATCCGAAATCTTCGAACGGCAAGCACGAATTTGCAAAGCCTTCGCCAACGCAACTCGCTTGCAGATGCTTGACCTGCTGGGCAAACGTGAATGGCCCGCATCTGATCTTCAACAAGCGCTGGGGATCTCCAAGGCCAACCTTTCGCAACATCTCGCAGTCTTGAAGACGGCTGGCATTGTGGGAACAAAGCGGAATGGCAGGAAGGTCTACGTTTCGCTGGTCATGCCGGAAATGAAGGAAGCGTGCCGGATGCTTCGCAATGTGTTGCGCGCCCAGATCAAGAACGACCGCCGCTTGGTCGTATAGCTTCGCGGACTACCGGGCCCAGTAGACGCTAAGCACCAGCAGTACGCCGAAGGCCAGCGACTGCCGCATCTCACTCCATCCCAGCTTCATCACGTTCAGTGGCTGGGGCTTTCGCAAGAACCATGCCGTTCCGCGAAGAATTGCCGGAGCAAACGCCAATAGGCTCAACCCTGCCAGCCATCCCCCGCGCACGGCAAGTATCAAAACAACGGCCAGCACCAGTTCACCAAGAAGGAACCCTGCCCCGCGCTCGATTCTTTCCTTAAACGAACCCAGCTTAGCTCCGCGGATTCGCAGCTGCACGAAGTAAACCTGGTTGGCGGAGAATAGGAACGTCGCAAGCCACAAGCCGAAAGCCAGTACGTCCAGCCGTCCCGTCGCCACGTAGTAAGCCGCAGGCGCGGTTACTGTGAGGCCAACCGCTCCCACGATTTGCGAAATCATTCGCGTCGAACGACCCATCTTTTTCAAAATTGCTTGCCCGAGGAACGCTATCCCCGTTAAACCGCCCAGCAACAGCAGAGTTCGTCCACTCCATTCTGGCAACAGAACCGCCAGAAAGAAGAAGGACAGAGCCGCCGCTACAGCGATCGCACTGATCACATGGCGCCGCTCCTGCCCGGGTTGGGCGCGCATGACGCCGGTACCAAGCAGGCTTTCCACCGGAGCGCGCAGCCAGAAGAGCGATAATGCCGCACCTAGAAGCAGCGCGATAGGCTCGACTTTGCCACCGCGAAGCAACCCTGCCGCTCCACCTACGAGCAACGGCACTAATAAAATTCCCCAGGCTCCATGTTCCCGAGGAACGACCAAAGCGCTGAGCCGCTCCTGTGAAGGCGCAATGGATTCAGTCATCGATCGGGTTGGCGGTGCTAACGGAAATGTAACCATCTGTCCCATTTCAAAATGCTCCTGACCTGCTCAACTCTTAGCGCGCCACTGGCTCCGCTACGAGATCCCTCGAATGCGTCGGGCGTTCCGCCGTTTTGGGTTGATAGATACAGAACGGCTCTTCACCCAGATAATTGCCGGTGGCCGCAAACGCTCGTGCGCGGCAACCCATACACACATTCTTGAACTCACAGTAACCGCACTTCCCTTCCAGGTTCGAAGAGTCGCGCAGCGTGTTGAAAACTTCGGCATCCCGCCAGATTTCGGCAAATGGCGTCTTCCGCAGATCGCCCGCCAGCACCGGCAGGTAGCCACACGGATAGACCTCACCCTGATGAGAAATGAAGCAAACCGCACTGCCCGCCAGACAGCCCTTGGTCGTCGCACTCATAGCGGAGGCGTGTGGGTGCCCTGAACCAGGCTTGAGCGAAATCCCCGTCGATCCGGGCATTGTGATGTCGGTCGGGCCGATGTGCTTACCCGCTGCGGCGTCGTGACCATGCGCCACCGGATGCTGCGCTTCGGCAGCCGCAGCAGCCGCCAGCGCAGAGGGCTTTTCCGCCGCTCGCCTCTGCCGCAACACACGATAGTAGTGCGGCGCGCATGTCGCTTTCAGCTCGATCCCGCCCTCCTTCGACTGGTCGTAGAACCAGTTCAGCATTTCTTCGTATTCCGCTGGTGGAACCATCTGGTCGGCGGCAATGTTCACTCCGCAACCCACCGGAACCAGCAAGAACGTATGCAGCGCATCGGCACCCAGACTTCGCGCCAGAGCCAGCACTTCCGGCAACTGTCGTGCATTATGCCGTGCAATCGTCATATTGATCTGCGTCGACATCCCCAGCTCCTGCAGATTGCGCAGTCCCTGCACCGCCGCATCGAATGCCCCGGAAATCCCACGGAAGCTGTCATGTGTGCGCGAGTCGGCTCCGTCCAGACTGATCGCGACTCGCTTTACCCCCGAATCGGAGATCATGCGGGCGACTTGCTTGGTGACCAGCGTCCCATTGGTCGCCAGCGCGACCAGCAAGCCTTTCTCCGTCGCATAGCGCGCCAGTTGGAAAATATCGGCTCGGAATAGCGGTTCGCCTCCGCTTAAAACAAGGATGGGTTTAGCCATCGCGGCAATCTGATCGATCACGGCCAATGACTGCGCGGTGGACAAATCATTGGGGGAACTCAGCTCGGTGGCCGTCGCGCGGCAATGAATGCAGCGCAGATTGCAGCCCTTCGTCGTTTCCCAGAAAACCAGCCGGGGTACGAACTTCTCAGCGGAGGTGTGACCGTTGGTCTCCATCAGGAACCTCTTTCCTTGCAACACTAGAGACCATTCTCATCACGCGCGCAGGACCAGGCCGTGACAGCCGCTACGGCCGCTTGTGACGCCAATCACAATTGGGGCTGGGGAGATCGGGCGATCCCATTCTCGGGCGAGTTTTCTACTTGGAAACGGCGGGAACCGCTTGTAAACAAAGGATCTTACGGATGGAAACTCAAATTCACCACAACCTGCGATTCCTGCGAAGCAGGCACCCATTTCCAGCTCGCCACGGCATCCTGGGCCGCTTTGGAGAATATGGCGTTGCCGCCCAACACCTCGCTGGATTTGGCCACGCCGTTCGGCGACACCGTCACCCGCAGCTTCACGCTACCTTCCAGGTTCATTCCACGGGCCAAGGCCGGGTAGACCGGTGGCTTGCTAGCCGTCAGCTTACGCCCGCCGTCCACTTGCACCTGCGCGACGGCAAGAGAACCGGCGACAAAACAGGCAAGAAGCATATGCGTGGCGCTACGGCGCATTAGAGCGAGAACCCCCAAAAGAGAAAGTTTAGGGTTTGTATCGCCCCGCGAGAAGATGACTCAGGTAACCGGATGGTCATAACCCGTTTAAATTGAGTACCCAACCCGCAAAAAACGCGCCCCAGCGTTTTGCTCGGGCGCGATACTAACCTCGAGGAAACTGCGCTAGTTCACTGTAATGCTCATCGGTGCAGACGCAATGCCGTTCGCCACCACGACCAGCGTCGACAAACCAGTCTCGATTCCAGCAGGAACATCGAAGTTCGTCGTTACGATCAAGTTGCCGGTCGCTACGCCCATCGACGTGTGATCATGCGTCTTCGCGTAAAAAACGTGCTTGCTGCTGTTGTTCATGATGCGAACCAGCGGGTAGTTCGTGGCGGTCTCATCTTCGTCGCCGTACCCCGCCGCTTGCGACAGTCCATTGAACTGTTTGCCGGAGATGGCATACGTCAACCCGTGAGTCACGGATTTCGGAGCTGTCGTGATCACGGGCTTCCACGCGGCCTGCACCGTCCCCGTCGAGTTGTAGACGCCTACACTGTTGCCGATGACCAGGGCCTGCCCGGTGGGAAGCATCAGGATGGGAGCCAAACCGCTGAGCGTCGGTTTGAGGGTAGTCCCGTTAAATTCGTAAAGTTGGCCAGAATTTCCCGCCACAAGCACGTTGCCGCTCGGCAGTAAAACCGCGGCGGAGTCGCCCGCGCTATCGCCGCCCGGAAAGTCCGGACCCACCACCCACTTTTTCGTGCTCGGATGATAGACCGAGGTGTGTCCCGTGGTCGCGCCCTTGGCCAGACTCCCCGCCACAAAAACCGTACCGTCCGGGCGCAGGATTTGAGGGCCAATTTCTCCCGGCGGATAGTAACAGCCGCCCGGGTAAGGCAGGCAGCCCACCACATTGGTTGGAGAATGAAGATCCACAATCGTGCTTCCCGCCGAGGTCCACTTGCCCGTGGCGGCATTGTAAAACTCGGAATTGGGAGCGGTCTTCACATCGGCCGTCAGAATCGTACCGTCGGGCATCAGAGTCCAGCCTTCTTCGGAATTGAAGTGGTTCTTCCCTGTCGACGGCAACACCTTCCAGGTCAATGTCTTCGGATCGAGCTTGGCGACGGAAGTGGTCAGTTTCTGACCGACCATAAACGATCCATCGGGCAGCACGGACGATTCGGAGTCGCCGATTGTTTTCCAGCCCGCTGGTGGCGCCAGCTTGGTCCACTTATTGGTTTTAGGATCGTAAATCGCGCCCATATTGGTGAGCACGAAATTCAGGTTGTTGTACTCGCCACCGGTGATAACCAGGCGGCCATCCGCCAGCACCGCACCCGGAAAATAGAGGGGAACGTAGCCAGACGGAAGGCTGGCCATTTGAGTCCACGTTCCGTTTACATAACTTCCCTTGTTATCGGGAGTCAGCTTCCACCAGTCGGACTGACTACCGCCTTGCGTCAGTACAGTGCCGTCCGTCATGAGATAGGAAATTCCAGCTCCATTAGGCGGCTGGTGCGTGAGATTCTGAATCGACTGCGCCGCCGCAAAGCACGTGGCGAACAACAGGATTGCTGCGAGAAGAGTCTTTTTCATAAGAGTATCCAGGCCTACTTTTGTCGTGCTCGGTTGTGCATCGGAAGAAAAGAAAGTCACGCGCCCCAGCTTTCGCAAGGGCGCGTGCAAAACACGTTAAGAAACTAGTTCACCGTGACCTTCATCGGCGCGGAAGCAATACCATTGGCCACGACGACGAGCGTCGACAAACCAGTCTCAATTCCAAACGGAACGTCGAAGTTCGTCGTCACGATCAAGCTGCCGGTTGCGACGCCCATCGAAGTATGGTCGTGCGTCTTGGCGTAAAAAACGTGCTTGCTGCTGTTGTTCGTGATGCGAACGAGCGGGTAGTTGGTCGCCGTTTCGAACTCGTCGCCAAACGCCGCCGCTTGCGACAAACCGTTAAACTGCGTTCCGGAAATGGCATACGTCATGCCGTGGGTCACCGCCGAAGGAGCGGTCTTGATCACGGGTTTCCAGCCAGCCTGCACTGTTCCGGTCGCATTGTACACCGCAAGGTTAAAACCCTCAACCAAGGCTTGCCCCGAGGGAAGAATCAGTACCGGAGCGCCCACTCCACTGCGCGTCGGCTTGAGTGTAGTTCCGTTGAATTCATACAGCGTGCCGGAATTGCCCGCCACCAAAACGTTGCCACTCGGCAGCAGAACGGCGCTCGAATCGCCCGCGTCGTCGCCCGTCGGGAAGTTTGGTCCAACCACCCAAGCCTTCGTGCTCGGATGGTAGACAGCCGTGTGTCCGAAAGTTCCGCCCTTCGGTGTGCCCCCGGCGACAAACACCGTTCCATCCGGACGAAGAATTTGAGGACCGATTTCTCCCGGCGGGTAATAGCAGCCTCCAGGAAAGGGCAAGCATCCCACAATCGTCGTGGGCGAATGCAGGTCGACAATCGTGCTCCCAGCCGAAGTCCACTTTGCCGTCGCAGGGGTGAAAAATTCCGAATTCGGAGCATTTTTCACGTCGGCCGTAAGAATAGATCCGGTCGGCATCAGCGTCCAGCCTTCTTCAGAATTAAAGTGATTCTTCCCAGACGACGGCAACACCGTCCACGTCAGCGTCTTCGGATTCAGCTTCGCCACCGAAGTGGTCAGCTTCTGTCCAACGATATACGACCCATCCGGCAGCATAGACGAAGGCGAGTCGCCAATCGTCTTCCAGCCCGTCGGAGGCTTCATCGCAGTCCATTTATTTGTTTTGGGATCGTAGATTGCACCCAGATTCGTCAGCAAGAAATTCCCGTTGTTGTACTCCCCACCTTCGATCACAAGACGACCATCTGCGAGAACTGCCGACGCGAACGCATCGGGAGCATACCCGGACGGCAGGCTAGCCATCTGCGCCCACGTTCCGTTCACATAGCTGCCCTTGTTGTCGGGTGTAAGTTTCCACCAGTCCGAACCCGAGTTTCCCTGCGCCAGAACTGTGCCATCGGTGAGAAGAAACGCAATGCCCGCCCCGTTCGGGGGCTGGTGTGCAAGAGGTTGCACGGTTTGCGCAGCAGCCGCGCCACACACGGCAAGCAAAAGAGTAGCGAGAATTGCATTTTTCATAACGGGGATTGCCACCTTCCTGGGATATGAATCACGCACAGCCGGAGTCGGCTGTGACGCCTTGTGAGTTGGTACTCCTGAGTAAGACGAAACGCGGACCCGCGATGCTAACACAAACATCCTGGGCTAGAGAAAGTAGCCCAGGATCCCGGAATTCCCGCATCAGGGTCCCATCTCGAACACAACGCCTGCACCGTGGCCGCCAAACGGCGTCACGCCGTAAAGATTGCCGGCCTTGTCCTGCACCAACCCGTAGTTCGGATTCGCGCCGTCCACTCCCAGAAACCGGTGGGACACAGTCTCTTTCCAACCGCTCGAAGTCGGAGTCAGCTTAAACGCCACGCCATCTCCGTTGGAATCGCCACCGCCGGAAGTTGTCCCGTAAAGAATGCCCGCCGCGCTCAGAACGAGCGTCGTCGTGGGATTCCCTCCATCCGCCGCGCCCTGGAAGTTGTAGAGCACCGTCTCGGTCCATTTGCCGTTAGATCCCGGCGAGAGTTCAAACACCGTCCCGGCGCCATTCGCTCCACCAAAGTACGTTGTGCCAAACAAGTTGCCAGCCGCATCGGAGATCAACCCTCCGTATGGGAAGCCGGCGTCAGGCATACCCTTGAACGAATACAGCGACGTCATCTTCCAGCGGCCTCCGGCAAGCGGCGCAAGCTTATAAGCTGTTCCACAGCCGGAATTTGGATTGCAGTTCAAATCTCCACCGATTTCAGCCAGCCCGTACACATTCCCCGCGGCATCGATATGCAGTCGGCCCAGCGACCCCGTCGCACCGTCCGTACCACCCGTGAACTGGTGAAGTACATTCTCTTTCCACACTCCGCCGCCTAGGGGTACAAGTTGATAGACCACTCCGCAACCCTGTCCCGCGCAGCCACCCAATTTCCCGCCCGTGGGCGTGGTGCCGTAGAGATTTCCATTCTTGTCGATAGCCAAGCCGCTGCCCGGTCCACCGCCATCGTGCATTCCCGTAAAGCTGTGCAGCACGATCAGATTCCATCCGCTGCTGGAATGCTTCAGCATGTAAACCACTCCGCAACCATCTCCGGCACACAATCCTCCAGAGCCGCCTGCCACCGTGGTTCCAATCAAGTTGCCTTTCTTGTCGATCACAACTCCGCCATACGGATTCTTCCCGTCGGGTCCTGCCTGAAAGTTATAGAGAACCGTCTCCTGCCACTTGCCACTGGAATTGCGTGTGAGCTGAAAAACCGTGCCGCACCCACCCGCACAACTCCCGCCGTTCCCTCCGGTGACGGTCGTGCCGTAGAGATTGCCCGCATTGTCGAAAACAAGGTCGGCAGCAGGCCGCCCGCCATCCAGCCCACCCGTAAAGCTATACAGCTTCTTTTCTGGACTGGCTGCGCTGACGCCGCTCACCAGGAACAGCATGGCTGTTGCAACCACGAAAATTCGGATCAGAAAATGCCCAACGTGTTTTCCCATTTTTCGTTCCCCTTCGCGATGTGATCTGCCCGGTTGCAGGGTACAAATCGTCAGGCGTTTCCTGCTTCAAAAGTCGGCATCCATAGTACCCTGACTATTGTGAAAATTCCGATAAAATCCTGAAAACCCTTGCAGCGCTTGGATTTCGCCGGGGATACCCAACCGAAAGGGCGATATGTCGCGGAGAGACGCAGTCCTGATTGCAAGCCGAGGGTTTGCCATATACATGGCCGTTTGGGCGAGCGTAGAAGTGACTTACTTGGCGGACAATCTGCACTCGCTCTTCCATCACCTGAGCCAGCGCAGTGTCCTCGCCACCCAAGACTACTGGACCAACTACTACGTCCTACGCACCGCCTTGAACGTCGTCCGGATGCTAGGCTTGTTTCTAGGGGCGATTTTCTTCTGGCGCTGCGGACCGCGAGTGGAGGCACTCTTCGCGCCGCAGGAAGCTCCCGCAGCCCCCGGCCAATCCACGCTCGATTCATCCATAAGCGGGCAATCCATGGTCGACCACTCCAAGTAGAGCCGTGAGATTTTTGCCTGTGTCGTGCGTATTGTGCGCCAAGAAAAAAAGGGGAGTCGCCCCGAAAGGCGGCTCCCCAAACGCATGGTGGCGCTCGAGAAAACTACGGCAAGTGAACTGTCACTTGCAGGTTCGAGAAAAAGGTGGTCGTTGTGCAGCCTACCGCTCCGCCCATATCCACGCAGCCGAGGTTGATCATGATCGGCCAGACCTGACCGGCCACAACGTTCTTCACCGACGCCGTCACCGCATAAGAGTGGGAAACCGGAGCGGCGATTCCGGAGACAGGATCGTTATTGTCCCAGATGAAAAAGCCCGCCGCATCGGTCGGGCCTGGAAACGGTGGCGCGCCACCGACGAGAAATTGAAACCGTCCCATGTCCGGAGTCGTCAGCGCATCATTCGTCTCTAAGTGGATGTAGAAAGTACAGGTCCCTCCAACTGCCGCAGGGCACATCACGGGTAGGACTGGCAGGAGCGGCACTGTCGCCATGCAGCCACCCCCACCGCAGGTGGCCGTGACTGGCATATTGTTGGTCTCAAAGTCTGTAGTGACAAGGCGTCGATTCAGCAGGATTACCGGGCCCGCATGGGCGCTGGGGACCGCCGCGAAGAACAGCACGGCAGCGAGAGTGACTAGAGCTGTCAATTTGAGCTTGGCCAAGCCGGATTTGCTCCTGGCCCCGGTGAGTTGCGTCGTGTTCGTCATAGTATCTTCTCCTTAAAAGTAGTCATCTGCCAGCAAGTACTTGTGGTGCGGGCGAGTTCCGTTTTCGCACGCGACAGAGATCACGGCAACCATCCAGGCCTGTTCCCCACCTGTTCTGTATCTCACCGCGTAAGAGATTGTTTCGATTGGAGTTAAGGAGCAGTCTATTCCGCTGTGATAGACTTCACGATCAATGGAGCACAGAGATCCTTGCCGGAAGCCCAGCCTAAGAAACGACTCATCGCTTTCGGCGTGTTCGAGCTCGACCTCGACGCAGGAGAACTGCGTAAGCAGGGCGTCCGAATCAAGCTCCAGGAACAACCCCTCCAAATCCTCCAAATACTGTTAGAGCATCCGGGCGAGATCGTAACCCGCGAAGCGCTGCGGAACCGCATTTGGTCGGCAGACACTTTCGTCGATTTCGACAAAGGTCTCTACAATGCGATCAAGAAACTTCGCGAAGCTTTGGGAGACACGGCCGCCACTCCCCGTTTCATCGAAACGATTCCCAAGCGAGGCTATCGATTCATGGCGCCTGTGGGCGACCGGGAAGCGCCCAAGTCGAAGCTGGCTCTCGTGCCAACTCCTCCTCCGCCCGACGAACCCCAAGGCGAACCAGTCGTTCCTCAGCCTCATTTACTAACCTGGAAGAAGAAGATCGCTCTCTCCGCCCTGGTTCTTGTAGTTGTGGCGGGATCCGGGCTGTGGTACCAGCGCCATCTGCCCTTGCGAAGTCGGCTCACTGAAAAAGACCAAATCCTGCTCGCGGACTTCAGCAATAGCACCGGCGAGGCGGTTTTCGACGACACACTCAAACAAGCCCTCAACGTTGATCTGCAACAGTCAACTTTCTTGAACATCGTTCCCGACGACGTAATATACCGGCAGCTTCGCTATATGGGACGCTCTCTAGAAACGCGCCTTACGCCGGAAGTTGCGCGAGAAGTCTGCTTGCGAGGGAACGCGAAGGCCATGCTGACGGGCTCCATTTCCCCGCTGGGCAGCCACTACGTAATCACCCTTCGCGCCGTCGATTGCGCCAGTGGAAACCTGCTGCATATCGAGCAACTCGAGGCCGAAAGTCGCGAACGAATCCTGGGAAGGTTGCATGAGGCTGGAAGGCGGGTACGAGAAAAGTTAGGTGAATCGCTCCCGTCAATCCAGAAAAACGACACGCCGCTCGAGCAAGCCACTACATCCTCCCTCGAGGCTCTCCAGGTCTATAGCAATGCGGGCAAGGTCTATCGATCGCAGGGCGAGGCCGCCGCCGTCCCGTTATTCAAACGCGCGCTTGAGATCGACCCCAAGTTCGCGGTGGCCATAGCGGACCTAGGCATGATGTATTGCAATCTCGGCGAAACTGCCTTGTGTTCCTCCCATGAAAAGCAAGCTTACGAACTTCGCGATCGGGCCACCGGGAAGGAAAGGTTCTACATCGATTCGAATTTCTATACAGATGTCACCGGAGAGCTCGAAAAGGCAAGCGAAGTTCTTGAACAATGGAAGCAGGAATACCCGCGCGACCTTGCTCCCTACATCAATCTGGGCAGTGTAACGAGTTCCCTGGGACAACTCGACACGGCTTTAACGAATGACCTTGAGGGCCACCGTCTAAGGCCGGATTCTCTCGCGCTTTTCCGGAGTCTGTCTTCCGACTATATGAATCTCAATCGACTGGAAGACGCCGAGCATGTGCTCAAGCTTGCCAAGGCCCAGCAGATGGAACTCCCGCTGTTGCAGAATTTCTACCGGCTGGCATTCCTGCGCTCCGATGCGAAAGAAATTGAACAGTCGATGCGCACTGCGTCTGGCCACGCCGACGTGGAATCCTCCCTACTTTCCAGTCAGGCAGATACGGAGGCATATTACGGGCGCCTTGCCTTGGCCAGAGACTACACGAGCAGAGCGGTTCGTTCGTCGCTGGCAAGCGGCGCCAAGGAAGACGCGGCTGGCTGGCTGGCAACACAGGCCCTGAGGGAAGCGGAGTTCGGAAACGCGGCTCGGGCGCAACAGTCCGCGCAATCGGCGCTCGTGTTGTCTTCTTCTAAGAACGTGCAGGTTGCAGCGGCCATCGCCTACGCGCGCAGCGGAAATCGAACGAGCGCCAACGCAATCGCGAGCGACCTGCGAGCAAAGTTTCCACTGGACACACTCATCATCCACGAGTGGCTGCCCACCATACGAGCCGCGGAGCTTCTTTCCGGTGGCGATGCCAAGGGCGCTCTTGCGGAACTGGAAATTTCCTTGCCCTATGAACTTGGTGGAACTGCTCCGCCCTTCGTGAGCGGCGCAACCCTGTATCCAGCCTATCTGCGGGGTCTGGCCTACCAGAAGAACAAGCAGCCGGAAAAAGCGGCGGCAGAATTCAATAAGATCATCGCGCACCGCGGCCTGGTGTGGAACTTTCCGTTGGGCGCCTTGGCGCAACTGGAGCTTGGACGGACTTACGCAGCCGCCGGTAAATCGGCGCAAGCCAAGGCGGCATATGACGATTTCCTCAAGCAATGGCACGATGCGGACGGAGACGTTCCAGTCTTGCAAAATGCGCGATCCGAATACCGCCGGCTTCCTTGACACAAAGCCCAGCCTAGGGAAACTCTGGTGAAGTGTGGCGCGGGCGCCCTCGCCCGCGAAAAGTCAGCCATATTTGTACTATGTTTCTGGGGAGATGCTTGTTCAGAGTTTCCCTAGTGATACAAGACCCCGTAGCCGAAACTGCCGGCAGATACGGTCACGCCGCAACAATACGGGCACTTCGGCCTCGTAGGCGCAGGTGAACTGGACTCCGGATGTGCCACCGAACAAGAGTCCCCGGGATTGCCTGGGACTACTCCACCCATCGGATTCTGACCGTCCAGGCCTCCTGCAAAAGTATGCAGAACGGTTTCCAGCGTGTACCCACTGGCTTGCGTCAATTCGTAGACAGTCCCGCGCGTGGCCGACCCGCTGCCGGTTCGCGTAGTTCCAACCAGGTTTCCAGCGCCGTCGAAGATGACACCACCTGCAGGAAACGCCCCGTCGTTGGGTGAAGTGAAGGAATAGAGCGGCGTCAAATTAATCCCAGTGAGCCTGAACACAACTCCAGCTCCCCTGGCGCAGGTTCCATTGCCCCCGCAAGTCGCGGTGCCGTAGAGGTTGCCAGAAGCATCCGCCACAAGCCCCGCCTCAGGCAATCCTCCGTCGCTCGTTCCACTAAACGAATGAAGGACTGTTTCCTGATTGGTGCCGGAGACTGCGAAGATTGTTCCAAATCCCAGCGTCCCGCCATGGTAGGTTGTGCCCATGAGGCTGCCACCGACACCGCGAATTAGCCCCGCCATCGGAAAACCACCGTCCGGCCTTCCCTTAAAGCGGTAAAGGACACTCTCCGTCACCGTCCCGCCCGAGATCGCCAGGCTAAACACCACGCCGCATCTTGTTCCATTACTGTCGGTGCACGTTCCTGCTCCACCATGCGTCGTGGTGCCGTAGAGCGTGTTCGAGGAGAAGATCAACGCCGCATACGGACGACTCCCGTCCGCGCCGCCGGCGAAAGCATAGAGAACCTTAAAACTGTAGCCTTGGGTGGCTGGCGAGAGCTCAAACACCACGCCGTTTCCTCCAACACCGTTTGCGGCGCATGGTGTACTGCCTCCACACGAAGCCGTTCCATAGAGGTTGCCCATCGCATCCAGCACCAAGCCAGCACGTGGGAAACCTCCGTCGCCATGCCCGTTGAACGCATAGAGCTCCGTGTAGACATTCGAAGCATCCAGCTTGAACACAACGCCTTGATTGCTCGCTCCACCCTGGAGAGCAGTCCCATAGAGGCTGCCGTTACTGTCGGCCACAAGCGAACCCAAGGGCTTAGCCCCCTGTATAGGCCCTGCCATACCAGTAAACGAGACTGCAACCTGCTCGGTCGTCTCTTGTGCACAAACGGAAAAGGCGACGAGCAGAATCATGGATCCCAAAAGAATGCAGGTGCTGAGGGTACGCATACAAGCCGTCCTGGCAATCAGTTTTGACCGGAGTATAGCACTGGGGATTGGACCCCGTTTTGCACAGAGGGTTCGGCCAATTACTCTTTTGGAAAGCTCAGTGATCGGCGCTGACGCTTACAGCTGCCAGTGATTTTCAATCACGACACCCACGTATGGCTGCAACGGCTGCGGAATCGCGACCCGGGCCGTCGCTGATTGGCGGTGCCACGGGATGGTCACTACGCCTTTCTGGCCAGAGCGCTCAAATGATTTGCCATAACCTCCGAGCCGCAGCACGCCACCAGTTTGGTCTATATTGACCATCTTTTGCGCCACAGAGAATTGCATGATGAGGCTATGAAAGTCGCAAAGAAAAAAGCTCTGGCCATTCGTTGTCCCACCTGTGGAGCTAAGCCTGGAGAAAAGTGCGAACTTGCTACCGGCCAACCTCGAACCGAGCCCCATCAAGACCGGAGGCTGGTCGCCGCAGACAGGTAATTCCTACGCTGTCTACACGGCTACAGTTCGCGCCTCGGGTGACCGAATTTCCGCGACACTGCCGATTTGCCACTAGATCCCTCGAGAATCGCTAACGTGGAGGCCATAGATGCCAATAAAACCAGCATTTGCTCGGTATTTGAGTCACGATTTGTGTCAATTCGTCAGTTCTGGGGCTTAGAATGGCAATATGCCCCTGCCCGCAAAGCCCAAGAAGAGCCGCCAATTCGATGCCGATGTCTTCCTGGCAACGATTGGCGAAGGTAGGAAGAACCTCGCCGTTACCAAGAAGCAGTCCATCTTCGCACAAGGCGACGCTGCGGATGCAGTTTTCTATATCCAGAAGGGTCGGGTCCAGCTAAGCGTTGTCTCCAAAACCGGCAAGGAAGCCACCATTGGCATGCTGGGCCAGGGCAACTTTTTTGGGGAAGGGTCGTTAGCGGGACAGACTCTTCGGATGGGTTCCGCTGCGGCCATGACCGACTGCCACCTCCTGCGGATCGAGAAGAGGGCCATGATCGACGTTCTTCATCGCGAACAAGCTCTTTCCGATATGTTCGTGGCCTATTTGCTTGCACGGAATATTCGCTATGAAGAAGATCTGGTCGATCAGCTTTTCAATTCCAGCGAGAAAAGACTGGCCCGCGTGCTGTTGATGCTCGCCCATTTTGGCAAAGACGGCATTCCTGAGACCGTAATTCCGAAGATCAGCCAGGAGACTCTGGCCGAAATGGTGGGGACCACGCGCTCCCGCGTCAGCTTCTTCATGAACCGATTCCGCAAGATGGGATTCGTTGACTACGCGGGCGGGGTCGAGGGCGCTCTCCAGGTTCACAGTTCACTGCTCAATGTAGTTCTTCACGATTAGTCTCTTTGCGTCGAAGCGCTTCGTCGATGAAACAAGGGTTTGGAAACCAGCCCGCATCCGAGAACCTGTCGGCTCCGTGCCGCATCTTTCAGTGCCATTTACGCCGGCCAAAAACAAGAGGAGCCCACTAGAGAGGCCCCCCTTTTGGATGAGATAAAACTAGCTGGCCTTGCGACGTAAATCCGTTTCCGTTTTATCGCTTTCGGCCTTACCAATATCGACTTTGGCCGCTTCCACCTTGGGAATCTCTGGCCTGGCGGACTCGACCGTGGCGGTTCCTGTATTAGGAACGCCGCCTTCCTTATGTATCCGCTGCCATGCTTCAACCTGTTTCTGCGCTTCTTCCATGGCGATGCCGTACCGCTCTTGCACCTTGCCCACGAGGCGCTCAACGCTTCCTTCGATGACCTTCAGATCATCGTCGGTTAGTTTGCCCCATTTTTCCTTAACGATGCCGACCATTTGGTGCCAGTTGCCTTCGATACGATCGCTATTCATAGTCTGTGTCTCCTCTTTGTTTCTGAGTCCCGTTGCGTTCCAAATGGCAACCCTCCAGATGAGGGAGTCGCTGCCGCTTAGAAATGGCCGAGCGCCTAATTGTCGTGCCCACCGCCACCGGGTCGCGGCTCATTGCGGTTTGGCTGACGGCCTTGCTGCCGCTGCTGTTGTTGCGCCTGTCGCTGGTCAACTCGCTGGCTTTGTTGCTGGTGTTTCTGTTCGAGTTGCTGCGTCTGCTGCTGGTGTCTCTGCTCGACTTGCTGGGTCTGTTGCTGGCGCCTCTGCTCCGCTTGCTGATCTCTCGCCGGACGGGCATTCTGTTGCGTCTGTCTCTGGTGATCTTGCTCTTGTTTTTGCTGCAGTTTCTGATGGTCCTGATTCTGTTGTGTATAGAGCTTCTGCTGCTGCTGCTGGAAACGCTGATCCAATTGAGAGTTTCCCGTATCCCGAGGCGTGGGCGCAGGATGCGACGGAAGATCTCTTGCATGCGACGCCGATGGAGGACGCGGAACATTGTTCTCCGGACGGGCAACAGGCGCATTCACTGGACGGTCAGCCGCGCGACGGTCTGCAGGATGATACGGTCCCCCGGCTTCCCTTGCTGGAACAGCGTTTCCGCGAAAGTCTCCCGGCCTTCCAGTCGCAGCAATCGGAGGCTTTCCCTGATTCGCCGCTGCCCTCAGTTCCGGGTTGCCGCGAGCCGTTTGCTCATGCTGCCTTTGCGCAGCCACGGCTTGCACATGCCGCCCATTTCCTGCATTCTCTTCTTCGCGGGTTGGACGCCTTTCAATGCCGCCGTTTCCACCGTTGTAACTCACATGGTTATTGGAGTTGTTGTTGATGATCGTCGTGTTATACGTGTTGTGAATATTGGTGATGTTTACGTTGTTCGCCTCACGGTTATAGAAGAAGTGATCGTGATCCCATCTTCCACCTTCGTAGCCTCGACCGTAATAGCCGTAACCGTAGTTAATCCCACCGTAGAAGCCGATTTCGGAGCCCCAGTAGCCTTCGTGAAACAGGTACCCATTGCCGCCCCAACCCCAATACGGGGGAGTCCAGAGGTAGCCGACTTCCGGTGCTTCCACCCAGGTTCCAGGAACCCAGTAATAGTCGTCTTCGCCGTAAGCCCAATAGCCGGGCGTCCACAAGTATCCATCGCCGGGGCAGAGCGGCTGCTCGTAAACCGGCAGCGCAGGCGGACCAAATTCTACCGATATACCAATTTGCGCGAAGGCTGACGTCGAAATCACGACGAGCATCGCTGCAAAACACAACGATCGAAGGTACGATATGAAGCGCATTTGTTCTCCTTGTTTCCCATCTCGAACTGCGAATCGCAACGCCTGAATTAGCCAGACTCGTTTTCGCGATCCAACCCTCGCGACCTCAGGATGAAGCAACGAAATACGAGTCGCTGCTCCGTCCGCACGTACAGGGCAATCACAGGATGACAGCTGAGGTTGCCCGCGTCTGAGCAACATAGCTCACATCCAATTTCTCGGTTCATAGACTGCTTCTTAGTGCTTATTCTGAGCAATTTTGAGCAGTACCCCCGCACCGCAGGGCGTACACCTCTAGGGTATGGCTAGAAGCACCGTGCTCTGCATACATCGGAATCCATCTCAGCTCAGCTTGCTGGCAGAAAACGGCTTCAAGCTTGTAACCGCTACCAACGGCCACGACGGTCTTCGCATCTTCAGTTCGCAGGCTGTGGATGCGATTGTGCTCGAGTACCACCTCGGCTTCTTGGACGGTGTTGTCGTCGCCTCCGCGATTAAACAAGCCCGCCCCAAGGTTCCGATTGTCATGCTCGTGGATAGCTTGGAACTGCCTGAAGGCGCGCTCAGATCGGTGGATGCCGTGGTCGCCAAGTCTGATGGGCCTCATTTTCTGTGGGCAGCAGTTGATTTTGTAGTGAACGTTAAGCCCAGCCAGCTTTTGGACCAAGCGAGAAGTATTCCGGCGGGAGCGGCCCCCCCTCTCATCTCGCCGCATCTGAACCAAACGAGTGGGGAGCCTACTAGTGAAGTTGAACGTGCCCCCCGACGGAGACGCAGAAAAGTGTCTTAATCGGGAAGCCTAAATGCATTTACCTTGCGAAATCAGGTAGAAACCGGATGCCCTCAGCAAGATTGCCTCACTAATATGACGAAATGGGATAGGACGAATGCACACAATCTCGATGTCTAGCTGCTCACATTGCAAGAGTAACCAGATCTGCGTTTCCCAGCCCAAGAATTGGCGGGAGAAGATGGCAGTCTTCCTCTTGCTCCGCACCGTGCGATGTCAAGGTTGTATGCGACGATTTTACCGCCCTTTTTTTGTGGCCACGCCACTTCCACCGGGGAGAATCCTGGATTGGAAGAGAATGCCTCAGCGCTCATTTGCAATCGGGGAACAGGACAAGAACCACTCGGCATAGTCTGGTTCGCGATCTACTGAGCAGATGCTTGTCCCGACGAAGGGCCCTCGAGCTCGCTGACTGGTCAATTTTGACCATTATTCCGCAAGGATTTCTTCGATCCTTACAAGGGATGCTGTTCTTCTCATTTTGGAGTTGTTTTATAAACGCTCTGGCCAATTTAAGGACAAATGTCACTGCCTAACACAATATTTCCCAGCGGGGCTCTGGAAGTGGTAGTGCCGCAACCGCGGCTCGTTGGGAGCGTTACCACGGCTCCCCGACCGCAAGCGAAGCCGTCCCTGCCAAGTCGAATCGCCGTAATTGGGACCTATCTCCCACGGCAGTGCGGGATTGCCACGTTTACCACAGACCTATGCGCTGCGATTAGTGCGGAGTACGGTACCGCGCGTTTACTGGCGCTTCCGGTCAACGACACGGCCGAAGGATACGACTACCCCGATCGCGTGCGCTGGTCGCTGAAGCAAGACGACCTCGCCTCGTATGCAGAGGCGGCAGAGTTCCTGAACTTCAACAACATCGACATGGTCTGCCTGCAGCACGAATACGGGATTTTCGGTGGAACCGCCGGAAGCTACATCCTCGATTTGCTGCGAGCGCTGAAGATGCCCGTAGTGACGACGCTGCATACCGTCCTACGCGAGCCCAATCCGGACCAGCTGCGGGTGATGGAGGAAATTACCAGGCTATCCGACCGGATCATCGTGATGAGTCAGCTTTCGTCCCAATTCCTGCAGGAAATCTATGGCGTTCCGGGCGAGAAGATCGACATGGTCCCCCATGGCGTGCCTGACCTGCCTTTTCTTGATCCCAATTTTTATAAGGACCGTTTCGGCGTTGAAGGCAAAGCCGTACTTCTGACCTTCGGATTGCTATCTCCGAACAAAGGCATCGAGAACGTCATACGGGCAATGCCCGCCATTCTGGCGAAGCACAAGAACGTCGTGTATATGGTCGCAGGTGCAACCCATCCGCACATTCTGCGCCGCGAGGGGGACCACTACCGGGCGAGTTTGCAGGCACTGGCCAAGGAGATGGGCGTGGAGGAACAAGTCATTTTCCACGACCGTTTCGTCAGTCCTGAAGAAATGGCGGAGTTCATCGGCGCCGCCGATATTTACATCACGCCCTACAGGCACGAAGCACAAGTGGTTTCTGGAACGCTGGCGTATGCGCTGGGTGCGGGCAAGGCAATCATCTCGACACCTTATTGGCACGCGATTGAATTACTGGATGATCGCCGCGGAGCGTTGGTGCCATTCCAGAACCCGCCCGCGATTGCCAATAAGACGATCGAACTGCTGGATACACCTGCTCTGCGCCACGCGATGCGGAAGCGCGCTTATCTGTTTGCGCGGGATATGGTCTGGAAGAGCGCTGCCCAGGGATATATGGCAAGCTTCGCGCGGGTGCGCAGCGACCGGATGGAAATTCCGCACGTGCAGTTTTCTTCGGTTGCAATTGCAAAAACCCTGAATGAGCGGCCGAAGCTCAGGCTGAATCACGTCAATGCACTCACGGACGACACGGGAATCATGCAGCACGCTATCTTCACCATCCCCAATCGATCCGAAGGCTACGCCACGGACGACAATGCCCGTGCGCTAATTCTTACGGTGATGCTGGAGAGACTCGGCGATCAACTGGACGTTCAGCCTGGAGACCATCCGGGATTAGAAAGCATGACGAATCCTGATTGGCCGTTCCGTTACCTTGCGTTTTTGGAACACGCCTACAATCCGGAGAAGAAGCGGTTTCGGAACTTCCTGGGTTACGACCGCCGTTGGCTCGAGGAGCAGGGATCGGAAGACTCTCACGGCCGTTCCTTGTGGGCGCTGGGTACAGTACTCGGACGCTCTTCAAATCCTGGATTGCGCGGAGCCGCTGGAAGGGTATTCGAGTTTTCGCTGCCTGCCGTTCTCGAGTTCTACAGCCCACGCGCTTGCGCTTACGTATTGCTCGGTCTCCAGGAATACCTTCATTCGTCCCCTGGAGACCGGGACGCCCAACGCATTCGCTTTGCACTCTCGCACAGACTGCTGGACATGTATGAATCGATCCGTCGCCCCGACTGGAAGTGGTTTGAGAATGTTGCGGCCTACGGTAACGCGAGAATGCCACAGGCACTTCTAGTTGTCGGATCGGCGTGCGCGGATGATCGTATGGTCGCCGCAGGGCTGGAATCGCTGGATTGGCTGATGGCGGCACAGCGCTGCCCGGTTAAAGGCCATTTTGTCCCCATCGGTTCGCAGGGGTTCTATTTGCAGAACGGAGAACAATCCCGCTTCGATCAACAGCCGATTGAGGCGGCTGGCGCGGTATCCGCGTGTCTTGAGGCGTATCGCGCGACGGGAGATGATCGCTGGCAAACGGAAGCATGGTCGGCGTTCAACTGGTTCCTCGGAGATAACGATCTTCAGCTTTCCCTGTATGATGAGCAAACAGGTGGTTGCCGGGATGGTTTGCATCCCGACCGCGCGAATCAGAATCAAGGCGCGGAGTCCACGCTCTCCTTCCTGATGGCGCTTTTGGAAATGCGCTCTCTCCAACAACCGCAAAAAACTGCCCCATAGTTCGATGGAAAGGCTGAAACGCTACATGAGCGCTCGCGAAACCACTCTGATCAATGTCGACGATGGGCTCAACCCGCCCTTGCTGGTGCGTCATCCTGCTAACCCAATTCTGACGCGCAAGGACTGGCCCTATTCGATCAACAGCGTATTCAACGCCGGTGCAACGTTGCTGCCGGACGGAACAACGCTGCTCCTGTGCCGCATTGAGGACCGACGTGGCTTGTCGCATCTCTGCGCGGCACGCTCCGCCAACGGAGTGGACGGCTGGGTGATTGATCGCGAGCCGACCCTGATGCCGAGTCCGGACCACCCGGAAGAGATTTGGGGTATCGAAGACCCGCGCATTACGTTTGCGCCCGAGTTGCAGACGTATTTGGTGACGTACACGTCTTATTCGCGAGGAGGCCCCGGAGTTTCTCTCGCCCTGACTAAGGACTTTCGCACGTTCGAGCGCTACGGCGTTATCATGCCGCCGGACGACAAAGATACCGCGATCATGCCCCGTAGAATCAACGGATACTGGGCGCTCATTCATCGCCCGATGACGGCGCTTGGAGCCCACATGTGGATTTCCTACTCGCCCGATTTGCGGCACTGGGGCCGACATCGCCTCATGCTGGAAGCGCGTCGAGGCGCCTGGTGGGATGCCAACAAGATCGGCTTGTCTCCGCCACCGATCGAGACTTCGCGCGGCTGGCTCGTTCTCTATCACGGAGTGCGGCACACGCCGTCAGGCTGTCTCTACCGCCTGGGAGTTGCGTTGTTCGACCTGGAGAATCCGGAAAAGTGCCTGCTCCGCGGCGATTCCTGGATCTTCGGTCCGGAGGCTGACTACGAACGCCACGGCGATGTCGATGACGTAGTGTTCCCATGCGGATACACGATGGCTCCCGACGGCGACACGATCAATCTCTATTACGGCGCTGCCGACTGCGCAATTGCTCTAGCCCGGACCAGCGTGCAGGCGCTCTTAACCTGGTTGGATACGAACGGCAGTTTCGATCGCAGGCGCGAGAATCAGTGAAGACGCTCCGTTGGCTCCTTCGGCTGCCTTTCGCCTGCCGTCACCGTGAACTCAGTCGCGTGTTCACGATCGAGAAGCATACGTACAGGGTGTGCTTCGCGTGTGGAGAAAAACTTCCATATTCCTGAGCCTGTATACGCCCGGGACAGCCCCAACGGGACGAGTTCGCCGGACAACGCCAGGCAGGCTAGCGTTGCAACTTGGCCTCCGCGTAAGTGAGCTATCTTGCTCAGACATCACACTGCAAGCCTGTCATTCTTAAATCCTGAGTGTGTAGACAGAACGGCGAACGCTGATTCGCTGACTCTCGTTCTTCGGGTGCTGTAGGTTCGGGGCAGGAATCCCGGCTACGCCGAGGCGGCCACATCCAGCCAGTCAGCATTCCTCATCCGTGAGCGATGCCGCCTAACCCGGCGGCGGGACAGTCCTGAACTCTTAGCGACTCTCGAAAATTCAGACGCAATAACCCCTCAGGCGGATCGAGGTGGCCGGTCGCGAGACCAGAAGGATCAACAACGTGCCTCTCATCCAACTTGTGGAAGTTCTCATCGTAGTCGGGGTCCTGCTGTGGCTGGTGAACCGCTTCATCCCGATGCAAGCCACGATCAAGTCGATATTGAATGCGGTCGTGGTCATTGCCGTGGTTCTTTGGATTCTGAATGTCGTGGGACTGTTTCATTCCATGTCCCGAATCCGTATTGGAAGTTAAAAAAGCTACGCCGCGCCATCACTTGCGCGGCCAAGTCTTCAAAGCAGCATGGCAGACATCTGCCTCTAAAGGAGCAATTTTGAAAGTTCAAAGTTTATTTGCTGTCGCAGTTACTCTCAGTTTGAGCGCTTTCGTTCAAGCCAATGCCCAATCCGCAGCCGTCACGCCGTCGCCGATGTTCCGCGTGAATGTCACCAGCCGCAGCGTGCAGGCGATCAATTACAAGCATCGCAGCGGGGCCACCAAGGTGGATTTTGCGGGCACCGACTTGATGCCTTCCGCCAACGGCGAGGCCAAGGTCGCGAGCAAACGCGGCAGAATCGAAATCGAAGTTGAATTTGCCAACCTGCAGAAGCCAACGACTTTCGGCACAGAATATCTGACCTACGTCTTGTGGGCGATTTCGCCCGAAGGCCGCGCGGCGAATCTGGGAGAAGTCCTGCTCGGCGACAACCATCGCAGCAAGCTGGATGTAACTACCGACCTGCAAGCCTTCGCAATGATTGTGACGGCAGAGCCCTACTATGCGGTTCGACAGCCGAGCAATGCTGTCGTTCTCGAAAACAGTGTTCGCAACGACACCAAGGGAACCACTGAGGCCGTCAATGCGAAGTACGAATTGATGGAACGCGGCGGGTATCTTCCTACGGGATATAAATTCGACCCGGTGATCTTGAACACTAAGTTACCGCTGGAATTCTTCGAGGCGCGCAATGCATTACGCATCGCGCAATCTGAAGGCGCGGAACAGTATGCCGGCGACAGCTATCAGCACGCTGTAAAGTTGATGGACCAAGCGGACGGTTACGCTACGCAGAGCAAGGTGCAGAAAAAGCCGTTGATCGCTGTGGCGCGTGAAGCGGTGCAAACGGCAGAAGACGCTCGCGCGATCGCGGTCAAGAAGATGGACGAAATGCGGCAGAGCGACGAACGCCGCAATTCCGCGAATGCCCTGGCGAAATCGCAGAGTCAGACGGATGACGCGATGCGCCTGAAAAACCAGGCTCAAGCCGACACCGCAAGAGCTCAAGCCGACAGAGCGCAGGCCGAGTCTGCAACGATCAAGGCCCAGTCCGACAAGGCGCAGGCAGACTCCGATGCGGCGAAGGCTCGCAACGAAACTGCGGATGCTCAATCGGCGACTGCCAAGGCGAAGTCCGATATGGCGGACAGCCAGGCGTCCTCAGCCAGTGCACTCGCAGCCGCGCAGGCGGATGCGGAGCAGTCGCGCTTGGCGGCCCAGAAGTCCGAATTGAGCGCACAACAGGCGGATGCTGACAAAGCCGCAATGCGTCTCAAGCTGTCCGAGCAGTTGAACTCCATTCTGCAAACGCGCGACACCGCGCGTGGTTTGATCGTCAGCATGTCCGACGTGTTGTTTGATACTGGCAAGTTTTCCTTGAAGCCGGGCGCCCGCGAGAAGCTGGCGAAGGTGGCTGGCATCCTGCTCGCCTACCCTGGTCTGAACATCGCAGTCGGCGGCTATACAGATAACGTCGGCAGCGATTCCATGAACCAGACTCTGTCCGAAAATCGTGCCGGATCGGTCCGCGACTATCTGGTGAATCAGGGAGTGCTCACGGCATCAGTTTCGGCGACGGGCTTCGGTAATACTCTACCTGTTGCATCCAACGACAACTCCGCTGGCAGGCAGCAGAACCGTAGAGTAGAACTGCTCGTTTCGGGTGAAGCGATCGGCAAGCAGATCACCACCACCACTGGAAGTTTGCGCTAGAAGGAAGACCCAGGGCTCCTCCTCGGAGCCCTGGGCTTTTCTGTATCAACCGTTTTCCAGATCACTTGGCTGGGGTCCACTCGGAGCGATACGGCGCGTGTGAGCAACTCTGGGAACGAAAAGCAAGTTCAGGAAATACCACGGATAGCAGGAGAGCGTTGGTAGCGCTAACGGGAATCGAACCCGTGTTTTAAGATTGAGAATCTCACGTCCTAACCCCTAGACGATAGCGCCACAGATGTGTGGACTCTTCAAAGTATAGCAAAGGAGCGCAGCTTCGCCGATGCAGCCCACTGCGCTTTCCCGGGTGCTGAAACCACAAGGAAGCCTTGCATCGGCTCCCACCACGAGTTCCTCCGGGACGAGTCGCGGCGCCATCCCTCAGCCTAACCAAACCGGCCCCAACGTGATATCTTTCAACCATCTCGGGTGATTCAATTGGGGTGGGACGAATGAAGACACCGCACCGTATCGCTTTTCTGACCCTGCTCGCGGCGCTTGCTATCACCACGCTTTCGACAACCGTGACCGCTCAACAGCCTTCCACCGCCACCGCGACAAACGACTCCGGCCTCGCTCCGATTCTCCACTATATTTCTTCCGGCTGGGATACCCTCACCCGCTCGATGACCTCCTGCGACAGTCTCGTCGACTCGAAGATCAAAGCTGCGCCGGTGCTCTACCTTCCCGCCGACTTCCCTGCTCCCGCCGCGGTCCAGAAGCTCCACGCCGATTGCGGAGTGCAGATCGAACACCTGCCCGCCGTCATTCACGGCCCCGGCACCATCGATACGCGCGAATTTCACCCGCACGGTCTTCTGTATCTGGAAAACAAATACGTCGTTCCCGGCGGCCGCTTCAACGAAATGTACGGCTGGGACAGCTACTTCATCATTCGCGGCCTCGTGCGCGACGGTCGCGTCGACCTCGCCCGGGGCATGGTCGACAACTTTTTCTTCGAGATCGAACACTACGGTTCCGTCCTGAACGCCAACCGCACCTACTACTTCAGCCGCGCCCAGCCTCCGTTTCTCAGCTCGATGGTCATGTCGGTACTCGAGGGCGACAGCCGGACCCGGCACGAAGATCCGGCATGGTTGGCCAAAGCCTACGATTATCTCTCGCGGGACTATGAAATGTGGACCCACGATCCGCATCTCGCGGGCAACACCGGCCTCTCTCGCTACTACGATTTCGGCCACGGCCCGCCTGCAGAGGGATTGCAGGATGAAAGCGGCTACTACCGCAAGGTCACTCAATATTTCCTTCTTCATCCAGAACACGCGTCCGGGATCCTCGTCGAAAAACCATCCGACGGAAACTCAGCCACGCCGGTCTTAGGCTCCAGCTATTCCGTCCAGGTCTGCGACCAGCCGACAACTATGGCTCGCCCCGAGTGCGAGCCCGCCCGGAGCGTCAGCCTCAGCGAGGACTACTACAAGGGCGACCGCGCTATGCGCGAATCCGGCTTCGATATTTCCTTCCGTTTCGGACCCTACAGCGCGGCAACCCACCACTTCGCACCGGTATGCCTCAACAGTCTCCTATATAAGACCGAGCGCGACATGGAGCAACTTAGCCAACGCCTCGGTCGAAAGGCCGACGCGGCGCTCTGGAAAAAACGCGCCGAGCAGCGTCAGCAAGCCATGCAGAAGTATTTCTGGAACGAAAAAGCGGGACTCTTCTTCGACTACGATTTTGAGCACGGCCAGCAGTCCACGTACCGCTACGCCACAACGTTCTATCCTTTATGGTCTGGGGTGGCAACACCCGAGCAAGCCAAAGCGCTTGCCGGGAATCTGGCCATCTTCGAGCGCCCCGGCGGCCTCGCCATGAGCACCGAAGAAACCGGCGTCCAGTGGGATTTCCCCTACGCATGGGCACCCCTGCAACTGATCACAGTCGAGGGCCTGCGCCGCTACAATCTCACCGCCGACGCCGACCGCCTCTCCTACGAGTTCCTTTCCGACGTGGCCGAGAACTTCCGCCGTGACGGCACCATCCGCGAGAAATACAACGCAGTCACCCGCTCCGACGAAGTCAACGTCGGCGCCGGCTACCATGCCAACGTGATCGGCTTCGGTTGGACCAACGGCGTCTTCCTCGAATTGCTCCACAATCTTCCACAGAGCGCTGTCGAACATCTCGCCAAAGAACAGGAAATCGCAGCGAAGTAAAGCGCACGAATCTTCTCCGACGAAAATCGTAAAGCCAATCGCGCACGCCGCCAAACCCTGCCCGAATCGCCGGCTTCGCGGGTTTGCAACCCGCATCTATAAGGACCATTCCCAACCCGGCGCGACCAGTGCCGATCCGGAACTGCGCCTTTTTGCGATGACAAAAATTGGCAGGTACCCCTCCGCGTAATCTCCGTGGCGCCATTGTCCTTACGTTACTAAGCGTGCTTCCCGCTTGAAAACACGGCAATTAGAAGCAGGTCCATTCTTACCTAGGTAACTTCGCGGATTGGTGCGGCAAGTGCAATGATTTAGCCCGAAAGGTCGCGAAAACGACCAAGATTTCAAAGCCTAACTAGAGAGAGAAGAGGGGACAACTTTCAATGAAGAAACAGAAGGGTTTTTCACTAATCGAACTGCTGATCGTGGTCGCGATCATTCTGATCATCGCCGCGATTGCCATTCCGAACCTGCTGCGCGCCCGTATGGCCGCCAATGAGTCGGCTGC
>Ga0209068_10000329_pt1 | contig 26288 bp, 18 predicted proteins | sample ColStrG_CSR_2012_FD_187200 | JGI IMG/M metagenome (GOLD analysis project Ga0209068, IMG submission 187200) | Freshwater sediment microbial communities in response to fracking from Pennsylvania, USA - Cold Stream Run_MetaG_CSR_2012 (SPAdes)... | ecosystem: Environmental > Aquatic > Freshwater >...
TATATATTGCGACCACCCGAGCACGGGCAGGTGTTGCTGGCGAATGCTCAGGCCAAATGGTTGGCCAGCGAGCAAGCCGAGAGCCAGGGATGGCATCGATTGGCTGGGGCGCGAGCGGCGGAAGAGCAAGCGAATCGTGGCAACCTGGTCGTAGTCGTTTTCGCGAATCCCGATGAGCACGAACCGGGCCACGTCGCCATCGTTCGGCCATCCGAGAAGTCAGCAGAGGCACTTGAACGTAACGGGCCGGACATAATTCAGGCCGGCAACTACAACCACACCCGCACAATTGTCAGGATTGGTTTTGAAAATCATCCCGGAGCCTGGCCTGACGGCGTTCGCTACTACATGCATCTGCTGCAATTGCGCTGAAGCTGAAACTGGTTTACAAATCTGAGCCTACAAATTGGGTTGCAAGATGAAGTGGCGCTCGCTCGAAGAATCCACGGCCGGCACGGACACCCGCTCATTGCATGAAATTTTCGCAGAGCGGAAACATTTGATCGCCAGGTACGTTCCGCCGGAAACCCAGGCTGTTCACGTCCGCGTGATCGCGGACCTGAAGGGAAAGCACCTTGCTGGGGGTACTCTCGCCGCCGGTTCCAAAGCCCCGGCCTTCGAACTGCCAGATCACAATGGCAAGATAGTTTCTTCGGCTGACCAGTTAAACCGTGGCCGGCTTGTCGTCTGTTTTTTCCGCGGCCGCTGGTGTCCATTCTGCGTGGGACAACTGGAAGCGATGAACCTGATTCTGCCGCAGATCGAACAGGCCGGAGGATCGCTGCTCGCAGTCTCACCCCAAACGGTTCAGCAGTCATTCTTTATGGTCGACCAGCACAAGTTGCGCTTTCCGCTGCTGAGCGACACCGGAAACAAGGTAGCCCGCCAGTTTGGGCTCGTCTACCGCGTTCCCGACGACCAGGAGGCAATTTACCGCCGGGCTTTCGTAAACCTGCCCTTCGCCAACGGTGACGAAAGCTGGGAACTACCCATCCCCGCCACCTTCATCCTCGAGCGTGACGGCACCGTTGTCTATGCTTCGGCCAACGAGGACTACACCGAGCGGCCGGAACCCTCGGAGATTCTTCATCGGCTCGCCGGGCCGGCCTGAGTACACACCGAAGTTTTTCAATTACGATTGAACCAATTATGATTGGACATGGGTGACTCGCCTCTTTGGAGCGCTGGTGGGAGCAATAATGACCAGCGCAGCCGGCTTGCCGAGCTGACTGCGAGCACCACCGATCCCACCAAGGATCTCCCTCTCCGCCGTGATGTCCGCTCGCTCGGCATACTGCTGGGCCGAGTCCTGGTCGAACAGTCCGGCAAGTCCCTGCTTGAAGTTGTCGAGGAGTTGCGGCGCATCTTCATTCAACATCGCGAGCAGCCACGCCCGCAAGCTGCAGGTCCGAGTTTAAACGACCTGGATTTCAAGGATCCCTTGCTTATCCAGGCGCGGGACATTGTCTCAGGCCTCTCCGTTAACGAAGCTCACCTCGTCACCAAAGCATTCGCCATATATTTCGAACTCACCAATCTCGCGGAGACCACGCATCGCAAGCGGCGCCGCCGTGCGGCCAAGCTGCATGCCGAGCAACCCGCGTTGGAAGGTTCGTTCCGCGGCACACTGAAGCGCATGCGCGCTGCGGGGTTCAACGCTGATCAGGCATTGGCCGTCCTGCGCAAGATAAAAGTCGTACCGGTTTTCACCGCCCATCCCACCGAAGTCGCGCGCCGCACGGTGCTGCTCAAGCGGCGCCGCATCGCCAAGCATCTGGAGCGGCTGGACCGATTGCCCTTGACTGAAGCAGACGCCAGCCGGTTCGAATCGTTGATCTTTGCAGAAGTGACCTCACTCTGGCAGACCGATGAGGTTCGCCTCGAGAAGCCCCTGGTCACCGATGAAATCCGCATGGGCCTCGACCACTATCCCATGTCGCTCTTTGCCGCCCTGCCCCGGGTCTACGACGAACTCGCAGACTCTTTTCGGCAAATCTACGATTTCGATATCGACCACCATGATCTTCCTGGACTTCTCTCATTCGGCTCGTGGATCGGCGGCGACCGCGATGGCAATCCTTTTGTTACGCCCGGGTCCACGCGTGAGGCGTTGCAGCGTGCCCGGAATACGATCCTCACCCACTACATCACGGAACTGGAACGCGCTGCCGATCAGCTTAGTGCCTCTTCCCGCCAGGTGCCAGTCTCCGAGGCGGTCCGAGCGCGGCTCGCGGACTATAACGCTCAGATGGGCGAGGAGTCGTCGCGCCAGTCGCGGATTTCCAGCTCTGAACTCTATCGTCGTCTGTTGAACCTGATGGTCGTCCGGTTGCGTCACAGCCACGAATCCCTTGCCGATCCCAAGTCGTACCACTCCGCCGCCGAATTCGAAGCCGATCTCTCGCTGTTCCGCGAGAGTCTTGCAGCCAACCGCGGCCAGGGTCTGGCCGAACTGATGCTCGATCCAATTCTGCGCGAAGTGCGCACCTTTGGATTTCATCTCTCGACGCTCGACATTCGTCAACACGCTCGCGTGCATGCACAAACGCTGACCGAGATCGGATCTCAGCCCATCAATCCCGACGGCCCAACCCCGGGAATTTCGGCCGCCAGCCAGGAAGTTCTCGACACATTCCGCGAAGTCGCAGAGTTGAAGAAGACTTATCCTTCCAGGGCAATTCGCAACTACATCATCAGCGGAGCGCAATCCGAGAGTGACGTGTTCGCGGTCGCGAAATTGGCCGCAGCCTGCGGCGTCCAGGTCGCTGCCTCCGCAGATGACCCCGGGCTGATGCCCGTTCCTCTGTTCGAGTCCATCGATGACCTGCGCTGTTCTGCCGCGGTTATGGGACGTGTCTGGAGCGCGCCAGACTATCAGCCGCTGCTCGATTCCTGGGGACGCTGGCAGGAAGTCATGCTCGGTTATTCCGATTCCAACAAAGACGGCGGCATGCTGACCAGCATCTGGGAGTTGTACAAGGCCCATCACGAGCTGCATCGCGCGGCCCGTGAGCACAACGTGAAGTTGCGCCTGTTTCACGGTCGCGGCGGCACAGTGGGCCGTGGCGGCGGCCCTACCCACACCGCCATCCTCGCCCAGCCGGTCGGGGATTTCTCCGGCGAAATTCGCATCACCGAACAGGGCGAGGTCCTCAACTGGAAGTATGCCGATCCCGTTCTCGCCGAGTGGAACCTGGAGATCATGATCGCCTCCTGCATGGAAGCCATCACCCGAACTCGCGGGCCGGAGCCCGGAGCCGACCAGCGCTGGACGCCTGCCATGGAACAGATGTCCGCGGAGGCCTTTAGCTTTTATCGCCACAACATCGCCGAAAATTCCGACGTGATTGAATATTTCGAGCAGGCGACGCCGGTGAACGAACTGGAACACGCGCGTATCGGCTCGCGGCCTCCGCGGCGCAGCGAAGGCCGCCGCCTTGAAGATCTCCGCGCCATACCCTGGGTCTTCGGCTGGATGCAGAGCCGCCACGCCGTCCCCGCATGGTTTGGCGTAGGTCACGCGCTGGAGCGGTTTGTGGCGCAGAACGCCGCCGGCGCATCCCTGCTTTGCGAGATGATGCGCAGCTTCCCGCTGTTCTCAGATCTGATTCGCAACGTGGAGCTGGCCATGTCCAAGGCCGACTTGACCATCGCGCGCCTCTACGCCGAACTGGTTACAGACGCTGAACTCCGCGAGCGCGTCTGGCGCATGCTGGTCGAAGAGTTCGAGCGCACCCGCCGCATGATCCTTACCATCACTGGACAAAAAGAGCAGCTCGAAGGCAATCCGGTGCTCGCCCGCTCGATCCGGCTGAGAAACCCTTACGTCGACCCGATGAGCTTAGTACAGGTCGAACTTCTGCGCCGCAAGCGCGCCGGCACGGGCGCGGACGGCGTCGACTATGCACTGGGTGCGACCATCAACGGCATCGCCGCCGGATTACACAATACTGGGTAACCCCAGTCGTGGTTCAATTTCAAATTTATCGAGTGGGTGGTTAACGCCCGGCCGCCGCCAGTTCTCGTTCCGTGCTCGGCTCGTACTCCACGATATACCCCGCCACCGCGCTGGCTGCCACAGTCAGCGGACTGGCTAAATACATTTGGCCAGGCCCGCTGCGGCCGGGAAAATTCCGGTTCTGCGCGCTGATCACGACCTGCTCGGGCCTCGTGGTCACTCCCGGCCCCGCATTGATACAAGCGCCACAACTTGGCTCGATCACAAGTGCGCCGGCTTTCTCGAAGGTATCCAGATATCCCTTGCGGATACAGTACTCGCGGGTCTCCTGTGATCCGAACTGGATGTAGAACTTCACCGAATCCGCCACCCGTTTGCCCTGGCGCAGCGCATCGGCCAGCACGCGGGCGTACATATCCATATCTTCGTTCTTGCCCGCCGTACAGGTCCCGCCATAAGCCAGCTCGACCGGCACCGGTGTATTCAGCTCGCGGACATACTTGCCATTTCCCGGATCGCCCGGCGTAGCCACCATGGGCGTGATCTCAGCGGCATCGAGTTCGATGGTGTGGGCATACTGAGCATCGCGATCGCTGTACAGGCCGTCGATCATTGACTCGGCTTGCTTGCGATCCATACCCCGCCGCTCGACCAGAAAATCCACTGCCTTCCGATCGGGCGCGACGATTCCCGTGAAGCCGCCGATCTCGGCTGCCATGTTGGTCATGGTGGCGCGCTCGTCCACACTCAACTCTTCGATGGCGTCACCCGCATACTCCATCACCTTGGCGAGCGCCTTCCCGCTGCGCACATAATCCAGGCTGAGAATCTTCAAAATAAAATCCTTCGCGGTCACATTGGGATGCTTCTTGCCGCGAATGACAATCTTCACCGACTCCGGCACCTTGACTCGCACGTCTTTTGTAATCCAGGAGTTGAAAACGTCGGTGGTACCGATGCCAAATGCCACGCAACCGATCGCGCCTACGTGTGGAGTGTGCGAGTCGGAGCCGATATTCAGTTGCCCGGGCAGCGCATAGCTCTCCAGCACGATAGAGTGGCAGATACCCTCCGAACCCTTGCGGTCGCTTAACTCTCCATGCAGTTTGATTCCCTGCTTCGCCGCAAATTCCTGCTGCTTGAGCTTGAGTTGCGTGGCCAGATCGAGCAGGCCGAGCTTCTTCTTCTCTTCCGAGATCACCTCGTCGAGGAAGGTCAGGTGATCGCGGAAAAACAGAATGCTCGAGGGATCGTTGACCTTCGCATCCCTGCCAACGTAGCGCTCAAAGAAAATCGCCGCCATGGGTGTGACGTATTCGTGACTGAAACGGAGGTCGGCGCGGGCGAAGCCAGTGTCACCGGGCTTTACGGACGGCACTCCGACGTCTCCTTCCTCGTCGAGCATGTGGCGGGCGAAAATCTTTTCGGCCAGCGTCATGGGGCGTTTTGGCGTCTTGATCGGCGGAAGAAACACTTTTTTCTGCATGCGGGCCACATTGAAGGGGAACAGACCGCCGTATTCGATCACCTGGCGCGTGATCTCATCTTCCCCGGCGGTGAATTCGCTGAGCGGAATTTCTTCTCCTGCGCGAATCTTGTCGATCAGCGAGAAGTTTGTCGAGGTCAGCAGGCCCAGGTTCTGGCAATTCTGCTTGTAGATACGTTCGATGTTTTCGGCGATGACCAGTCGGATTCCGGCGCACATCTCGGCGTAAGGCGACTGCTCCCGGCTGGAGCCCTTGCCCCGCCGCTTGCCGCTGATCGCGCAGACAAACCCTCCTTTTTTGACGTCGCTTCGCCCCACGGGCAACGCATTGCCGCACTTAAGGCCAAGATAGGGAATTTCGCCGAGCGTCTCATCGAAGTAGAAACAGTAATGGGCAGGCGTGATCTCGTCGGTAGAAATGTCGTCCCGCAACTTGGGATTGTTGGCCGGGTTCCTGGTATCCCAGGGCAAATCCTCGCCTGCGAACTGCCGTTTGATCAGGTCGGGGTCTTCGGTGAGAAACAGAATGCGCCCCTGCAGGCGGACTTTGTCAGGGCGTTTTTCGATTTTTCGTTCCAGAAGCGAGTTGATCACAAATGAGCCCAGTGTCTGAAGTTGCGGCAGCTCTCTATTGTCATTTTACGCTGGACGGGCCTAGTGATGGCCGTGTTTGTGGTCGTATTCTTCTCCGGCCGGAATGGCTACGCTCAACTGGTTTTCCTTCGGCGCCAGCGGACAGGTGGCATAGGGCGTGACCGCGCACGGGGGATTGTAGGCGCGGTTAAAGTCGAGCACGACCGTGCTGTTCACCACCGGATCGGTCTGCAGGAAACGGCCTCCCGGGTAGGTGTCGGTCTTGCTGGTGGGATCGCTAAAAACAAAGAACAGACCTTTCGAGGGATCGCCGCCAAGATCAGTAAGCCTCAGTTCCTGACCGTTGATCTTGAATACGGCCGTGCCTGCAATCGGTGTAGGCGTCACGTCGCCCAACACGTTGGGAACGTCCACCGTCTTCTTGCCGTCGCTGGACAGCCAGGCTGCGGTCACCCGGTATGACGGATCAAGCGGAAAGAATGACGGGCCGTGATACTGGCGCACGGCTTCGCTCTCCACATCCTTCAGGCGGATACCGATGCGCTGGCCGCGCACGATCACGTGCAGGCGCAGACTTCCCATCTCGACCATGGTGGGATTGCCCGACGCGTCCGGCTGGAGTTCGGCGCTGGTTGCCGGTTTACTTTCAATGGTTGCATTGGCCCCGGGAGCGAACTTCGCGATTACCTTTTTTCCTTCCAGGGTAAAGACTCCTGCGTGCGCCGGCCCCTTGGGGAAGACAATAGCGTTTTTCGGATCGCTGCCAAAACTGTTCTCGCCCGGTTTCAGCCAGAACAATCCCGCCAGTGGCAGCCATTGCTGCTTGAGGTCCTCGACCAGCTCGCCTTTCCACTTGTCGAATGCCTGCTGGTAAGCGGGGTCGACGGCGGCAGGGGCCATCTTGTCTGCCGCCAGGGCAATTACACTGAAGACCAAGACCAAGACACCCGCGAACCGGACCCTGCGCTTCATACTCTTTCCATTCTGGCTTTTTCTATGCTCTCGAACGTCCGGACTCTTGCACCTCGGGCAACGGTTCCAGGCCTCGCCCTTCGAAAATCTGCTTGAACTCGTTGAGCAGCGCGTCATGCACCAAGCCATTGGTGGCCAAGGTCTCGCGGCTGTTCAACTGAAACGGGCCGCCGTGGAAATCGGTCACTTTGCCGCCCGCCTCTTCGACCATCAGCACACCTGCAGCCGTGTCCCAGGGATTGAGATTGAACTCCCAGAATCCCTCGAAACGTCCGCTGGCCACGTTACACAGGTCCAAAGCCGCCGAACCCGCTCTGCGCACCCCGTGCGTGTGCAACGTAATCTGATGATAGAAATAAATATTTGGATTCTTGTGCCGCTTGTGACTGGGAAATCCCGTCGCGACCAGGCACTCGGCCAGGTTCGCGATTTTTGAAACCTGGATACGCTCCTGGTTCAGGTAGGCACCGCTTCCCTGCTCGGTCGCGAATAGTTCGTCGCGGGTGGGATCGTAAATCACGCCCGCAATTCTCCGGTCCTTATGTTCCAGTGCCAGCGAAACGCAGAATACCGGATACCCGTGGGCGAAGTTTGTGGTCCCGTCCAGCGGATCCACATACCAGCGATAGTCGCTGCCGGTATCAACTAGGCCTTGCTCTTCGCCAAGAATGTCGTGGCTGGGCCAGAGGCTCTTGATCCGCTCCCGGATCAGAATTTCAGACTTGCGATCCGCGATCGTGACCAGGTCGGCATCGCCTTTGTACTCGATCTTCACATGCTGCTGAAAATATTCCATCAGCAAAGCGCCCGCCTCGCGGGCGATCTCCGCCATCGCAGGAACAAACTCATGGTGATTGGTTTGAGTCATGAAGATCTTCTTTGCGTCCTCTGCAGATTTTCTTTGCGTTCTTTGCGGTTAAAAGCTTTAAAGAATTTAACCGCAAAGAGCGCTGAGAAAAAGCGCAAGGACGCAGAGAAACCTACTTGCGTTTTGCGCCATCTTCCGCGATGTACATGATTTCGTGCTTAAAGATGAACAGATTGGGCTGGTCTTCGCGGGTCAACCGAACCATGTTTTTGTCGTAGTATTCGATCCAGCCCCGGACTACTTCTCCGTCCGTCAACTTGATGCTCACGGGTTTCTGTTTTTCTCCGAGAGACTTCAGGTATGCGGCCTCTTCTGATGTCTGCTCTGGAGGCGCGGGACGTCCCTTGCGGGGCGGGCCATTCGTTCCTTGTCCGTGAAAAGGCATAGACGTCATTTTACACGCTGCATCCTCAGCCCGGTCGCGGGAGGCAAAAACCCGACCCTAGAACGTAAGTTTCAATCCGAACTGAAACTGGCGGGGAGCGCCCAGCGAGAACACCCCAGAACCCGGGCCAATGCGGTTCGCAGTCCGATCCGACGCAGCGGTTCCGTTAATCGTTCCTACCGCCCCGCTCAGCGCTCCGCTCAAGCGGTTTCCCGGGCCATCGAAATTGGCGAAATTGACTACGTTGAAGGCGGAGACGCTGGGCTCCAGAACAAATCGATCGGCGATCTTGAAAGGCCGGGACAGACTCAGATCGAAGGTTTGCAGCCAGGCCAGGTTTGCGACCCCAGGCGGAGGGAGTTGGATGACCGGTGCATCCCCACCCAGCCGCACCAGCTGCGTTCGCGAGAGCAAACTCGCACTCACCAGGGCCCGGCCGGCGGGTGTCAGCCCATCGCTGAAGTTCGTGTCGTAGGTCCCGATGATGGTGTTCAAATCCTTGGCGCGGACTGCCCGTCCGAATGATCCGATGTTGGTTCCTGGCAGAATGTCGCCGTAGGCACTGGCGCCATTCAGACTCTGTCCGCCGAAGGCCCCGTCGCCAGTCACGTCAGTACGGAATATCTCGCCACCTACGCCGCCACTGGCGGGGAGAAACAAGGTCTGGGGCAAAGGAGAGGCAAATTGTGCGATCAAGCCCAGGCGAGCGCCATAGGGCAAGTCCAGCATCGAAGCCAGGGAAAACTGGTTCTTGCGATCCTGGGACGCCGAGCCAAAAAACGCAGTGGGGTGGTTAAAGTCTACCGCCAGCGGCAGCAGGTCCTGGTCTCCCAGGCCTCCCGCAACGTTGCTGCGGAAGCTGGAATGCGAGAAGGAAAACTGCACGGTTCCACCCCGAACCCCACGAATCGGGTTGGTGATCTGGGTGCGAAGCGAAAGCTGCACTCCGCTGTACAGGGAACGTCCGGCGGGAAAGAACATGGTGTTGCGTCCCACCAGCGGATTGATTCCCGGAAAAGCCGCCCCGGTATTCGGAGTCAATCCAAACAGGGACGCGGGAGCGCCGGCCAGGTACTGTCCTCCGGAATCAAGTCCGTGGTTGGCAAAGTCGGCGATGTTGGCGCCCGGCACAGCCGCAAGATAGCAGTTGACCGCAGTCTGCGAGCTGGCGCCGGCGCTGGCCGCTGGTGCGCAACCTGCGCTCAGGAGATTCGCGGCCAGGGTCGCGTTGATCGCATTCAACGCCGCGTTCGTGTTCAGGTATAGCGCGTCGCCGACATGATTGGTGTCGTATCCCAGCAGGTAATGCGTTCCCACGTTGCGCACGTAATCCACGCTTAACAAGGTCGCCTGCCAAATCTGTTTCTGAAGACCGATGTTCATCTGCACGGAACGGGGCGTCTGGTAGTTCGGCGCCAGCAATCCCTGGCTGCTGAGCGCCTGGCCCAGAAAACTGGGATTGGGGGAGCTGGAAGTAAGCGCGGAACTGGCCGTCTGGAATGCGCTCTGCAGATTCGCGACCGCAGTTGTCACATTCCCGATGGGCTGCCCGCACAGGCCGGCAGCGCCCTGCGGAACATTGCCGGGGAAAATGACGACGCCGTGACTGGCGCAGGGATCGTTCGCCTCGGCATTGAACGCACCGTTCGCCAGGCGGGACACGCGATCCGACACCAGGTTTCTGAAAACGTTGTTGTCGTAGTACATGCCGATGCCGGCCCGGACGACAGTCCGTCCACTCTTGCCCGGGTCCCAGGCTAGGCCGAACTGGGGCGCAAAATTCAGGTTGGGCTGCCGCACGCGGTCGCCCGAGCGGGGAACTCCTCCGAACTGGCTGATCAGGCTGGCACTGCCAGAGCAGGGTGCCTGGGCTCCGAAGGAAGGTGCGACCGCGGAGCATGGAATGGTCGGCAAGTCGGAATCACTGCGGCCGGTATCGCGAGCGTACTGCACTCCGATCGTCATTGTCAGATTGGGACGCACCTTCCAGGTATCCCCGGCATAGGCCTGCATGCGAGTGTCGCTGAAGCCCCCACAAGGAGAGCCGAGCGCCGACTTTTCACTGAAACAGTTGTGACCATTTCCGAGCGTGATGCTCTCCACCGGGTAGTTCAGTGGATTGCTCGCGCCGCCGGCAAACGGCCCCCCGGCCGCGAACACCTCCGACGTCGCGTCGGTTTGCGAACCTACCTGTGGAGCCAGGCCGAAAAGATTGGCCGAAATAAGACTGTCGATCTTGTTCACGGCGACGCCGAGGCGAAAGGTATGCGCCTGCCACGTCCGGCTAACGTCGTACCTGCCTTCCAGATTTGCCTGCTTGGTGCGCTGCGGCGCCTGCGGGTTGGGGCCGCTGGCAAATCCGGACGGGCCGGTGAAATTCAGACTGATGCCCGGCGCAGGATTGAAAACCCCCTGCGTGGCATCCACGATGTCATTGGAGTACCGGTCGTAGGCAAAGCGAATGCTGTGGAGGGTCGTTCCCCGGGTAAAATCGAGACCTGCCGCGTTGCCCGGAGTGTTATCGCTGCTCTTCAGAGGCTGGAAGTTATTGCCTCCGAACGAATTCACCGCGCTGCTGTTGTCATAGGTGAAGCGGTAGAACAACTGCGACCGTGGAGAGAGTTTGTAATCGAGGCGCCCATCGAGTTCAGTCGCATGGAAGGGCGACTTATAGCTTCCGTTCAGAACATCGAAAGGAGCGTTGAAAACTACAGGCGCGTCCAGGTCCTGCTTGAAATATTCGCCGGAGAGAAAGTAGAACAATTTGTCTTTCTTCCAGGCGCCACCCACCCTGCCACCGAAAAATTCGCGAGAGTAGGAGTTGTCCCGACCGCCGGGAAACTTCGCATCTCCGGCCACCTGGTCGCGGAAGTTGCCGAAGAGTTGGCCATGAAGGTCATTCGAGCCGGGCTTTGTGATCACATTCACGGCGCCAGCCGAAGCCAACCCGGAAGAGAGTGGAAGCAGAGACTGGCTGACGCGCAACTCCTCAATCGCGCCCGCCGGAAGATTGGTTGTGGTAGCGCCCACGCTTTCATCCGTGATGTCCAGGCCATCAACCTGCATCCGGGTGGTGCGGCCATTGCGACCGACGATGGAGGTCGCGGCCAGCCCGCTCTTGGATGGCGCCAGTACCTGGGCGTCCAGTACCTGCACCCCCGGCTCGATTCTGGTGAGATCGAGGAAATTGCGATCGGTGGGAATTTCATCGATCTGGCCGGAGTCGATCGAGCCGCGGATTTCCGGGACTTCGGTATTTACCAGTAGCGGCCCGGCTATAATCTCCCGCTGCATTTTGACGTCGCCGGTGGAAGTCGCCGCCGCCTGAATTCGTACCAGCAGCTCGGCTGGCTCAAACCCTTTCGCCGCCACGTGCAGAACATATTCTCCGGGAGCCAGATCGCGCACCGCATAGGTGCCCGCCGGGCTGGTCGTGGTCTTGGTGCTTTGCCCGGTGACCTTTTGAGTGATTGTGATTTCCGCTCCGCTCACTGAGGCGCCCCTCGGCCCGGTGACCGTTCCCGAGATATTGCCGGTGGAGGGTTCCTGAGCGTAAGCCAGCGACGAAATTATGAGAAGCACCGCTATCGCTCCGGCCCACAGACCTGACTGCCTGAAAGCGGATCGGGCACTACCAGTGTTGCTCGACATTCGTCTTAACTTACCTTCCTTGCAAAGATTTGAACTTCCACATGCGGACAATCGAAAAGCATTCCACTGCCCGGATTGAAGGAAGGCAGAAGGGACCAGCTTCACGACAGGCATGACCTGCCCCGTGCCACGAAGAACCTGTGATTGGCGATCCCATAAGACTTTCACAAGGGAATTTGTCCCGTCAACCGCTGCAATGTAGCGGCGGGCGTCCCGCCCGCCACGCCGAGGGCGAGACGCCCTCGGGGACAGCCGGCAAACCTGTCCTGAGCGAAGCCGAAGGGATGCCGGCGCTACAAAATACTCAGTGCGATTTGGACGTATAGTATCCCGTCCGATGACGCACCTTGCACCCGGATTCGGCCGGCAATCCGCCGACCGTCACCTGTATGCGACGGAAATCTGAATCGGAAAGCCGCTGCGAAGGATAGTACGCAAGCAAGTACTGGGTGCGCAGTTCATCGCTGATCTGGCGAAACGCGTCGTCCAATTGCGGCAATGAAGTCGCGTAGAAATACTTCCCGCCGGTGTCCCGGGAAAGCTGGATGAGCGCGTGCTCACCCCCAGTGTCTCGTCCTGCGCTGGCCTCGATCGGCACTACGATAATACTGTACAGGATTGCCTCGGCCGTTTCCGCGGCGCGCACCGCTTCTTTGTAGTCGACTTTGCTCATGGTGTCGCCGCCATCGGTAATGACCACCATCACCTTGCGTCCCTGTCGTGGCTCCAGCGCCTCCGACCCGAGAAACAGAGCGTCATACAGCGCCGTCGCCGCACCGACCCGGACGTGGTCAATGGCGCGGTCGATGATCCTGAGGTCCGGGGTAAAGGAAGTCAGTTCGCTCACCGTCTCGCTGAATTGGTAAAGCGACAAGGCGTCGACCGGGCGCAGGATGGCGTGGGCAAAGCGCCGCGCCGACGCCAGTTCCAGCGGAAGGTCTTTGCGCGTGCTCAGACTGGTATCAACCGCCAGCACGATGGAGAGCGGCAGGGCGGACTCTTTGTCGAAGACCGCAATCTTCTGTTCTTTGCCGTCTTCCTGCAACGCGAAGTTTTCTTTTTTCAGTCCGGCGAGGGGCGCGCCGCGTTCGTCCGTCACGGTGACGAACACGTTCACCAGCTTGACGTCAACCTTGAAAGTAGGATCGGACTCCTGAGCAGCGGAGACAAGGCACAGAACCAGTAGAAGGCCAGCAGTTGCAGCTTGTTTCATCTGGGAAGTTAAAGTACTTTTCTGCGTTCTCTGTGCGCTTTTTTCTGCAATCTCTGCCGGGAAAACACTTTTGCGAAACCAGCTCGATGACAGAAATCGCAGCCCAACGCCGTCGAACCTGCGCCGACAACGGCTGGTCACTTAGATGCACGCTCGCTGGAATGGGTGCCCTCCCTGCCCGGAATCTCGTCCGGGAAAGGCTCGCCATCGGCCCAGACTGCGCCGTCGTCAAAATATTCTTTCTTCCAGATAGGCACGGTTCGCTTGAGGGTATCGATAAGCCAGCGACAGGCGTCGAAAGCGGCCGCACGGTGAGCCGACGCCACAACAATCAGCACGCTGGTCTCTCCGATTTCCAGCCGCCCCAGGCGATGGACGAGGGCGACATCGCGAATCCTGAACTCAGCCAGCGCTCGGACCGTTAACTCTTCCATTTGTTTGAGCGCCATTCCTTCGTAGGCCTCGTAATCAAGGTAGAGGGTATGGCGGCCGCGGCTATGGTTGCGGACGATCCCCTCAAAAACTGCGATGGCCCCGTCCTCGGGATGCCTGATTCCTTTCACGAGAGCGGCAGTATCGATGGTCCCATTGACGATCGCCGCGTGCCTGCTGCGCTCGCTCTCAGCCACATCCGGCGGGCCTCCCCCAGATCCGCCACTCACCGGCGGCAGGAGCGCGACTTCATCCCCCGGTCTTAGCTTCATGTCTGGAGCAGCGTATTGCTGGTTCACCGAAAGGGCGACGGAGGGCATGAACTCCTTCAGGCGAGGAATGGCTTTCTCATAATGATCCAGAACATCCCCCAGCGTGGCATTCTCGGGCAAGCTGAGTGAGTCGCTCGGTCGTCCGGCCAAGTCCCTGAGCATACCGAAAAATAGGACGCGGATTTGCATGAAGAAAGAAGAAACCGGTTCCCAGTTTTCAGTTTCCGGTTCCCACTAGTCTATCGCGCAGGAGGCATTTGGAAGGCGGACGGGCACAAAATAGAATTGCCAGCCCCCGCTCGAGGGCTGGCAATGTAGCGCCGGCATCCTGCCGGCTGTCCCGAGGGCATCTTGCCCTCGGTCAGTTACTTAGTGGGGCCGGTTGTCCGCTGGCCGCTGCGGCGCGTGCTGTTCCTGCGGATGCACTTGCTGCACTTGCGGTGCTCGACTCTGCGGTGGCGGGGCTTGCTGGCGTTGCTGCTGCCAGTTTCGGAACTTGTTCTCGTCGTCCCGGGCCTGGGCTGCGTTTCGTTCCTGCACCGGCGGTGCCGGCCGGGCCTGCGGATGCGACCAGCCTTGCGAACGATTGTCGTTGTCGCGATTACCGACCCGGCTGTCCCCGGTTATCGGCGGACGCGGCACGACCGGCCTTTCCGGATGCACGACTTCATTCTCATGCGGAGCGACGATCGGAGTTTGTGGACGCGCGTCGGGGCGCGGCATATCTGAACGCGAGGCTTGCGTCGGCTCCGGCGGACGAATCGGCTGTTGCGGACGCGGGACCGGGCGCTCGATGCGCTGGCCCAGAGGTTGCGCCTGAACCGGCTGCTCGGTGTGCACGTTGATCGTAGCCTGTCGCTGTTCGAAAGGCTGTTTAGCGGGAACCGGCCTGCGGGTCGCAACCACCTGGCGGTTTATGATCGCCTGCGGAGGTCTGAACCGAGCCGGAGCTCCCGAGCCCAGTACGCTCGCCCTGACTGGCTGCACCGAAATACCGCGCTCGACCGGTGCCTCCGCCAGTTGCCGTGCGTCGAAGCGACCCAGGTTCCGGGACACCGGACGCGCGTTGATGAACGTTTCGCGAGAAACTACGGTCACGCCGTTATTCACGCGCTGGTTGATGTACGTGACCCGGTTGACATCGCGATCTTTCGAGTAATACTCGTTGTAAACGTTGGTCACTCTTGTGACGTTGACCACCGTATTGGTCACGTTCAGGCGCTCCACGTAACCGCGGCTTCCCCGGTAGTAGGGAACAAACACTTCGCCCGGAGCCAGCGGGAACCAGCCCACGCCGGGGCCGCCGCCGATGGCGAATCCACCGCCGCCTACAAACGCTACCAGCGCTGGAGCAAAGACTGGCCGGACGGCAACCGGCCCCGGCACCCAGCACCAGCGGTTTCCTGCATAGGCCCAGCGTCCGTAGTGGAAGGGCGCAAAGCCCCAGGGCTCGTCTTCAACCCAGGTCCAGCCCCACGGATCGATGAAAGCCCAGTGGCCGTTGCGATACGGAGCCCAGTCCACGGCAACGCCGGATGGAACCCAGACCGTTCCGTAGCCACCGACGTATTGCCAGCGGCCGTAGTCATCCAGGTCTTCATAACCGGTCATTTCAGGTGAAACATAGTTGGCCGATTCGGCGCCGTCTTCGTTGTGGTCGCGTTGGAATGCCCAACTGTCGAAGTCATCCGAAGCCGGTAGCTGCGCGATGTCATAGTCCAGCTGGTCGGTACCGGAGAAACGAGCCGACTGGCCCGCAACCACGGTGTACGAATATCCGCCGCCTGTGACTTCGCCCCGCCCGCTTATGACGCTGACGTTGGTCACGCCGCCATTGCTGTCAACGTCAATCCGATATTCTCCGGTGCGTTGCAGATCGAACGCCAGGTTGGGAGTATCCACTTCAAAAAGATCGCCGTCATCAAGATGGCGGACTCGCAGGATGATCGTGCCCTCGGACAGCCGGAGCTGCGTCGACTGGTCATCCAGATCAAGCAGCGTCAGACTGGTTTCCGCAGCCAGGCGCACGGCGGTCGAGCCTACGTGCAACTCGGCGCGCGCTCCCTGGTCGGTCCAAAGATTGTCGCCGCTGGTCAGCGGACGGTTAGGCACAGCCGTTACCCAGTCGCCCTCCCCGCCGGGTTGAAACGTAACCGATCCCTGGGCGTAATTCATGCGAGCCACACGGCCGGGAGGATCCTGGTCGTTATCCTGATCTTGCGCCAGGGTCACTACAGGGCTTTGCAACAACAGCAATACGCCCGCCAAAACAACTCCGACTAACCACGCCCGGTATGTCTTTGTCTTTGGCATCTTGTTCCTCGCTGCGGCCGGAAACGCACCGCTCTCTCATATAGATTAAACACCCCAGCCCTCAATAAGTTCTATACGGGGGACCATGTATATAACATTGATAAAAAGGCACTTATAGTGACCGGGGTAATAGAAGAAGCCGCTTCTGGCTGCTAGCTTCTGGCTCCCCAGCCTCTGGCGTCAGGCCAGAAGCTAGCAGCTAGGAGCCAGTAGCTTTTCTGTAAGAACTGTCATCCCGAGCAATCTCTCTTTACGCGGAGCGCGAAGAAAGATTGTCGAGGGACCTGGGTTCTTGCCGCCCAGAGCGCGCACAGACCCTGATCCCTCCACTTGCCCTTACCGCGCAAGCGCGGCTCGGGACGGCGCCTCGGGATGACAATGAGTGGGATGGCTTGAGGCTTCTGGCCAGAAGCGAGAAGCTAGGAGCCAGCAGCGGTTTACAAAAAAATGCCAGCCTCCTTTTCAGGAAACTGGCTATGAAATCCTGTCGTCGGAGCTTACGAAACCGCCTGTGCGCTGAGCACTTTTTCGCGCTCCTCTTCGTCCAGCTTTTCTTCGCGCGGAGTGTGGGGCAATGCCAGCTCCAGCACTTCTGGAATGCTTTTTACGTAATGCACTCGAACATGTTCGAGTTGCTCCGGCGTCAGATCTTCTTCCACGTTCATCTTGTTTTCGGCAGGAAGAATCACGTCGCGGACACCAGCGCGTTTGGCGGCCAATACTTTTTCCTTCACCCCGCCGATGGGTAGAACGTCTCCGCTCAGCGTGATTTCGCCGGTCATGGCGGTCAACGGACGCACCGGCCGGCCGGTCAGCAACGAAACCAGCGCGGTCGCCATGGTGACTCCCGCCGATGGACCGTCCTTGGGGATCGCGCCCGCGGGCACGTGAATGTGAATGTCGTGCTCAGCGAAGAAATTCTCCGGAATGCCGAGTTCGACCGCATTTGATCGCACCCAGGTCAGTGCCGCCTGCATAGATTCCTGCATCACCTGACCGATCTGTCCGGTCATGGTGAAGCCGCCCTTGCCCTTCATGGTGTTGGCTTCGACGAACAGCACATCGCCCCCGGAAGGTGTCCAGGCCAGGCCCACAACCACGCCTGCGCGCTTGGTGCGTTCGGCGATTTCACCTTCGCTGCGAACCTTGATTCCGCCCAGCATCTCCTGCACCACTTCCTTGGTCACGATCAACTTGTTGGTCTTGCCCTCGGCGAGCCGGCGCGCCTGCTTGCGGCAGATGGTGCCGATGTTGCGCTCCAGGTTGCGCACGCCGGCTTCCCGCGTGTAGTGCCGGATCAGGTAAGCTACGCCCTCTTCCGGAAATTCGATCTGCTCCGCGGTCACGCCGTTCTCCTCAATCTGCCTGGGAACCAGGTATTGGAACGCGATGTGGACCTTCTCCTCTTCGGTATAGCCCTGGAGTTCGATGATCTCCATGCGATCGCGCAACGGCTCCGCGATCGGATCGAGCATGTTCGCCGTGGTGATGAACAGCACCTTGGAGAGATCGAACGTCACATCCAGGTAATTGTCCCGGAAGGTGGAGTTCTGCTCAGGATCCAGGGCTTCGAGCAACGCCGACGCGGGATCGCCGCGGAAGTCGCGCCCGACTTTGTCGATTTCGTCGAGCATGAAAACCGGATCTTTGGTCTCGGCGCGGCGAATACCCTGGATGATTTGTCCGGGCAATGCGCCGATATAAGTCCGCCGGTGACCGCGAATCTCAGCTTCATCGTGCACGCCGCCAAGCGAGATGCGAACGAACTTGCGTCCCAAAGCGCGAGCGATGGATTTCCCCAGTGAGGTCTTGCCCACGCCCGGAGGTCCGACGAAGCACAGAATCGGGCCCTTCATTCCCGGCTTCAGACGCCGCACGGAGAGGTAGTCGAGGATGCGATCTTTCACCTTTTTCAGATCGTAGTGATCGGTATCCAGGATTTCCTTGGCCTTCAAAATATCGACTTCGCCACCGGAGGTCTTCGTCCACGGCAACGCCGCCAGCCACTCGACGTAATTGCGAGTGACCGAATAATCCGCTGCCATCGGGGACATGCGCGCCAGGCGGCCCAACTCCTTCAGGGCCTCCTTTTTCACTTCATCGGGCATACCCGCTTTTTCGATCTTCTCGCGAAGTTCTTCCGTGTCGCGGGCGCCTTCATCCTGCTCGCCCAGTTCTTTCTGGATCGCTTTCATCTGCTCGCGCAGGTAGTACTCGCGCTGGGTCTGCTGCACCCGGTCCTGCACTTCCGACTGAATCTTGTTGCGGAGCTGCTGCACTTCCAGCTCTTTCGCCAGGTGCTGGTTGATTTTTTCCAGCCGCACCCGCACATCGGTAGTTTCGAGCGTGTCCTGCTTGTCCGCGGTCGAAAGCGAAGGCAACGACGAGGCGATGAAATCCACCAGCCGGCCGGGCTCGTCGATGTTCATGGCCACCGTCGAAAGTTCGTCTGACAGAGTCGGTGAGCCCGCCACGATCTGCTGGAACAGGGTCAGAACGTTGCGCTGCAGAGCCTCCACCTCGGAGCTCTTGGGCGGAATGGACTCGGGGACGGAATCTACGCGTCCGCGCATGAATGGCGTCAATTGGACAAATTCAGACAGGCGTACCCGTTCCAGGCCTTCCGCAAACACGAACAGGCTCTGGTTGGGCATCTTGACCACTTTGTGTACGACCGCCAGGGTGCCGACCGTATAGAGATCGCTGGCCTGGGGGGCGTCGACGCGGGCTTCCCGCTGCGCCACCACCACGATGGTCTTGTCCTCGCCCAGTGAGTTGATCAGTTGAACCGAGCTCTCCCGACCTACGGTCAGGGGCAGCACGGCGTGGGGGAACAGCACGGTATCCCGCACCGGCAGGATCGGCAGTACCCCAGTCTCTTCTTTTTCTTCTTTTGCTGCTTTTGGAGTGCGCTCAGTGCGCGTTTTTTCTGCCATATGTCACCTTGAGTCTCTTGTGCTCAAGTTTTGATGACCAAAAGGCCCGGAAAGATGCAAGCCCAGAAAACCACTGAAAGTACTTGAATTCTAAACCCTCGGCGGGCCATTTGTACCTAATCAAAGGTGCTGAGGCGGATGGTCACATAGCTTGTGTGGGGCGGCCGCCCTCGTCCGCCGCCTTTGACCCTGACTTTGGGGCTTAGCGCTTATTCCCCTTGCCAAAGCCGCAATCTGGCCAAATCTCCCCTCAAATCCAAGTCAAAAGCGGCGGGCGAGGGAGCCCGCCCCACACAAGGCTACTTTCAGGCTGCCGGATAGATCCCCAGCACCTTGACCAGGTCGGTCACTTCGCCGAGATGGCGCAAGGCGTTGCGCGCAGGCTCGTCGTCGCCGCTAAGAAAATCCGCATAGAACACATATTCCCAGGGCCGGCCGCGCCGGGGGCGCGACTCGATCTTGCTCAAGCTGATATCGCGCAGGGCAAATACGGCCAGCGCCTTGAAAAGCGCCCCGGCGATGTTCTTCACGCTGAAAGCAATCGATGTCTTGTTGGCGCCGGGCAAAATCCGGCGCGTTCTCCGAACCAGAAAGAAGCGGGTGAAGTTGCGTTTGTCGTCTTCTATGCCCGCCGCCAGAATCCGCCCGCCGTAAGCCTTCGCAGCCTGACGGCCCGCGATTCCAGCCGCATCCAGCAACCTGCTTTCAATCACGTGCTTGACGCTGCCGGCAGTGTCGTAGAAAGGCGTGGCCTCAATTTTCGGGTTTCTGCGGAAGAAGTCACGGCATTGCTCTAAAGCGACCGGATGAGAATAAGCCCGGCGCAGGTCGCTCCGCTTCACTCCGGCCGGCGCGATCAGGTTATGCACGATGCGCAAGCGGAATTCCTGCTGGATGAAGACCTGGCGCGCCAGTAGCAGATCGAAATGCTCGGTCACGGAACCGGCCAGCGAGTTTTCTATGGGGATGACCGCGGCGGCGACCGATCCACGCTCCAGCCGGTCGAAAACCTCCGCTGAGCGCGCACAGGACACGATGCTGCAGCCCGGCACTAGGCGTCGGGCGGCCTCGTGGCTGAACGATCCGGCCTCGCCTTGGATTGCGATTCTCATTGGGGCAAATTAACTGGCGGCGGAGGTGAAAGCAAATCCTTCTTGAGCACTAAAGCGTCGACGCCGTTCGAATAGTACCGCGGAATGGTATTGATTACGTGGTACTGCCTCCGCTTGTAAAAAGACAGAGCCGCCCTGTTGTCCACTGCTGTCTCCAGAACCACCCCGTGACAGTTGCTGGCCCGCAAGTGGTCCTCGGCCGCACCCAGCAACCGGGTCCCGACCCCTTCTCCGCGCGCATCGGGCAGCACGTCGATGGTGATGACGTGGCCACTGCCGCGGCTTCCCGTCTCGGCGACAATGAATCCCAGAATCGCGGGTGAGATCTTTGCCCCAGTCTCGGATGATTCCGCCACCAGGCAAAACGCTCCCGGCCGACGCAAATAGGCGGCAAGCTCGAGCCGGCTGTAGGAAACCCCCGGCGGAAAGCACTTCTGGTCGATGCGCCACACGGTCTCGAACTCGGCCGGCCGGAAGTCTCGTAAGACGAATTCCACAGCTTGATTGTAGCCGCGAGTCACATGATCTCACCCGATTCGCGGGCCGACCCACCCCGAGTCGGGACTTGCTCCTGCATTTTTTGTGGTTCCCGGCGAGGAACCTGTTGCGGTACTTGCGTCACAAGTCGTAATATTCGCAGTTAGGACTCCTGTGGAACGCCTGTTGCTCATCGACGCGCTGGCTGCGGCCGTTTTGCTCGGAGCCTGGTTTTTCTACTTTACCCGTTACAATCGCCGCAAAGGTGCCTTGGCTCTGCGCTGGGTAGAATCGGCCTGCTCCAGTAAGGGACGGATCCTCGACGCCCGCTGGCTGGGGATGAACCTGCTTCAGGCCCGCTTCGGCTTCGCCTCGCACTGGTTCGATAACGCGCGAGTCACCATCCGCTTGCGGCCCCGCCCGATTCCCTTCCGCTGGTTCGTCAGCATCTGGCACCAGCAAAAGGAAACACTCACGTTTGAGGCTGATCTGGACTGCGCTCCCAACTTCCAGCTGGATGTTTTCCGGCATCGCTGGCTGTCCCAGCGGCATGGCAATCTAGCATCCGAGTCGCGAGATTGGTCGGTTTCCCGGCCAGGGCCGGTTGTTCTTACCACCCGCACCCGCTGGACCCAGGAGCTCTCCCCGGTGGTGAACACGTTGATGACATCGCGTGGACATAACCTGATTACCGTGCGTTTCCGCTCCGAGTCTCCCCACATTGCCGCTACCGTTCCCCTGGAAGCTCTCTCTGACGAACAAGCAGCGGCCGGATTTCTCAGCGTGCTGCGTGAGTTGGCGGCCGGGGCGTCGGCCTCACACCAGTAATTCTCGCAATGTAGCGTCGGGCGTCCTCGCCCGGACGGGCGGGACGCCCGTCTCTCCATTGACTCTCAGCTGGTGACGCTCGGCTGTCAGGCCGCGCATTCTGCAATCTGACATCACAAATCTGAAATGGGTTCCGGCCTGGCTTACTCGACACCACATCACAGCTGTAACCGGCCCTTTCGGCTCTTTGGCCTGGAGCGCTTGTGCTAGAGTCGAAACTTTCATGGATTCTCCCGTCATCTCCACCGAAAATCTGACGCGCCGTTTCGGAGACCTCATAGCCGTCGAGGACGTCAACCTCAAGGTGGCTCCGGGCCAGTTCTTTGGCTTTCTGGGACCCAACGGCGCGGGGAAATCCACGACCATAAAAATGCTGACCGGCTTGCTCGCGCCCACCGCCGGGCGCATTCAGATCCTGGGCCTTGACCTTGTGACCAACATGGTCGAAGTAAAGCGGCAGATTGGAGTCGTACCCGAAGGTATGGCGCTCTTCGGGAGATTGACCGGGTCGGAATATTTGAACTTCGTCGGCCGCATGTATGGTCTGGATCGCGAGACTGCCGCCAAACGGACAGCCGAGCTGCTCGCCTTTATGCAGCTCACAGACCAGCCGAAAACGCTGGTCACCGACTATTCGCACGGCATGAAGAAGAAGCTGGCACTGGCTGCGGCTGTGATCCACGGGCCGAAGGTTCTTTTCCTGGATGAACCCTTCGAAGGCGTGGATGCCATCGCCGCGGGCACCCTGAAAGCGATGCTGCAACGCATGATTGCGCGCGGTGCCACGGTCTTCCTCACCTCCCATGTGCTCGAAATCGTGGAACGCCTGTGCAGTCACGTGGGCATCATTCATCGCGGCCGGCTGGTGGCGCAAGGCTCGCTGGAAGAACTGCGCGCGGGAGTGGAAGCCCAGGCGGCAGGTTTGCCGGCCGTGGCCACCGGCAACGGCTCGGTGGTTGCACCGGGAGAAAAGCTGACCCTGGAACAAATCTTCCTGCGCACGGTGGGGGGATCACGATCCGCCGAGCAAGAACTGTCGTGGCTGGCGTAGACATTTCCAGTTCGAACATTTCCGGTTCCAGTAAGTCTCGTTCCAATATGTCTGGCTCAAGCCGGAATCCGTCTCCGTCAGCCCGTCAGCAGATGGCGGCGGTCGCAGAATTGCGTTGGCGGATCTTCGTCAACTCCCTGCGTACGGTTCGCGGACGGTTGGAGTTGGCTTCACGCATTTTCATCAGCCTGGCTTTCGTGGGAGGCGGGATCGGCGGCGCCGTGGGACTGGGCGGAGCGGCCTGGTTTCTGCTGTCCCAGGGAAACCCCGAATGGCTGATCGTTCTGTTGTGGCCCGTGTTTCTGTTCTGGCAACTATTTCCTTTGATGGCCACGGCATTCACCGAGAACGTCGAGTCCTCGAGTCTTCTCCGTTTTCCGCTCAGCTACCGATCGTACTTCCTGATTCGTCTGGCCTACGGTTCGCTCGATCCGGCAACGACTGTGGCCTCCTTGTGGCTGCTCGGCATCCTGGTGGGCATTGGCTTCGCGCAACCGAACGTCTTTCCCTGGGCGGCGGTAGTGCTCCTGACCTTCGCCCTGGCAAACATCCTGCTTGCCCGCATGATCTTCGCCTGGCTGGAGCGCTGGCTGGCGCAACGCCGGACGCGCGAAATCATGGGCGTGCTGTTTTTTCTCTTCATCCTCAGCCTGCAGCTGATTGGGCCCCTGATCGAAGCCTACGGCCATAAACCCAAGCCCGAAACCGTGTTTCTGGGCCGGGAACTTTCCAGTGCACAGCGGCCGCTTCCGCCGGGCCTCGCGGCTGCCGCGATTGCGGAAATGGTACAGGGCCGTGTGCGGGCAAGCTTGCTTTCCTTTCTGCTGCTGGGCCTTTATGGAATCGCCTTCTTCTGGCTGCTGAATATTCGTTCGCAGGCGGAGTATCGCGGCGAGAACCTCAGCGAATCGGACCGGCGCAAAACTTTGCCGGGAGAAGCTCCCGAGGTTCGCCCCGGATGGAATGTGCCCGGCCTCTCCGGGCCGGTCACGGCCGTCTTCGAAAAAGAGCTGCGTTATCTCGGCCGCAGCGGGCCAATGCTGTTCACCCTGATCGTGCCCCTGTTCATGCTGGCAGTCTTTCGAAGTTCAGGAAAAAGCGAAGGCCTGTTCACGCACGCGCCCGGGCTGACCTTCCCACTCGGCGCCGCGTATTCGCTGCTACTGCTGACCAATCTCACTTACAACAACTTTGGCGCCGATGGCGGAGGTGTCCAGTTCCTGTTCGCCTCGCCGGCTCGCTTTCGTCAGATCATCATGGGAAAAAATCTGGCACACTCGGCGATTTTTACCCTGGAAGTTGTTGTAGTGTGGCTGGGCGCATGTCTGCTCTATCGGCCGCCTTCGCTCGAGGTGACGCTGGCCACTTTGGCAGGCATCCTGTTTGCCTTTCCCATTGATCTCGCGGCCGGGAACCTGTTCTCGATTTATTCCCCCAGCAGGATAGAAGCAGGAGTGTTTGGGCGGCAGCGGGCATCCCTGACCACGGTTCTGGCCAGCTTCGCGATCCGAGGATTACTTTTCGGCGGCTGGGCTTGGATGTTCTGGTTTTCGCGCCACCACCAGAATTCGTGGACAGAAATTCTGATCTTCCTGATTCCTGCCGCGCTTGCTTTTGTAGCGTACGCTCTTACTCTGAACCACATAGACAAAATCGCGCTGGACCACAGGGAGAATCTGATCTCCCAGCTTGGCCGTTAGCAAACCCTAGCGGCTGAAGCCTCGCCAGATGCGGGCTTTGGCGGCACGACTGAAGCCGTGCCCTCCCCACAAACCACCGGAAGCAACATTTTCCTTGATGCATTCAGCCCTTCTCCGGCTCCGCCACAAAACGGTAACCCACCCCCCGCACGGTCAGCAGGTGTCGCGGTGATGCAGGATTGTCTTCAATGTAGCGCCGTAGTCGCACGATGAAATTATCGATGGCGCGGGTGTCAGTGTCCTCGTGCAAGCCCCACACCTCCTCCAGGATGGATTTGCGCGAGACCACCAGTCCCTGCTTGCGGATAAGATGGCGGAGCAGTTCCGCCTCCATCAGAGTCAGTTGAATGGTGTTTCCGTTCACCCGCAACTCCAGCTTTCCGAAATCGATGGTGCGGCCATCGAATGAGAACATTTCGTATTCGGCGCCCTGGGTCGAAGGCGCGGTCTGGCTCTGCCGCATCCACTCCCGCCGCCGCAGCAGTCCCTGCAATCGCGCCAGCAGGATCGGCAGTTCGAAAGGCTTGGGAAGATAGTCATCCGCCCCCGAGGCAAATCCTTTGAGCACATCTTCCGGGCGGCCGCGTGCCGTCAGCATGAGCACAGGGACAAACTGGTGCGCCGCACGCAATTCGGCAGCAACCGCAAAACCGTCCTTGCCGGGAAGCATCACGTCGAGCACCACCGCGTCGAAATCAGAACCCTTACCGCTGTCGGACTTACCCAAAAGCAGATCGAGCGCGCTCTCGCCATCCCCCACGACGGCGACGGAGTGGCCCTCGGCCTCCAGGTTGAACCGCAAACCCTTGGCCAGGTGAGCCTCGTCTTCGACAATCAGAACCCGACTCATGCAAGAAGCTCGCAACGAACATGTAGCGCGGGCGCCCTCGCCCGCGAGGGCTGAAAATCAAAGTCAAAGGCTGCGGACGAGGGCGTCCGCCCCACACAAGACTATGTATTCACTCTCGGCAGCTCCAACACTACCTTCGTCCCGCGCCCTTCACCCTCACTCTCGGCAAACACCCGGCCACCGTGTTTGCGGGCGATAGCCCGCACGATGAAAAGGCCCAGCCCCGTCCCCTTGACATGGCTCATGGAGCGGTTCGAGACCCGGTAAAAGCGTTTGAAGATGCGTTTCAGCTCTCCCGCCGGAATGCCCACGCCCTGATCGCGGACGCTCAGCCTCACATGCTTCTCATCCGGAGTCTCGACGCGCACCGAAATCTCTACCTGGCCGCCGGAATACTTGACCGCGTTGTCGAGCACATTCGACACCGCCGTCCGCAGCTCCTCGGAATCCCCCAACACATTCGCGCCCGCGCCATTGCTGGCTACTTGCTCGTAGCGCAGAGCTTCAGGCTGGAGGTGGTGGCTGGTACGGGCCACTTCCACGCACTCCCGGACCAGTCCGCCGAAGTCCACCGGGACCCGGCGGTCTTGCTTGTTGTGGGTCGCTTCCCCAGCCTTGAGGACCTGCTCCACCGTGCCCAGCAAACGATCGGTATCGTCCAGCATCAGGCGGTAAAACTCGTGACGCTGGGCCTCATCCACATCACGGTGCTCCAAGGTTTGCAGGTAAAGCCGGATCGACGCAATAGGCGTTTTCAGTTCGTGGGTCACGGCATTAATGAAGCTGTCATGCTGTTCGTTGCGGCGAATTTCGCGCACCAGGAAACTGGTGTTTACGATGAGCCCGGCGATCAGGAGCGCGAAGAAGATTACGCCCAGAAACAGCAGGACGCCTTCGCGCCAGTTGAGAATGATCCAGCCAACATTCAGTCCAACCGCCAGCAGGACCAGACACACGCCCAGAACGACAAAGAAGGCGATCGCCCTGCGGCGGCTGGTGATGCGCATGGCAGGATTCTACCGCGTAGGAGAAGAGTGTGGGGCGGGCGCCCTCGCCCGCCGCCCTTGATGTTGGTGTTGAAGTTTGGTTCTTGAGGTGGTTACACAGGTCGCGAGGCTTGCCTTAACTGGCTAAAGTCAAAAGCAACGGCGGCGGGCGAGGGCGCCCGCCCACACAACACACTCCTAGGC
>Ga0209068_10000330_pt1 | contig 26250 bp, 24 predicted proteins | sample ColStrG_CSR_2012_FD_187200 | JGI IMG/M metagenome (GOLD analysis project Ga0209068, IMG submission 187200) | Freshwater sediment microbial communities in response to fracking from Pennsylvania, USA - Cold Stream Run_MetaG_CSR_2012 (SPAdes)... | ecosystem: Environmental > Aquatic > Freshwater >...
GATTATCCCTGGATCGTGCGCAGAGTCATTCACGGCATTAATCCGCAGATCGTGCTTATTGCCGAGACGGAACTGTGGCCGAACTTCTTTCGTGAGTTGAAGAAGGCGGGGATCCCATCGGCCTTGATAAACGGCAGGATTTCGCTCAAATCCCACAAGAACTATTTAACGTTCAAGAAATTCTTCAGTCTTGTTTTCAGCAACGTGGACCTCTTCTGCATGCAGTCCGAGTCTGACGCGCTCAGGATAAAAGAAATCGGCGCTGCTCCTGAAAAGGTGATCGTCACCGGCAACCTAAAATTCGACCTGCGGATCCCGTTGACTCAATCCGTTCCCGTTATGATCCCGGCGGGGAAAAAGGTCATTACCGCAGGCAGCACCCACCGGGGAGAAGAAGAGGCGCTGCTCGAGGTTTTTACACGGCTGAGAGAGAAATATCCGGAGTTGTTGCTGATCATTGCCCCGCGGCATCCCGAACGGTTCGATGAAGTCGCGGGGTTTATCCATAAGGCGGGATACGAATGCCAGCGGAGAACACGGCTCAGGGGACCGGTCAAAGAGGTGTTGTTGCTCGATACGATCGGAGAACTCAGGTCTTTTTACTCGCTCTGCGACATCGCCTTTGTCGGAGGAAGCCTCGTAAAGGTAGGAGGCCATAACCTTCTCGAACCGGCCGCAATGAAAAAGCCGGTCATCTTCAGCCGTTATATGTTCAACTTCAAAGAAATATCCGAGGCATTGATTTCCGCCGGCGGTGGTATTATGGTAAAGGATAAGGCAGAGCTGTATCTCCAGTTCGCCAACCTTTTGGCCGACAAAGAACGTGCGAAGCGCATGGGTGAACGGGCCTTCAGTGTAATAGAGACGAATTCCGGCGCTGCCCGAAAAACAATTGAAGCAGTCAATGGGTTGATTATTGCTCACTAAGTCATATTTTGAAGATTTGATGTACGGCAGGAAGAAGTCCTTCTTCTGGGGACCTGCCCTGTCCGCGCTCTCATGGGTGTACGGAGCCGCGGTCCGCATCCGACGGATGCTGTTCACGCTACATCTTATTAAACGTGAAGAATTGGCCTGCTCGGTCATATCCGTAGGAAATCTTACGCTCGGCGGGACCGGAAAGACACCAACGGTCATCCATATCGCCGGTCTCCTGCTTCGCAAGGGAAAACATCCCGTTGTGGTGAGCAGAGGATACGGCAGGGAAAATGAATCCGAGATGCTGGTCGTGTCCGACGGCCAATCAATGCTTGTTGACTCACAAAACGGCGGGGATGAGCCGGTCCTGATCGGATCAAAACTGCCCGGCGTGCCGGTCGTAGTCGGGAGTAAACGGTTCCAGGCGGCACAAGACGCGCTGCATCGGTTTCATTCGGATGTCGTGGTTCTGGATGATGGATTCCAGCATATCCAGTTAAAAAGAACGCTCGATATAGTGCTCGTTGACGCAGGGGATCCCTTTGGGAACGGGAAACTGTTTCCGGCGGGCATTTTGCGTGAACCGTTGACCGCGCTCAAGCGCGCTCATGCTGTGTTAATCACCAAGGCGGGACTGCCGGAAGACGCTGCACGACTGAAAAAAATCATCGGTGAAAAAACCCGCGCCCGGATATTTACGTCACGCCTTGTCCCTCTTGACGTTGTTGACTGTTGCAGCGGCACGAGCCGTCCGTTGTCTTCCCTGCAAGGCGCCAGCGTGATCGCTCTTTCCGGTATTGCGCGGCCGGCCTCTTTTACATCCCTGTTGAAGTCGCTTGGCGCCGGTATTGCGGCAGAATATATTTACCCGGACCACTATGCTTTTCAAAAGTCTGATTTCGAAGCTGTCTATAAAAAAGCAATTGATGCAAAGGTTGACATGATCATCACCACGGAAAAGGACGCAGTGCGGCTGAAGCATCTTAAGCCCGAAGGGATATATGCTCTCCGTGTAGAATTAACGGTGGACGAGCGTGAAGAGTGGGAGAAGGTGATTGTGGCGCAGAGCGCATAGGGCAGAGGGTTTAAACACTTTGCGCCATGCTCCATGCGCTTAGCGCAACTAACTATTATGAACAGAGCGGTATTTCTAGATAGAGACGGCACCATCAATGAAGAGGTAGGGTATCTTACTGACCTCAACAAACTCAAGTTGATTCCCGGCGCAGGCGCTGCGATCAAAAAATTGAACGAAGCGGGGTTGAAAGTTGTGCTGGTGACAAACCAATCGGGCGTGGCCAGGGGATATTTTACTGAATCATTTGTTCAGGAAGCGCACGCCCTTCTTGAAACAATGCTTCGGAACGAAGGCGCGCAAATGGACGGCATCTACTATTGTCCCCATCATCCTGAAAAAGGAACCTCACACTATACGAAAGAATGTGACTGCAGAAAACCCGGGACCGGTTTGATCGATAAGGCAGCGCGAGATTTGGATATCGATATCGAAAAGTCATATATGGTCGGGGACAAATGGAGCGATATTGAACTCGGCCAGCGCGCAGGAACGCATACCCTTCTTGTCAAAACAGGCTTTGCGCACGATGACCCGGGAAATGTGAGGCCTTCGCACGTGCATGAACCGGATTTTATCGCGCACGATATTACAGAGGCAGTTGAGTGGATATTGACGCAGAGGGCATAGGGCATAGGGCATAGGGCATAGGGCATAGGGCATAGGGCATAGGGCATAGGGCATAGGGCAGAGAGTCTAAACCTGATGCTCCATGCGCCATGCACTATGCCAAATTCGTCATGATACAGAAAACAAAAAAAATATTGGTAATGCGTTACCGGTTTATCGGAGACACGATCCTCACTATCCCGTTTCTCCGCAACCTGCGCAGGGCCGAGCCCGAGGCGCACATTGCGTGGATGGTTGCGCCCGGATCGTCCGATGTGGTAAAGGACATTCCGTATGTAGATGAATTGATCTACTGGGACCCGGTGACGATCCACGCGGACAGCAGGGGCGCGCATCGCACCCTTTCTGCAAAGCTTACATTCATTAAAGAACTGCGTGCGCAAAGGTTTGACAAAGTCTATGTGCTCAAACGCTCTCTTTCGAGCGGTCTTCTGGCATGGCTCTCCGGCGCGCCGAAGCGGATAGGATTCGATACCGAAGGCAGGGGACTGCTGTTGACGACCAGGGTCCCCTATCGACATGATCGGCATGAAGTGGAAAATTTTCTCGCTGTTCTGAAGGCAGACGGAGTTGCGGTCGTCGACGACCATCTGGAACTCTGGACAAGCCCTGGAGAAGAGGCAAAGGTCGCACGCGTGCTCGCTGAAGCGGGTATCGGAGCGTCAGAGCGGATCGTAGCTATTCATCCGTTTTCAGCGGTCGTTGAACGGGGATGGCCGCTCGTGAACTTTGCAGAACTCGCTGCCAGGCTTGCTGAAAAGGGCTATCGCCCAGTCATCCTCGGAGGGCCGGGGGACAAGGATCGTTTTCAGAACGTATCGCACCTGTTCCCGAAACAGGGCATTGACCTGGTGGGAACATTGACGATTCGAGAGACCGCAGCGCTTCTTAAAAAAGCATCTCTCTTCGTAGGAAATGACAGCGGGATCATGCATGTGGCCGCGGCTACGGGCGTCCCTCTCGTGGCCATCTTCGGACCGCAGTCTCCGCTCAAGTTCGGTCCCTGGAGCAGCAAGGCAAGGGTCATCTATAAGAACTTTCCCTGCTCGCCATGCCGTCAGAAATTCTTTACTGAATGCAAACCTTCAGAGAGGATGAGGCCGGCGTGCGTGGAGGAAATAACCGTCGAAGAAGTTTTCCAGGAATGCGTAAGGCTGTCGACGGCAGCGAAGAAATGAGGGGCGTTTGTACTAAAGGCCCGGGGAGTTGCATGGCGCAAAAACTGTCAATAGCGATCATTACCTATAACGAAGAAGAGAACATCCGTCGAACGCTCGAGAGCGTGAAGTGGGCGGATGAGATCGTTATTGTGGACTCCGGCAGTACGGATCGGACCGTGCGGATATGCCGTGAATACACGGATAAGGTCTTTGATCAGCCCTGGCTCGGGTTTGCGTCCCAGAAGAACCTTGCCATAGATACCTGTAGCGGAGATTGGGTGTTGAGTCTTGATGCGGACGAGCCGATAGAGCCGGCGCTCGCCGAGGAGATTCGAAATATCCTGTCCTCCTCCCCATCGTACGACGGCTATCGTATTCCGAGAAAGACATTTTTCCTGGAGAAACTAATCAGGCACGGCGGATGGTATCCTGATTACAACCTGCGACTGTTTCGAAAAAACAAGGGACGGTTCGAGGAACGTATCGTGCACGAGGCTGTCAAGGTCGAGGGGGCGGTAGACAAAACACAGAACGCTATTCTGCACTATGCCTATCCCGATCTTTCTTCCTACCTGGCCACGATCAACAAATATTCATCTCTTGCCGTGGAAGCCATGAGTAAAAACGGTATCAGCGCCTTCAGAACAACCGGGGTGAACATTGTCTTCCGGCCGGCGCTTACGTTTCTGTATAAGTATCTTTTCAGGCTCGGGTTTCTTGATGGGAAACACGGGTTGATACTTAACCTTTTCCACGCATGGTATGTCTTTGCAAAATATGCCAAAGCATGGGAATATAAAATCAGAGTCAAGGGTCAAGGGTCAAGGGGCTGGGAGAAGGGGCCGTCTGACGTTTTGTGAACTATGAAAATACTGTTTGTAAATAATTTTAGAGGCAGGGGCGGAGGGGAAGAATTTCTTCGTGATCTCCTGCCGGGCTTGGTTCAGCACGGCGTAAAGGTGGGCCTTGTGTGCCGACCGAACACACCTCTGGTAGGAATATTTTCCGGATCCGGTGTCGAGGTTTACCCTATTAATCGGAATGGCATTGATGGTATTCTTTCGGTCTTTAAAATTGCGAAGATTATCAGGAATACCGGTTACGAGATCATAAGTATCCAGCGGGGGCACGATATTTTTCAATCATGGGTGGCCTCGCTCTTGTCCCTTCGAAAAACTACCCTTACCTATACGGTCCAGGTCCCTGAATTCCTTAAATCAAGCTTTCTCCTTCACCGGATGGATAGGATCACCACGATCTCCCGATACATCGCGGAGAAGATAACGAATTTTGCTCCATCGGTCTCGAAGAAGGTGCAGATACTCTATTATGGGATCGATCTTAGTAAATTCAAACAAGATGTCATCGCGCCCGGATGGGTCAAAAACCGTTTTGGTCTTTCACCGGACACCAAGATTATAGCTACGGTGGGGGACCTCTGGAAGAACCAGATAGAGTTTCTCGAATCGCTTGTTGAGATCAGGAGTAAAATTCCCAATGCGCGCTTTGCCATTGTAGGTCTGGAATCCGGATATGTCGATGTAGATATTTTTAAACAGAAGGCAGCCGAGCTTGGTGTGAGTGATGCCGTGCTCTGGGTAGGCAGATTGACGAAAGACGATATGCGTCGCTTTTATGCTGATGTGAATATTTCGGTGAGCACCCATCGGAATGAAGGCTTCGGCATATGGGTGCTTGAAGCTTTGGCTATGGGAACGCCGGTTGTTTCAGCCAATGCCGGCGGGATCAGGGATTCTTTGGAAGACTGCCCCGCAGGCATGCTTGTTAACAACGGTCCCTCTGAGATGGCAACTGCAGTGATCAAGATATTAAAGGACGATTCTCTGCGCGCTGAAATGTCCGAGGCTGGGCCGCGCTGGGTCGCTGAGCGGTTCAGCAAGGAACGGATGATTGAGGATTACTTGCGATTCTTTGAGTCGCTCGGCTGAGGGCATAGGGCATAGCGCAAGGAACAAAGAAAAGGACAGTGCTAAAAGAATGAAAAGAAGGCTTCGGACATACACAAAATGTTTCGGCTTTTTACCAGGGCTGTCGATAGCGATACGGGAAATATTGACTCAACGACCAAAGGAGGTTGTTGCTTCGTATCACGCCGTAAAATACCCAATCTATCTTCGATTAAAGACCTCAGACATGCTTACGTTTGTGCATGTCTTTCTCCGAGGTGAATACGACGTAGACATAGCGAAAACGCCGACAGTAATCGTTGATGCAGGCGCCAATATCGGGCTTACGTCGATTTTTTATGCAAACAAGTACCCCGATGCAAAAATCATCGCTCTTGAGCCGGAAAGTTCAAATTTTGCTTTATTGAAGAAAAATGTCGCTCCGTATCGGAACATACTTGCAGTAAACAAAGCGCTCTGGGGAGAAAATACTACGCTGGAGATTGTGGATCCCGGTTTAAATAAATGGGGATTTCAGACCTGTAAGCATAAAGATGAAAACGCGGTAGGAAAAGAGGCCATCGAAAGCATTACGATTGATAGACTTATGCACGATTATATGCTCAGCCATATTGATATTCTGAAAATTGATATTGAAGGGGCTGAAAAGGAAGTTTGTGAATCAGCGAGCGCTTGGATTGGTAAAGTGGGCATGATGGCGATAGAACTGCATGACAGGCATAAAACCGGATGCAGCCGTTCTTTTTATAATGCGACAAATGGTTTTGACGCTGAGATTCATAGAGGCGAGAATGTTTTTGTCCTCAAACGATCATATATGACTAAAGATATGCTCAATGCCTCATTAAAAAGGTTGGGTTAACACATGCCTGAGTTAGTGAGCATTGTAATCTGCACGTTTGATCGTTCCAATCTTCTGGCGGACTCTCTTCGTACTCTTATTGAATCGTTGGATTCTTATCAGAAGCCGGTCGAGGTTCTGGTCGTAAATAATGCCTCAACGGATGACACCAATGAGATTGTGACCTCTGTGAAGAGTCAAAAGACCTCTCTTGCCGTCACTCTCTTGCAGGAGGGCAGGAAAGGTCTCTCGTATGCCCGCAATACCGGACTCGAACAGGCGCGGGGAGACGTGATATGTTTTTTGGATGACGATGTGTTTGTGCCCAGGGGCTGGCTGGAGGGGGTGCTGTCGGTATTTGCGTTGAGCGATGATGTCGGGTGCGTGACCGGCCAGATAAGACTGCATTATCCCGATGTCAAGATCCCTGCGTGGCTGGACAGCCGGTATAACGGTTTATTCAGCGAATGCCTCCGTGGAGATAGCGCCCACTTGCTGAAACCAGGCGAAGATTTCATTGGAGCAAATTTCGCCCTGACCCGAAAGGCGGTTTCCGCGGTGGGCTTATTCAACACTGCATTGGGGAGAAAAGGGCATAGCCTTCTGAGCGGTGAAGATACGGAATACTCAGACCGTCTCTGGAAACAGGGTTTTACAATAGCCTATTCAGCTGAAGGATATATTTACCACCGCGTGCATCCTGACCGCCTGACATACCGATGGATCGCTAAGCGTTACTTTTGGGCCGGTGTTACCAATTCCATGAAGAGAAGTCTGCTTTATCCAATAAGCGTTATACCAAGGCTTTTGTCAAGCAGCGTGCTCGTTCTTTTTGGCCTTCTTATCTTCAACCAGAATCGTTACGTTCGATCAAGTTTTCGCGTAGCGAACGCATGCGGGGCATTTTACGGCTGGTATCTGAGGGTGAAGCAGCATAGCGCATAGGGCAGAGCGCATGGCGCAAACAGCAGAAAACAGAGAATAAGAAATGTCCAAAAAAGGTCTTTAATTGATAATAAGATTCTTGATAACGTGCTTGAACGACTTGACAAACTTTGCCGTAAAATAACATGCTTTCAAAAAACTCTGATACGATAAGGTAATTGTTTTTTGCTCCATGCCCTATGCATATTTTGATGATCATATCCAAGAATGATAAGTACGGCGCCCAGCGGGTGTTCCTTGAGCAGGCGCTGGCCCTTCACCGTGCAGGACATCACATGGTAGTGGTGGGGCGGGGGACGCAGGGGTACATACCGGAAGCAATTGTCGCCGCGAGCGTGGTGTACCACGGCATCGCCATGAAGAATCTAAAAGATTTATTTTTCTTGCGTCGTCTCGTTTTAAAAAACAAAATTGATGTCATTCATACGTTTCTGGACCGGGCTGACTACTTCGGTATTTTTCTTTCATGGCTGACCCGACGCCCTCTCGTCAGTACCATGAACGTACGCAGATATCATATCGGGTACCGTTTCGCGGACAGAGTAGTTACGGTATCCAATATACAAAAAGAATTATTGATACGGAATGGCGTAAAAGCTGAACGTATTCGCGTTATCAGGCCGGGGATAGATGTTGAACGGTATGCCAACCCGAGTGCGGATAAACGGGAAGCCTGGAAAAAGAAACTCAAAATCGATCAATACAGCGTCGTTTTTTGTCACATATCGAGTATCATCCCACAAAAAAGCCACACCACTTCGCTTGAGCTTGCTGCAGAGTGCAAAAGACGAGGGGAGAAGCCTCTCCTTATTATCGCCGGAGACCCTTTGCACGGAGAATACTACGAATCGCTGCAGAAAAAAATGTCAGAATCCGGCCTCGAAGGTAACGTTCGTTTTACGGGCTGGACGTCAGAATTGCCTGAGCTCCTTTCCCTGAGCCACTTCACTCTTCTTCCCTCGGTCCACGAAGCATTCGGTATGGTGCTGCTCGAGGGGATGGCTGCCGGTACCCCCATTGTAGCGCGTGAGGGTGAAGGGGGAGCGGAGTTGATCGAAGAATACGGCACGGGATTTCTGTACAAACCGTCCGAGGGAGTAGCGGGTCTTGCGGATAAAATTTTAGCACTGTGGCACGACCGGGACCGCTATACGCTGCTTTCCGACAGGTGCAGGAACATCATGAAAAATGAGTATACGATGGCCCGGTTCGGCGAGCGGCTTGTGGAATTGTATTCAACGCTGCTGTAGACAACTCAATTACTCCAGGTGCACAACAGCGCAATGACTTTTGCTTAACTTAACATTAGCGTGTCAGAGAACCCCTTGAACTAACACGTTCAACCTACTTATTTTGTCGCTGGCCTCGCCATACTTGGCGAGGATTATGCTACCCTGTTTATAACCGGTCTCTTCAACTGATGGCAATGCCGGAAAAAAAGGGACCAAATCATGCTCGGCAAAGACTTGGGCAAAGTCCTTGAGGGACAAGGTCCTGTTCTTGCCGTAATTGTCATAGCCGTAACCAGCATCGCCGGGAACCTGAAAGTCGTCCACCATAATGACAAAATTACTCCAATTGTCGCAAATGATCCCGATTTCTTCTTTGAGCGGAAGATCGTCATACCAGTGCGCATCTAGGTAGATGAACGAGTTTTTCTTGCACACCTCATTTTTTGCCAATTCACGTAGGAACTTACGGGAATCACTCAGCATGAAACTGATGTTCGGAATACCTTCCAGTCGTTTCTTTGCAATGGAAAAAAATATTTTGTTCAGTTCGCATGTATAGACCGGCAGACATGCGGTTTTTGCCATATAACCCGTGGTGTTTCCGGTATAAGTTCCGGTTTCGATGATTGCCTCGAAAGATAAGGTTTGCAGCAACTCGGCGAAGATTCTCCTTCTAAAGCGCTGGCCGTTGAAACGGCCAAAACCGAAATCATCGGAATCTATATAAGTTGGGCTGTTGAGCAGACAGTCAACCGCAGTTTCCAAAGTCTGTATACGAAAGGCCAGAGCATCAAATCTTCTTTTATTATGCTGCAAAGGGTTCTTCATATGTTACGTCTCCAATAATAAAGGTCTTCAATGTTGCCTGTTAACTTTTGTTTGCCGAGCGATGTTTCCGGGAATCGAGCAATTCCTCCATAACAGACAACGGCTTGCGCTATGTGACGCGATTAGGGTGTGTCGATACTCAGGACATTTCTGCATCATTTAGACGTAAATTTTGTTTTTAATTTTTTCAAAGCTGCATTTATATTGTTTAATTGTGTCCAAATAGCTCTTGGTAAGATTTTGTAAAAAGTATCAGCAAACCAGCTTTCTATTGTTAATACCGCGCGCGACGGTTCGTATCCCCAAGGATATGCGGGTAAGTGGATATTGGTATTGGCCCAACAATAATTGCATAATTCCATATTGCCGATTTTTTTTTCATCATAATTATCGAGATAATTTGGTATCATATTAAGATACAGATCGTGCTGATCGAACATATTTATGCCCTTCAACTTTGCCGCGTCGAAAACGGGAGGACCGCAATAACGAAATACTTTATCCTTAACAAACATCGGTCCGGAACAGCCACAAAAGCAGGGTATTCTCTTTTTATAACCTTTTAGTAATTTCGCATTGAAGGATACTACGGGAGCGATATTTAGTTTATCCTGATACTTATTTTTCAGCTCATTTAATAATTCGATATTCTTATAGTTAGGATATAGTGAGACAACTACGCTATCGATAAATGCCCAAGCTTCGTCACTGATTCTATCCAGAAGATATCCATTTGTGTATACAAAAATCTTCCCGATGAACCCCGACTCTTTTAATACCTTGACCCCTTCGTTAAAGTGTTTCCAGAGCAACGGCTCGCCAATTCCGTGAATGTAGAGTACCTCGATGAAATAGTCCGAGATCCTTGTGCAATCAACGAAATGACCCAGTTCCTCCAATGATAATTGATAGCCTTTGTAGGTTGACATCATATCGTCGTGCGCGCAGGAAAAACAGTGATTTTGGCAGGATCCAACCACTTCAAATTTCATTTGTTTGATGATACTCATCTTATTCCCCCATGAGCATGTCGGATTTGATTGGCAAATCCAACAGTACTCGGTTTTCTTATTAAACAGCGGAGAAGATTGATGCTGTATCGGGATGTTTCGCTACAGCCCGCTTCGCTGGCAAGATTACAGCAAGACGCCCTTGTTCATCAAATATTCGATTTTAACAGATCGACCAAATTTTCTGTTGTATACTTGCCGAAAAATTTATTGAACGCGTTTTCAGCAATATGTTCATACTTATAATAATTTACTGAGATCTCTCGATCGTGATATGAGAAACCCTTCGAACATCGGTTGCACTCGGGTAGCGGGGCCGTCTGAACGCAACCTGCTATGCGGAGGGCCGCTTTTCTCGCCGGATTAAATAATATTGAGAACTAACTTACCTGCCATGGATGCTGTCTCTTTGTCAAGAAGGTCGAGTTTTTGGTCAAACTCCAGCGCAGGCCTTTCGGGAGGTATGTCATTAATTTTATAGCCATTTCTTCATGTTCTGCTCGGTTGGGTGTGAGCTTCAAATATATCGGGCAGCTCCTATTTTGTCAAGGCGAATAACCCAAAAAAAACTTTACAATTATCAAAAAAAACCGTAATATTGTACGGTTATGACTAATGGCTTCATAGGCGCGCTTCAGTCTAGTCAAGTAAATGCATAATTCTTACAATCAGTTATCGTTGATGCTCTACTTCAGAATGAAAAAAATATTACCGTGATAAAAATTGATATTGAGGGTTATGAATCTTTAGTACTAAGAGGTATGGAAAAAACCATAGAAAGACACAAGCCTATAATTGTAACTGAATTTAGTCCTTGGCACATTCAACATCGAACTGAAATCGATCCGCAAGATTATCTGAGGCAACTTTGCCAGTATGGTTATGATTCGATCATTGAGCCATCAGGAGGTGCTACTTTGGCTCCAAACACTAATTTCATAATGGACTTCTGGGAGAACTTTAATAATGACAAACAAAATCTTGACCTCATAGCTCGACCTCGTGAAAAATAAAAAACCTTTCAACAGTAACAATTAGTTTATGACAGTGTTATCCATTTGCTCATACGAATTGAAATGATGCTAACCTTAAATTTGTTGAGCCGATGAATTATCATTTTTTAGTAACATGCAATTTACAATATATATTTTTTAATTTAACTAAACATAATAGTTATATTATGAGGCAAACTGATGGCTGAGACACTCGGTTCTTTGTGTGACAAACTTACCATTGTTAAACTTAAGCAGTATCATTCCGAGAACCAGGAACGTCTGAAGAGTCTTGCAACTCAGGAAAAACAGCTTCAAGATGAAATTAACGAATTCATTGGTGCTGCTATCACTGGTAAAATTTCGGTTGAACGATTGACATTTGCTTCCAATAAAGTGTATAAAAAAGAAGGAAATATCGTTGCTGATGTCATCGGGAGCATTGGCAGCGTTTTTTCTCAGCTTGCATTAGTAAACTGTACTTTATGGCATGAACAGGAAAAGGTTTATGAATTTGAAACAGTACCGTTCGATGAAAAAGACAAGGTAGTTAAACAGCTTGCACTGCTGAATCTTGAACGGAATAAATGTATTGACCAGATCGATAAACAGTTCCGCTTTATCATCGAACAACGGCGTGTTGGGTTATAGTTTTAATAATAAGAGGAGACGATATGCATCTAATACACAGAAAAACCTGCCGCGTTTGCGGTTCAAGTGCGCTTACCAAGGTAATTAGCCTGGGCGAACAATATTTGCAGGGTTCGTTTGTAAAACCCGGCAAAGAACTTCCGCCTTTACGTAAAATTCCTGCTTCGCTATTGCGCTGTGATCCGATGAAAGACGAGAAAGCCTGTGGATTGCTGCAAATGGAACACACGGTCCCTCCGGAAGTTCTTTATTCAGCCTATTGGTATCGTTCCGGCACTAACAATACGATGCGGCAACATTTGAGCGGCATAGTCGAATCAGCAGTCTCCATTTTGAACAAGCCTGTTGCCACCGTTCTTGATATCGGCTGCAATGATGGTACCTTGCTCAATTACTATCCTGAAAAATTTAAGAAATACGGGGTAGATCCTTCGGATGTTGCACAGGAAATAAAGGGCGATGTTACGGTAGTTCAGGATATTTTCCCTTCTGACGAATTGAAAAGTCGTCTGCAGGAAAAAAGACTGGATATCATTACATCAATTGCTATGTTTTATGACCTTGAGGACCCGATCTTATTTACGAAGGGTATAAAGAACATTCTTGCCCCCGATGGTATTTGGATCTTCGAAATGTCCTATATGCCCACTATGCTGAAGATGACGTCCTACGATACTATTTGCCACGAACATCTGGAATATTACAGTCTCGCCGTCATTGAGTATATCCTGAAACAGGCAGGGATGAAGATATTTAACGTCTCTCTTAATGCCATTAACGGCGGAAGTATTCGTTGTTATGCAACGCCCGCTGACAACTTTGCCTATAAAAAGGAAGAATTCACCCAGAATATTAAAGCATTGCATCAGGAAGAATTCGACCTGGAGCTGGACACCGACAAGCCGTACAAAAAGTTTCAGGACCGCGTGAATGCCCATAAGCAGGAGCTCACCGCGCTGCTAAAAAAACTGAAAAAATCAAGAAAACGGATACATATCTATGGCGCGTCGACCAAAGGGAACACGATTCTGCAATGGTGCGGCATTGATAATAGGATCATTGATGTTGCCGCAGAACGAAATCCTGACAAGTATGGAGCCCGCACTCTTGGTACGGATATTCCGATAGTCAGCGAGGCGGAATCACGGGCCATGAACCCAGACTATTATCTGGTTTTGCCTTGGCATTTCAAAGAGGAATTCATTGAACGCGAGAAGGAAACATTGGATAAAGGCATTGGCTTGATTTTCCCACTGCCGACTATTGAAATAGTTAAAAAATAGGAGAGAGAATAGATATGGGAAAAATTTCTAAATTTTTTAATAAAATGTTAGGATCCAACAGCCGGATTGAAGACAACACTATCGTCTCTCCTTACAAAAAGGATTATGATGATCCTGTACTTGAATATTTTGAAACCCCTATTGGCAATTACTATTTGCCGAATAATGCTCCTCGCGATATTGTCATACACTCCATGAAATTCGGTAAAATATTTGAACCAGAAGTTGTGCAGTTAGCGCAACAGCTTATCAAGAAGGGAACAGTTGTTCTTGATGTAGGAGCAAACTTTGGTCAAATGTCGATTATGTTTTCACAGTTTGCAGGGTCTAAAGGGTTTGTTTATTCTTTTGAAGCAGATGATTTTATTTATGACGTTCTTAAAAAGAATATTACTGCGAACAATTGTACCAATATAAAACCAGTCTGTAAGGCTGTCTATAATAAAAATGGGGATGTTATGTTATATCCAGTCCAGGATTTTAAAAGATTTGGTTCATATGGATCGTATGGTTTGGATCCCAAGGCTAAAGAAGGCAGAGAAGTCGAAACTATAACAATTGACAGTCTCAATATCCAAGAACCTATCAGTTTTATGAAGGTTGATGTTCAGGGAAGCGATCTGTTTGTTTTGCAAGGGGCTGTTGAGACTATCAAGAGGCATAACATGCCAATTTTGTTTGAATATGAGGAGCAATTCGGCGAAGAATTCAATGCGAAATGGCAAGATTATAGCGACTTTATAGAATCTATCTCGTATAGAATTGAAAAGACAATTTATGGCATTAATTATTTAATCGTTCCGAAATAGAGAGTAATGTTGCGCTAATATTCCTCCGTTTGATCGATATTGTGCATTATTTTGGCCATTAGCAATCGCAACTGCAATTTTTCACCATCCTTTGGACCATTGAGGTCGCAAATAAACAGGGGGCGTTACTTATGCAACCGTCGTTAGGTACGAAAGATTCGGTCAAACAGAAGATCCTTATCGTATCGCACAAAGAGCAACAGTGCGGTGTTTATCAATATGGGAGAAACATTGCTGATGCACTCAAAAAATCAGAAAAATATGACTTCATTTATGCGGAGTGTTCGAACGCTAAGGATTTTTCCCCAATTGTAAAAAATGTTATGCCGGCTGCAATTATTTATAATTATCACCCCTTAACGCTGCCATGGCTAAAGAACAATATCAGTCGAAAAATAAAAGTGCCACATATCGATATTATTCATGAAATTACTCAACAGTTTGCGGATTCAGCGAATGATTCATTTTTCCAGTATCATATTGCTCCGGATCCGACACTATTGCTTAATAACCCTATTGTATTTAAAACCGGCAGACTTGTATGTAAATATATGAACCGATATACATTGCCGGAAATTCCAACTATCGGCAGTTTTGGGTTCGGTGTCGCAGGAAAGGGCTTTGAGAAGCTTATATCGACCGTACAAGATGAATTTGATAAGGCAATAATAAAATTGCATATTCCTTTTGCCGCCTTTGGTGATTCTGATGGCAGTAAAGCGCATGCTATTGCGCAACGCTGTAAGGACTTAATTGTCAAGCCTGGTATTAAATTACTATTAAGCCACGAATTTCTTAGTCAGGAGCAACTGTTAGATTTTCTTGCACAGAATTCTATTAATGCTTTTTTCTATGAAGAAAATAAAGGGCGAGGTCTTTCCAGCGTGATAGATCATGCGCTTGCAGTGCAAAGACCGATCGCAATCACAAAAAGCAATATGTTCCGCCATATATCTTCAGCCTATCCCCCGATTTGCATAGAAGATTCAAATTTAAAAGAGATCATGCGCAATGGTTGTGAACCTCTTCTGCAATACAGCCGGGAGTGGAGTGAAAGTAATCTTATATGGGATTATGACCGAATTATTGGAAAGGTGCTTAGTATCAAACAACCGTCATATCCAGAACGAGTTAAACGACGGTTAAAGAAAGTTTTTCGCAGAAATAAACCGATAACGGTGAAAGATTACTGGGTTCCAATAGTAAAAGAAACGAAGGATGGACAAGTCATAGTGAAAGATAACAGATTTTCAATGGTGTCTATTCCTGATGTTTTACCTTTTAATCGCATATTGGATAATTCAGCACGGGATCAATATAAGCAGGTTATCAATTACTTGCTAGAGCTCCTTCCCGAAATGATGGCGCGTAAGATACCCGAGGCGAATATCCAGCAAGCGTTTGTTCTTGATACAGTACATAAGTTTGCGTCAAGATTTGAATCTCCCAAAATTCTCTGTATAGGCAGCTATGATGACACCGCTGCCGCCGCTTTAAAAAAGCATGGTTACAGAATGGATGAAGTGGACCCTGTGCTTAACTATGATTTAAATACTTTTTGTGATAAGCCATCTACAATTAAAAATACCTATGACGTAATTTTTTCCACATCGGTACTCGAACATGTAAGAAATGATGAGCTTTTCATGACTCAGATTGCCGAACTTTTATCACCGGGTGGCGTTGTAATTCTTACCGTTGACTTTAACGATCAATTCAAACCCGGCGATTGTATACCGCAGGAAGATTTCCGCTTATACACGCAAAAAGATTTTAAAGAGCGATTGCTGCCCCTGTTAAAGGATTGTACGCTTGTTGATACGCCGCAGTGGGATTGTCCTGTCCCGGATTTTACTTACTCTGGTTGTCGGTACACTTTTGCGACACTGGTTATTAAGAAAAATAAAGTATGAAAGCTCTTATTTTCGGTGCTCATGGTCAAGACGGGTATTACTTGAGTGAGTTTTGCAAGGAAAAAAGCATTGAACCAATAGGTATTTCACGATCTGGCAATTGGGTGCATGGTGATGTGTCTAAGTATGATCAGGTTGAACAATTAATTAAAAAGCATTCTCCTGGTTATATTTTCCATGTAGCAGCTAATTCAACGACACGGCACGACGCTCTTTTTGAAAACCACGAAACTATTTCCACAGGAACTCTAAATATACTTGAGGCCGTTAAAAAACATTGCCCAGCATCAAAAGTATTCATAACCGGCAGTGGAGTACAGTTTGAAAACAAGGGACTGCCGATATCTGAAACTGATAATTTTGAGGCAAATAGCCCGTACTCTATAGCACGCATTCAGTCTGTATACGCTGCTCGATATTATCGATCACTTGGATTGCGAGTGTACGTTGGATATTTATTTCATCATGAAAGTTCTCTCCGTAAAGCCCATCATGTCAGTAAAATGATTGCTCTTGCTGTGCACCGAATTGCTGAAGGAAGCACCGAGCATATAGAACTGGGTGACATTTCGGTAAAAAAGGAGTGGACTTTCGCTGGAGATGTCGCAAAAGGTATTTTTACCCTGATCAATCAAGACGCTGTATTTGAAGCTGTTATTGGATCGGGCGTTACTTATTCAATTCAAAACTGGCTCGAGCAATGTTTTGGTCTGATAGGAAAAAATTGGCGTGATTATGTTCGCATCAGAGAAGGATTTTCTCCTGAGTATAAATGCCTTGTTTCAAATCCTAAAACCATAAATTCACTCGGTTGGTTCCCGTCTGTGAACTTGCCCGAACTGGCGAAAATAATGATAGCTTCTTGAGTGCGGAAAGTTTGTGCGAAGGAGTTTGTTACTGATCGTCCCGTTAAACGGGGAGAAAGCAAATATTGAAGGAAGATTAAAGTGCATTTTTTTATTCACAATAGTGCTCATGCAGGCGACGTTATTCTCTCACGACTTATCATTAAAGCAATTAGGGAGAGCTTTCCGGATATTAAAATAACCCTTGAATGTATGGAGGCAAAGAAATATCTGTGGGAGGATATGGGTTTAAGAGTAGTGTCTTACGAAGGAAAGCATGTCTGTTCCACTGCTCCAACGCCAAACTGCCCCTCTGATGCGATATTTATTAATTTGTGGTTTGGTTTATACCCGAATATTTTACGGACGTACTATATGTCCTATGATAACAATGTGCATTCCTTTAACCGTCAAATGAAAGAAAAAGGGTTACATCATTTATACCATCTAAATGTGCCCGAATTTCCCCCGGCACTCGAATTTTATTCAAAGCAGCAGCTGACTGTAGAAATTGTTGAGAACAGTATCCTGGTAGAAAACGGCGAGGTCTTGTCTGGTCAAAGCCGGTTTCGAATGAATGATTACCTTGAACAGATTTCAAATGCTTTTCCTGAATTGACCTTTTATTGTTCGGCAGAACCTTCGTTTAAAGCATCAAACGTTGTTGATTGCAGTACGTTGAATTTACTTCAGCTGTCAGAGCTGAGCAATCACTGTAAAGGCTTTTTGGTATGTGGTTCAGGTGTAAACGCCGCAACTTATACAGAACCCAACCGGTTTAAGCCGCGGTGCTTTGTCGGGATGTCCATGCCGATTAAAATATTGTTGGACAAAAGAAACCCGCCAATTGAGGTCAAGAACATAACGGGAGTTTTAAGGTTTTTGCGGACCCTGGTCAGTAATAATCCTGATATATGTAACAGTAGGTTTGGAGACATGTGCACGTTTTTAAAGTCAGCAGCAGAAAAACAATTGCACAGATTGTTTAATTCATAAGATACGAATAGTACATTCTATGGCATGAAGGGGCTGCAGATTGATGAAAATGGTGTAACTATCTTGGCGGATTACCACACATCAGACAAAACGTTTTTGCCGGTCAAATACAAGATTTGATCATATCGACAAAATTTTCTGTTGTATACTTGCCGAAAAATTTATTGAACGCGTTTTCAGCAATGTGTTCATACTTATAATAATTTACCGAGATCTCTTGAATCAGCTTGTTTAAATCCTCATCGGAATCAAAGTATAAGAAGTCCTCTCCGGGAACAAAGTATCTTTCAATGATGTTCCAATGATCTCTCTTGCACAAAATGATGTTCCTTGTCATTGCAGCTTCAAATAATCTTGACTTCAATTGCGGGCAAAGCTTTTTGTCTATGTGTTTGAATGCCTCATTTTTATTCCACTCGCTTTGACTCATTATCATTTGGATGTGAGCATCGGAAAGAAACAAACAATTATGCACTATGGCCATTTTTGATTTGGCATATATGCCTAATTTTTTTTCGTTTTTAAGATTATAATGCGTGACCAACTTGCTTTTGGAGTGTGATACTATAGCTGAGTTATACTTCTTCAGTTCAACAATAATATTCTTTATCCATCCATCAAGTATGGAACCGGCATATATCACATCGTATATTTTTTCTTGTTTTTTCGGTATATATTTTTTATGTATCGGATAGAATGTCTCAACTCGCTTGTTTGAGTTTTCTTTTTGGTTTAACCAATCGCGAGTGTAGGGACATATGGTGAATATCTTATCAAACCGAGTATTGTACGTATCGTAAGGTTGTACGAAGAACCCATTCGGCTCTTCTATGTTCAGATAAACAGATTTGTTGTTCGATATGATTTTGTCAAGGGCGAAGTTTCTACTAAAGCTCATGCCATAGAAAAATGAAATATTGTCATCAAGGCTTTTTGAAAAAGCTTCAATGTTTAACATATGAAGAGGATCGCCGTCGTAATGTCCTTTAAGGTCTTTATAGATTAACATTTTTCACCTGATCGTGGTATGAGAAGTCTTCAAATATCGGCCGTACTTAAGTAGCGGGGCCATCTGAACGCGGCCTGCTATGCGGAGGGCCGCACTTCTCGCCGGATTAATACTATTGGGAACTACCTTACCTGCCATGGATGCTGTCTCTTTGTCAAAAGGGTCGAGCTTTTGGTCAAACTCCAGCGCAGGCCCTTCGGGAGGTATGTCATTAATTTCATTGCCGTTTCTGCATGCTCTGCTCGGCTGGTTGTGAGTGACGAATTATATCGGGGAGCTCCTTTTTTGTCAAGGCAAATAACCTAAAAAAAACTTTACAATTATCAAAAAAAACCGTAATATTGAGCGGTTATAGACTTAGAAGATGGTGTAGTGAAAGCACATGAATTCTCTGTGGTAGGAGCGAATCGATGAAAGTCGTGATCTTAGCCGGCGGTCTTGGTACAAGGATCAGCGAAGAAACAGTGGTACGGCCGAAGCCGATGGTCGAGATCGGCGGTAAACCGATTCTCTGGCATATCATGAAGATATATTCCCATTACGGTTTTCATGAATTTATCGTCTGTCTGGGCTTTAAGGGCTACATGATAAAGGAATATTTTTCAAACTATTTCCTTCATATGAGTGATGTCACGTTCGATATGCAGCACAACTCCATGGAAGTCCATCAGAAGTACGCTGAGCCGTGGAAGGTAACCCTTGTGGATACGGGGGAGGATACCATGACGGGCGGCAGATTGAAGCGGGTCGCGCCTTACATCGGGAATGAAACTTTCATGCTGACTTATGGAGATGGCGTGTCGGATGTTAATATTCTAGAGCTGCTCAAGTATCACAAGAAGCACGGTAAGTCAGCCACGCTCACGGCAACGCTGCCAGGGGGCCGGTTTGGCGCGCTGAACCTCGACGGTTCTGACCAGGTCGTTTCTTTTAAGGAAAAGCCCGCAGGGGACGGGTCGTGGATCAACGGCGGTTTCTTCGTGCTTGATGCTCAAATGCTTGATATGATCGACGGCGATAGTGTCGTGTTCGAGAAAGAACCGCTCGAACGGTTGGCTCGTGATGGACAACTGCTTGCCTACAAACACAAGGGTTTCTGGTACGCCATGGACACCTTGCGGGACAAAAACCATTTGGAAGAACTATGGAAGTCCGGGAAAGCGCCGTGGAAAGCGTGGAAATAGAGACAGCTCATGGTTCATAGCTGAGAGTTCAATAGGAAACGATGATAGATCATCATTTTTGGCATAACAAGCGCGTTTTCCTCACCGGCCATACCGGTTTTAAAGGCTCCTGGCTCTGCCTGTGGCTTCACACGCTCGGCGCAAAGGTGAGCGGCTACGCCCTGAATCCGCCGACCAACCCGAGTCTGTTCGAACTCTGCAAGATCGATACGCTTGTGCAATCAACAATCGCCGATGTGAGAGATGACGCGGCGTTAACGAAAGCGATGCTTGCAGCGCAGCCCGAAATAGTCATCCATATGGCAGCTCAGCCGCTCGTCAGGGATTCTTACAAGATACCCGTAGAGACATATTCCATCAATGTCATGGGCACGGTGAATTTGCTGGAAGCAATACGACAGTGCAAAACTGTTAAAGCCGTGATCAACGTGACTACGGACAAGTGTTATGAGAATAAAGAGTGGGTGTGGGGATACCGCGAAAACGAACCGCTCGGTGGCTACGACCCTTACTCGAACAGCAAAGCATGCTCAGAGCTGGTGACCGCAGCGTACAGGAATTCTTACTTTAATCCTAAGGACTATGCTGCTCACTGCGTGGCCGTTGCGTCAGCGCGTGCCGGCAATGTAATAGGCGGAGGGGACTGGGCACCGGACAGACTTATCCCTGACTGTGTGAGTGCCATTCTGAAAGGCGAAAAGATCATTATCAGAAGTCCTCGATCGATCAGGCCCTGGCAGCATGTGCTCGAACCGCTCAGCGGCTACCTCATGCTTGCTCAGAAACTCTATGAAGAAGGGCCACGATATGCCGAGGCATGGAATTTCGGCCCGGATGACAGCGATGCAAAGCCGGTGGAGTGGCTTGTGCAAAGGCTCTGCGCGAAGTGGGGCAGCGGAGCATCATATTCTATTGACAAGGGGCGGCATCCCCATGAGGCGCATTATTTGAAGCTGGACTGCTCAAAGGCGAAGTCAGAGCTTGGATGGCAGCCTCGGTGGGGCCTGGAGAAAGCCCTTGAGAGTATTGTTGCCTGGACGCAGACATACCAGCAAAGCCTGGACTTGCAAAAAATCTGTGTGAAGCAGATCGAAGAGTACTCAAATAGCTGAGCAGAAGGAAGCAGCAGCGGATAAGACCGTTCAAGACAAGGATCTGTGTGAGAAGTATTTGAGTAAATCTGATAGTACGAGTGTTGACAATAATTGTGATGCATTAAGAAGGTTTTTTTTGTATATTAGTGGCTGGAATTTATCGGAGCAATCGGCCACAACGAAACGTTTTATTACTCAAGAACTTAGCGAGCTCTCCAATTTATGAAAGTGTTGGTAACTGGCGCAACGGGTTTTATCGGGGCCTGTTTGGCTCGGCATGCAGTCGAACAAGGGTCCGATGTCCATATTTTTACCCGAAGGGAATCTAATAAGTGGCGCCTTGCGGATATCCTGAACCGGCTCACTGACCATGAAGTGGATTTGAGGAACCGATCTTCCGTAGAGCAAGCGATAAAAGATATTCGTCCTCGGATTATCTATCATTTGGCTGCGCATGGAAGTGTTGCTGCCAAGGATGACGTGAGTGCTCTTTTTGAATCAAACTTCATAGGAACAATAAATTTATTGCGATCGTGCGAAAAGGTCGGTTTCGATTGTTTCGTTAATACAGGCAGTTCATTCGAGTATGGGTTAAAGTCCGGGCCGATGGAGGAAAGTGACTTATTGGGTCCCCTGGGGGATTACGGCGTTTCCAAGGCTGCCACTACTCTCTATTGTCGTTCTGAGGCGATCGGAAAAGATATTCCGATAGTTACCCTGCGTTTATTCACGGCTTTCGGCCCTTGGGATGATCAGCGACGGCTCATCCCTTATGTCATAAAATCGTTTCTACGGGGGGAGCAGCCGGAGCTTTCAAATCCCCAATCGGTGCGCGATTTTATTTTTGTCGACGATATTTTGGCGGCATATAGCGCGGTTGTCAAAAAGCCCTTACGAGGCGAAATTTTCAATATCGGCAGCGGAACTCATCGTCCTATCGGAGAAGTCGTCGCGGTTCTTCAGGATATTGTCGGCACAGAGTTGGTGCCGCTTTGGGGAGCAAGAGTGCCGCAGAGGGCTGAACCGACAACATGCATCTCCAGTATCAAAAAGTCCGAAACGCAATTGGGATGGCGGCCTTCTACAACATTGCGGAATGGTTTGGTGCGTACAGTCGAATGGATGAGGTATAATCTGGATCGTTACCCATGAATGCATTAAAATTTCATAATAACTTTTATTGTTCGGCGAAGTGTGCGCTCTAAATTTATTATTTTAGGCTGGAAATGGTCAATGCTTAGTTACGGTGTTCAGGCTATTAATCAATAAAAAAATTATGCGGCTATCACTATTTCCCTTTATATTCTTAAAACGTCGGTCTTATGAGAGGTTGACCCGCGAGAAGGATCTGCTTACTGCTCTTGTTAGAATTAATTCAACGCCTATTCTTCGTCCTACGCAAGACCATCGTCTGGTCATGTGCATCATTTTTTCTATGGACCGGGCGCCTCAGCTTCATGCTTTGCTTGGTTCCTATTTTGAACAGGTAAAAAATTTCGTCCCTGTTTATGTGCTATACCGAACTTCTAATGCACAGCACCAGAAGGCCTACGATGAGGTTTTTAGTTTATTTGGAAACCAGCCTGTTTCTGCCATTCAACAAACAAGCAAGGAATCCTTCAAACTACAGCTGGTGTCGCTGCTTGAATCCGTCGAATCAGAGGACGTTTTTTTCTTAACGGATGATGATCTGTTTATTGATACCGTGGATATTTTCGACGTTGTGAAATTTGAGACACGGGCAACGATATTTTCGCTCCGCATGGGCGCCCATCTGACAAGGTCATATCCCGTGCAGAAAGAACAAAAACTACCACCATTCATGAGTGGCGTAGTTGAAGATAGTGACAAATTATGTTGGTTCTGGGAAAACGGCGAATACGATTGGGCATATCCCTTATCAGTCAACGGTCATTTTTTTTCAACTCAGGAATTTCTTGCGCTGGTGAACCATGCAGAATTCAACTCTCCAAACACGCTTGAAGCTAACCTGCAGCAATATGCAAAATATTTTCAACACCGCTTCGGAATTTGCTATAAACGTTCAAAAATTCTTAATATCCCGATCAATAAAGTGCAAAAGGACAACAACAACATCCACGGAACAATTCATCAAAACTATTTGTTGGAGCAATGGAGGAGTGGCATGCAGATAAACTACCGCGCCCTGTACGGACTGCCAAACGAGAGCGCCCATCAGGAAGTAGCGGTCACGTTTCTCAAGAGGACATAAATAACATGACACAGATACTCGGCGGTCTTATGGATGACCAGGATGCCGAATTGGATACACGAATTCCACAGACCATGGATGACTATATTTAATCTTGATGGAGAAAAAATGAAAAAAGTTGCACTTGTAACCGGTATAACAGGCCAGGATGGCGCTTATTTAGCGGAGCTGTTGCTTAAAAAAGGTTACACTGTCCACGGCCTGAAGAGAAGGTCGTCTTTGTTCAACACGCAGAGGATCGACCACTTGTATCAGGATTTTCATGCAAAAGACGTAAAAATGCACCTGCACTACAGCGATTTGACCGACAGCACGAATTTGATACGCATTATCCAAAACGTACAGCCTGACGAAATTTATAACCTTGCTGCCATGAGCCACGTCCACGTGAGTTTTGATACGCCGGAGTACACGGGAAATGCCGACGGGCTGGGAACGTTGAGAGTGCTCGAGGCCGTCAGGCTGCTCGGCATGACCCAAAAAACAAAAATTTATCAGGCATCGACGAGCGAGCTTTTCGGAAAGGTACAGGCAGTCCCTCAGAATGAAAAGACCCCGTTCTATCCGCGAAGTCCTTATGGGGTCGCCAAGCTGTACGGCTATTGGATAACGGTAAACTACCGGGAAGCATATAACATGTTTGCCTGTAACGGTATTCTCTTTAACCATGAATCGCCGTTACGGGGAGAGACGTTCGTTACCAGGAAGATAACGCGTGCTGCCGCGAAAATTGCACTCGATCTGGACAAAAATCTCTACCTCGGGAACTTGAATGCAAAAAGAGACTGGGGACATGCGCGGGATTTCGTTGAGGCCATGTACCGAATCCTGCAGCAGACCGAGCCGGATGACTATGTTATTGCAACGGGAAGAACGACTGAGGTCCGGGAATTCGTTAAAATGGCATTTAGGGAAACAGGGATTGAACTTGTTTTTGAAGGAACAGGAAAAGATGAGAAGGGGGTCATTGCCCATATCAATAAGGATATTTTCGGAGAAAAAACCCATTCAAAACCCGATCACTTGAAAAAGGGCCAGGTTTTGATAGAAGTTGATCCTTTTTACTACCGGCCGACAGAGGTGGACCTTCTGGTCGGGGACGCAACAAAAGCCCGAGAGAAACTCGGTTGGGTGCTGCAATATACCCTGGAAGACCTGGTCAAGGAAATGATGGATGGCGATCTTGCCTTATTCAGAAAAGAAAAATTTCTTCGAGACCACGGACATGAGATAATAGATAGCTGTGAGATTTAGAATTCTTACGGCTAAGGTTACACTTTAGCCTAATCGAGAGATAAAATGGAACGAAATTCAAAAATATACATCGCAGGCCACCGTGGTCTTGTAGGCTCTGCGCTTCTGAGAAAACTACAAAACGAAGGTTACGAGTACCTTATTACGAGGACGAGCAAAGAACTCGACTTAAGACGTCAAGCCGAAGTAGAAGCGTTCTTCGCGCACGAGAAACCGGAATATGTTTTTTTGGCCGCAGGCACGGTGGGGGGGATCATTGCGAACAGCACCTATCGGGCTGAATTTATCTATGACAATATCATGATCGCGGCCAACGTAATCAATGCTGCCCATAAATTAAAGATAAAAAAGCTGCTGAATCTCGGCTCTTCCTGCATTTATCCCAAGTTAGCGCCTCAGCCCATGAGAGAAGAATATCTTCTCACGGGACTTCTCGAGTCGACGAATGAAGCATATGCTGTTGCCAAAATAGCAGCTATAAAACTTTGCCGCTATTACAACGAGCAATACGGAACCAATTTTATTTCAGTCATGCCGACGAATCTTTATGGACCAAACGATAATTTTGATTTAGAAACCTCCCATGTTTTACCGGCCCTTATTCGGAAATTCCACGAGGCAAAGGCCTCGCATCAAGAGTCAGTGACGCTATGGGGAAGCGGTAAACCGTACCGGGAATTTCTCTATGTAGACGACCTGGCAGATGCCTGTATTTTTCTCATGGATAAATATGATTTCAATGACATCGGAGAATTTGTCAATATTGGTACCGGAAAGGATGTGACCATTCGGGAACTGGCGGAACTCGTAAAAAGAATTGTCGGATACGAAGGGGATATCAGGCACGATCTTACAAAACCGGACGGCACGCCCAAAAAGCTTCTGGATGTTTCACGTTTGCAGTCACTCGGCTGGAACGCCAAAACAAATCTGGAAGAAGGAATTCGTAAGACCTACGAATTTTTCGTAGCAGCAAACTCAATAAGACTTTAATGCAGTTTGTTCTCTTGCAGCAATCTCTTGGAATGATTAGTGCAAAAATGAGTAATTTGTTTCGTGAGAGAAAGGACCAATGCGCGATCGCTTAACCCGAATAGATGGACTTAGAGGCTTGGCTATTATTGGGGTGATAGCTGTGCATGCAACTGGATTTGGAGCTGGTCAGTTTGGAGTTCAGCTGTTTTTTCTTATTAGTGGTTTCATACTTACGTATGTGGCATCAAAAGATATTTTCTATCCAACCAGTTTCTTTATTAAAAGATTTTTTAGACTGGCGCCTCTTTATTACATTACATTGATAATTTGCTATCTAATTGGTTTTAATAACCAGCTTGAAGAGAGTGTTCCTATAAAAGCACTGGATATATCCAATCTTGTTTGGAATATATCATTTCTGCATGGGCTTCATACACGAATGAAT
>Ga0209068_10000331_pt1 | contig 26242 bp, 27 predicted proteins | sample ColStrG_CSR_2012_FD_187200 | JGI IMG/M metagenome (GOLD analysis project Ga0209068, IMG submission 187200) | Freshwater sediment microbial communities in response to fracking from Pennsylvania, USA - Cold Stream Run_MetaG_CSR_2012 (SPAdes)... | ecosystem: Environmental > Aquatic > Freshwater >...
CTCACGCCCGGGGCCGTGCTGCCGGTCGATGCGCAGACGGAGGAACGCGCCCTCTATGTGGTGGCCGGCGAGATCGACATTGCGGGCGACCGGTTCGGGGCCGGCCGATTGCTCGTGTTGCGGCCCGGCGATCCCATGTCGGTGACGGCGGCGAGCGAGGCGCGGGTCATTCTGGTCGGCGGCGCCGCCGCGGACGGACCGCGTCATATCTGGTGGAACTTCGTGTCCTCGCGCAAGGAGCGCATCGAGCAGGCCAAGGCCGATTGGAAGCTCGGCCGCTTCGATACGGTACCGGGCGACGAAGCCGAGTTCATTCCCTTGCCGGGGTGATCACGCATCTGCGTCGTCCCGGGCGAAGACCCGGGACCCATACTCCGCAGCTGATCGAGAGCGCACGGCGTATAGGTCCCTGCTTTCGCAGGGACGACATCGGAGAGTCATTTCTTGTATCAATCCGCGCCCTGGATTTGCCGCACCACCGCCTGCAGCTCGCTGAACTTGCGCTGCAGCGAACCCAAGTCATGCTCGAGCTTGTGAATCCGGGCGGACCAATCGGCCGGAGCGGCGCCGCCCGGCACGAGCGGCGGCGAGCCCTCCTCCGATTCGAACCAAACTCCCAACTCGTCGCCGTTGCGCCATTGGATCCGGGCCCGATAGCTCTCGTCCTTGTTGGGGATGAACAGCTCCACCACGTCGGGCGTGGAGGTCATGCTGGCAAATTTGAGCCTGGCGCCATGCTGGCAAAAATCGCGCACCAGGCAATCGACGCTGGTTCGCCGATTGTTGAAAAAGATGCGACCCTGCAGAAAGGACTTTTGGCGCGAAGTCGTTCGACGTTCCGTCATTGCGGCTTTCATCCGTTCAATCGAGCCCGAGCTGATCCCAGGAGCGAATTTCCTGAAATCTAGCGGCGGTTACTTACATTATCGTTCACGACCGATTAGTGAGCTGTTTACCATCCGGGGACCGAAGGGGCCGATCGGGGCCACGACGGCCTCGGCATCCCTCTCGCGCCGAGGCCGGCATGTTGCTAGTTCAACCCGAAGAAACCATGACACAACGCGTGCGCATTGATCGCCTGCTGGTCGAGCGGGGCCTGTTCGAAAGCCGCGCCAAGGCGCAGGCTGCGATCGAGGCCGGCCTGGTCGTGGCCAACGAGACGCCGGTCACCAAGGCCTCGCAGGAGCTTCCGGCCGATGCCGTCTTGCGGGCGGAGCCCGCCCATCCGTTCGTGTCGCGGGGTGGCGTGAAACTCGACGCCGCGCTCGACCACTTCGGCTTCGATCCGGCCGGCCATATCTGTCTCGATGTCGGGGCCTCGACCGGCGGGTTCACCGATGCTCTGCTGGCCCGCGGCGCCGCGCGCATCTACGCGGTCGATGTCGGGCACGACCAATTGCATCACAAGCTGCACGCCCGCGCCGAAGTCGTGGTCCTCGAGAGCACCGACATCCGCGCGCTTGCGGCAGGCCGGCTCGCGCCGCCGCCCGCCCTCGTGGTCATCGACGTGAGCTTCATCTCGCTCAAGCTCGTTCTGCGCCCGGCGCTCGCGCTGGCGCAACCGCCCGCCCGTCTCATCGCGCTGATCAAGCCGCAGTTCGAAGCCGGCCGGGCCCACGTCAAGAAAGGCGTGATCCGCGATGCCCAGGTCCATACCGCCGTCTGCGAAGATTTGACACAGACCGTCGCGGGGCTCGGCTGGAGCGTGCTCGGCATCATCGCCTCGCCGATCCTCGGCCGCGACGGCAATCGCGAATTCCTGCTCGGTGCAAAGCATGATTGAACGGGTAGACATCACGCGCGTCGGCCGGCGTGGCGACGGCATCGCGGAGACACCAGCCGGTCCGCTCTATGTGCCCTACACGCTGCCGGGCGAGACCGCCGAGGTCGACGCATGGCCGGGCCATCCCGACCGCCGCCATCTCGTCAAGATCGAGGTCGCGAGCCCGCAGCGCATCGCCGCCATCTGCCCCCATTTCGGAACCTGCGGGGGCTGCGCCCTGCAGCACTGGGCGCCGTCCCAGTACCGCGATTGGAAGCGCGGCCTCGTGGTCGATGCGCTCACGGAAATGGGGTTCGGGGCGGCGGGCGCGCTGGTCGATCCGCTCATCGATGCCCACGGCGAGGGCCGTCGCCGCGCCGTGTTCCATGCCTGGCGGCGCGGGCGCGACGTGCTCGAGGTCGGGTTTGCGGCGCTGCGGGCGCATCACGTGGTGGCCATCGATCATTGCCCGGTGCTGGCGCCATCGCTCAATGGTGCGATCGAAGCATCCTGGGCCATCGCCGAGGCGCTCGCGGCCGAGCGCAAGCCGCTCGACATCCAGGTGACCGCGACGGAAGCCGGCCTCGACATCGACGTGCGCGGATCAGGACCATTGACGTCAGCCCGCATAACCGCGCTGGCGCGGCTCGCCGAAACCCACCGGTTGGCAAGACTGACCCGGCACGGCGAGACCGTCGCGCAACGCGCAGCGCCGACGGTGACCATGGGGCCAGCCCGCGTCGTGCTGCCGCCGGGCGCCTTCCTGCAGGCCACCGCCGCCGGCGAGGCGGCCTTGGCGGTGCTGGTCGTGGAACATTGCGGGGCTGCAAAAAGCGTCGCCGATCTGTTCGCGGGCGTCGGGCCGTTCGCGTTGCGGCTGGCGGAACGCGCCAAGGTCATGGCCGCCGATCAAGACCAGGACGCCGTCGCGGCGCTGCAGGAGGCAGCCAAGACGCCGCGCCTCAAGCCGATCACGGCGGAACGCCGCGATCTGTTTGCGCGGCCGTTCATGGCCAAGGAGCTGGCGCGTCTCGATGCGGTGGTGTTCGATCCGCCGCGCCAAGGCGCGGAGATGCAGGCGCGCCAATTGGCGGCGAGCCCGGTGCCGATCCTGGTCGCAGTATCGTGCAACCCTCTGACATTCGCGCGCGACGCCAGAATTCTCGTCGACGGCGGCTATCGCCTGACGCGCGTAACGCCGGTCGACCAGTTCCTCTATTCGGCGCATGTGGAGCTTGTGGCGCTTTTCGAGAAGTAGGGTCGATTGTTCGCTGTTTTCAATCACCCCAGCGCTCGCGCCACATCCGCTCGCCGATGATGCAAGAAATCCGCGGTGCGCTGGCGGCGGCGGGGATTACGCGCGCCTGGGGCGTACGGCCGGCAATCTCGAGCACCAGCTTGGTGCGGGTCGCCGCCTTGAATTGATCGCGCTCGCGGATCGGAACCACGAAGGCGGCCGGTCCGCCGATCACGCAGTCTTCGTAATAGACATCGAGATCCTCGATATCCATGGAGCCGGGGGTCGGCCGCTTCAGCATGATCGGCAAGCCATTGATGGTCATGCCGGCTGCGATCAGATCGTCGCGCACCGGCACCAGCCGCTCGCCGCTGTTGTTGGTGCCGTCGCCCGAAACATCGACGACGCGGCGGATGCCACGGTAGCCGCTGGCGTCGAACAGCGGCTTGGCGAAGTTGAGCGCGCCCGAGATCGACGTGCGCGCGGCCCGCCGGTAGGGCGCGCCGGCAATCTCCTTCGCCACCGCGGCAGCCGTTTGCGGTCCGTCGATCAGCCGCCAGGGCATGATGATCTTCTGGTCGGTGGGGCCGGCCCACTCGAAATAGGTGACCGCCACCTTGCCATTCATGCCCTGTTGCAGAGCCTGCATGAACTCGCGCGAGGTGATCCCGGTGATGTAGCCTTCGCGCTGCAGCGCCTGCTCGTCCGGATCCATCGAATAGGACACGTCGACGGCGAGCACGAGTTCGACGTCGACCGCAACCGCATTCGGGCTCTTGTCGGCCAGGATGGGACCGAAGGTCGGCGCCGCGCGGCCGCCCTCGTTCCACACCGCCAGCCCGACCACACCCGCCGCCACGGCCAATATGATGGCAAAATTCGAGACACGATCGCGCATCGCAGCCTCCGCTGTCATCGGTGCAATGATGCTGGCACGGACTTGCGATGGTTGGAAGCGGCCGTCCGGCGCAAATACCGCCTAGCCTTCGAGGGTCTCGGTCGACAAGATCTCAATTCCGAATCCGCCGAGGCCGACATAGTTCCATTTGGTGCCGGCCAGAAGCCGGATCGAGGAAATTTCCAGGTCCTTGAGAATCTGGGCACCGAGACCTATCTCGCGCCATTGGCGCGTGCGCGCCGCCTCCGAGGCGGTGCCGCCCGGCTGCGGGATGCCGCTCACCGGCACACCCGCGGCGCCGTCGCGCAGGAACACCAGCACGCCGCGTCCTTCGGCCTTGAAACGCGCCAAGGCCGAATGAATGGGCTTGGCGCCTCCGAACACTTCGCTGATGACGTCGGCCCGGTGCAGCCGCGCCAGGATGTTCTTGCCGTCGCCGATCCGGCCATACACGAAGGCCATGTGATGGACCTGATCGAACGGGGTGACATAGGAATAGCCGGCGAGCTTGCCGATCTCGCTGTCGACCTGAAATTCGGCCACCCGCTTGACCAGCTTGTCGCGCGCCTGCCGATGGGCGATCAGATCGGCGATCGAGAGGCATTGCAGGCCGTGGCGGCGGGCAAATTCGGTCACGCCGGCACCGCGCAGCACGGTGCCATCGTCGTTCATGAGTTCGGCCAGAACGCCGACCGGCGAAAGGCCGGCGAGGCGGCAGAGGTCGACGCAGGCCTCGGTGTGGCCGGAGCGCATGAGCACGCCGCCTTCCTTGGCCACCAGCGGAAAGACGTGGCCCGGCCGCACGAAATCGGAAGCACCGTTGTTGCCGTTGGCGAGCGCGCGCACCGTATTGCTGCGCTCCTCGGCCGAGATGCCTGTCGTCAGGCCATGCCGCACGTCGACCGAGACCGTGAACGCGGTCCCGAGCGGGGCGTCGTTGAGGGCCACCATGGGATCGAGGTGCAGGCGCTTGGCTTCTTCCGGCGCGAGCGGCGCGCATACGATGCCCGAAGTGTTGCGGATGATGAAGGCCATCTTCTCGGGCGTGCACAGCGCGGCCGCTACGAACAGATCGCCCTCGTTCTCGCGATCGTCATCGTCCGAGACGACCACGATCTCGCCCTTGGCGAAAGCCGCCACCGCCGCTTCTACGCGCGCACGAACATCGATCACATCTGTCATATTTCAACGACTTTCAACGACCGCCCGGCGGCGTGAAGGGCCATGGCGGGGGCTCGCCGACCTGCCCGCGCTGACGCAGATAATGATCGGCGATCACACATGCCACCATGGCCTCGCCGATCGGCACTGCACGAATGCCGACGCAGGGATCGTGGCGCCCCTTGGTGCTGATCTCGGTCTCGGTCCCGAAGCGATCGACGGTGCGGCGCGGCGTCAGGATCGAGGAGGTCGGCTTGACGGCGAAACGCGCCACGACCGGCTGTCCGGTCGAGATTCCGCCCAGAATGCCGCCCGCATTGTTGCTCAGGAACACCGGCTTGCCGTCATGGCCCATGCGCATTTCATCACCGTTCTCCTCCCCGGAAAGGGCGGCGGCGCGAAAGCCGGCGCCGATCTCGACGCCTTTGACGGCATTGATGCCCATGAGGGCGGCGGCGAGATCGCCGTCGAGCTTGCCGTAGATCGGCGCGCCCAGGCCAGACGGCACCCCGTCCGCCACCACCTCGATGACGGCGCCGACCGAAGAGCCGGCTTTGCGCACGCTGTCGAGATAATCGGCGTAGAACGCCGCCCGCTCGGCGTCCGGGCAGAAGAACGGATTGCGGTCGACCTCGGCCCAATCCCAGTTTGCGCGGTCGATCTCGTGCTCGCCCATCTGGACCAGCGCGGCGCGCACGCTCATGCCCGGGACGATTTTGCGGGCAATGGCGCCGGCCGCGACCCGCATGGCGGTCTCGCGCGCCGACTGCCGCCCGCCGCCCCGATAGTCGCGCAGCCCGTATTTGACGTCATAGGTGAAGTCGGCGTGACCCGGCCGGTATTTGTCCTTGAGGTCGGAATAATCCTTCGAGCGCTGGTCGACATTGTCGATCATGAGCCCGATCGGGGTTCCGGTCGTCACTTGCGCTCCGGTCAGCTCATCGGCGAACACGCCAGAAAGTATCCTGACCTGGTCCGGCTCCTGCCGCTGGGTTGTGAAGCGCGATTGGCCCGGCCGCCGCTTGTCGAGATAAGGCTGAATATCGGCTTCGGTCAGCGGGATCCGCGGCGGACAACCATCGACCACGCAGCCGATCGCCGGCCCGTGGCTCTCGCCAAAGGTGGTGACGCGAAAAAGGTGCCCGAAAGTGTTGAATGACATGCGAGTTTGCCCGATGGCGTGTGGTAGCCCGCGTGCCGCCTGGGGTCAAATGGCGGGGGTTATGGCGCGTTTGGGACCTTGATTGCGCCTCGCGGTCAGGCGTAGCGAGTGAGGCTGTTCGGCGCCAGTTCGTAGACCACGCTTTGATCGATCTCCTGGTGCACGGCCTCTTCGGGCGGCGCGATGCCGAGCACCGCCACCAGGGCCCGCCCGGTCCCACCATGGGCGCAGACGACGGTGTCGCGCCTAAGCGCCGCGTACCAGGCCCCGACCCGGAGCGCGAGCTGCCGGTAGTTCTCGCCGCCGGGCGGAAGAAACTCCCATTTGTCGGCCTCCCGTCGGGCGACGATGTCCGGCTCCCGCTGCATCACCTCGGCGTAGGTCAGACCCTCCCATTCGCCGAAGGATATCTCGGTCAGCCGCGGCTCGATTCCGTAGCCGGTCGGCGGGATGCCGAGCGTGGTACGCACGATCTCCATGGTTTCGCGTGCGCGCGAAAGCGGGCTCGACACGTAGTCGAAATGCGAAATCGAGCATCCGTCACGCGCCAGCAGGTCGCGAAGGATTTCGCCGCAGCGAACCGCCTGCATGCGACCCGTTTGGTTGAGCGGGATGTCGCGGTGGCCCTGCAGCCGGCCGGCGATGTTCCAGTCGGTCAAGCCGTGTCGGACGTAGTAGAGGAGCATGTAAGCCGGTGCGGCGTCCTTATTCCTTGAGCACGCTGATGTCGGGGGCGTCGGGGTGCTTCATGCCCACGATGTGATAGCCGGCATCGACGTGGTGAATCTCGCCGGTGACGCCGCGCGACAGGTCGGAGAGCAGATACATGGCAGTGTCGCCGACCTCGTCGATGGTGACGTTGCGCCGCAAGGGCGAATTGTATTCGTTCCATCGCAGGATGTAGCGGAAGTCGCCGATGCCGGCCGCCGCCAGGGTCTTGATCGGTCCCGCCGAGATCGCGTTGACGCGGATCTGCTGGCTCCCGAGGTCGGCCGCCAGATAGCGCACCGACGCTTCGAGCGCGGCCTTGGCGACCCCCATCACATTGTAATGGGGCATCCACTTCTCGGCGCCGTAGTAGGTGAGCGTGAGCAGCGAGCCGCCCGCTTGCATCAGCTTCTCGGCGCGCTGCGCGACGGCGGTAAACGAGTAGCAGCTGATCAGCATCGTATGGGAAAAATTGTCCGACGTGGTGTCGACATAGCGCCCGTCGAGCTGATTCTTGTCGGAGAACGCGATCGCGTGCACCAGGAAGTCGAGCGTGCCCCACTTCTCCTTGATCACCGCGAAAGTCGCATCGAGAGTGGCCGGGTCGGTGACGTCGCAATGACCGACCAACAGCCCGCCGACCTCGCTCGCCAGCGGCTCGACGCGTTTTTTCAACGCATCGCCCTGATAGGTGAAGGCGATCTCGGCGCCCTGCGCACGGCATGCCTTGGCGATGCCCCAGGCGATCGAGCGATTATTGGCCACCCCCATGATCAGGCCGCGCTTGCCGCGCATTAGGCCCGAGGCTTCCGGCATGCTGTCCTCGCTCTGCCGGCCGCATCCGGCCCTCACCTAATGACATAGGGCCACCCGACCTTCAAGCAGCGCCAGCCGCCCGGCAGACGAGAATGAAATCACGCCATATCCTTGCGCGGATCATAGGACTTGGTTTCGCGCCACTTGCGCATCAGCTCGTCGAGATCGTGGTCGCGACCTTCGGGCAACACGATGCGGACGCTGGCCAGGAGATCGCCCTGGCGCTCCTTGCCCGGAAAGCCCTTGCCTTTGAGGCGGAAGGTGCGTCCCGAATTGGTGCCGGCCGGTATGGCCAATTCGACCGTGCCGTCGAGGGTGGGAACGCGCACCTTGGCGCCGAGCACCGCTTCGTACAGCGTGACCGGCAAATCGAGCCGCAGATCCGTGCCGTCGCGCTGGAACAGCGAATGCGGGGTCACCGAAACGGTGATCAGGAGATCGCCGGTACGGCCGCCGGGGCCGGCTAGCCCCTGTCCCTTCAGCCGGATCTGCTGGCCCTCGTCGAGACCGGCCGGTATCTTGACCTCGACCTCCTTGCCGGTGGGCAGCTGAACCCGCTTCTTCACACCCTTGGCGGCTTCCGAAAGCGTGATGGAAAGCGCGGCTGCGATGTCGCGGCCGGCCGCAGCGCCGAAGTCCTCCGGCTCGAAATGGACGCCGCCTCCGGCGCGGGCGCGGCCGGCGGCGCCACGAGCCCCGAACACGTCTTTCAGGATATCCTCAAAACCGCCGAAGCCGCGCGCGCCGGCGCGGCCGCCCGCCGCCTGCGCCCCTTCGGAGCCCCAGGTGAACGTCTCGAATCCACCCTCGTGACCGAAGCCGCCGGCGCCCGGCTGTCGGCCGAAGCCCTCAAAGCCCCGCGGCTTGCCTTCGGCGTCGATCTCGCCGCCGTCGAAGGCCTTGCGCTTGTCCTTGTCGCCGACGATCTCATAGGCCGCGTTGATCTCGGCAAAGCGCGATGCCGCCTTGGGATCGTGCTTGTTGGCGTCCGGATGCAGCTTCTTGGCAAGCCGCCGGAAGGCGCTCTTGATGTCGGCGGCGCTTGCGCTGCGCGTCACCCCAAGGACCTCGTAGGGGTCACGCATCGTCGGCACCTCGGCAGCCTCGCAGTCTCATGTCGGGTATGGCTCCCTCAACCCATGCCACACAATGTGGGGGGAGCCGGCCCCAAAGGCAACGCGCAACAGACGGAAATCCAAAGGGATTCTTGGGCCTCGGCTCCGACGGGCGGCCACAAGAGCGCCCGCAACCCGGACGCCGTCCGGAGACGACGACGGCCGCTATGGTCCCGCCAATTCCGGCATGACGCGGCGCGCGAACAGCTCGATCGACTGCATCGCTTCGTCACGCGACAGATCGCCGAAGACGAACTGGCCGACCAGATAATTGCTGCCGGTGATCCCGATCTGCTGGCGCAGCAAGGCCGTGACCGTGTCGGGCGCACCCGCGACGCCTTGGCCGACGTCCGCGAGCTCGTCGAAGGTGGGCGGCCGCGGATGGGCGTTGATCCGGTTATGCTTGCGGCGCAGATGAGTAAAGCTCGCGTGCCATCGCGGATAGGCGCGCCGCGCGATGGCGAGCGCCTGCGCATCGGTCTCGGCGACCACGATGAAACGCCCGAGCCCCATGAGCGGCAGGGGAGCCGAGCCATGCGCATCGCGCCAGGCCGCCCGGAAGCTGTCGAGCGCGATGCAGGTTTCGCCCGGCGGATCGAGGCTGACCACCTGCAAACCCTTACGCGCCGCCCGCGCGGCGCTGTCGGGCGCATGGACTCCGTACCAGATCGGCGGATGCGGCTTCTGGAACGGTTCGAGCTCCATGGGCACTTCGTCGAAATGGAAGAACTCGCCGTGGAAGGTCAATGTCCGCTGCGTCAATCCCTTGACGACGAGCTCCAGCGCCTCGGCGTATATCTTTTGCGAATTGTCCGGGTCCTGTCCGTAATAGATCAGCTCGCTCGGCGAGGAGCCGCGGCCGAAGCCGATCTCGAGCCGCCCGCCGCTCATCTGGTCGAGCATGCAGATTTCCTCGATCATGCGCAGCGGATGATAGAGCGGCAGCGCATAGACCAGCGGGCCGAAGCGCAGCCGCCGCGTGCGTTGCGCGACCGCGGCCAGAAACACGCTCGGGCTCGGCGCCATGCCGAGCGGCGTCGCGTGGTGCTCGGCGACGTGATAGGCATAAAAGCCGAGCCGGTCATAGGCCTCGATGATTTGCAGCCGCGCCCGATAGTAGTCGCCGAGCGCCTGGTCATCGCGATCGAGGTGATCGAAAACACCGAACTCCATTCAGGCTCACCCGCAAGATCACTCGTCTGTGACGTCGATCCAGACGCCGCCCGGATCCGCCATCTGAAACTTGCCCCCGGCTTGCGCCGCCAGGAAAGCCTTGCGAGCGTCCGCCTCCTTGCTGCCGCCCAGACGCATGGGCGCCACATAGGGGTTCATCCCGGACGTCACCTCGACGTGCTGCTTGAACGCCTCGATGCTCTCCACCTTGAAGCCGATATGGTCGGGGCCGGGACGCTTGATCGACATGTTCTCGAAGATCGGAATCGACCAGGGCAGGATCGAAAGCGTCACCCGCCCATCGGTCAGATGATAGCCGCCCGCCGCTGGATTCACGGTCTTGTTGCTGGGCTTGAGCTCGAACACGAACTGATAGAAATCGGCGCACTTCTCCGCGTTCATGGTCCTGATCGCAAACTTGTTGAGATAGCGATCCTGGCTGCGGCCCTGCGTGGCCTGCTCCGCGTAGACGCCCACCAGCTTGTCGCTTTCGTCCTTCTTGGCGAGATCGAATATGTTGCCGTCCGGATCATGGGCACTGAAGTTGGCGAACGGCCGCGTCGACGGGCGCTTGACGATGCTGGCCTGGGGAAATTTGATGCGCGCACGCTCGATCACGACGTCGATGTCGTCGACCACCAGGCCGAAGTGGTCGAGACCGCCGACATAGCCGTCGCGCAACGGATTGATGTTCAATCCGACATAGCCGTCGCCCACAGTCACGGCGTTCAACGGCCGGCTGATCTTGCCGGAGCGCTTGAGACCGAAATACGCCTCGTAGAAGTTTGCCAACATCGGATAGATCGGGCTGATCATGGCCATGTGATTGATCTGGGCGAACATCGCTTTTTCCTCCGCGGCTCGCGGGCCGGCATGCCCTCGTGGTCGCCAGCCAAAAGCGGAACCCCCGCCCTGCCCTCCCGCGCATGCGGGGGAGGGTCGGGATCGGGGGCTTGAACTCCAGCTCTCTGTTGGCCGTCTCGACCAATATCGTGTCGACGAAACTTGCGACGAACCGCCATGCGGCCCGCCGCAATTGTCTCTCCTAAGGTTGGCGGGACGCCGCGTAGGCCGAGAGCGCGATGATGTCGCTGTCGTCCAGCTTGGCGACCACCTGTTGCATCAGCGTAATCCAGGCGCCGGTGCGGTTGCCGCTCTTGATGTCCATGAGCTGGCGCGTGAGGTAGATCGGATCGCGGCCGGCCAGCGACGGGACCTCGCCGAGACCCTTCAAGCCTTCGCCGTGGCAGATCGCGCACGCAACGGTCTTGCCGCCGCCGCCGGTCGTGGCCAAAGCCTCGCCCTTGGCAAGGCTGCCGGGCGGCACATAGGCCAAAAAGCCGGTGCGCGGATTGCGTGCCCTTGCTCCCGGTTCGTCCTGCGGCACGATGATGATGCGGCTGCCGATCGGCTCGTCGCCGCCGTTGGGCGTGACGAAGCGCATGGCACCTTCGCCCACATTGGTCTTCGGCACCTCGGCCTTCTCGACCACCTTCATGTAGCCGTTGGCGGGCTTGCGCTCGGCGAAATAGTCCGCCGCCGCTCGCGCGTCCTCGGGCGTGAGATCCTTGGCGATGGCAACCATCACGCCGGTCCTGATCCCCTTGCGGCGACCCATGGCGAAATCTCTCAGCGTACGCATGATGTAGGGCGCGTTCAGGCCGGCAATGTTGGCGGATTCGGGATGACCGTCGCCGGTGGTCAAGTGGCAAAGCGCGCAGGCGCGCACGTTGGGCTTGGATCCGTTGGCGACGACGTTGGGCAGCGGCGCATGATCGCCCGGGAACCAATCCGGCGGCGCGAATGCATCGTTGACCGAAGCTTCATTGTATTCCTTGTCGCTGCCCGGAACCTTGACGACCTTGCTCGCGTCGGGGCGCGGCAGGTTCTGCGGCGGGACCGGATAGGCCCAATCGGGGTCCGCCGCCAGCGCGGCGGTCGGCAGAAACGCGAGCACCAAAAGCCAGATCAAACTTCTCATCATCGCCTCCCAAAAGCTTTTTTCGATCCACACAGCGAAACCGCCGAACAATATTGCCGTTCAAACCCGGGTACAAGCCCGTCCGGGAGACATCTGCCCCGAATGACCTGAATCCTCAGGTCGCCGCTATCGCGCCGGTTCTCTTGACGTTCCGGCGGCACCCCGGTTAGCTCAATCGCGACCTGCATCTACTCTTTTCGCCTCCCGTCCACGCCATCGGAGCAAATTCATGCGCGTTCCTCGATCTGCGGCGGACGTCATTGCGCGGGGGCTGCCGACCGCAGCCGCCATGGCCGCGGCGCTGATGGCATCGGCACCGGCCTTGGCCCAAGCCGACTTCTACAAGGGCAAGACCATCGATCTCGTCATCAGCACCGGCGTGGGCGGCGGTCTCGATGCCAATGCCCGGGTGGTGGCGCGTCATCTCGCCGACCATATTCCCGGCAATCCGACCATCGTTCCGCGCAACATGCCGGGCGCCGGCCACATCCGGGCAGCCAATTTCGTCTTCAGCCAGGCCCCCAAGGACGGCACCGTGATCGCGACCTTCATCCCGGTCTTCGTCCTGGCGCAGGTGCTCGATCGCAGCAAAGGCATCCAGTTCGACCCTGCCAATTTCAATTGGCTCGCCTCCACCTCGTCGAGCAATACGACGGTCTATGTGTGGCACGCATCGGGCGTGAAATCGGTAGAGGACGCCACCAAGCGCGAGGTGCTGATGGGCGGAACCGGGGTCGGCTCCTACACCATCATGTATCCGACGGTCATGAACAGCGTGCTAGGGACCAAATTCAAGCTCGTCACCGGCTATCAGAGCACCGCCGAGATCGGCCTGGCGATGGAGCGCGGCGAGATCGAGGGGCGCGCGGGCAACAATTTCAACAGTATCAAGGCGGAGAACGCCGAGTGGCTCAGGAGCGGGAAGATCAGGCTGATCACCCAAATCGGGCTCGAGCGCGACGTTGAATTCCCCGACCTGCCGCTGCTGACCGATTTCGCCAAGTCCGACGAGGATCGGCAGGTCCTAAAGCTTTTCTCGACCGACGTGGTGATCGGCCGGCCCTTCGTGACCTCGCCGGGCGTGCCGACGGAGCGCGTCGCGCTCCTGCGCAAGGCGTTCGACGAGATGCTGAGAGATCCGGCCTATCTGGACGACTCGAAAAAGGCCGCGCTCGACGTGACGCCGATCGCGGGCACCAGAGTTCAGGACATCGTGACGGAGCTGGTTCATACCCCGGCCGACATCGTCAACAGGGCAAAGCTCGCCATGGAGCCGAAGGACACCGTCGAGAGGCCGAAATGAACAAACTGCAGCTGTCGATCGCAACCGAGGACTACGACCATTTTCGTGATTTCCGTCTCGGCACCGTGCAGGCGGAAGGCATCGAGCACATCTGGCTGATGCCGGAGCTGCACGAGATTTTCGCGCGCTTCACTTTCAATCGCGAATGGGACGTGAGCGAGCTCTCGTTCGCGAAATTCATGACCCAGGTGACGCGCCCGGCCCCCGACATCATCGCGCTCCCGGTCGTGTGCTCGCGCCATTTCCGGTTCTCGGCCTTCTACGTCAACCGCAACAGCAAGATCGCAACGCCCGCCGACCTCAAGGGCAAGAAGGTCGGCTCGCCCGAATGGGCCCATACCGCCGCGGTCTACATGCGCGGCTGGCTGCAGGATGAGGCCGGCGTCAAATTGCAGGACATTCACTGGTACCAGGCCGGCACCAACGAGCCCGGGCGAACCGAGAAGGTCGAGCTGAACCTGCCGAAAGACGTCAAGCTCACCCGCGTCGACGACAATTCCTTGAGCAACATGCTGGCGCGGGGCGAAATCGATTGCGCGCTGGTCGCGCGTCCGCCCGATTGCTTCGTGAAGCGGCACCCCGACGTGGTGCGGCTGTTCCCGGACTTCCTGGAGATGGAGGAGAAATACTACGCGCGCACCAAGGTGTGGCCGATCATGCACGTGATCGCGATGAAACGGCAAATTCTCGACCACCATCCCTGGGTCGCAGGCAGCCTCTACAATGCGTTCCTCGAATCGAAGAACCGCAGCATCTCCCGATTGACCGAGCAAAGCGTGTCGCGCTATCCGCTGCCATGGCTGGTGGCCTATGCGCGCCGGATGCGCGACCTGTTCGACGGCGACCCGTTCCCGTTCGGCATCGAGGCGAACCGGCCTACCCTGGAGCAATTCCTGCGCTACACCCACGAGCAGGGCATCGCCCACCGTCACGCCAAGGTCGAGGAGATCTTCCCGCCGGGCATGATGGTGTCGGTCCACACCTGACGGATCGTCGCAAGAGCCTTCCGTCAGTCAATCGATAGCCGACTCGCTGATCTCGGCGCTGAGTCGACGGCGGGCCGGATGCTGTTTTGGCCCAAATCATGGGCCCGGGGGCCTTGTAGTTCCGATCTGACGGGCTCAAGATCATGCGGCAAATCAACGGACCAGGAACGCGCTTCTTCGCTGAATCAAACATTACGAGTTGGGAGGGGACAAATGGCGTCACATCGGTTTTCCCGCAACTTCAGCCGACGCGTGATACTCAAGGGTGCCGCCGCGCTGGGCGGCCTGCAGATCGCGTCGCCGTTCATCATTGGCGCCCGCGGAGAAACACCGCTTCGTATCGGCATGGTCGATCCCATGACCGGCGTGTATGCGGCGGTGGCGCAGAACGAAGTCAGCGGCGCCAAGCTTGCCGTCGAGCAGATCAATGCCAAGGGCGGCATACTCGGCCGGCCGATCGAATTGCTGGTCGAGGATTCGGCAAATGACGTCGGAACCGGCGTGCAGAAGACCCGCAAGCTCATCGAGCGCGACGAGGTGCCCTTCATCATCGGCGACGTGAATTCCGGAATTGCCCAGGCGATGGCCCAGGTCACCGCCGAGAAGAAGGTGCTGCATATCGTCGCCGGCGGTCACACCGACGGCATCACCGGCAAGGATTGCAAGTGGAATGTTTTCCGCGTTTGCAACACGACGCGCATGGAGGCGAACTCGGTTTCCGACCTGCTGTTCACCAAGTACGGCAAGAAATGGCATTTCGTCACGCCGGATTATGCCTTTGGCCATACGCTCCAGGAAGCGTGCGCGGAGAACCTGAAGAAGCTCGGCGGCACGGTGACCGGCAACGAGCTCACGCCGCTCGGAACGAGCGATTTCTCCGCCTACCTCATCAAGGCGCGCGCCGCCAAGCCCGACGTCCTGCTGCTGCTCGTGCAAGGCTCGGATATGGTCAACTGCCTGAAGCAGATCGTGCAATTCGGCATCGACAAGCAGATTCATGTCGCCGGAACGCAACAGGAGCTGGAATCGCTCAATGCGCTGCCGCCGGAGGCCCGCATCGGCATCTGGATGTTCGAATGGTACTGGAAGCAACCCAATACGCCGCATCTCGCGGAATTCGTGGCCGACATTCGCAAACGCACCGGCGGCAAGGTGCCGACGGCACGCACATGGTTCGGCTTTACGTCCATGCACAGCCTGGCCCTGGTGGCAAACCGGGAGAAGACCCTCGACGCCGTCAAGCTGGCGCAGGCGCTCGGCGACATGGAGCTGCCGGATGAGGTCAAGCTGCAACCCAACAAGTGCTATTACCGCAAGGGCGATCATCAGCTCATGACCTCGGCGTTCATCGGCGAGGCGCAGTCCAAGGGCGCCGGCGATCCGGAAGATCTATTCAGGGTCGACACGATCGTGGCCGGCGACAAGACCTCTCCGGCCGTCTCGGAGACCGGTTGCACCCTGCAGTGGCCGGCCTGACCGCCTTCTCAGATTAGCGCGCTGCGGGGCCGGGCCTGCGGCGCGCAACCTTCCTCCGGAACATTCCATTCGCGCGCACGGCATCGCACCTATCGATGACGCAACTCCTGCTCTTCAACGTCACCAACGGGCTGATCATCGGCGCTTTTTATGTGCTGATGGCGCTCGGCTTGTCACTCATTCTCAATCTCAGCAACGTCATCAACTTCGCGCATGGCGGTTTTTTGGTCGCGGGCGGATACATCGCCTACGCGATTACGCCTTACGTGGGCTTTTGGGGCGCCCTGCTGATCGCGCCGCTGCTCACCGCCGCAATCGGTCTTGCGGTCGAACGGGTATTGATCCGGCCGCTCTACGGACGCGATCCGCTCTATGGTCTTCTCCTCACCTTCGGGTTGGCGTTCATCTTCGAGGATGGCACACGGTTCATCTGGGGCGCGCAGGGCAAACCGGTCACGATTCCGGCGTTTTTGGCGCAGCCGTTGAGCGACGAATTCTTCTTCATCACCGGCTATCGGCTCTTCATGGTTGCCATGGTGGCGATTGCGGTGACGCTATTGTTTGTGCTCTTGCGGTATACCCGCCTCGGCATCCGAATCCGCGCCGGCACGCTCGACCTCGAGACGGTGGCGGCTCTCGGCATCAACGTTGCGATGCTGCGCTCGCTCAACTTCTCGGTCGGCGTCTTCCTGGCAGGCCTCAGCGGTGTATTGGCCGCCGGCCAGCTCGGCCTCGAGCCGACCATGGGATCGGGACTTCTGATGCCGAGCTTCATCGCCATCATCGTCGGCGGCGTCGGCAGCCTGCCCGGGACTTTGCTGGGTGGACTGCTGATCGGCGTCGCTTCGGGCGTGACCGCCGTTTTCTTCCCGCAGGCCAGCGAGGCCGTCATGTACGTGATGATGGCCGTGGTGCTGTTGATCCGACCGCGCGGATTGCTGGGCGAGGAAGGCATGATGACGTGAGCACATCGCCGCACGCGCAAAAGCTTCTGATCCTCGCCGCCATCTGGGCGGCGCTGCTGCTGGCGCCTTATTGGATGCCGCCGCTCGGCGGTTACACGGCGCTGGGCACGCGGGTTCTGGTGTTGGGGATCGCGGCAATGTCCGTGAACTTTCTGTTGGGCTTCACTGGCGTTCTGTCCTTCGGCCACGCCGCCTATTTCGGGCTCGGCGCCTATGGGGCGGGGCTGACGCTGAAATATCTGACGGCGAGCACGCCGCTCGCGGTGATCTGCGGTACGCTCCTGGGCGGTATCGCGGGCGCCGTGTTGGGCGCGCTCATCGTGCGCCGACGCGGCGTCTATTTCGCCATGGTGACGATCGCCTTCGGGCAGGTGTTCTACTACATCGCCTTCCAATGGAGTTCGCTGACCGGAGGCGACGACGGCCTGCGCGGCTTTTCGCGCCAACCGCTCGATCTCGGCTTTTTCTCGATCGATATCGCCTCGAACGCCCAGTATTTCTATTATTTCGTGCTGTTCTGCTTTGCGCTCGTCACCGGCGCCATGGCGTTCGTGCTCCGCTCGCCTTTCGGCCGCACCATGCTGGCGATCCGCGAGAACGAACGCCGGGCCCGATTCCTCGGCATCCCGGTGGAACGCCACATCTGGATCGCTTTTACCTTATCCTGCGTATTTGTCGCCTTTGCAGGGGCGCTCTATGCGCTGATCAACAATTTTGCGGATCCAAGGGGCCTGCATTACAGCCAGTCCGGTGATTTCGTGATCATGGCGGTCATGGGCGGGATGCGAAGCTTCTGGGGACCGCTGCTCGGAGCAGCCGTGTTCGTCGTCCTGCAGGATTATCTTTCGAGCATCACCATCAACTGGATGTCCTTCGTCGGGCTGATGTTCGTTCTCGTCGTCCTGTTCTTTCCGCGCGGCCTCTTGGGCGTCATTCGGCTGGGGGGCCGCGCATGAGCGTGCTCGAGGTCAGGGACATCACCAAGACCTTCGGCAGCCTGGTCGCGGTGAAAGACGTATCGCTGACCGTAGAGAAGAACGAGCTGCGCGCGATCATCGGTCCGAATGGAGCCGGCAAGACGACCTTCTTCAACGTCATCAGCGGATTTTATCCGCCGAGCGCGGGAACCATATGGTTCGACGGCCGTGACATCACGGCCTTGCCGGCACACAAGCGGGCAACGCTCGGCATGGCGCGCACGTTTCAAATCACCGAGATATTTCCGGAGCTGTCGGTGTTCGAAAACGTGCGTATCGGCACTGAGGCGGCGGCCGGCTATCGCCTGCGCCCCTGGATTGGCCGCACGGCCGCGGCGGAAATCCATCGGCGTGTGGAAGAGATGCTCAAGCTGGCGGCGCTGGACTCGAAAGCCGACCGGCTGGTGGGCGAGCTGGCGCATGGCGACCAACGGGCCGCCGAGATCGCGATGGCCTTGGCGCTGCGACCCCACCTGCTGCTGCTCGACGAGCCGACCGCCGGCATGGGTGACCAGGAAACCTATGAGATTACCCAGCTCATCCGCCGGCTCCATGGCGAGCGCAACTACACGATCATCCTGATCGAGCACGACATGCGGGTGGTTTTTCACCTCGCGGACCGCATCAGCGTCCTCGACCAGGGCAGCCTGCTCGCCGAGGGCACGCCGGCGGAAATCGCGAACAACGAGGCCGTGCAAGCAGCCTATCTGGGCAAAGCCGCATGAGCGCAGCACTGACTGCCGAAGGGCTCCATACCTTCTACGGCAAGAGCCATATCCTTCGCGGCGTCGGTCTGGAAGTCGCCGAAGGCAAGATCACCGCCCTGCTCGGCCGCAACGGCGCCGGCAAGACCACGACGCTACGCAGCCTCATGGGTCTCACGCCCGCACGCGAAGGACGCATCACGATTTTCGGAACCGACACGGGTCGTTGGCCGACCTACCGGATTGCCGCGAGTGGCGTCGGCTATGTGCCAGAGGGGCGCCGCATCTTCGCCAATCTCAGCGTGGACGAAAACCTCAAGGTGCCGCGCAAGCGCCCGGGACCGTGGACCAGCGACCGCATCTATCAACTTTTTCCTCGCCTCGCCGAGCGAAAGCAGAATCGCGGGCGTCAGCTTTCCGGCGGCGAGCAGGAAATGCTGTCGATCGGGCGCGCGCTTTTGCTCAATCCCAAGCTTCTGATTCTCGACGAGCCCTCGCAGGGGCTGGCTCCGCTCGTGGTGCGCGAGGTCTTCCGCGTGATTTCGCAGATGCGACAGGACGGGATTTCGGTTTTGTTGGTGGAACAGAACGCCAGGATGAGCCTGGAGATCGCCGACCACGCCTATGTGCTGGATGACGGCAGCATCGTTTATTCAGGTCCGGCGCGGGCGCTGGTCGCCGACGAGGCGCGTGTGCGGGCGCTCGCGGGGGCGAGCGCAGAGCAATGGGAGCGCGTCTAGAACTCTCGGCTCTTACGTGCGCTGCCAGGGCTTGAGGGTGCGAACCTCCCATTTGCCCTTGTTGGCGCGGCAGGCCTCGCCCTGCATCCATGACGAGGTTCCCTCGCGCTCGAAGCTGGCGAGGAATTCGTGGCAGGTCACGCCGTCCTCGTTGCGGGCCGTCGCGATCGGCGTCACCGTCCCGCGCCCTCCGGTCTGGGGATTCTCCCAGGACACGCTGGCATCCTTGCCGCCCTTGCTCATGACCTCGCTGACGGCCGCCCGGGCGATGATGAGATCGCCTTCCGGCGGCAGATCGGCGACCGGCTTGAGGGCGGGAGCAGCGGGCTGTTGCAGCGCGCCGGTCAGGCCCGAGTTGTCCTTTTTCGCGAACAGGTTGTCGAGCTGGTAGGAAAAGCTGCAGCCACCCACCGAGAGCGCCATCATAAAGGTGAAAGTCGCGGCCGGCAGCCGGCGCCATAGGCGCGCCGTCAGGCATCCTCTATAAGAGTGCATATCGGAGCGCAGCACGGACACGCGACCTGGCACTCCTGCGATCACTTGGAACTCCGAAATGTCCGAATCGGCATCGATACAACACCCGGGCGGGTTAACGAGTGGTGATTTCACCGAGGCTGACGAGCCCTTGCGGCTGTTCGCCGCTTGGTTCTCGGACGCCACCCGGTCCGAGCCCGCCGACCCCAGCGCCATGACGCTAGCGACCGTCGATTCCGACGGTTTGCCGAATGCCCGGATGGTGCTCATGAAGGGCTTCGACGAACAGGGATTCGTATTCTACACGAATCTGGACAGCCAAAAAGGGCGAGAATTGGGTGACACACCGAAAGGGGCTCTGGTCTTCCATTGGAAGAGCTTGAGCCGGCAGGTGCGGTTGCGCGGGCCATTGGCACGGGTCGAGGACCCCATCGCTGACGCTTATTTCGCCACCCGGCCGCGCCTCGCCCAAATCGGCGCCTGGGCCAGCAAGCAGTCGGCCCCGCTGGAAAGCCGGATGGCCTTCGAAAAGGCGGTCGCCTACTACATGGCCAAATTCGCGGTTGGAACGATCCCACGTCCGGCGAACTGGTCGGGCTACCGGTTGCTGCCCCTGATCATCGAATTCTGGCAGGATCGGCCCTATCGGCTGCACGATCGCATCGAATTCCGCCGCCGCGGAGTAGACGAGCCATGGAGCAAGACGCGGCTCTATCCCTGAACTGTCCCTGAAGCACCAGACATTGAGGCTCCAAAACCCAGATGGCGACGCCCCACGACAACCACCCACGCCGCGCCCTGCTGCTGACCGGGGCCAGCCGTGGCATCGGCCATGCCACGGTGAAGCGCTTTTCGGCCGCCGGCTGGCGCGTCATCACCTGCTCGCGCCACCCGTTCCCCGAGAATTGCCCGTGGGAAGCGGGACCGGAGGATCACATCCAGGTCGACCTCGCCGATCCGCAAGACACGCTGTCGGCGATCGCCGAGATCAAAGGGCGGCTCGAGCATGGCGAGCTGCACGCGCTGGTCAACAATGCGGCGATCTCGCCGAAGGCGGCAGGCGGCAAGCGGCTGTCCTCGATCGAAACCACGATCGACGTTTGGGATCACGTGTTCCGGGTGAACTTCTTTGCCCCCATCACGCTCGCGCGCGGCCTGGTCGACGAGCTCAAGGCCGCCAAAGGCTCGGTCGTCAATGTGACGTCGATCGCCGGTTCCCGGGTCCATCCGTTCGCCGGCACCGCCTATTCCACTTCGAAGGCGGCACTGGCGGCCCTCACGCGCGAAATGGCGGCCGATTTCGGCCCGCTCGGCATTCGGGTCAATGCCATCGCGCCGGGCGAGATCGATACGCCGATCCTCTCTCCCGGCACCGAAAAAATCGTCGAGCAGATCCCGCTGCATCGCCTCGGCACGCCGGACGAAGTCGCCAAAATCATCTATGTTTTGTGTACGGACACGTCGTCATATGTGAATGGCGCCGAAATTCACATCAATGGCGGCCAGCACGTCTGACTCTGGAACAGAGGGGCAGGCGCGCGGCCGTCTCGCGCCTGCGGCCGTCAGGCGGCGAATTCGGGGACCATGTCCTTCAGCCATCGATCCGGCTGGCTGGCGGCCGGAATTGGGGCGTCGGCCTTCGCATCGCCCTGATAGCGCATGGCCGCCGCCACTGCCGAAATCCCAATCTCGCCGTAGCGAACCTCGAGATTCTGGGCCTCACGGCGAACGGATTGGGTGGATTGGGCTACTTTGGTCGATTTCATTTCGGTCTCCGTCGGAACTCTTCTGCGTCTGCTTCTACGTCTCTTGGGTCTTTGGGGGACAGGCTTGAGATGGTGTGGGAGTACGGCGGAAATGCGCGATAAATCGTGTCCTATCGTGACAATTCCGTCGCAATCGAAGCCTCATATAAGGCTGCCTCCCGACCGCCCTTGGTCCAATAGGCAACGCCTGGTAAACTGGCGGTTAACGTGATCGGCTCAAAGCGTTGACTGAATGCCGTGACGGCTGATTTCTCGTGCAAACTCAATGGGTTTTTCGCACCTTTCGAAGCCCGATGCGACATTCTTGCAACAGGTTTCGAGGACATGCCCGTTGAGCTGTCGAAAGCCTGGAACTGTCATGGTTTTTTCAGTTAATTGTCCGATGGGTGAATCGAGTATCGAGCGCCGGGGCGTGCCAAGGGCGTAATAACAAGGGGTTGCTATGGCCGTACGTGGAATTGCTTTTCTGTTGCTGGGGCTGGGGCTGACGCTCGGCGGCTGCATGCAGGCGACATTGGAGCCCACTTCCGAGGCGAGCTTTAGCCCGCGCGACAAGAAGCTTCTGTCCAACGTGCCCTACGAGAAGGTCGCGATTCCGATCCCCTTCCAGCGGTCCATTGTCGACTATCACCGCAAGGAACTCGCGGGCACGGTGGTGGTCGATACCGATGCACGCTACCTGTATTACGTGCTGCCCGAGGGCAAGGCGATCCGCTACGGCGTGACCGTCGGCGAGGACGCACAATCCTGGTCCGGCATCGCCAAAGTCGGCAACATGCAGGAATGGCCGCCCTGGAACCCGACCGATGGCGAGCGGCAGCGGCTTGGACCGCTCCCGGCCCACGTGGAAGGCGGCCCGGCCAATCCGATGGGCGCCCGCGGCATCTACCTCTTTCAGGGCAGCAAGGACACGCTGTTCCGCATCCACGGTACCAACCAGCCAGAGTATATCGGCGAAGCCATTTCGTCGGGATGCATTCGCATGACCAACGAGGACGTGATCGATCTTTATAAACGGGTCAAAGTCGGCACGCCGGTGGTGGTCCTCAACGCCCGGCACTTGGCCTCAGGCTGACAAGACACGGCCGATCGTCGGTTAAGACGGCGCCGCTCCACAGAGCCGGCGCCGTTTTCTTTTGTGGGGATGCCGCACCCCAGCTCAAGTTTCCTCCGCCAGGCGCTCGCGCCGCACCCAATCCAAGGTGCGATCAAGCGCACGGCCCAGGCGATCGAACAGCTCGTCGATCTCAGCCGGCGTGATGACGAGCGGCGGGCAGACCGAAACCGCATCGCCGACCAGAAAACGCACCATCAATCCTTCTTCCTCGGCAAACCGTACCGCGCCCGGAGCGACGCCGGACTTCGGGTCGAACGACCGCTTGGTGGCCTTGTCAGCGACCAGCTCGAGCGCACCGATGAGGCCGCGCCCGCGCGCCTCTCCGACCAGAGCGTGCTGCCCGAGCGCATGGAGCCGAGCCTGGAACTGCGGTGTCTTTTGCGCCGCTGCCTCGACCAGCCGGTCGCGCGCGTAGATATCCAGCGCCTTCAAGGCCACCGCCGCCGCGACCGGATGCCCCGAATAGGTGAAGCCATGACCGAAGGTGCCGATCTTGCGGCTCTCGACCAGCAGCGCCTGATACATGGATTCTGGCACCGTCACGGCCGCCATGGGCACATAGCCAGAGGTGAGCGCCTTGGCGACCGAGATCGAATCCGGCGCGAACCCGAGCGACTGGCAGCCGAACGTGGTTCCCAGCCGGCCGAAGCCGCAAATCACCTCGTCGGCGATCATGTAGACGTCGTAGCGGCGGCAGACTTGGCCGACCTTTTCGAAATAGGATTGCGGCGGCACGATCACCCCACCCGCCCCCATCACGGGCTCGGCGATAAACGCCGCCACGGTGTCCGGCCCTTCCCGCTCGATCATTTGCGCGAGCTCCGCGGCCAGGCGCGTGGCGAACTCATCCTCGCTCTCGCCCGCCTGCGCGAATCGGTAATGATGCGGGCAGCCCGCGTGCAGGATGCCGGCGATGGGCAGATCGAAATCGCGCTGATTGGCCGGAAGCCCGGTGAGCGAGGCCGACGCGACGGTCACCCCGTGATAGGCCTTGAGCCGGCTGATGATCTTCTTCTTGGCCGGCCGGCCCAAGGCGTTGTTCATGTACCAGACGAGCTTGATCTGGGTGTCGTTCGCCTCCGAGCCGGAATTGCAGAAGAACACCTTCGAGGTCGGTACCGGCGCCAATTCCTTGAGCTTCTCGGCCAGCTCGATCGCCGGATCGTGGCTCTTGGCGCTGAACAGATGGGCAAACGAGAGCTTGCGCATCTGCGCCGCCGCCGCCTCGACCAGCTCTTCGTTGCCGTAGCCGAGCGCCGTGCACCACAGCCCCGACATGCCCTCGATATAGGGCTTGCCGTTGCTGTCGTAGACGAAAATGCCTTTGCCGCGCTCGAGCACGAGCGGGCCGCTCTCCCGCATGGTGGCGAGATTGGTATAGGGATGGATGAGGGTCTCGACGTCGCGGACGGCGAGATTGCTGAGGGGGGTCATGGAACCGCACTTTCCGATCGCTGAACCGTCATACTGGCTGCTTCGCCGCCGGTCCGTCAAAGCTTCTGTTCGGGTGGTTAGAGCTCAGCGGGCTTCAATCGGACGCGCGCGCGGCAACGGCACCGTATCGGCAACCACCGCGGCCGGCGTCTCGCCCGGCTCGCGCACGCTCCACTCGCAGATGCGATAGCCGCCGCGGCGCTCGGCGAGATCGACGTGCACGTGATCCTCGTGGTAGCCGTCGGAGCCCGGACCCAGCACGGTCATGAAGCGTGCGCAGACGCTCTGCCGCAAGCCTTCGCGGAAGTCCTTGGGGACCTGCGGGTCGGTGAGCTCCAGCACCCTTCCGTCGGCGAGCTTCAACGAACGGATATCGAGCGCGTTGCCCTTACCGTGCTCGGAGAGCTTGGCACCCACGATCCGGTTGCGGCCGCGGCAATCGAAGGAGGCGAGATTGGCGAGCGTCTTGAGCGAAGACCCGAGCTCGAGCGCGTGCGGCGCGGCCTCCTCACGTACCCAGCTCACGATCGCCTCCGCCATGCTGCAGCGAAGAATGGCCGGCGGCGCGATCGCGACCCGGCTCTGGTCCGGCAGCACGACGGCTTCGAGCCGCACCACGTCCGGGGCTCCGCATTCGCCCGGCCCGGTGATCGGCGGCAATGAGGGCGCGGTCGCCAGCGCGGCGGTGAGGCGGAGCCGGCAGGCCGTCGGCGGCGCGGCCTCGGGCGCGCTCGGCTCGTCTGATGATACCGCTGCGGCCGGCGGCCGCGGGCGCGGCAGCGGAACGCCCTGCGCAGCCGCCAGGCCGCCGGCGGCCGCAAGCAGGATGATGGCGCATAAGATCTTGGCGTAGGTGAGCTTCACGCGCGGAACTTTCACAGGAGCATTTTCAGGAAAGTGAAATCCGGCATTCCGTCCGAAAATGCGACAACGTCAGAAACGTAAGAATAGAACTGCGGCATGATGGGGGCTGCCAATATGACTCATTTCGATGTCGTCGTCTGTGGGCTCGGCGCCACCGGCAGCGCGGCGCTCTATTGGCTCGCCCGCCGCGGCGTTCGGGTGCTCGGCCTCGAGCGCTTCGCGCCCGGCCACGAGCGCGGTTCCTCGCACGGGGAAACGCGTATCATCCGGCTCGGCTATTTCGAGCATCCGTCCTATGTGCCGCTGGTGCGGAGCGCCTACGCCAAGTGGCGCGAGATCGAAGATGCGGCCGGGCGGCAACTCCTCCATGTCACCGGCATCGCCGAGATCGGACCGCCCGACGGCGTGCTGGTGGCCGGCACACTGGCGTCCATTGCGCAGCACGGCTTGCGGCACGAACTCCTGGCCGCCTCCCAATTGATGCAGCGGTTTCCGGCTTATCGGGTGCCGCCGGACTATGTGGGAGTGGTGCAGCCGGAGGGCGGTTTTCTGGAGGCCGAGTCGTCGATCGATGCGATGATTTCCTTAGCCGAGGCCGATGGCGCCGAAATTCGCAGCGGCGAAACCGTTGCGGCGATCGAGCCGGTCGCGGGCGGTGTGCGGATCGCGACCGATCGCGGCGTGGTGGAGGCCGGCGCGGCGATCGTGGCGCTCGGTCCATGGGTCAAGGCACTGCTCCCGGATTTGCCGGCGCCGATCCGGGTTACCCGCCAGGTGATGGCCTGGTTCGAGCCGCTCGATCCAGCGCCGCTCATCGACGGCCGCCTGCCGGTGTTCCTGCTCGAAAGCCGCCATGGAATCCACTACGGCTTTCCGCCCTCGCGCGCGGGCTTGATCAAGGTCGCCAAGCATCACCACCGCGACCAGAGCGTCGATCCCGATGCCCACGATCGAACGGTCTCGGCGCAGGACGAGACGCTCATTCGCGCCGCCATCGCGGAGCACCTGCCGGCCGCCAACGGACGCTTGATCAAGGCCAAAACCTGCCTCTACACCATGACGACCGACGGCGATTTCATCATCGATCGCCTGCCCGGTGCGCCGCAGATCGTGGTCGCCTCGCCCTGCTCCGGGCATGGCTTCAAGTTCGCGCCCGCGGTCGGCGAAATCCTCGCCGACCTCGCCACCACCGGCGCGACCAAGCACGACATTTCACGCTTTACGCTCGAGCGGTTCAAATCTGCGCCCGCGGCTGCGCCGGTGCGGAACTAAATCGCTCTTGCTCGGTTTCCAGTTTGAACCTGCACTTCATCAATAGCCCAGCCGCTGCGTCTCGTGCCCGACCGGAAGGGCAGGACGAGCGTCGCCGCGCGCAAAGGCATGAACCCATGACCAAGCTCCATTTCGCCGGTCTCGCCTTGGC
>Ga0209068_10000332_pt1 | contig 26203 bp, 25 predicted proteins | sample ColStrG_CSR_2012_FD_187200 | JGI IMG/M metagenome (GOLD analysis project Ga0209068, IMG submission 187200) | Freshwater sediment microbial communities in response to fracking from Pennsylvania, USA - Cold Stream Run_MetaG_CSR_2012 (SPAdes)... | ecosystem: Environmental > Aquatic > Freshwater >...
CTCACGCTCATTGGCCAATCCGGCCTGAAACCCCGCCCCGCCCGCGAAGCCTTCGCCGAGCAGAAGTGGAAGGCCATCCGCCTCGTCAGGGCGTCATGAATTGAATTGCCCTGACATTGACTCTCCTATCAGCCTATCAGGGGTTGACTGCCGCCGTGGCGGCGCGCTGGTCCGAACATCTGCTGGCGCGCGATTCTCGAGTTTGATATAACGCCGGTTCTTCTGAGTGACTATTCGCGATAATGTGGATGGGTCATGAAGCAAAACTTCACAGTCAGAAAGGGCGCGCTCGATGGGGTCGAGGCGTTCCTGGCGTTGCCCAGCACCGCAGTTTTCGCAGGGCGGCCGCGGAACTTGGGGTGACGCCATCCGCGATCAGCCAGGCGGTGCGCACTCTTGAGGCGCGCGTCGGTGCGGCGCTCTTTTTACGAACGACGCGCAGTGTCGGACTGACTGAGGCCGGCGAACGATTTCTCATGCGAGCAAAGCCCGCATTTGAGGAACTCGTGGCCGCGAGCGAGGTCGCGCGCGATCTTGGACGGCGGCCGACCGGACTGTTGCGCCTTTCAGTGGCGCGCGCGGTGATGCCGATCCTGCTGGAGCCGCTGATCGCGTCCTTCTGTCAGGCCTATCCCGAGGTCGAGGTGGAGATTGCCGCGAGTGACGAGCTCATCGACATCGCGGCGGAAGGCTTTGACGCCGGTGTTCGCCTGGGCCAGTTCATCGCCGCGGACATGATCGCTGTCCTCCTGACGCCTCCATTCCCGTTGGTGGTGATAGGCAGTCCCGACTATCTGGGCCAGCGCAATCACCCGGAGCGTATCGACGATCTGCGTAATCACGCTTGCCTGCGAATGCGTCGTTCAAACGGGTCGATTGCGCCATGGTCCTTTGTAAAGTCAAAAAAGGCGGTCGAGGCCGTGGTATCAGGACCGCTCATTGCCGGTGATTTTGCAACTCTGCTTGGCGCAGCCATCCGGGGTCTGGGCCTTGCTCAGGTGCCCGGGCCGATCGCAGCCGGCGCAATGAAAGCGGGGAAACTGATACCTGTGCTCGAGCTGTTCGCACCGACGACACCAGGTGTGTTTTTGTACTACCCCAACCGCTTGCAAATGCTGCCTAAGCTGCGAGATCTTCATTGATCACGTGAAGAGCCGCCCGGACGCAATCAATACAACCCAATTGAGTCCTGCGGGAATACAAAGCAGGGCACGCAAATCCAAATGAACGCGGCTGTCGAGGTTAGGAGTCCCTCCGATTGATTTGAGCCAATTTGCGGCATCAGACCGGCTGCCCCGCCGCTGCCTCGCGTAGATAGTCGATGAACAACCTGACTTTGGCCGAAAGAAACGCCCGACTGAGATAGATGGCATAGAGACTGAAGCCGTCCATGCTCCAGCCCTCAAGCAGTGGCGCAAGACGGCCAGACGCGACCTGCGTTTCGACGATGAAAGTCGGCTGCACGATGACTCCCAAACCTGCGAGTGCCAACGAACTCAACACCTCTCCATTGGTGGCGTGCACTCTTGGATGGATTCGGACGGTCGCGGATTCACCATTCCGATGTGTAAACGTCCAACTGTCACCTGAGGATAGATACGTATAGGCGAGTGTATCGTGTTCCGACAGGTCGCTAGGGGCCTGTGGCCGCCCGCGCCGCTTCAAGTAGCCGGGAGCCGCGCAAGTGATCATCTGGACCGATGCAATCCTGCTGGCAATGACGTTGGTCGTTGCCGGTTGCCGCGCGATCCTAATGGCCACATCGACCCCGTCGCTTGCCAGATCGACAAGCCGGTCGGTGAGATCGATGTCCAAACGGAGATCAGGATATCGCGCGAGGAACCCTGGCAACCATTTCGATAACGTCGCAATCCCGAATGACAGTGGAGCACTGATCCTCAGTGTGCCTCCAGGTTGTACTGTGTTCTGCCCGATCGTCGCTTCCATTTCGGCGACGTCAGTCAGGATCTGTTGTGAGCGGGTGTACAAGCCCTGGCCGGTGTCCGTCATGGACATCCGCCGAGTCGTCCGGTTGAGAACCCGCACGCCGAGATGACGCTCAAGTGCCGCTATCTGCCGGGAAACGGCGGCCGTCGACATATCGAGCTTGTTCGCCGCGGCTACTAGGCTGCCAGCATCGACAACGGCGACATACGTCTGAAGCGCCTGGATCAGATCCATCAAGCAGGCATTCTTGAATTGTTTGCAACAATCAATCTCCTTTAACGCCGTTTATCTCGATCGACAAGCGCAATACTTGTTCAGCGACGGCCCTGCTCAGGATTCAGCAGAGAGAAATGAACCGCGAAAGAGGAGCTACTCCCATGTCTATCTTCCCATCATCCCTGAAGGCCAATTTGATCGTCATCGTGGCCTCCGGCCTACTGGCCACCGTAGCGATTGCCGCGACGCCAGCGGAAAATCCCACGACGCCACCGCCAGCCCCCGAGATGCAGGCGCCCGCCGTGGAGCAGAAGCTCAAGGTGTTCGACACCCTCGACTTCGACGTGTTCTCGAACCAGAAATGGGAGCGGCTGAGCGAGAGCCACTCGAAGGACATCGTCGTCACTTGGCCTGACGGCCACGAGACCAAGGGCATCGAGAAACACATCGAGGACCTGAAGGCGCTGTTCGTGTTTGCGCCCGACATCACAATCAAGGAGCACCCGATCCGCTTCGGTTCTGGAAGCTGGACGTCGGTAACGGGTGTGATGACGGGCACTTTCAGCAAGCCCATGCCAACTGGCGATGGCAAGTCGATCGCACCGACCGGCAAGCGCTTTGCCATCGGTATGGCCACAGTCGGTCATTGGGCCAACGGCACGATGGATCACGAGTGGCTGTTTTGGGACAACGCCGACTTCATGAAGCAAATCGGCCTCGGCCAGTGATCGAGGCGTAGTCGCTCATCGCGACTCCCCGCGCCCATCAGATTGCGTTGGCGCGGGGATCAATAAAAAAGGGCTGTTCCGGTCGCTCTGGATCAATGCAGCCGAAGTCGCTGAGAATCGCGTCCGACGCCAATTGGCGAGCATCGGAGAGGTATTCCCGATCTGCCTCGGCCCCGGGCATGTGCGGCTTGTCAACCGGTGCAGTTATCTTTGGCTCAAATTGATTGAACGGCCGCTCACGCGCCACGCGGCATGATCATGGGCTACTCAAAATACCGGGCAGGTTCAGATTGTGTTCGCGGGCGCAATCGAGCGCACGGTCATAACCAGCGTCGGCATGGCGCATGACGCCAGAGGCGGGGTCGTTCCACAACACGCGTTCGAGCCGGCGGGCTGCGTCTTCGGACCCATCGGCAACGATCACCATGCCGGCGTGCTGGCTGTAACCCATGCCGACGCCGCCGCCGTGATGCAGGCTGACCCAGGTTGCGCCGGAGGCGGTGTTGAGCAGGGCGTTCAGCAGCGGCCAATCCGACACCGCGTCCGACCCATCCCTCATCGCCTCGGTTTCGCGGTTGGGGCTGGCGACCGAACCGGAGTCGAGATGGTCGCGGCCGATCACGATCGGCGCCTTGAGGGTGCCACTGGCCACCATCTCGTTGAACTTGAGGCCCGCACGGTGCCGGTCGCCAAGCCCGATCCAGCAGATCCGCGCGGGCAGCCCCTGGAACGCGATGCGCTTGCGCGCCATGTCCAGCCAGCGGTGCAACGGCGCGTTGTCGGGAAAGAGCTGCTTCATTGCGGCGTCGGTTCTGAAAATGTCCTCGGGATCGCCCGAAAGCGCGCACCAGCGGAAGGGGCCGATGCCCCGGCAAAACAGCGGGCGGATATAGGCTGGCACGAACCCTGGAAACGCGAAGGCAGTCTCCAGCCCTTCGTCCTTGGCCACCTGCCGGATGTTGTTGCCGTAATCAAGGGTCGGCACACCCATATTCCAGAATTCGACCATGGCCGCGACATGCGTGCGCATGGAGGCGCGGGCGGCGCGCTCGACTGCCTTGGGATCGATGTCCTGCTTGGCCTTCCACTCGGCGACGGTCCAGCCTGACGGGAGATAGCCGTGCAGTGGATCGTGCGCAGACGTCTGATCGGTGACGATGTCGGGGCGCGGTCCGCCCTGCTTCATGCGCGCGGCCAGCTCAGGGAACACGTCAGCGGCATTGCCGAGAAGGCCGACAGACTTGGCTTCACCCCTGGTCGTCCACTCCGCAATCATCGCCAGCGCCTCGTCAAGCGTCCGCGCCTTGGCATCGACATAGCGGGTGCGCAGGCGAAAATCGATCCGTGTCTCATCGCATTCTACGGCGAGGCAGCAGGCGCCGGCCATGACAGCGGCCAGCGGTTGCGCCCCGCCCATACCGCCGAGCCCGCCGGTGAGGATCCATTTGCCGCTGAGATTGCCGTTGTAGTGCTGACGGCCGGCCTCGACGAAGGTTTCGTAGGTGCCCTGAACAATGCCCTGGGTGCCGATGTAAATCCACGATCCCGCAGTCATTTGGCCATACATCGCCAGGCCTTTTTTGTCGAGCTCGTTGAAATGATCCCAGGTGGCCCAATGCGGAACCAGGTTGGAGTTGGCTATGAGCACGCGCGGCGCATCCTTGTGGGTGCGGAAGATGCCAACCGGCTTGCCCGACTGCACCAGCAGCGTCTCGTCGGCTTCGAGACTTTTGAGCGAGGCGACGATCCGGTCGAAATCGGCCCATGTCCGCGCCGCCCGTCCGATCCCGCCGTAGACCACCAGCTCATGGGGGTTTTCGGCCACATCGGGATGGAGGTTGTTCATCAGCATACGCATTGGTGCTTCGGTCAGCCAGCTCTTGGCGGTGATCATGGTTCCGGTTGGCGGAAATATGTCGCGCTGGTTGTGTCGGGGATTGGTCATACTGCATCTCCAAGGACCGGCAGCGATGTTTGAGCGGCTCGCGAAATCTCGCCGCTCGCGACCAACACCGCTGCCCGCTCGAGATCGGAGGCAAGATAGCGATCCTCGCCAAGGGTCGGGATCTCGGCGCGGAGCCGGGCGACGACACGGGCCAACGGTGCGCTGGTGGTCAACGGCGCGCGAAATTCGATGCCTTGGGCGGCACACAAAAGTTCAACACCCAGTATTTGGTTCAAGTTGTCGACCATTGGTCCGAGCCGGCGCGCGCCATGGGCAGCCATGCTGACGTGATCCTCCTGATTGGCGCTGGTCGGTGTGCTGTCGGTCACGCACGGGTTGGCCATGTGCTTGTTCTCGCTCATGAGCGCCGCCGTCGTGACCTCGGCGATCATGTAGCCCGAATTCAGGCCGGGGTTGGGCGTGAGAAACGGTGGCAGATCGTAGCTCAGCACCGGATCGACGATCAGCGCCACGCGGCGCTGTGCGATCGCGCCGATCTCGGCCACGGCAAGGGCCATCATATCGGCGGCAAAGCCAACCGGCTCAGCGTGGAAATTTCCGCCGGACACGATCATGTTGGCTGTCACCAACACCAACGGATTGTCGGTCGCGGCGTTGGCCTCGATTTCCAGAGTGCGGGCCGCCATGCGCAGCACGTCCATCGCGGCGCCGGTCACTTGCGGTTGGCATCGGATGCAATACGGGTCTTGCACGCGGGTATCGCCGACACGGTGGCTTTCGCGAATTGCCGATCCGTCCAACAGGGTGCGCATAGTGGCCGCGGCCTCGATTTGCCCAGCATGGCCACGCAAGGCGTGAATCTCAGGCTGGAGCGGCGCGGTCGAGCCCTTGATCGCATCGGTGGACAATGCCGATGTGACCAGTGCCGTTTGTGCGGCGCGCCAAGCCCCGAACAGGCCCGCCAGCGCGAAGGCAGTTGAAAACTGGGTGCCGTTGATCAGCGCGAGCCCCTCCTTGGGCCCCAGCTCAATCGGCGCCAGGCCGGCTTTGGCAAGGGCCTGCGCGCCTGGCATCACGGCGTCCTCGAACTCCGCCTCACCCGCGCCCATAAGAACCGCCGCCATATGCGCCAGCGGCGCAAGATCGCCCGAGGCACCGACCGAACCTTGAGAAGGGACGATCGGAGTGACGCCTTTTGCCAGCATGTCCTGAATGAGATCGACCAGGACCAGGCGCACTCCCGATGCCCCGCGCCCAAGGCTCAGCAACTTGAGCGCCATCATCAGCCGCGTGTGGCGGCGCGAGATCGGCGCGCCAACGCCGGAGCAATGCGACAGGATCAGGTTTCGCTGCAGGGCAACGGTGTGCCTGGCAGCGATCTTGACGCTCGCGAGTTTGCCAAAGCCGGTATTCACACCATAGACGGCGGCCTCGCCAGAGGCAGCGGCAGCGATCAGCGCCTCGGCGGCCTCCATCGCCGGACGGCACGCCGCATCGAGCCGCACCGATGCGTCGTCCCAATAAAGTCGAGCAAGGTCAGCGAGGGTGACCGCCCCAGGCGTCAGTGTCATGGTTATCAAGACGATGCTCCAGGACTACGGCTGCGGCGCTGGCCCAAGATTGGAGTTGTCTTGTAAGAGCCATCAGTTATTATGTCTACACATAAAATTCACCACTTCAGGGCGCCTCCGTGATCTTTGCAAAACAGGCCTTGCTGGCGTCGGGTTGGGCGGAGGCTGTCCGGCTGACGGTCGCTGATGGTGGCATCAGCCAGATCGAGCCGCACTCCAGGGCGCGGGCTGACGATGTGACGGTCGATACGCTGTTGCCTGCGCTCGGCAATCTGCACAGTCATGCGTTTCAGCGCGCGATGGCTGGGATGACCGAGGTGCGGGCGGCGGGACGGGACAGCTTCTGGACCTGGCGCGAGCTCATGTACCGTTTCGTCGGCCACCTGACGCCCGAGCAGATCGAGGCGATCGCGAGCCTTGTCTATGTCGAGATGCTGGAAGCCGGATACGCCGCGGTCGGAGAGTTCCATTATGTGCACCACCAGTCTGGCGGGGCGCCATACGCGGAGCCGGCGGAGCTGTCGAACAGGATATTCGCCGCAGCACGGGCCACGGGCATTGGTCTCACTCACCTGCCTGTGTTGTATAGTTACGGCGGCGCCGGACGAGTGCCCCTCGCCAAAAGCCAATTGCGCTTCGGCAATGATGTGCAGGGTTTCGGCAGGATCGTCGACGGCGCGGCCGCGGGGTTGCGGCATCTTCCCGCTGATGCCCGTATCGGCATCGCGCCACATTCGCTGCGCGCGACCTCGCCGGAAGACCTCAAGGCGGTGCTGGCAGCCCATCGCGGCGGCCCGGTTCACATGCACATCGCCGAGCAGCCGCAAGAGGTGACGGATATTCAGGCCTGGCTCGGCGCGCGTCCGGTGGACTGGCTGCTGGGCAATGCCAACGTCGACGGCACCTGGTGCCTGATCCACGCCACGCATATGACCAACGACGAAACCATGCGCATGGCGGCATCGGGGGCGATTGCCGGGCTCTGTCCGATCACCGAGGCCAATCTGGGCGACGGCCGGTTCAAGGGCCCGCCATTTCTCAGCGCCGGAGGGGTGTTCGGCGTAGGATCGGATTCCAACGTGCAGATATCGTTGACCGAAGAATTGCGGACGCTGGAATATTCGCAGCGCTTGCGCGATCTGGCCCGCAACGTGATGGTCGTCGGCGAAGGGTCGGTTGGCCACACACTCTATACTGGGGCCGCCCGTGGCAGCGCGCGGGCTCTTGGGCGCAACGCGGGTGTCATTGCCGCTGGACGGCTGGCCGATCTCATCGCCGTCGACAGCACCGCGCCGGCGCTGTGCGCTCTCAGGCGTGATCAGCTGTTGGATGGGTTGGTGTTTGCCGCCAAGGATACGGTGGTGACCGACGTGTGGTCGGCCGGGAGACACATGGTGCGAGGTGGGCGGCATATCGATCGTGAGCGGATCATTGCGGACTACCGTTCTGCCGTCGCCACCTTGCTCGCGTCCACTTGACTGGGAAAAGCCAGTGTCACCAGCAGAGCCGTTGCGCCATCCATCAAGTTCAATACAGCGTGTTCGTTTTCGATCAGGGCGGTATCGCCGGAATGAAGACCAGAGGTCGGATCAAATTCAATCGCTCCGTGCAGGTTGTGAACAGCGTGGATGCATTGCGGGCTGGCACGCAGGTCCCGGCGATGCGGCCCCATGAGTGGATCGACCTGGCCACGGCACAACAGCGGGTCGAAGACAAGGTTGAAATCGCGGATCGGGCCGCCCCTCAGTCTCGCGTCTATCTTCAGTCCACCGTCAAACTGAACCGGCTGACCAAGGTTGGCTTGAAGGGTCCGCTCCGGACTGACCAGATCCATTCCGTCGCCGTCGATCACCGTAAGGATCCGCGTCAGCCCGGAGAAATTCGAGAACGGACCATCGACGTCGACGTCCGCCATGCTCAGACGCCAGACCAAGTCCTCACCCGTTCGGGCGGCGGCGATCTCGCGCGTGACGCCGCCACCGTTCCTCCAGGGCGTGAGCTTCAACTGCGTCATTCGAAAGATGCGCATGGTGGCCCCCTTGGTCCGCAGTGCCCTGTTACCGTAGTCTCGGGCATTATGTGCAGTCATAACGCAAGCCAAGCAGAATGAAAGCCAGACTCTTGAAAATCGGTTTTCGCGACGTCAAACAGGACGTCTTCAAGCGCATACGCAGTAGCGAGTGGGGACCGGGCGCGCTGCTGCCCGGCGAAGTCGACCTTGCGGCGGAGTATGGTTGCGCCCGTACCACGGTGAACCGGGCGATGCAGGAGCTGTCGGATGACGGCATCATCGAGCGCCGGCGCAAGGGCGGCAGCCGCGTCAGACTCGCGCCCTCGCGCCAGGTGACGTTTGAGATCCCGCGCGTGCGCGCCGAAATCGAGGCGAAAGGTGCGGATTATTGCTATGAGTTGTTGTCGAGCGCTGTCGTCAAGGCTCCGAGGTGGCTGGAGGTGCGTCTGGCGGTTCCCAACGCTACGCGGGTCCGGCATGTCGAGAGCCTGCACTACGCCGATGGCGCGCCATTCCAGTTTGAGGACCGTTGGATCAATCTCAGTGCCGTGCCTCGCGCCGAGGGCGCCGATTTTGCCGCGCTCAGTCCGAACGAGTGGCTGGTCTCTGAAGTGCCCTATACCACTGCCGAGGTTCGTTTTTCGGCCACCGGCGCCAGCGGCTCGATCGCGACGAACCTCAAGACGATGTCTGGTGCGCCGATATTCTTGACCGAGCGCACGACTTGGCTCGCGGAGGCTCCCGTTACCTATGTGCGCCTCTATTTCGCCTCCGGGTACCAGATGATCGCCAGGTATTGACCCTATCCGTGGCCAGTCGGCCACTCCAAATGGCTGAGATGCCCTCGATCGGCTTAGCCGGCTCCGAGCCGATTGAAAACCCGTTCAATGCAGCCCCGATCGGAATTCCCGCACGCAGATGGCCGATCCAAGCGGCACGAGAGAACCTGGGCGACGTGTGCCGCGCCGGGGCCACGTGGATCCGCGTATTCAGCCGAGCGAAGCCCAAGGCCGATTCGGGCGTACCGCTAGACTTTCAGTCAAACCCGACCTCGACATCGGTACCCAGCAGGCCCAGTCAAGGACCGGACGACGCAACTTGTCAGTCGCTTTGTCATATGCATACTAACAAGTTGCGAGACCCCGAATTGAGGTCGAATTCACGTCATGCAAGCGCGCTATCTCTCACCTCGCACGGTCAATGAAGCCCTGGATGCATTGGAAGATGGGTGCGGCAGGCTGCTGGCGGGGGGCACCGACTTTTATCCCTCTTTGGGGAATGGGCGGACGAAGGGCGCGATCATCGATTTGTCGAAGATCGACGCACTGGAAGGCATCGCCTTGACTCCCGATGAGGTAAGGTTCGGTGCGCGAACCACTTGGACCGCCATCGTCAAGGCTGACTTGCCGCCCTGCTTCGATGCGCTGAAGGCGGCGGCTCGCGAGATCGGCTCGCGCCAAATCCAGAACCGCGCCAGCGTGGGCGGGAATATCTGCAACGCATCGCCCGCGGCGGACGGTGTTCCGCCGTTGCTGGCACTCGATGCCGAGGTCGAGCTGACCTCTCAGCGGGGCCGGCGAAAACTTGCGCTCGGCGACTTCATCCTCGGTTCCCGGCGGACGGCATTGCGGTCCGGCGAATTGTTGACCGCCGTGAGAGTGCCGTTACCGGCGGGGCGGACAGTGTCGTCGTTTCGCAAGCTGGGCAGCCGCTCATACCTGGTCATTTCCATTGTCATGGTGGCCGTGACAATCTCGGTCGACGCCAATTCCCGGATTGTCAATGCGCGAATCGCGGCCGGCGCTTGTTCGCCAGTTGCCCTCCGCCTGCCAGCATTGGAGAGTTTGCTAGAAGGTAAATCGCTGGCGCCTGGATTGGGTGGCCACATCGATGCCCAGCATTTGGCTGGGCTCGCTCCGATCGACGACTTGCGCGCCACCGCGGAGTATCGGCTCGAGGCTGCGCGCGTCCTGGTTGGCCGTGCGCTCGAGGATTGCGCCTTGAGACTGCGGTCATGACCGTGGACACCGGGCACAACCCTCCCTTGAAGCCGCTCCATCTGACCGTGAACGGACGGCCGGTCGAGGTCGCCGCCAGCCCTGCCGAGCGGCTGAGCGATGTTCTGCGTGACCGGCTGCGCCTTCAAGGCACCAAGACCGGCTGCGATGCCGGCGATTGCGGCGCCTGCACCGTTCTATTGGATGGCGAGCCGGTGTGCGGTTGCCTCGTCAGCGCCGCCCAGGCCGAGGGCCACAAGGTCACGACCATCGAGGGACTGGACGCCTACAGCCCGAATGCCCCGCGGCTCAAGCGCTGCTTTGCCGCCCATGGGGCCGCCCAGTGCGGCATCTGCACGCCCGGCATGTTGGTGTCCGCCGCCGCACTGCTGGACGAGGCGCGCGAACCCAGCGAGCAGGACGTCAAGGACGCACTCGGCGGCGTACTCTGCCGCTGCACCGGCTATCGCAAGATCATCGCGGCGGTGTTGGATGCGGCTCGTGGCGGCGGCACGGTGGACAGTGCGCCGCTCTCAGGCAAAGCCGTCGGCGCACGCATTGCCCGGCTGGATGGCAAGCAGAAGCTCGACGGCAGCGAAAAATTCGGAGCCGATGGCCACCCCGCCGATGCGCTGGTGGCCTGCGCCATCCGCTCGCCGCACCACCACGCACGCTTCAGCCTGGGCGACGTCGAGGCTTGGGCGGAGGCACATCCGGGCATCGAGCGTGTGTTCACTGCCGCCGACGTACCTGGCCGCAATTTCCATGGCGTGATCGGAGCATTTGCCGACCAGCCAGTATTCGCGGAGAAGGAAGCCCGGCATCGCGGCGAGGCCGTGGCGCTGGTGGTGGGGGAAGCGAATGCGGTGGCCGGGATCGACGAAGGAACCTTCCCGGTCACATGGGAAAAGCATGACGCCCACACCACAATCGGCAGCGCGTTAGTGGAGGGCGGGCACTTGCTGCACGCCACCCGGCCTGGCAACATTCTCACCGGCGGCCGTGTGGTGCGCGGCGATGTGGCAACAGCGCTGGCTGCGGCTTCCGTCGTGGCCGAAGGCACCTTCGAAACCGGCTTCGTCGAGCACGCCTATATCGAGCCGGAGGCGGGATTCGCCGTCCGGGTGGGTGATGCCATCGAGATAACGGCCTGCACGCAATCGCCCTATATGAACCGCGACGACATCGCCAAGATTTTGGCGCTGGCTCCCGAGGCCGTGCGCATCATTCCGACGGCGGTCGGCGGCGGCTTCGGCTCCAAGCTTGACCTATCGGTGCAACCCTTCATCGCGCTCGCCGCTTGGCACTTGAAGCGGCCGGTGCGGATGGTCTATAGCCGCAGCGAATCCATGATGACCACGACCAAGCGGCACCCGGTGCACATGCGGATGCGGGCGGCAGCGGGGCGCGATGGCAAGCTGCTGGCCATCGATTTCGAGGCAGATTTCAACACGGGGGCCTATGCCTCTTGGGGCCCGACTGTCGCCAACCGCGTGCCGGTCCATGCCTCCGGCCCATATTTCGTGCCGAACTACCGGGCGGTCGCGCGCGCCATCCACACGAATCTGGTGCCGTCGGGCGCGTTCCGCGGCTTCGGCGTGCCGCAGGCGGCGATCGCGCAAGAGCAAGTGTTCGACGAACTGGCCATCAAGCTGCGCATGGACCCGCTTGAGTTCCGCATTCTCAATGCGCTCGACGGCGCGACGCCTACGGTGACCGGGCAAGTGCTGGGCGATGGTGTCGGCATCCGGGCCTGTTTGGAGGCGCTGCGTGAGCCATGGCGGCGCGCGCTCGCCGAATGCGCAGCGTACAATGACAAAAACGCCGGACCATTGCGGCGCGGCGCGGGGGTTGCCGGCATGTGGTACGGCTGCGGCAACACCTCGCTGCCCAATCCGTCCACCGTTCTCGCGGGCCTCAAACCCGACGGGCGCCTGTCGCTGCACCAGGGCGCAGTGGACATCGGCCAGGGCTCCAACACCGTCATCACACAGATTTTCGCCGATTCCATTGGCGTGCCGGTGTCCACGATTGATCTGGTTTCCGCCGATACGGCGCTGACGCCTGATTGCGGCAAGACTTCGGCCTCCCGCCAAACCTTTGTCACTGGCAAGGCGGCGGAGCTCAGCGGGCGGCAGCTTCGCGCGCAGATCCTTCGCGCCGCCAACGCCGGAGACGCCGCGCAGATCGAGTTGGGCAAGGGTAGCGTCACGATCATCGATGGGGAGCGCCGGGGCGTGCTTGACTTCGTTGGAACGGCCCCCGATGCGCGTGGCTACGTTTTTGCCAGCGAGGCCACCTTCGATCCGCAGACCACGCCGCTTGATGCCAACGGCCAGGGCAATCCCTATGCGGTGTATGGGTTTGGCGCGCAGATGGCCGAGGTCGAGGTGGACGCGGATCTCGGCACGGTCAAGGTCCTGCGCATCACCGCCGCCCATGATGTGGGCCGCGCCATCAACCCCACGCTGGTGGAGGGACAAATCGAGGGCGGCGTGGCACAGGGCCTCGGCATGGCGCTGATGGAGGAGTTTCATCCAGGGCGCGCCGAGAATCTGCACGACTACCTGATCCCCACCATCGGCGACATGCCAGAGGTAGTGTCGATCCTGGTCGAAGAGCCGTCGTCCGTGGGCCCGTTCGGCGCCAAGGGCATCGGCGAGCAGGCGCTGATCCCCACCGCGCCCGCCATTCTCAACGCAATCCACGCGGCGATCGGCGCGCGCATCCGCCGCGTGCCGGCAACGCCAGACCGCATCCGCGCAGCGCTGGCAGCGGAGGGAAAATGACGGCAACAGATCAGCCTGCTACGGACAAAATCCGTTGCGATGCCTGCCCGGTGCTCTGCTACATCCGCGACGGCCAGACCGGCGCCTGCGACCGCTACGCCAATCGCGGCGGCGCGCTGGTGCGCACCGACCCGCATGTGCTCTTGGAGCGCACCATCCGCGATGGGCGCGATGTCGTCAGCTTTCACGACAGCGGCAAGGACTGGGACGGCCGCGTGGTTGCAGGCTCCGGCACCTTCGTCACCGCCATTGGTGCGGGCACAACCTATCCCGACTACAAGCCCGCGCCCTTTATCGTCTCCAGTGAAGTCGATGGCATGGATATGGTTACGGTCGTGACCGAGGGCATCTTCAGCTATTGCGGCGTCAAGGTGAAGATCGACACCGACCGCCATCTTGGCCCCGAATGCGCGCCCGTGCGCGCTGGCGGCGAGCAGGTGGGACATGTAACGACGACGGAATACGGATCGCAGATGCTCTCGCTTGGCGGCGTGCGGCACCTGACTGGCGGCTCCAAGAAGGAGGGCCGCGTCACCTGCGAGACGCTGCTGGCGCTATGCAACGGCCAGTCCGCCGAGCTGACAGTCGATGGCGGCGCGGTCATGACCATCTCGGCCGGGCAAGCCCCGGTCATCAACGGCGCGGCGGAGGAGCGGATGCGGGTTGGCTGCGGCTCGGCCACCATCGGCATGTTCGCCAAGCAGTGGATCGCGCATGTGGATGAGGTGGTGGTGGTGGACGACCACATCACCGGCGTGCTGTCGGAGCATCAGGCTGGCAAATTCCTCGGTGTACGCGATACCGGCATCAAGATGAAGGGCCATCGCTCGACGCCCGGCCGCTATTTCAAGGTGGCGCATCCGGGCGCCGGCTGGGGCGGCACGGATCTTACTGATCCGCTCGCCATCCTCAAGCCGTTCGATGCCAAAGAGGCTTGGCCTGGATTGCGTATGCTGATGGTCTCGACCACCGGCGAGCACCACGCCTATTTCGAGCTGGATGAGCGGCTGACGCCCATCGAGATGCAGTTGCCGCCAGCACTGGCGCAATCGGTCGAGCGTATCAAGGAGAACTGCGAGCCGGCCCTGACGACCGTGCTGTTCATGGGCGGCGCGGGCGGGTCTTTGCGCGCAGGCGTGACTGAAAACCCCGTGCTGCTGACCAAATCCGTCAAGCAGGCGTTGACGCGGGTGACGGCGGGCGGCGCGCCCGTCTATGTCTGGCCGGGCGGCGGCATCACCTTCATGGTCGACGTTACGCGGCTGCCCGCCAACGCCTTCGGCTACGTGCCGACGCCCGCGCTGGTGGCGCCCATCGAGTTCACATTACCGAAAGCGGATTACGAGGCGCTCGGCGGGCATATGGGGCAGATCAAATCACTCGCCGAAGTGGCGCGAAGCAGCGAAGCGCGGCGAGAGCCGCAAGTCGGCGATAATCCGTGGCCGCTGGATCGTGGCAAGGCTGGGCGGCCATGACGGCGCGGATGCAGGCAGCCTTGCTGCCCGGCGGGCGGCTGCACTTGAACGACGGGCCGATTGATCTCATTATCTCGGCAGACGGCGAGGCGGTCGAAGTCGCGCTGGCTCTTGCTGCCGCGCGCGGGCGGTTCGCGGATATTCTTGATGAGCTGTGCGCTGAGCTGCCGCTGCTGCGCGCGCCCGTTGCTGCCCCACCCTCCGGTGTGATTGCACTACGCATGTGGGCGGCGACGAGGCCGCACGCGGCACGCGGCTTCATCACGCCGATGGCGGCGGTGGCGGGCGCGGTGGCCGAGGAGGTGCTGGCGGCAATGACCGGCGCGGCGCGGCTGGAGCGGGCCGCGGTGAACAATGGCGGCGACATCGCTCTGCATCTTGCACCGGGAACGTCCTATCGCATCGGCCTCATCGACCGGCCTGACAAGCCCTCGCTGCTCGGCAGCGCAGTGATTGCGTCGACCAGCGCGGTGCGCGGCATCGCCACCAGCGGCTGGCGCGGGCGCAGCTTCTCGCTCGGCATCGCCGATGCGGTCACCGTGCTCGCCCGCACCGCCAGTGAAGCCGACGCGACGGCGACGATCATCGCCAATGCCGTCGATCTGCCTGGTCATCCCGCCATCATTCGTGTGCGTGCAGACAGTATTAAGCCCGACAGCGACCTGCGCCACCGGCTGGTCACGTGCGGTGTAGGTCCGCTCACGCCCCGTGAAATTGCCACAGCGCTTGCGGGCGGCTTCGCGGTCGCGCAGGATTTGCGCCGGGCCGGATTGATCATCGACTGCGCGTTGCATCTCGCTGGCGAGACGCGCGTGCCGGCGCAGACAGAATTGTTGGAGGCGGTGGCATGATGCAAGCGCAAGTCCGTAAGCGGTTGATCTCCATCGAGGAAATCTTCCACGAGGGCGGACCGCCCGCCACCATCCCCTACCGGCGCGGCTCGGCGCTCGCCGTCATCGCCAACCCCTTTGCCGGGCGCTACCACGCCGACATTCAACCCTTCATGGAAGCGTTGAAGCCGGTTGGCCTCGACCTTGCCCGAAGGCTTATCGCCGCGCTCGGCGGCGATCCGCGCGCCATCGAGGGCTACGGCAAGGGCGCGATTGTCGGCGCGGCGGGCGAAGTGGAGCACGGCGCGCTGTGGCACGCGCCCGGCGGCTATGCGATGCGGGAACTTCTCGGCGACGCCAAAGCCATCGTCGCCTCCACCAAGAAAGTCGGCGGCCCCGGTACGCGGCTGGATATGCCCGTCACCCACATCAACGCCAGCTATGTGCGCAGCCACTTCGACGCCATCGAGGTCGGCGTGCCCGATGCACCGCGAGCGGACGAAATCGTGCTGGCGCTGGTGATGACCACCGGCCCGCGCGTCCATAACCGCGCGGGCGGGCTGGCAGCGGGCGACATCCTTGGAAAGGACGGCCTTAGATGAGCGCGAAAATCCGCAAGATCGTCACCTTCGTTGATGAGACGCTGACGGAGCAGGGCAGACCGGTCGATCCGCCGGTTCGGCGCGCGGCGGCGGTGGCGGTGATCGAGAACCCGTTTGCCGGCCGCTTTGCCGAGGATCTGTCGGAGCTAGTCGACATCGGCGAAGAGCTTGGCGCGCTGCTGGTGGCGCGGGCGGTGGCGGCGCTCGGCATTCCCGGTACGGCGGTGGAGAGTTACGGTAAGGCAGCCGCCGTCGGCGAGAACGGCGAGCTGGAACACGCCGCCGCAATCCTCCACCCCAAGCTCGGCGCGCCCGTCCGCAAAGCGCTCGGCAAGGGCGCGGCGCTGATCCCGTCGAGCAAGAAGCGCGGCGGGTTGGGCGTGGTGCTCGACGTGCCGCTGGGCCACAAGGACGCCGCCTTCGTGCGTAGCCACTTTGACGGCATGGAAGTGCGCATCAACGACGCTCCACGTGCGGGCGAGATCATGGTGGCGGTCGCGGTGACCAGCGGCGGCCGGCCGCTGCCAAGGGTGGGCGGGTTGAAGGCGAGCGAGGTGAAGGGAGAGGACGGGTTAAGGTAGGGGGAGAAGTACACGGACATTCGTCTGTAGGCCGGGCCGTGCAAAACCCCCTCAGGTTCGCAAATGAACAGAACTTTCAGGTTTAGAGCTTATGGATGTCGATGAAAATCGTGCAGCAATCTTGTTTGTGCAGAATGCTTGCCAGTATTACGCCACAGCAAGATTCGCAATGCACGCACAATGTATTCCCGTTTGCGGAAATATGTTCCATCACGCCGTCGAGATGTTGTTGAAGAGCGGGTTAGCTAAGAAGAACACCCCAGCTGAACTCAGGGCATTGAGCCATAGTCTCGAAAAAATATGGCTTGTGTTCAAGACGACATTTCCGAATTCTGATTTGAACAGGCACGACGCTACAATATCCCTGCTGCATGAATTCGAAAACATTCGCTATCCAGATAATATTCTCAAATTCGGAATGATGACAACCGGGCGGTGGTCGGGTCCCATACAGGATGCAATGGCAGGTGGTGTTATTGCTTCCGCCAAATCATATAAAATAGTTGTCAGCGATATAGATCAGCTATTCGCTGATGCATTCGGGGCTGCATCATGGAACCCTTTGGCGTTCATGCCGACAAATGCTGCTGCTTTGGAAGCGGTGCAAAGGCAAAATGACCTGAAGTCATTCTTTTACCCGGCTCAGGGCAACAGCCTTTAGAAATCGGAGCTAGGTGGTCGTGTCGCCCTCCCCTAAAACCACATATTCTTCACGCATCTCCCATCGCGCGGCAGGTCGTCGAATTTGTCGAGACCGTCGAATTGCTGAATGGGCAGGTGCGCGACCGTCTCCGGCTCGGCCAGCCGGATGTTGACGGCCATGCGGCGGCGGCCACGCTCATCGAGCTTGAGGCCGCGCCAGCTGGCGACGCAGCCGCAGCTGCCGCAGAAATGGAATTCGATCACGGGGTGCGTGCGGTCGTTGCGGGTATAGATCGTGGTCGGGCCAAACAATTTGACCCGCTCACCCTCGTAATCGTAGATCCACAGCACGCCGTAGCGTCGGCATACCGTGCAGTTGCAGGCCGTGGCGGCGCCCGGATCGCCGTCAAAAGCCCAGTGGACCGCGCCGCAATGGCATTTGCCTTCGAGCATTTCGTGTCTCCGGTCATTGTTCAGTATTGGTCTGAATCCGCCAAGCCCCCTCACCCTGTCCCTCTCCCCAAAGGGGAGAGGGGACCAATGCGGAAACCTCTCGGGTCAATCGTCCCTTCTCCCCAGTGGTGAGAAGGACAGGATGAGGGGGGCGATGAGCCGTACTTTCGCGTTCGACCCTCACACCACCATCGGCACCCTACCGGCAGGCGGCGTGTTGCGGCTTCTACCGCACTTCACCTCGCCGTCGATCACCACCATGCCGATGCCCGGCAGGTCGCCGAGCGCGACGCTGGCCAGCAGCGTCGCGCCCGCCGAATGCTGGGCCTTGTCCATGAACACGAAGTCGGCGGCCCGGCCGGCCTCGATCAGGCCGCAATCGAGCTTGCGCGTCCGCGCGATGTTGCCGGTCGCCAGGCAAAAGGCCTGCTCGGCGGGCAGCTCGCCAAGTGCCGACAGCATGGCCACCACGCGGATGATGCCGAGCGGCTGCACCCCCGAGCCAGCCGGGCCGTCGGTGCCAAGAATGACGCGGCCGAGCTGCCCGGTCTCCTTGGCCAGCCGCAGCGTATAGAGCGCCGCCCTTTCATTGCCATTGTGGACGATCTCGAGCGCCCGCTTGCAGCCTTCGCAGATGCAGCGGATCTGATCGTCCGGTAACGCCGTATGCCCGCCATTGATGTGGCCGATAACATCCGTGTCGGCCTCAAGCACCACGTCCGCATCGATCAGGCCTGAGCCGGGGATCGACGGGCCGCCGGTGTGGATCGTGCTCTGGATGCCGTATTTGCGCGCCCAGGCCACCATGCGCTTGGCCGTCGGCCCATCCTTGACGCCGCCGAGCCCGACTTCGCCTAGCAGCGTCACGCCCGCCGCTGCAAGGTCCGCAAAATCCTGCTCCACCATCTCCGGCTCGATGCACGGCGCGCCGGCATGGACCTTGACGCCGCTGGGGCGGAAATTGGCGAACTGCCGCTGCGCGCTGATGGCCAGCGCTTTCAGGCCGACGACATCGCGCGGGCGGCCGGGAGTGTGGACCTCGCCCGCCGAAATCATCGTGGTGACGCCGCCGTTGAGTGTCGAATCGATCCAGTTGAGCTGGCTCTGGCGCGGCGTCCAATCGCCCGCCACCGGATGGACGTGGCTGTCGATCAAACCCGGCGCGACGGCCGTGCCGTTCGCATCGATGGTGGTGGTCGCACCGGCTTGGTCGACATCCTTGGCGCGGCCGATGGCCGTGATCCGTCCGTTCACGGCGACAATCGTGTCGGCGTCGAGGATTGGCTTTTCCAGCGCGCCGGACAGCAGCAGCCCGATATTGCGAATGACAAGCTTGGTCGCCTTGGTGGGGGACGGGGCGGGGTCGTGGGCCATGTTCGGTGATCTCGGTCAATGGATGGAATCGCGCGCAAGACCGGACGCCCCAGTGCGGCGGCCGCCAGGATTGTATGTTAGCAAACGATAGGCCTCGAGCAAGCGCCCGCGTCGGGCTATCAAGGCGCGGGCCATCGGCGAGGAGACGGCATGAAGGTCACAAAGAGACCGGTTGACCGGACGGCTGGCAAAGCCAGGGCCTCGGCCGGCGAACGCTATGTGCTGGAGGACCAGATTGGCTATCTTCTGCGCCAGGTCAGCCAGCGCCATGCCGTGATTTTCGCCGAGCTGATCGGGGAAGACATCACGCCGACCCAGTGGGCAGCCCTTGCCAAGCTGCACGAAATCGGACCGACATCGCAGAATCTGCTGGGCCGGCTGACCTCGATGGATGCCGCGACCATCAAGGGAGTGGTACAAAGATTGGCGAGGCGCCGCCTCGTCCAGACCAGGTCCGATGAGATGGACGGCCGGCGCCTGATCGTCGCCTTGACTGAGACCGGTGCGCTATTGACGCGCAAGTTGCTGCCGCGCGCTATTTCGATCACGGAGGTCACTCTGACCGCGCTGTCGGCAGGCGGGCGGGCCGAACTCATGAAGCTGCTCGGAAAATTGCGCTAGCGCGTGTTGACGCAACGTTCGGTTCAGCCGTAGCGTATGCACGCAAACAAAAGCGTGCGGTGACGGCGCGCCAGATGGAGTGGAACATGGTCCGAGTTGGAGTGAGCCGGCGTACCGCGCTTGGCGTTCTTGGAGCGGCATCGCTCCTGGCATTGGCGACGGTCCCGGCCTTGGCCGGCGGCGAAATCAGGGTGCTCAATTGGCAGGGCTACGGCACCGACGAGAAGTGGGCGGTGGAAGCCTTCGAGAAGAAGACCGGCATCAAGGTCACGCACGACTACTTCAACTCCGAACAGGAGATGCTGACCAAGCTTAGGACGTCGCCAGGCACTTATGACGTGGTGCTGATGAACAACGTCTATGTGCCCCAGGCGATGAAGGAAGGCCTGGTCCAGCCGATCGACGAGTCCAAGATCGGCAATTTCGCCGATCTCACGCCGTCCTTGCGCGACAGCCCGCGCTTCCTCATCGACGGCAAGCACTATGCCGTGTCGTGGGTGTGGGGGCTGACTTCGTTCGGCTACAACAGCGACAAGATCAAGCAGGTGCCTGACTCGGTCACCGGCATCTTCGACGAGAGCAAGTTCAAATCGCGGGTGGGCTGGCGCGACGATGCGCTGGAGTCGATCCAGCTCGCCGCCCTTGCCACCGGCCAGGACATGAACAACCCAACCGACATGGACAAGATCAAGGCCCAGTTGATGAAGCTGAAGGGCGTGCTCAAGACGTTCTGGTCGTCAGAGGACGAGTGGAACAAGCACCTCTCGGCCGGCGATTTCGACATCGCGGTCTATTGGTCGGGCTCGGCGGCCCGGTCCAAGAAGGCCTTCAAGCTGCCGGTCGAATTCTGGGTGCCCAAGGAGGGCGCTATCGGCTGGTATGACGGCTTGACCGTGGCGGCCAAGGCTCCCAATCCCGATGGCGCCCACGCCTTCATCAACTTCATGGTCGACCCCGAATTCTACGTCAAATGGGACACCGACGCCGGCGCGCCGGCCTCGGCCAACGCCAAGGCCAACGCCATGCTTCCCGAGACCGCGATGAACCGCAAGGTTTTGGGCGATCCCGAAATCGTCAAGCGCGTGCAATGGATGGCGCCGACGTCCGACGAGCAGCGCAAGAAGTACCAGGAGTTGTGGGACGAGGTGAAGACGGCGATCGCGCAATAGCCCAGCGGCCAGCCCCTCTTCCGGCAGAAGCGCCGGGGGAGGGCGCTGCCCCCAACTCCAGTTCGGCGGAATGATGGCGCTCGAGGCGGGAAAAGCGCGAACGATCCTCGCACTGACGGCCCCTGCCTATTTGTGGCTGGCGTTGACGGTGTTCCTGCCACTGGCTGTCATGCTGTATTTCAGCTTCCTGACCGTGACGCCGCTTGGCGGGCGGGTCGCCGAATTCACCCTGACCAACTACACCGACTTCTTCACCAAGCGCATCTATTGGTTCAATGCGTGGCGCTCGCTGGAGATGGGCTTCTATGTGACCGCGCTTTGCCTGCTGTTCGCCTACCCCGCGGCCTTTTTCCTGGCCAAGTGGATCGCCGGCCGCTGGCGCGAGGCGATCTTTCTGCTGATCATACTCCCGTTCTGGTCAAACGCCCTGGTGCGCACGTTCTCCTGGACCATGGTGCTGCGCGAGCCGGTCGGGCTGCTGTTCACCTATCCTGCCATCCTGATCGGCCTGGTCCACGCCTATCTGCCCTACGCCATCCTTACGATCTATGTCTCGCTGCAGGCCATCGACGACCGGCTGATCGAGGCCGCGACGAGTCTCGGCGCCAGCCCACGCCAGACCTTCGCGCGGGTGATCCTGCCGCTCAGTATGCCGGGCGTGCTGTCGGCGGTGTTTCTGATCTTCGTACCGGTCATCGGCTCGTTCATGGAGCCGCGCATTCTCGGCGGCAAGAACGCGATCATGCTCGGCCCGATCATCGAGGGCGAGTTCGTGTCGGCCTTCAACTGGCCCCTGGGCTCGGCGCTGTCCTTCGTCATGCTGGCCATCGTGCTGCTGGCGCTGATCGCCGGTTCGCCGCTGCTCAAACGCTATGCGGACCTGGCATGACCCGCGACGGCGCGCGAGTCTGGGGAGCGGGCCTCTACCTCGGGCTGATGCTCGCCTTCCTCTATCTGCCCATCGTGGTCATGATCGTCATGGCCTTCAACCGCTCGCCCTTGTACGAGCTGCCCTTCGTCTTCGATCTGGTCTGGTTCAAGGCGTTGGCCACCAACGACAGGCTGCTCCAGGCCAGCTTCAACAGCCTCTGGATCGCGCTGGTGACAGCGGCGATCGCGACCGTTCTGGGCATGTTGGCGGCCTATGCCTTTGCCCGGTATGAATTCCGGGCCAAGCGCACCCTGCAGGTGCTGCTCTTTCCACCGATCACCATCCCCTGGCTGATCGTCGGCACGTCGATGCTGGTGTTCTTCTTCTGGACGGGCATCGGCCGGGGGCTGCACGCGATCCTGCTCGGGCATGTGGCGCTGGCGCTTCCCTACGTCATCGTGGTGATCGGCGCACGTTTCCAGGCCGTCGATGCGAGCCTTGAGGAAGCCGCGCTGACGGCGGGAGCCAGCCCCTGGCAGGCCTTCACCCGCATTACTCTGCCGCTGCTGGCGCCGGGCCTGATCGCGGCCGCGCTGTTCGCCTTCGCGGTCTCGTTCGATCAGTTCGTGATTTCTTATTTCCTCGCCCCACCTGGGGTCTCGACCCTGCCGGTCGAGATATATTCGGCCATCCGCAAGGGCTTCACCCCGGAAATCAATGCCGTCTCGGCACTGATCATCCTGCTATCGATGGGGCTGATGCTCATTGTGGCCCGGTTCTACAAGTTCGGCGGGGAGCGGTGACGCCGTGAGCAAGGTGACCGTCGATAGCGTCAGCAAGTTCTACGGCGCCGTGGCCGCGCTCGACCACGTCAGCCTCACCTTCGAGGATGGCGAGTTCTTCGGCCTGCTGGGGCCATCTGGCAGCGGCAAGACCACGCTGCTGCGGATGATCGCCGGGTTCGTGGCGCCCGATACCGGAAGCGTCTCGTTCGATGGCGAGCGGGTCGACACCGTGCCCGTGCAGAAACGCGGCATCGGCATGGTCTTCCAGAACTATGCGTTGTTTCCTCATCTCTCGGTCGCCGACAACATCGCCTTCGGCCTCAGCGTGCGTTCGGCTCCGCGCGCCGAGATCGACCGGCGGGTCGGCGAGATGCTCGAACTCGTCCAGCTCCCAGGCAAGGGTGGCCGCAAGCCGCGCGAACTGTCTGGCGGCCAACAGCAGCGCGTCGCGCTCGCCCGCGCCCTGATCACGCAGCCCAAGGTGCTGCTGCTGGATGAGCCGCTGGGCGCCCTCGACCGGCGGCTGCGCCAGGAGATGCAGGTTGAGCTGCGCCAGATCCAGCGCCGGCTCGCGATCACCACCATCTTCGTCACCCACGACCAGGAAGAGGCGCTGACCCTGTCCGACCGCATCGCCATTATCAACGACGGGAAAATCGCCCAGGTCGGCGCCCCGCAGGAGATTTACGAGGCGCCGGACAGCGTCTTCACGGCCCAGTTTCTCGGCGACGCGAATGTGCTGCGTGGTCAACCCTCGGGAACTCGGCTGACGCTGGCAGATGGCAGCAGGATCGAGACCAATGGGCCGAATGCGGGCATCGCGATCGTCAGGCCGGAAAAAATCCGGATCGAGCGTGGGCACCGGCCCCCCACGGGCAACGGCTTGCAGGGCGTGGTGGCGCAGGCGGTCTATTCCGGGGCGAGCGTCACCTATCGCCTGGCCGTGCCCGCGACGGGTGACACCCCTTTCCTGGCCTTCGCGCAGAACCAGTCGGGCGGCGTCATCGCGCCCGGGGAGCCGGTCACGGTAAGCTGGGAAACGGCACAAACCATCGTGGTCAAGCCATGAGCATAAGCGGCCTCAGATTTGGCGCCCTCGGCGATCGCATCGTCCACGTCGCGGTCGACATGCAGGAGCTGTTTGCCCGCGACAGCGAATGGGCTTCCCCCGTTACCCTGGCGATCGCGCCACTGGTCGCCCGCATCGCCGCCCACCGCCCGCACCGGACCATCTTTACCCGGTTTCTGCCGCCACGCGCCGCGCACGAGGCCGCCGGCCAATGGCAAGCCTACTACCGCCGCTGGGAGAGCGTCCTGGCCAGCCGCAATGACCCGGCACTCTACGATCTGCTCGCCATGCTTCGCCCCTTCGTGCCGCCAGCCAAGGTGATCGATAAAGCAACCCACTCCGCCTTCGAGACCCCGGCCTTCCAACTCGCACTGGACGCGCTCGGCACCGACACGGTTGTGTTCTCTGGCGTCGAGACCGATGTCTGCGTGCTGGCGACCGCGATGACGGCCATCGACCGTGGGCTGAGGACCATCCTGGTCAGCGATGCCCTGGCCAGTTCGAGCGAGGCGGGCCACGCCTCGGCGATGGCGGCGATCTATCCACGCTTCGATCAGCAAATCGAGGTCATCGACACCACAACGCTGCTGGAAGGCTGGAACCGATGACCCCTCCAACCTATCTGCGAACGCCAAACGTGCCGCTGCACCGGGCCTGGAACACCTGGGCGGCAAACCGCTATCTCGACATGATTTTTCAACCGCTGGGCGTCCATGTTTCGCCCCTGCTGTTCGCCAACAGCATCGGCAAGGCCATTCATCCGGGTCCCGGACACCAGGTCCGGCTGGGAACCCACACGACCGACGGCTCCCACGTCGAGGCCGAGATCACCCATGCCGGGACCGTGCTCGATTGGCGGTGGGCGAAGGCGAGCAGCTACGATTTGCGGGGTGGTTGGTCGGTGAAGCGTCACGGCGAATGGGGGCTGCGTTTCTGGGTGGTGCTGGTCTTGCGGCAAGAGGACGGCGCCACCTGGCACTATGACGAGACCCGCAAGATTGCCCGTTGCGCGGTCGGGCCGCGCAGCATCGCGCTGAAGGCTGGGCGCGCGCCGCTGCTGGTGACCGGGCATGACAGCGAGGCGGAGGTTGGCGCCGAGTTCGAGGCCAAGGGCTATTGGTACCTCAACTCGCGATCCACTTCCGCCAAGGTTCTCGCTTTGCGCTTCAATCTGGAGGAGGCTCCCGAAAACACGTTCTCGGTCGCCATCGCCGACCGGCTCGACCTTGCGCTGGCCCGCGCCGAAGGGCCGGCCGAGCCCGCCGCCTGCCCCCCGCTCGATCCTCCCCGCGCTGCGATCCGCGACATCATGGGGTGGAACACCCTGTGGGATCCGGTCAATCATCGTCCCTATATCTCGTGCTCGCGGTCCTGGGACCTTAAGAAGTTCGGCGGCTTCGGGTTCTGGCTGAATGACATGGCGGTCAACGCCCTGCTGGTGTCGTTGTTCGACGCCGGACAGGCGCGCGAATGCCTGTCGATCGTGCTGTCGGCCGCGACACCGGAGGGCAACCTTGCCTGCCTTATGACCGGCAACGACGCCTGGGTGGACCGGACGCAATCGCCGCTGGTCTCGTTCATCTGCTGGCAGGTGTACCAGCGCACCCGCGACCGTGGCCTGCTGGAGCTGGCCTATCCGATCCTTGCCGCCAACAACGCCTGGCTGCGCCGCTGCCGCGACGGCAACGGCAACGGACTGCTGGAATTCGGCTCATCCGACGTTGGCCTCGGGCTCTACAAGGGCACCAAGCTGGCGGCCAAGGACGAGTCGTTCATGGACAATTCCCCCATCCACGATGAGGCAAGCTGGAACGAGGCGAGCCGGACGCTCGATTGCGAGGATGTCGGGCTCAACAGCCTTTTGTGCGTGGACAGCGAGACGCTGGCGCTGATCGCCGCCGAGATCGGGCTCGATGGCACGTCGCATTCCGACCATGCCAACATATTGCGCGGCAAGATCTCCAAGGAGCTATGGGATGGCGGCCGCGGCATTTTCGCCAACCGGCTATGGTCGGGGCAGTTCGCCAAGAGCCTGGCGCCGACGAGTTTCTTCCCCTTGCTCGCCGGTGCGGCCACGCCCGAGCAGACAAACCACCTGCTCATGCACCTGCGCGATCCGGGCGGCTTTGGCGGCGTGCCCGGCCTGCCATCGGTTTCGCGCGCTGACCTCGCGTTCAAGGACAATGTCTATTGGCGCGGACGCATCTGGCCGATCCTCAACTGGCTGGTCTGGAGCGGTCTGCGGCGGGCCGGCGAGAGCAAGGCGGCGGCGGACCTCAACGCCATGAGCTGGTCGCTCTTTGCCAAGAGCTGGGACAGTCAGCGGATCGCGCCGGAAAACTACAATGCGGAAACGGGCGAAGGCCTGGATCAGCCTGATACCGACCGCTTCTATTCCTGGACCGCGCTGTTGGCCTACATGCGCACCTTCGAGAAAGACTAGGTCTCGTACTCAAATAATTCTAGCATCTTTGCACGAACAGTGATTCAAGCTTCGAAACATCGGAGCTTGGATCATGCGCTACGATCTGACGGACTTCGAGTGGAGCGTTATCGAGCCGGTTTT